>Ga0209310_1000350_pt1 | contig 56758 bp, 30 predicted proteins | sample AD_UKC030_MetaG_FD_184415 | JGI IMG/M metagenome (GOLD analysis project Ga0209310, IMG submission 184415) | Active sludge microbial communities of municipal wastewater-treating anaerobic digesters from USA - AD_UKC030_MetaG (SPAdes) (version 2) | ecosystem: Engineered > Bioreactor > Anaerobic >...
CGCCCGCGAAACCCTGGAGATCTACGCCCCCATCGCCTACCGCCTGGGCATGGGCAAAATCCGCGACGAGCTCGAGGACCTCTCCTTCATGTACCTCAACCCCGAAGAATACCGGCGCATCAAGGCCGAGGTCGATCCCGAGCTCGAGATCACCGAGATCGCCGACCGGGTCATGCGCGCGGGCGGGCCGGCCCTCCTGTTCGAGCGGGTCCGCGGCTCGCGCTGGCCCCTGGTCATCAACGCCATGGGCAGCGAGGCCCGCATGGCCCTCGCCTTCGGGGCCGAGAGCCTGGACGCCAAGGCCGCCGAGATCGAGGGCCACATCGCCTGGCTCTGGAAGCAGCTCCGCGGCTTCTCCCTCCTCTCCGCGGTGCCCGAGGCCCTCCCCCGGCTCCCGGCCGCCCTCTCCCTCCTGCCCAAGCGCGTCGCCCGCCCGATCTGCCGCGAGGTGATCGCGGAGGACGAGGGCTTCGACTCCCTGCCCGTCCTCAGGTGCTGGCCCGGCGACGGGGGCCGCTTCCTCACCCTCCCCGTCGTCTGCACCCGCGATCCCGATACCGGGGCGCAGAACATGGGCATGTACCGGATGCAGGTCTACGACGACCGCACGGCCGGCATGCACTGGCACCTCCACAAGGACGGCGCCCACTTCTTCCAGAAGTACCGCGAGCGGGGCGAGATGATGCCGGTGGCCGTGGCCCTCGGCTCCGACCCCGCGGTGACCTACGCCTCCACGGCCCCCCTGCCCGAGGGCCTGTGGGAGGCCGCCTTCGCCGGCTTCCTCCGCGGCAAGCCGGCCCGCGTCGCCAAGGCAACGTTGAGCGACATCGAGGTGCCGGCCGACGCCGAGTTCGTCCTCGAAGGCCGCGTCGACCCCGCCGAGTCGCGCCTGGAGGGGCCCTTCGGCGACCATACCGGCTACTACTCCCTCCCCGACCAGTACCCCGTATTCCACCTCGAGCGCATAACGCGCCGGAAGTCGCCCGTCTACCCGGCCACGATCGTCGGGCGGCCGCCCAAGGAGGACTGCTGGATGGCCAAGGCCACCGAGCGGCTCTTCCTCCCCCTCTTGAAGCAGCTCTGCCCCGAGATCGCCGACCTGCGCATGCCCATAGAGGGCGTGTTCCACAACTGCGTCGTCGTCTCCATCCGCAAGCGCTACCCCGGCCAGGCCCGCAAGGTCATGAACTTCCTCTGGGGCATGGGCCAGATGATGTACGCCAAGCTCATCGTCGTGGTCGACGCCGAGGTGGACCTGCGCGACCTCTCCGAGGTGGCCTGGCGGGCCTTCAACAACGTGGACGCGCGGCGCGACCTCGTGGTCTCCGACGGCCCCCTCGACGCCCTGGACCATTCCTCGCCCCTCCCCCGCTACGGCGCGCGCCTGGGCGTCGACGCCACGCGCAAGGGGCCCGACGAGGGGCACCTCCGCGGATGGCCCGAGGCCCTCGCCATGGACGGGCGGATCGTCGAGCTCGTGAGCCGGCGCTGGGCCGAGTATGGCCTCTAGGCCCCCGGCCGCGCTCGCCGGCGGCCTGCGCAAGCTCGGCGCGATCGGCGACGCCATCATGGTCCGCCACACCCTCTTCTCCCTCCCCTTCGCCCTCGCCGCCGTCCTCATCGAGACGGGAGGCAGGCCGCCCCTGGCCAAGCTCGCCTGGATCCTCCTCGCGGCGGCGGCGGCGCGCAACGCGGCCAACGCCCTGAACCGGGTCGTCGACCGCGAGATCGACGCGGCCAACCCCCGCACCGCGGGCCGCCACCTGCCCGCTGGCAAGCTCGCGCCGCGCGAGCTCGAGATCTTCGCCGCGGCCATGCTCGCCCTCCTCGTCCTCGCGGCCGCCATGCTCAACTGGCTCTGCGTCGCCCTCCTCCCGGCCGCCGGGATCCTCGTCTTCGGCTACTCCTACACCAAGCGCTTCACCTGGCTCTGCCACTGGTGGCTGGGCCTGACCTGCTCCGCGGCCACGATGGGCGCCTTCCTCGGCCTCGCGGGCCGCTTCGAGCTCCGCTACTTCGTCCTGACGGCGGCGGTCGCCCTCTGGGTCGCGGGCTTCGACATCGTCTACGCCCTCCAGGACGTCGAGGTGGACCGGGCCCAGGGCCTGCGATCCTTCCCGGCCCGCTTCGGGCCCCGGCTCGCCCGTCTCATGGCGGCTGCCTGCCACCTCGGCACCGTCCTCCTCCTCGCCGCCGCCCCCCTGTTCTGGCGCGGCCTCGGCGCGGCCTACCTCGCCGGGGTCGGGGCGGTCGCGGCCCTCCTCGCGGCCGAGCACCTCGTCGCCGCGGGCGGCACCGAGCGCCACATCAGGATAGCGGCCTACGGGATCAACGAGGTCCTGCCGATCGCCTTCCTGGCCTTCGCCTGCCTCGAGCTGTATCTGGTATAATCGAGCCATGAGCCGCTACCTCGTCTGCATGACCGGGGCCTCGGGGGCAGCCTACGGCCTCAGGGTTCTCGCCCTCCTCGCCGAGCAGGGGGCCGAGATCCACCTCGTCGCGACCGATTGGGGCCGCGCCGTGCTCCGCGAGGAGACCGGCTCCGAGCTCGGCTCCCACCTCGCCGCCCTCGGGCCGCGGCTCGGGGGCCTCGTGCGCCTCCACGAGGCCGGGGACCTCGCGGCCCCGGTCTCCTCGGGCTCCTTCCGCCTCGACGGGACGGTGATCGTCCCCTGCTCGATGGGCACGGCCGGAGCCCTCGCCGCGGGCCTGTCCGCGAACCTGGTGCAGCGGGCCGGGGCCGTGGCCCTCAAGGAGGGCTGGCCCCTCGTCCTCGTCCCGAGGGAGAGCCCCCTGTCCCTCGTGGCCCTGCGAAATCTCGTCGCGCTCAGCGAGGCCGGGGCGGTCATCCTGCCGGCCTGCCCGGCCTTCTACCATAAGCCTTCCACCGTCGACGAGCTCGTCGATCAAATCGCGCAACGCGTCCTCGACCGCCTCGGCGCGCCGGCCCCCGGCGCGCTGAGGTGGAAGGACGAGGGAGAGGAACGAGAATGAGATCGCGCAACGTAGTATTAGCCGCCGCGGCCCTGGCGGCCCTCGCCGCGGCGCCCCTGGCCGCCGCCCCCGCCGGGGCCAGGGAGCTCAGGATCGCCGTCCTGCCCGACGCCGACTCCCTCCCCCTCCTCGTGGCCGAGGCCGAGGGCCTGTTCGCCGCCGAGGGCGTGGCGGTGCGGCTCCTGCCCTTCAAGGCCGCGGTCGAGCGCGACGCCGCCCTCCAGTCGGGGGCGGTGGACGGGGCCGTGGCCGACCTCCTCGCCGCGGCCCTCGCCGCCCAGGCCGGCTTCCAGCTCCGCGTGGCGAGCCTGACCGACGGCCGCTACGGCATCGTGGCCGCCCCCGGCTCGGGCATCTCCAAACCCGCCGACCTCGCCGGCGTCCCGATCGGAATCTCGACGAACACCGTGATCCAGTACGCGGTCGACAGCCTCCTGTCCCGGGCCGGCCTGCCAGCCTCCTCGATCCAGGGCCTCGCGGTCCCGAACATCCAGCTGCGCATGGAGCTCCTCCTCTCCGGCAAGCTCAAGGCCGCCTGCCTCCCCGAGCCCCTCCTCACCGTCGCCAAGGCCAAGGGGGCCGTCCTCGTGGCGGCGAGCGACGACGCGGGCCTCGGCGCCGGGGTCCTCATGTTCCCCGCCTCGGTCCTCGACTCCCGCCTGGCCGAGGTGGCCGCCTTCTACCGCGCCTACGCCAAGGCCGCCGAGCGGATCAACGCGGATACCGCGCGCTACCGCCCCTTCCTCGTGGAGAAGGCTGGCTTCCCGGCCGAGGCGCGCGAGTCCTTCGCCTTCGTGCGCTACGCCAAGCCGCGCCTGCCCTCGGAGCGGGACCTCGCCTCGGCCCTGGACTGGATGCGGGCCAAGGGCATCCTGACCAGGGACCTGGATCCCGCCTCCCTCCTCGACGCCCGGGCGATCGAGGCAGCGCGCTAGGCGCGGCCCGCCGGCGGAGCGATGCTGAGACTCGAGGACCTGTCCCTCTCCTACCCCGCGGCCGAGGCGCGCGCGGGGCGGGTCGACGCGGTCGCGGCCTCGAGCGCCGAGTTCCCCCCCGGCTCGATCGGCTCCATCGTCGGGCCCTCGGGCTGCGGGAAGACCAGCCTCGTGCGGGCCATGGCCGGCCTCCTTAAGCCGAGCTCGGGCCGGCTCCTCGTACGGGGCGCGCCCCTCGCGGGCATCAGGCCGGGCACGGCGGTCATCTTCCAGGACTACGGCCTCCTGCCCTGGAAGACCGTGGAGGCCAACGTCGAGCTCCCCCTCCTCCTCCGCGGGGCCCCGGCCCGGGTCCGGCGGGCGCGGGCGGCCGAGCTCCTCGAGGAGCTCGGCCTCGCGGCCTTCGCGCGCTTCCACCCCGCCCGCCTCTCCGGGGGCATGCGGCAGCGCGTCGCCATCGCCCGGGCCCTCGCCACCGAGCCCGACCTCCTGCTCATGGACGAGCCCTTCTCGAGCCTGGACGCCCTCAGCCGCGAGTCGATGCAGGACGCCCTCCTCGCGGCCCGTGGCCGCAGGGCCATGACCGTGGTCCTCGTGACCCACTCCATCGACGAGGCGGTCTACCTCTCCGAGGCCGTCTACGTGATGACCGGCCGCAATCCCGGCGCCATCACCGCGAAGGTGGACGCGGGCCCGGCCGCGGGGGCCCCCCGGGAGCGCGGCCCCTCCTACCGCTCCGAGCCCCGCTTCCTCGAGCTCTGCGGGGCGGTCCGGCGGGCCCTCGAGGAAGGGGCCCAGGCGGCGGGCGCGGCGGGGAGGGCGCGGTGAGCCCCCGCGAGCGGGCCCTCGGGGCCCTGCGGACGGCCCTCGCGGCCGCCGCCCTCGTCCTGGGCTGGGCGGCCGCCGCGGCGCTCGCCCGCGCGCCCTTCGTCCCCTCGCCCTGGGCCGCCGCGGCCCGCCTGGCCGCGCGGCTCGCGGACGGGAGCCTCGCCGCCCACCTGGGCGCCTCGGCCGCCCGCGTGGGGCTCGCCCTCGCGGTCACGGCGCCGCCCGCCTGCTTCCTCGGCCTCTGGGCCGGCCGCTCGCGGCGCGTCGACGCGCTCGCGAGCCCCTTCGTCTACGTCCTCCACCCCATCCCCAAGGCCGCCTTCCTCCCGGTCATCATGCTGGTCCTCGGCCTCGGCGACGCGGCAAAGGTGACCCTGATATCGCTCATCGTGTTCGGCCAGCTCTACGTCTCGGCCCGGGACGCGGCCAGGGCCATCCCCGAGGCCCTGATCGACTCGGTGCGCTCCCTCGGGGCCGGCCGCGCCGACCTCGCCGCCCACGTCGTCCTCCCCGCCGCCCTGCCCTCCCTCCTCTCCTCCCTCCGCGTCGGCCTCGGGACCGCCCTCGCCGTCCTCTTCCTCGCCGAGACCTTCGCCTCGGAGGCGGGCCTGGGCTGGTACATCGTCGACGCCTGGACCCGGGTCGACTACGCGGACATGTACGCCGCGATGGCCGCCCTCGCCCTCTTCGGCCTCGCCTCCTATCTCCTCCTCGACCTCGCGGAGCGCTGGCTCTGCCGCTGGCGGGACTCGGGCTAGGCCGCCCCGAGGCCCCGGCGCGGGGCCGGAGCTTGCGGTCCCGGGGGGCCGCGGGTACAATCTCGCCCATGGCGGAACGCGACTACTCCCGGACCTACCCCCTGCCCGAGCGGCCCTCGTACCTTCCCGGCACCTCGATCGAGCTCCTCCGCGAGATCAGCCTGGCCGAGCCCCCGCGCCATGCCCTCTTCGACTTCGACGGGACACTCAGCCTCGTCCGCGAGGGCTGGGTCGAGATCATGGTCCCCATGCTCGCGGACGAGCTCGGGCGCTTCGCCCGGGATGGCGAGACGCGCGAGTCCGTGGAGGCCCTCGTCCGCGACTTCGTCGCCGAGCTCACGGGCAAGCAGACGATCTACCAGATGATCCGCCTCGCCGACGAGGTGCGCGCGCGCGGCGGCGAGCCCCGCGACCCGGCCGACTACAAGGCCGAGTACCACGAGCGCCTGATGTCGCGCATCGCGTCCAGGCGCGAAGGGCTCGCCTCGGGCTCGATCCGGCGCGAGGACATGCTCGTGCCCGGCTCCCTCGAGATGCTCTCCCTCCTGCGCGGCCGCGGCGTCGCGATCTACGTCGCCTCGGGCACGGACGAGCGCTACGTCCTCGAGGAGGCCGCCCTGCTCGGGATCGACGAGTTCGCCCCGGGCCGGGTCTACGGGGCCCAGGCCGACCGCGCGAGCTTCTCCAAGGAGATGGTCATCCGCCGCATCCTCGCGGAGAACCGGGTCGAGGGCCGGGCCCTCCTGGGCTTCGGGGACGGCTACGTGGAGATAGCCGACTGCAAGGCCGCCGGGGGCACGGCCGTGGCGGTCGCGAGCGACGAGGCGGGGCGCTCGGGCCGGCCCGACGAGTGGAAGCGCGCGCGCCTCATCGGCGCGGGGGCCGACCTCGTCGTGGGCGACTACCGCGAGGCGGCGGCCCTCGTAGGCTACCTCTGGTCCGGGAGCGCGGGCCGATGAGCGGGGAGCTGCGGGACTTCGGCGGCGCCCGCCTCTCCGCCCTCCTCGCCCGTTTCGGGAGCCTCAGGATCGGCGTGCTCGGCGACTTCTTCCTGGACAAGTACCTCGAGGTCGAGCCCTCCCTCGCGGAGAGCTCCCTCGAGACCGGCAGGGTCGCCCACCAGGTCGTCGCCTCGCGCCACTCGCCGGGCGCGGCCGGCACCGTGGCCGCCAACCTCGCCGCCCTGGGGACCGGGAAGCTCTTCGCCCTCGGCTTCGCGGGCGACGACGGCGAGGGCTACGAGCTCCGCGCCGACCTCGCGGCCCTCGGGGTCGAGACGGCCGGCCTCCGCGTCGATCCCGGGCGCCGCACCCCGACCTACCTCAAGCCCCGGGACCGCGATCGCCCGGGCCTGCCCGGCGAGCACGACCGCTACGACCTCAAGAACCGCTCGCCCACGGGCCCGGCCCTCGAGGCGGCCATCGTCGCCTCCCTCGACGAGCTCCTGCCGGACCTCGACGCCCTCGTCGTCATGGACCAGGTCGAGGACGAGGGCTTCGGGGTCCTCACGCCCGCGGTGACCGACGCCGTCGTGCGGCGCGTCGCCGGCTTCGCGGGCGTGGCCTGGGCCGACTCGCGCCGGCGCATACGGCGCTTCCGCGGCCTCACGCTCAAGATGAACCAGTTCGAGCTCGCGGGCATCGACCATCCCGAGCCCGGGGCCCTCCTCGACGAGCGCGAGATCGCGCGGCTCCTTCCCGAGGCCGAACGAGACGCGGGCTCGCTGGTCTTCGCCACGGCCGGGGAGCGGGGGGTCTGGGTCGGCGGCCCGCTCCGCGTGCCGGCGATCCGCGTGGAGGGCCCCGTCGACCCGACCGGGGCGGGGGATTCCTTCACGGCCGGCGCCCTCCTCGCCCTCGCCGCGGGCGCCTCCCCCCTCGAGGCCGCCTTGGTCGGCAACCTCGTCGCCTCGATCACGGTCCGCCGCCTCGGCGAGACCGGCACGGCGCGCCCCGAGGAGCTCTTCGGGGCCCTCGCCCTTTGGAAGGAGCAGAACCCATGATATCGCCCTTCGACCGAGGCTCGATCCGGGTCCTCCCCCTCGCCGAGCGAAGGAACAAGCTCGACATCGCCCGCGACGCCGTCGACCCGGCGGCCTACGAGCCGGAGCTCTCGCCCGAGGCCCTCGCCGACGCCCGGGCCGCGGCCCGCGAGGCCCGGGCCGCCCGCGCTCGCGGCGCCCCCGTCATCCTCGCCTTCGGGGCCCACTCGATCAAGAACGGCCTCGGGCCCCTCCTGGCGCGCTTCCTCGCCGAGGGCAGCGTCACCCACCTCGCGACGAACGGGGCGGGCATCATCCACGACTGGGAGTTCGCCTACCAGGGCCGGACCGGGGAGGACGTCAGGCGCTACGTGGGAGAGGGCCAGTTCGGCATCTGGGAGGAGACCGGGACCTACCTGAACCTCGCCCTCGCGGTCGGGGCCTGGCGAGGCCTGGGCTACGGGGAGTCCGTCGGGGCCATGGTCGTCGAGGACGGCCTCCCCATCCCCTCCGACGCGGAGCTGGCCCGGGCGATAGCCGCGGGCGCCGCGCCCGAGGCGGGCGAGGAGGAGCTCGCCGGGGCCGCGGCGGCGGCCGACCTCCGCGCCCTGCTCAAGCGCTCCGGGATCGAGCCGGGCTTCCTCCGCGTCGAGCACCCCTACAAGCGCTACTGCCTGTCCGCGGCCGCGTGGGCCGCCGACAGGCCCTTCACCTGCCACCCCATGTTCGGCCACGACATCATCTACACCCACCCCTTGAACCGCGGGGCCCCGATCGGCCGCGCCGCCGACCTCGACTTCCTCAGGTTCGCGGCCTCGGTGTCCCGCCTCGAGGGGGGCGTCTACCTCTCGGTGGGCTCGGCCGTGATGTCGCCCATGATCTTCGAGAAGGCGCTTTCGATGTCGCGCAACGTCGCGAAGGCCGAGGGGCGGGAGATCCGGGACTTCTCCATCCACGTCGTGGACCTGGCGCGCTCCTCATGGGACTGGGCCAAGGACGGCGAGCCGCCCATGGACGATCCCGCCTACTACCTGCGCTACTGCAAGACCTTCAGCCGCATGGGCGGGCGCATGAGCTACGCCAGCGCCGACAACCGCTCCTGGCTCGTGGCCTTCGCGCGTGAGCTAGGCTAGCTGGACCGGCCGGCCCTGGGCCGAAGAGGCGTACAGGGCGTCCACGATCCTCATGAGCTTCACGGCCTGGTCGGGCGTGTTGAGGGGCTCTTCCTTCCCCTCGAGGACGCGGACGAAGTTGCCGGCCGAGGCCAGGCGGCCCATGCTCTCGTCCTGGGGCACCTGGATGCGGCGGTCGACGTGGCGCCCGTGCTCCACGGTGTAGAGCTCGCAGCGGTCTGTGCTCGTCGCGTCGATGCCGTCGCGGGCGAAGAGGCGCTGCACCAGGCCCCCGGCCTTCGTGCCCTGGAAGGAGGCCTGCACGATCTCGCGCTCGGTCATCTCCGCCCAGGAGCTCCGCACCATGACGACCTGGCCGGTCTTGAAGCGGACGAAGCCGTGGCAGGCCGCCTCGACGTCGATCTTCCCGCCGGGCACGTCCGGGATGCCCCAGGGCCCGCGGAAGTCGTGGTTATCTATGAAGTCGGAGAAGGTCTGGGCGAGGACCCACTCGGGCTCGGGGTAGCCCATGAAGTAGAGGACCAGGTCGAGCATGTGCAAAAGGTCGATGACCGGGCCGCCGCCCGAGACGGACTTGTCGGTGAACCAGCCCCCGAAGCCGGGCACGCCGTAGCGCCGGCACCAGACGGCTTGTGCCGAGTTGATCCGTCCCACCTCGCCCGAGCGGATGTAGCCCATCATCGCGACCGACTCGGGGCGGGCGCGGTTGTTGAAGTTGAACTGGAGGCGCCTGCCCGCGGCCTTGGCGGCGGCCGCCATCGCTGCCGCGTCGGCGGCGTTCAGGGCCGGCGGCTTCTCGCAGAAGACGTGCTTGCCCGCGCCGAGGGCCGCGAGCGCGAGGGGCAGGTGGAACTTGTTGGGAGTGAGGATGGAGACGGCGTCGAGCTCCGGGCGGGCGGCGAGCATCTCGGGAAGGCCCGCGTAGGTCTCGGCCACCCCGTACGCGGCGGCCGCCTTCGCGCGGGCCTCGGGGACGGGATCGGCCAGGGCGACGACCTCGGCCCCCGCCGCGCGGAAGCCCGGAACGTGGTAGCGCGCCATGCCCCCTGCCCCGACGATACCGATCTTGATACTCACGACGCGCCTCCTGGATGACGATCTCGCATGAAAGAATCAACGCAGAGGTCGCAGAGGTCGCAGCGGGAAAAGAGCGAAAGAAGGCGAGAATGCGTGCATCGGGAATGCCCAATCGCCTTCCACTCTATCCGTTTCCATTATTCCTCCGCGCCCTCTGCGTCCTCTGCGCTTAAAAATCCCACCGGCCCGCTTCGGCGAGTTTCGCCTCACGCGGGCCGGCGCGCATCAGAACGGAGCCTCGGGGACGTAGAAGTCCTTCGCGTTCGCCTTGGTGACGAGCTCGGAGGGCAGGATCACGCGGCGGGGAAGGGCCCTGACCTGGTAGACGTAGGGGTTGAGCTTGTCGCCCTTGGCGCCGATGACGCCGTAGGAGATGGAGGTCGCGATGACCGAGGGGGAGTAGGTGACGTCGGCCTTCACGAGGGGGTTCGAGTCGTCCATGATCTCCTTGATCACGCTCTTGAGGCAGCCGCCGCCGAGGAAGAACTTGATGTCCTTGCGGCCGGACTCCTTGTAGGCCTGCATGGCCCCGAGCATCATGTCGTCGTCGGCGGTGTAGACGGCGTCGATCTGCTTGTACTTCTGCAGGTAGTTCTCCATGACCGTGGTCGACTTCTGCTTGTTCCAGTCGCCGGGCTGCACGTCGAGGATCTTGATGTTCGGGTACTTCTTGCAGACTTCCTTGATCGTGTCGGTGCGGATCGTGTCGATGGGCGAGGGGATGCCGGTGATCAGGAGGAGGTTGCCCTTGAAGCCCATCTGCTTGGCGAGCCATTCCATGCCCTTGCGGGTGTAGGCCTCGTCGTCGTTGGTGATGTAGACGTCGTAGATGCCTTCCTTGGACACGCCGCGGTCGAGGACGACCACGTACACGCCCTGCTCGTAGGCCTTCTCGACGACGCTCGTGACCGAGGTATCGTGGGGGAAGACGACGATGGCGTCGACCTTCTTCACCAGGAGGTCCTCGATGTCGGAGACCTGCTGGTTGACGGTTCCGGAGAACTTGAGCTCGATCTTCACGTTCTTGTCGCGGGCCTCCCAGTCGGTCTTGGCGCGGGTGGCCCACCAGTTCGCGTTGCCCATCCACCCGTGGGTGGCGCTGGGCATGGACACGCCGATCCGCTTGACCTGGGCGAAGCCCATGGTCGCGACCGTCGCCACGATGAGGAGCGCCAGAAGGAGCTTCTTCATCATGTGCCTCCTATTAGGATCACGAGACATATCAGCCCCCGCAGGGGCTCGAGCCCTCGACGAGGGCCTTGGGAACCGAGCGCTACTGCTTCTGCCTCTGGATGTAGACCGAGCCGATGATGACCACGCCCTTCACGACGCCCTGGAGGTAGGGCGAGAGGCCCGCCATGTTGAGCATGTTCTGGATGATCTGGAGCATGAAGACGCCGATCACCGTGCCCCAGACCGAGCCGCGGCCGCCTGCCATGGCCGTGCCCCCGATGATGACGGCGGCTATCGCGTCCATCTCGAATGAGAGGCCGAAGTTCGGGGTCGAGACCGTGTTGAAGCGGGCCGCGAGGAGGGCCGCCGAGATGCCGATGACCAGGCCGTTGATCGCGTAGGCCCAGAAGCGCACCCTCCCCACGCGGACCGCCGAGTACTGGGCGACGCGGGCGTTGGAGCCGACGGCGCAGAGGTAGCGGCCGTAGCGGGTGCGGGTGAGGACGAAGGAGAGGATGAAGGCCAGGGCGAGGAGGACGGCCACCGGGACCGGCAATGAGATGCTCGACTCGCCGGCCTTGAAGGCGAAGAGCTTGGCCATGCCGAACTCGCCGAAGCGCTGGCTGTGCGAGGCGAACTCGCCCGCGTTCGCCATCTGCAGGGAGAGGTAGCGGAAGATCGACATGGTGCCGAGGGTGACGATGAAGGGCACGATCTTGCCCAGCGTGATGAGCAGGCCGTTGAGGGCCCCGCAGCACAAGCCCAGGCCCATCATGACCGCGACGCCCCCCGCGATGGCCAGCGTCTCGTTGCCGCCGGTCGCCTTCACGAGGAGGTTCATGAACAGGACGCCGCAGGAGGCGACGAAGGCCGCGAGGGAGCCGACCGAGAGGTCGATGCCGCCGGAGATGATGACGAAGGTCATGGACAGGGCGATGATGCCCGTGTAGGAGGCCTGGCGCATGACGTTGATCAGGTTCTCCGGCCGGAGGAAGTAGGGCCGCCCCACGATCGAGGCCAGGACGAACAGGACGCCGAGGGCCAGGAGGGAGCCGTACTTCTCGAGATCCAGCTTCTTGAGGCTCGGGGAGAGGCTCACGAGGCCACCTCCTCGTGCGCGCCCGTCGCGTAGAACATGATTCGCTCCTCGTCGATGCCGTCGCCCTCGAGGACGCCGGCGACCTTGCCGTCGCGCATCACGACGACCCTGTTGCACATTCCGATGATCTCCTCGAGCTCCGAGGAGATGAAGACGCAGGATATGCCCTTCCGCGCGAGCTCGCCGATGAAGACGTAGATCTCGTGCTTGGCCGAGACGTCGACGCCCCGCGTGGGCTCGTCGACGATGAGTACCTCCGGCTCGGTGTCGATCGACTTGGCGAGGGAGACCTTCTGCTGGTTGCCGCCGGAGAGGTTCTCGAGACGCTTGGAGAGGGACTCGGTCTTGATCCGGAAGGAGTCGACGTAGCCCTGGACCCGCTCGCGCTCCCGCTTGCGGTCGATGAGGCGGAGGGCCGAGCGGCAGTAGTCCCCGAGCGAGACCAGGGTGACGTTCTGCGCGACGGAGAAGCCGGTGACTATCCCCGAGCCCTGGCGGTCCTCGGAGAGGTAGGAGATGCCGGCGGCCACGGCGTCGGCCGGCTCCTCGATGCGCAGGAGCTTCCCGTCCTTGTAGAACTCGCCCGCCGTCCGCTTGCGCAGGCCGAGCACGGCCTCGGCGACCTCGGTGCGGCCGGCCCCGACGAGGCCGGCGAAGCCGAGGATCTCGCCTTTGCGCAGCTCGAAGGAGACATCCTCGAAGGAGCCGGGCACGGTGACGCCGCGCGCCTCGAAGACGATCTCCGCGCCGGGCTCGGACTTGGGCGGGAAGATGGAGCCGAGCTCCCGGCCGACCATGCGCTGCGCCATCTCGAGGACGGAGAGCCCCTCGGCGGGGCCGTCGTGCACGATCTCGCCGTCGCGCAGGACGACGACGCGGTCGCAGAGGGCCTTCACCTCCTTGAGCTTGTGCGAGATGTAGATGACGGTCATGCCCTCGGCGCGCAGCTTGCGCACCAGGCCGAAGAGGACCTCGATCTCGACCTTCGTGAGCATGGTCGTAGGCTCGTCCATGATGAGCACGCGCGCGGAGAAGGCCAGGGCCTTGCAGATCTCCACCATCTGCTTCTCGGCCGCGCTCATGGCCTCGATCCGCGCCTCGGGATCGATCGTCACGCTGAGCTGGGCCAGGAGCTCCCGCGTCCGCGCCTTCATGGCCTCCTTGTCCAGGAGCCCCGCGCGCGTGAGGAGCTCGGCGCCGAGGAAGACGTTGTCGTACACCGGCAGGTCGCGGATGAGGTTGAACTCCTGGGGCACGAGGCTCAGGCCCAGGCGGCGCGCCTCGATGGGGGAGCCGATGCGCGCGGGCTCGCCGTTCACGAGCACGCGGCCCGAGCTCGGCTGGTAGATCCCGCTCAGGATCTTCATGAGGGTGGACTTGCCCGCCCCGTTCTCGCCGATGATGCCGAGGATCTCGCCGCGGCGCACCTCGAGGTCCACGTCCTTGAGGACGGGCACCCCGCCGAAGTCCTTGTTGATGCGCTCGGCGCGCAGGATGACGTCGCCCATCGCGCTCACTTCCTCATGGCCGCGTCGAAGGCCAGGGCGGAGGGCGCGAAGTCGTAGGCGCGGACGCGCTCGAGCGACTCGCGGGCCCCGTGCTCGCGGTCCATGCCCGCGTCCTCCCACTCGACCGAGAGGGGGCCCGAATAGCCGGCGGCGTTGAGCTCGCGGATGATCGCGTCGAAGTCCACGTCGCCGTGGCCTATGGACACGAAGTCCCAGCCGCGGCGGAGGTCGCCGAAGGCCAGGTGGGAGCCGAGGATCCCCGCGCGGCCGTCGCGGCGGAGCTTCACGTCCTTCATGTGGACGTGGTAGACCCGGTCGGCGAAGTCGCGGAGGAAGAGGGCCGGGTCGAGGCCCTGCCACAGGAGGTGGGAGGGGTCGAAGTTGAAGCCGAGGGTCCTGCGGCCCCCGAAGGCCTCGACGAGGCGCTTGGCGCTGTAGTAGTCGAAGGCGATCTCGGTCGGGTGGACCTCGAGGGCGAAGCGCACGCCCTGGCGGTCGAACTCGTCGAGGATGGGCGACCAGAGGCGGACGACCTCGGCGTAGCCGGCCTCGACCATGGCCTCCGTGGTCTGGGGGAAGGAGTACCAGTATCGCCAGATGGGCGAGCCCATGAAGGCGGTGACGACCTGGCAGCCCATGGCCTTGGCGGCGCGGGGGGCGGCCAGCATCTCGGCCGCGGCCCAGGCGCGGATCGCCTCGGGCCTGCCCTTGGCCTCGGGGGGCGCGAAGCCGTCGAGGCGGGGGTCCCAGGGGTCAGCGACGCACTGCCCCTGGAGGTGGGCCTGGAGGGCCCAGGCCCGGAGGCCGTGCCTCGCGAGGACGGCCTTCTTGGCCGCGGCGTAGGAGGGGTCGGCGGCCGCGGCGCGGAGGTCCATATGGTCGCCCCAGGAGGCTATCTCGAGGCCGTCGAAGCCGAAGGCCGCGGCCTTCGCGCAGATCTCCTCGAAGCTCAGGTCGGCCCACTGGCCGGAGACGAGGGTTACGGGTCGGGACATCGCGCCTCCTCCGCTAATCGCTATCGCCTAACGAGGGCTCTCAGCCCCGCCTGAAGTCGATCACGCCCTTGACGTAGCCGCCCGTCCGGTCGAGGCCGGCGGCGTAGGCCTCCTCGGCCCGGGCCAGGGGCGCGACGTGGGTCACGAGGCCCTCGTTCGAGAGGATCCCCCCGGCCATGAGGGCGATGGTGCGGGGGAAGAGGGCGTCGAAGCCGGGATTCATCTGGGGCTGAACGTTGAGGACGCGCCAGCCCTTGGTGTGCCAGTCGTCCAGGTCGAACTCGTGGCGGTGGTGGTGCCAGGCGAAATTCTCGACGATGCCGTAGCCCTTCACCAGGGCGAAGGCGAGCTCGAGGGCCGCGGGGGCCCCGGAGGCCTCGATGACCACGTCGAAGGAGCGCTCGCGGCCGGCGGCGCCCGGCCGGGCGTCGACGAAGTCCCATGGCCCGGCGCCCGAGCGCCGCGCGGCCGCGCGGGCGAGCTCGAGGCGGGCGGGGTCCGCCTCGAAGACGGCGACGCGGGCGGCCAGGGTCCGGGCGAGGCCTTGCAGCATCAAAAGGCCCATGTAGCCCGCGCCGACCAGGGCGACGGAATCGCCGGCCTGGATGCCGGCGTAGGCCAGGCCGTTCACGATGCAGGCGGCGGGCTCGACGATCCACTTCTCGACCGGGATCGGGGAGGGCTCGGGCATGACGGAGACCTTGTTCCAGGGCCTGAGCGCGTGCCGGGCCATGCAGCCCCCGCCCCGCTCGTCGATGGGCAGCTCGTGGACCGCGACGCGTTGCCCGACCTCGACGCCGCGGACGAGGCTCCCCGCACGGATGACGCGGCCTATTCCCTCGTGGCCGGCCCGGAAGGGATAGGGATGGAAGCGGCCGAACTTGCCCGCGTAGGCCAAAAGGTCCCAGCCGCAGATCCCGCAGACCTCCATCTCGACGAGGAGCTCGTGGGCCTCGGGCTCGGGGAGCTCGGCGCTCCGGATCTCGATCTTGCGCTCGCCGAGGTACCAGAGGGCTTCGGTCTTCATGTGGCCTCCCGGGAAAGCCTACGGCCCATTCCGGGAACTGTCAATCTTTTTTCGTTCGGATCGCGAACTTTTCGGCCCGATACAATACCGTTTCGCTTGACGGCTAGACAGCGAGGGTCGATACTGTGCCATACTCGGCGCGAAAGGCTCCACAAGCATGCTCGAGCTGGAAGAGAAGGACCCGGCCAACCAATCCACGACCCCCGGCCGGATCTTCAAGATCATCAGGGACTCGGGCCCCCTGTACGCGAACGACATCGTGCGCCGCTCGGGGCTCGCCAAGTCCACGGTCTCGGCCTACGTGGACAAGCTCCTCTCGGTGGGGCTCCTCCGCGAGGACATACCCGAGGGGGGCAAGCGCCGCAAGCTCAAGGTCGCCGAGTCGGCCGGCTACGTGGTCGGGATAGCCCTCGGGCAGAGCCACCTCGATGTCGCGCTGTGCGACCTCGAGGCCGAGACCATCGACTCGCGCTGCTGCCCCGTAAGCCTCCTGCGCGAGTCGCCCGAGGAGGTCCTGGGCAAGGCGGTAGCCTTCGCCCGCGAGCTCGAGGAGAGCGCGGGCCTCGGGCCCCAGGCCCTCTTCGGCGTGGGCATCGGCCTGCCGAGCCCCGTGGACTACGCCAACGGGGTCCCCGTGAACCCGCCCGTCATGCCCGGCTGGGACCGCTACCCCGTGGCCTCCTTCCTAGCCCAGGAGTTCACCTGCCCCGTCTTCGTGGACAACGACGTGAACGTGATGGCCCTCGCCGAGCGGGACAAGGGGGCGGCCACGGGCATCGTGGGCCGACGGGGCAGCTTCATCCTCGTCAAGGCCGGCACCGGCATCGGCGCGGGGCTCGTCATCGACGGGGAGATCTACCGCGGGGCCAAGGGCGCGGCCGGCGACATCGGCCACATCGGCATCGACGGGGACGAGACCCTCTGCCCCTGCGGGAACCGGGGCTGCCTCGAGGCGGTGGCCGGCGGCCGGGCCCTCCTGGCGCGGGCCGAGGCGGCGGCGGGCTCGGGCCGGAGCCCCTTCCTCGCCGCGGAGCTCGCCGCGGGATCGCCCATCGCGCCGGCCCTCGTGGCCAAGGGCGCGGCCTCGGGGGACGAGGAGTGCATCCGCCTCGTCATCTCCTCGGGCGCCTCGATCGGCGACATCCTCGCCAAGCTCGTGAACTTCTTCAACCCCTCCCTCATCGTCGTCTCGGGAGGCCTCACGGGCCTGGGCGAGCGCTTCATCGCCTCGATCCGCGAGTCGATCTACCGCCGCTCCACGCCCCTGGCCGCGGCCGACCTCGTGGTCAAGAAGTCGGCCCTCCCCGGGGGGGGCGGCACGACGGGCGCCGCGATCCTCGTCCTCGACGAGGTCTTCTCGCACCGCAACGTCGGCCGCCTCATGCGGGGCCTCGCCTAGAAGATCCCCAGCCTCGTCCCCAGGGAGAGCCGGGGCACGAAGCCCCCCTCGACGTCCGAGGACACGACCCAGACCTGGAACTCCGTATAGAACGAGAGGGACTTGAAGGCCTTCCAGTCCCCCTTCGTCAGCTTGGGGAACTCGATCTGGGCGAAGACCGCGCTCACGATGAGGCCTCCCCCGCTCTGCGACTCGCTGAAGTAGGAGAAGTCCGCGCCGAGGCCCAGGGAGGCGGAGAGGAAGTCCCAGTCCGGCCCGAAGAGGGCCCCGAAGGGCAAGAGGCCTATGTTGGCGATGAGCCTGGCGGCGTAGACCGAGCCGAAGAAGCGCTGCTGGTTGCCCTCCCCGTCCTCCTCGGGGGCGCTGCCGAGGCTGCCCTGGAGCTTGACGTTGTCGTCGAAGAAGGTGAGCCCGAGCCCCGCGGCCCAGCTCGTCGCCCCGAGGAAGCGCGCGTCGGCGTAGAGGCCCTGGATGAAGGAGGGCAGGGCGTAGCTCTTCTTATCGCCCTTGCGCAGGGAGACCGTCACCTCGTCGAGGCCGTTCTCGTCCGAGGCCGTGCCCGAGACCGAGAGCAGGCCGTTGTAGCGGCCGTTCTCGAAGGGCGCCGCCACCGCGAGCTCGGGCCTGGTCTTGTCGAGGAAGAGGAGGGTCTTGGCCGTGGCCTCCGAGCCGTCCCCGAAGCGGGCCCGGGCGATGAGGTAGAGCCCGCCCTCGGGGTAGTCCTGGGTCTCGAGCCTGAGCTTCCACGCCGCGCCGCCCGAGGCGGGGACGAAGCTCCGGCCGTTGTCGAAGCTGAGCTCGACGGCGACCGGCTCCCGCTCCTTCGCCGCCTTCTTGAAGGCGGCGGCCGCGGCCTTGTCCGCGGGGTCGGGGGGATCGGCGGCTATCCCCGCCCGGCCCTCGAGGTAGGGCCGGTAGGGCAGGTAGGCGCCGGCCGGGAAGGTGTCGATGGTGATCCAGGGCCCGAGCCGCTTCCACGAGGCCCGCAGCGGCCGGCTCTCGATCCGCCTGCCCTCGGCGTCCGCGGCCGAGGCGACGAGGGAGAGCTCGCCCTCGGGCAGGGCCTCGGGGGGGACGGCGATGGCGAAGTAGCCGAGCTCGTCGGGCTTGGCCGAGCCGAGGGCCGCCCCGCCCGAGGCGAGGGAGATCTCCCCGGCGAAGGCCGGGCCGCCGGCCCCGGCGGGGCCGGCTATCGCGGCCTTGCCGTAGACGACGAGGCGGCCTCCCAGGGAGCTGCCCTCGAGGGGGTAGAGCAGCTCGATGCGGTCGGGGCTCCTGCCCCCGGCCAGGACGATGTCGCGGGAGGCGAGGGACTCGTTATCGGCCCGGTCGCGGGCGACGATGCGCAGCGTGTAGGGCCCCGGCTCGAGTGAGGAGAGGTCGATCCTCCGCCTGACGATGCCCTCGACCCCGAGCTCCTGGACGAGGAGGGGGGGGGAGCCTCGGCCGACGGGGGCTATCTCGATCCGCGAGGAGGCCAGGGCCATGTTGTCCGAGACCCGCCCCGAGACCAACAGGTCGCGGTAGCGGACCTCCCCGTCGAGGGGGAGGTCGATGAAGGCGGAGGGCGGGCTGTTGTCGACGTAGACGAGCGAGGCGTAGAAGCCCTCGGTCCCGTACTTGTCGATCGGCTTGACGGCGACCGGATGGAGGCCGTCGGCGAGGGCGCGGGTGTCCAGGCGGTAGCGCCAGGACTCCGCGCCGACGGGCTGGTTGTAGCTGGCCCGGCTGTCGAGGGAGATGGAGACCGACTCCACCCCGTTCGCGTCGGAGGCCGTGCCGACGAGCTCGACGACGCCCCGGGAGGGCTTGGCGATGGGCGGCTCCGTCATGCGGGCGACGGGCTCCTCCTTCGAGACGCGGAAGCGCCGGGCGACGAGGTCGCCCTGGACCCCGTAGATGTCCTCGGCCTTGGCCTCGACGAGGTGCTCGTTGTCCGAGGTCTCGGCCAGGAGGATGGGCACGGAGAAGCTGGTGCCCTCCATGGGGAGCTTCCTCCACTCGCCGCCGTCGATGCGGTAGTAGGCCGCGGCGAGGCCGTCGTCGTCGTAGGCGACGCCGGAGATCGCGAAGTCGCCGCGCTGCACCTCCAGCTCGATCGGGGCGTGGATCTCGGCGACGGGCTTGTCCTTCTCCCGGTCCACGACGAGGTCGGGGGCGAGGATCGCCCGGTTGCCCGCCTTGTCCGCGAAGACGAAGCCCGAGCCCTCGGCCAGGGGCAGCTGGAGGCGGGCGAAGTCGAGTGTCTTGGCCGCGAGGGCGAGGCCCCGGACCTCGGCCGCGGCCGGGTCGGCTTCGGCCTTCGGATCGGCCGCCGCGAGGAAGCTCGCCGAGGCGAGCCTCCCACCGTCCTTAGCCTCGAGGACGACCGTCATCGTGCCGTTCACCGCCTCGCCGGGGGCCGGGAGGATCTGGGCCAGCTCGGGCGGGAGGCTGTCCTTGTTGACGAAGCGCAGGGCGCGGCTCGCGCGGCCGGCCCCGTCGCGGGCCGTGAACTCCAGGCGCACCGAGCCCTCGGGGGCCGAGGAGAGGTCGATCTCCCGGTCGAAGAGCGCGGGGCCGCGCCGCGCCGCGCCGGCCTCGAGGAGGGAGAGGGGGGCGCCCCCGTTCACGGAGAGCTCGAGGGCCGCGATGCCCTGGGGATCGGAGGCCGAGCCCGCGACCCGGACGCGGCCGGAGCGCCACTCGTGGTCGGCGGGCGCCGAGATCTCGAGGAGGGGGGGGGCCGCGTCGACCCTGGCCGAGAAGGGCCCCCAGGCGAAGAGGTCCCCGTCGACCGTGCGCGCGACCAGCTCGACCCCCTCGGCCAGGCCCTCGGCCGCGGCCTCGAGCTTGACGAGGGGGCCCTCGAAGCCCGCCTTGAGCTGGGCTGCCGCGGGCTTGAGGGAGAGCTCGGCGATCGGGCGGCCGTTGAAGCGGCCCTCGATGGCCTCGCCCGGCGCGAGGAGGAAGCTCCCGGCCTTCGCGCCGCCCGCGCCGCCCGCGCCGCCCGCCTCGATCCGCGAGTCGACGAAGCGCAGCTCCTCGGCGTCGTCGGCGGGGAGGCTCGAGGGCAGGATCTTGTGGATCTCGAAGCGGGCCTCGGAGGCGAGGCCGGCCAGGTCGAGGGCCTTGAGGCCGAGGACGTGGCTCGAGTAGCCGAGGCCGGGAGGCAGGGCGAGGCTGAAGCCCGTCTCCGCGCCCGGGGCCCCGGCCTTGGCGAGGGTCGCCTTTGCCGGCGGGCCTCCGTCGATGGAGAGCTCCACGGAGGCCAGGCCGTTGGGGGCCGAGACCGAGCCGTAGAGGGAGGAGCCGGGGCCGAGGGCGAAGGCCGCGCCGGGCGACCAGGGCGATCGGGACTTGGGATCGCCTAACTCGAGCTTTCCGAAGGCGGGCGGGGCCGCGACGACGAGGAGCTCGCGGGCGAGCTCGGAGCGCCGGCCCTCGCGGTCCGTCGCCGAGACGAGGAGCCGGCGCTTGCCCGGCTCGAGGGCGGGCAGGGCGAGGGCGAAGGCCCCGCCGGGGAAGGATCCGAGCTCCCTGCCGTCCACCGAGACGGAGAGCTCGGGCGGGCCGTCGTCGTCGGAGGCCGAGCCGGAGATCGTCTGGCCCGCGCGGCAGGGGGCGGGGAGCTCGGCCAGGCTCGCGGCGGGGAGGTCCTTGGCCTGGTCGTAGGCGAGCTTGCGGGCCGCCGAGGCCGCGTTGCCGGCCTCGTCCCTCGCCTGGAGCTGGATGGCGAGGGGGGCGCCCTTCGGGGCCGAGGCCGGGTCGAGGAGGCGGACGAAGAAGCGCCCGCCGGCCCCCACGTCGAGGGCCTCCTTGGAGGCCCCCTGCGCGAGCTCGGCCGAGGCCAGGCCGACCGGGTCCTCGATCCTGGCCAGGAGGGGGAAGGGGCCGGGCATGGCCGCGGCCTCCGCCCCCGGATAGACGATGGAGAGGGACGGGGGCGAGAGGTCGACCAGGGCGTAGATCGGGCAGAGGAAGGCCGCGCCGGCGAAGTCCTCGAGCTTGAGGAGCCAGCGCGCCTCGCCCTCCTTGAGGGCGGCGGCGGGTACGGGCAGGGAGAAGGCAAGGGTAGCCTTGGCCGACTTCTCATCCTTCACGAGGGCCAGGCCCTGGTAGCTGGAACCGCCGTCGAAGCTGGCCGAGACCGACTTGAGGGGGGAGCCGCCCTCGGCGGGGGCGCTCGCCTGGCCCTTGAGGGAGAGGGGGCCGGAGACGAGGAGCCTCGTCGCGAGGCGCTCGGGCGGGACCTTGCCCTCCGAGAAGCCCAGGGCCGCGAAGGCGGCCTCGCCGAGGGCGGGGAGGGCCAGGGAGAGCTGCCGCCCCCCCGAGGCCCCGGCGAGCTCCACCCTGCCCTCGCCCGCCGCGGCCTCCGCGCTGATCGAGGAGGAGCGGGGCGTCCGCGCGGGGGCCGCGACGATCCGGAGTTCGGGGCGGGCCGTGGCGGCGTTGCCCGCGAGGTCGGTGACGCGATAGGCGGCTCCGGGATGGGCCGCGAGGTCGGCGCGATGGACGAAGAAGCCGGGGCGCCACTCGATGGGCGCGAAGGAGCGACCGTCCTCGGCGTACTCGACAGAGGCGATGCCCGAGGCCTCCTCGACGAGGCCGAGGATGTCCTCGGGCCCCCAGGCCTCGGCCCCGCCCTCGAGGCCGGGGAAGCGGATCCGGGGCGGCTCGGCGTCGGCGCCGAGGCCGCGGTAGGCGCGCGCGGCGTTGCCGGCCGCGTCTCGGGCCTCGACCTCGATCGAGAAGGGGCCCGGGGGGAGCTCGGCCGCGGCGAGCTTGAAGGAGAAGGCGCCGTCGGCCTTGGGGCGCAGGGGAACGCTCGCCCCGCCGGGAAGGACGCGATAGGCGACCGAGGCGAGGCCGCCCGGGTCCGAGGCCGATCCGCTCACCTCGATCTCGCCGCGGAACCACGAGCCCTCGGCGGGGCCGGCGAGGGCGACGCTCGGCCCGGCCGCGTCGGTCGCGAAGACGAAGGGCCCGGCGGAGAACTCGTGGCCGCGCTTGGTCCGCGCGACCAGGCGGGTCGGGGCGGAGAGCCCCTCGCGCCTGGGCGCGAGCCGCAGCGCCATGCCCTCGAAGGAGGCCTCGACGAGGCCCTCGTCGGGGACCAGGGAGAGGGAGGCGAGCTCCTCGCGGTAGAAGGCGCCCAGAATGTCGCCGCCCGAGCCGAAGTCGACGCGCGCGGGCTCCCGGCCGGGGGCGGCCCCCGGCTCGACCGCCGGCATGCGGGGATCGACGAAGCGGAAGCCGCTCTCCTCGCGGACGGCGCCGTAGTTCGTCGCGTAGACGAGGCTGCGGCCCTCGAGGTAGTTGCCCGCCCCGTCCTTGGCCCGCAGGGCCAGGCTCGAGAAGCCGTAGGGGAAGGAGGCGTCGACCGGGACGCGGAAGGGATAGCTCCCCCCCTCGGCCTTGGCCGGGAGGGCCTTCGCGGGGCCGTCGCCGACGGCGTACTCGAGCGACACGAGGACGTTAGCCGACGCTATGGAGCCTTCCACGGACTCGCCCCCGTCCAGGGCGAGCTCGACGCCCGGGACGAAGGGCCGGGAGCCCTTGGGCCCCGAGACCGAGGTGAAGCTGACGGCCCCGGGCCCGCGGTCGTAGGAGAAGGCCGCGCTCACCTTGTCGCCCGCGGCGCCGTGCAGGTCGACCGGGACCAGGGACAGGACGTGGCGGCCCGAGGCGGTGGCCTCAGGGAGGAAGAAGCCGAAGGTCTCGGAGCAGGGTATCTCGGTCGGCGGGCCGCCGTCGAGGGACCAGCGCAGGGCCGCGGCCCCGTCGTCGTCCTCGATCGAGCCCCAGACCGGCTCCCCCGCGCGGAGGCCGCCCTCGGCGAGGGGGGCGGCCAGGCGCAGCCGCGGGAGGTCGGCCCGGCGGTCGATGCGCGGGGCGAGGGCGAGCCGCGTGAGGTTCCCGATCCGGTCCTCGGCCGTCAGGACGAGCTCGGCCTTGTCGCCCTTGACCGCCCCCGCGTCGAGCTCCACGGCGAAGTAGGGATCCCCCTTGGTCAGGGGGATCTCCGCGGGCGGCGAGCCCGCCAGGGAATAGGTTAGGCGCTTTATGCCGACGGCGTCGCGCGCCGCGCCGGCCACGGAGAAGCGGCCGTTCACCGCCTGGCCCGCCGCGGGCCGGGCCAGCTCGATGAGGGGCTTGGTGTTGTCGACGAAGACGAGGAAGGCCGCCTTGGCCTCCGAGCCTACTCCGTCGACGCTCCGGAACCAGAGCACGAAGGGCCCGTCCGGGAGCTCGCGGGTATCCAGCTCGTAGGAGAAGGAGGCGCGGGCCGGGTCCTTGGAGGCGCGGAGCTCGACCTCCTCGTAGGACTGGCCGCCGTCGAGGGAGGCCTCGAGGGAGGCCGGGCCGTTCAGGTCGAAGACGCTCCCCTCGATCGCGAGCTGGCCGGCGGCCAGGGAGCCCGCGGGGGGCGAGGAGACCTCGACGAGGGGCTTGGCCCGGTCGAGGTCGAAGGCGACGCGGACCGAGGGGCCGACGAGGCCGTTCGCGTCCACGCCGCGGGCCTCGAGGCTCCGGCGGCCGTCGGGGACGGCCTCGGTCCGGAGGTAGAGGGACCAGAACTCCGTGCCCTCGGCCGCGAGGAACTCGCCCCCGTCGAGGCTGACCTCGACCCTGGCCACGGCGTCGTCGTCCTGGCAGGTGCCGACGATGTTGAGGTCGCCGCCGACGCGCAGGAGGGGCGTCGGGTTGACGATGGTCGCGAGGGGGAGGTCGGAGGCCGGGTCGACGTAGAGGTTGAAGGGCGGGTACTCGGTGAGGTTGCCCGCCTTGTCCCGGCCCTGCACGACGAGGTTGTACTTGCCGGGGGGATAGGCCGAGAGGTCGATGGAGGCCTTCCAGTTCTCGAGCCCCTCGGCGGCCTGGGGCGCGCCCTTCTTGGAGCCCTTGGCCGGCGAGGCCGCCGGGGCGGCCGCGGGGGAGCCTCCCTCGGCCTGGGCGGCCAGGGAGGGCGCCGCGAGCGAGAGGATCAGGGCGGCGATGGCGGCGGTCTGTTTTCTGATCATGTTCATCGAGCTCCTCGGCGGCCCGATCGAGCGGGACCGTCGCTAGACGACTCCGTATGAGTATCGTCCGATGGGAGGGCAAGCATGAAGGCGGGCGCCGCGGCCGGGCCGGAAGCGGGCCCGGGCAAGGGCCGCTTCGTGGACAGCCCGGGGAGAGTCGGGTACAGTAGCCGAGGAGGCTCGGGGATGCCAGTGCAGCGCAGGCTCGTCATAACCCTCTCCCTCGCCGCTATCGCAGCGGCATCGGCCGTCGTCTTCGCGTTCGCGGCCCTCAGGCCCTTCACCCTCGTCGCCTATCGCCTCGGCGAGGGCGAGCTCGCCGCCCTGCGCGAAGCCTGCGCCGCCTACTCCTCGACGGGAGGCAAGCCTCCCCGGATCATCTCCGCGCGCCGGGCCTCGAGCCTGGCCTCCCTCCTCCGGGGGCCCTGGAAGCCCGACCTCCTCGCCTTCGCCCCGGGCGCCGAGTCGGCGGCCCTCGCCGCCCGCTTCGAGCCCCCCCGCGCCTCCCTGGCCGGCCTCGTGCCGCGGCCCCTCCTCGAGGCCCTCTCCGCGGGCGGCCGGGCCTACGCCCTCCCCCTCGCCCTCGATCCCCTCGAGCTGGCCTTCAACAGGCCGGCCTTCGCCGCCGCGGCCCTGGAGCCCCCCCGCGACGCGGCCTCCCTCGAGGCCGCCTGCGCGGCCCTCGCCCGGCTCGCCCCCGGCCCCCTCCTCGTCGCCGGGGCCGACGACCCCACCTTGGTGGCCCTCGTCGGCCAGCTCCTCGCCGAGCGCGGCGGCGGCGAGGCCTACGCGGCCCTCGCCGCCCTCCTCGCGAGGTCGAAGGACCCGCTGGACGCCCTCGAGGCCGGGCTCCCCGCCCGCGGGGGCGGGACGACGAGCCTCGCCGCCGCCCTCGACGAGCTGGCCTCCTGGGAGCGCTCCGGCTGGCTCCCCCCCGCCTGGCTGAGCTACGGGCGGGAGACCTCGCTCCGCTACCTCAAGGCCGGCCGCCCCGCCCTCCTCGCCTGCTTCCTCTCCCAGCGCCGGGCCGTCGACTACGCGACGGTCAGCGACTACGGCTCCTCCCTCCTCGTCCTCGGCGAGGGCTCTCCCTCGCCCCCCCTCTCCGCCCGCATCCTCGCCGCGGCCGGGCCGGCCAAGCCGCGGCGGGCCGCGGAGGCCGAGCGCCTCCTGGGCTTCCTCCTCTCGGAGCGGGGCCAGGGGATCCTCGCCAGGTCCATGGGCGCGGCCCCGGCCTCCTCGGCCGTGCCCGCCCCCGATTCCATAGCCCACGACTCCCGGGCCCGGGCCGGCTCGGCCGGCCTGATCCTCGGCGGCCTCGCCGCCGACTCGGGGAAGGACCCCGCCCTCCTCGCCTCCCGCTTCCGGGCCTACCTCCTCGAGGCAGGCCGGAAGTAGGGAGGCCCCGAGCCCTCGCCGCCGCCGCGGCGAGGACCCGGGAGCCCCTATTCGCAGTAGCGCTGCACGAGCTCGAAGTACTGGCCCGCGAAGCCGATCGAGACCGTGGGCGTGCCCCGCGCCGGGCTCGAGCCGCCGAGCACCTCCGCGCCCGTGCGCGCCGAGCTCACGGCCGCGTTGGCCGGCACCGTCGCGTACTCCCAGTTGGCCTGGAGCTCGGGGTCGGTCGCCGCTCCGCGCAGGTTGGCCACCTTGAGGCCCTTGTAGGTCTCCACGTTGCTCGCGTCGATGTAGGAGACGACGGGCCGGCCGGCGGCGTCCAGGGCGATGTCGCACCACTGGCCCACCGAGCCGATCGAGTCGACCGCGACGGGCTCCGCGGTGAAGCTGTAGGCCGTCCCGTTCCAGCTGCCCCTGATGTAGACCAGGTTGCCCTCGCTCTCCTGGTAGGCCGCGAGGTGCAGCGTGCTGCCCTCAATCTTCATGCTCACGTACTTGCCGATGGCGCTCCCGTCGGGAGTGGCCTCGAACTTGGACCATTGGGACGGAGCCGTCGGGTTGGCGCTCTGGCCCCGTGCCACCATGAGCTTGGCGTTGGTCGTGTCGTAGTAGGCGATGACGGGCACCGAGGATGAGGCGTCTATGCCGATGTCGGAGAACTGGCCCACGTTGAGTGCCGGGACGGTGGCGAGGCTCGTCACCTCCTCGCCCGCGACCACGTACGCGCCGCCCGTGTATCCAGCGTAGTCGGTGCACCTGCGGGTGTTCGCCCCCCCGCCGATCGTGAGCCGCGCGTACTTCAGGCACTTCGCGAAGGAGTCGTAGTAGCTCGCGTAGACGTAGGCGGCGTTCGCGGCGACGCGGGGATTCTGGAACTGGTAGAGCATCTCGTCTATGCCGTCGCCGACGTTGCGCGCGTTGGCGTAGTCGTCCCCGAGGGACTCTATGACGTAGGAGGTCCCGTTGATGAAGACCACGAGGTCTCCCCACTCCGGCGAGGCCGCGGAGTTGCCGCCGTAATAGTTCTCCAGCAGGGCCACGACCCTCGAGGGGGTCGCCTCCGTCGTATAGCAGATATCGGTGTACTCGGGCGGGTCGTAGGTGGAGAAGAGCGAGGTCCGCGCGGCGCCGACCGTGGCGTAGTACGCGGCGGAGTTGCCGTAGTTGCTCCACGCCCCCACGAGCGAGGTCCCGTTCCTGCTCATCGAGGGGTGCTTGAGGTCGATGCTGTCGCCCGTCGAGGCCGCGTTGCCGAAGCGCTGCCCGACCCTCCAGAGGTCGAGGTAGCGGTCGTCGTCCCAGAGGGTTCCCGCGATGGAGCCTCCCGAGTCGAGCTCGCGGTTGTAGGCCTGGTCGTTGTCGTTCTGGTGGTTCCCGCTGTAGACCCCGTTCACCCTGACCATGAGCTGGCCCGACCAGGCGTTGGCCAGGGCCGGCAGGGTCACGACGAGCCTGGTCTGGGGATCGGTGGAGCTCGCGGCTGGGCTCGTGATCGAGGCGACCGCCTGCTCGGCCAGGTCGGCGGCGCGGACGAAGACGTTGTCCCCCGCGGAGCGGCGGAGGTTGAAGCCCTCGATCGTGACGAGGGCCTCGTTGACCTGCATCGGATAGCGCCCGTACTTGCTCCGGATCGTCGCGAGCCCCGTCCCGCCCCTGGTCACCGACTTGATGTAGGGCACCACGTCCAGGCTCTGGCCGACCGAGGAGCTGTGCGCGAAGACCTTGTAGGAGCTCCCCGCTGCCGAAGTCCCGCCCGTCCAGCTCAGCTGGCCCGTGGCCGCGTCGAAGGCCGAGAGGTAGCGGTAGTCGCCCGCCCCGAGGAGGACCAGCTGGCCCGCGGCTATGTCGCCGTTGCCGGCCAGGCTCGGGTCGGTCAGGCTGGTCGCCCCGCCCGCGAAGGCGGCGGAGCCCTCGAAGTCGTAGTAGTCCGCGATCGTGAAGCGCACCTTGACGTCGTGGGCGGCGACGCCGGCCACGCGGGAGCTGTCCCAGGTGAACTTCCAGTTGAGCACGTGGCCGAGGCCGGCGCGCCCGTCCCCGTCGAGGAGGGTCTCGGTCGCCCCCTCGTCCTCCATCTTCCAGTAGCGCGTGCTCCAGGCGTCGCCCCAGCTCGCTACCGGCAGGCCCGAGCCGCCCTCCGAGAGGTCGGTCGTCGTGCTGTAGACGGTGAAGGGCTGGCCGACGCCGCCGCCCCCGTCGAAGCCCGTGATGGAGCAGGCTATGTAGTAGATGCGCTGATCGTCGTAGGCCTTCCCGTGCAAGACCACCTCGCCCGAGACCTCGGCGTCGAGGATGGTCGGCAGGTTGCCCGCGCTCCCGAAGGTCAGGAGGGCCCCGCCCGGGGACTCGCTCAGGGTGAGGGTCGAGGAGCTGGGCGCGCTCCGCACGTAGAAGACCTCGGTCGAGGCTATGGCAGCCCCCCCGCTCCGCGTGGGCGCGGCGCCCGTGTAGCCGAGGCAGACCATCTCCCCGACCTCGAGGCCGTGGCCGGCCGCCGTGACCAGGCCCGTCGCGTCGGTCGCGATGCCGCTTATGGGGACGGGGTCGATCCTGCTGTGCTCGGCGTACTCGACGTGGCCCTTGCCGGCCACCGCGTAGTCGGCGTAGACCGCGGCCGCTGGAGAGGAGAGCTGCTTGGCCGCGTCGTCGCCTCCCGCGCCGTACCGCCGGCCCAGGGGCGAGATCGCGGCGCTCGGGAGGCGCTCGTCGATGTCGACGACGCGGTCGTCGCTGAAGGCGCCCTCGACGTTGATCGGCTTGGCGTTGTCGTTGCGGTTGTTGATCGAGCCGACCGTCCGCAGGAGCCGGACGCCGGAGCCGCCCGAGGCCGCGATCGCCGGGCCGCCGGGCCGCGCGGCCACGGAGAAGAGGTCCGCGCCCGCGTCCCGCACGTAGTAGGGCGCGTAGTCCGCGATGCCGGAGACGGAGCCGCCGGAGCTGAAGCTCACGAGCTCGCCGTCGGCCAGGCCGTGGCCCGCCGCGGAGAAGACGCCGCCGGACACCGAGGCCACGGGCAGGCCCGAGGCCAGGGCCGCGGCGAGGAGCTCCCCGCTCTTGAGGCCATGGGGTACCGTGATGTACAGGGAGCGGCGATCCGGGTCCGCCTCCGTGACGCCGCCGCTCACGTCCTTGCCGGCTATCGTCAGGAAGCCCGAGCCGGCTATCGTGGCCGGGCCCGCGTAGGGGAGGTTGAGGCCGCTGATCTCGACCCTGGCCGAGCCCTGGTAGAGGGGATAGCGCCCCTGCCGGCCCGGCAGGGTGAGCCGGCCCTCGAAGGGATCCTTGCGCTCGACGTCGAGTATGTAGGGCACGACGTCCACACGGCTGGCCGCGGGGGCGCCGGCGTTGCGGAGGCGATATTCGGTTTCGCCTAACGCGACGCTGTCGTGCAGGGTCACCGTGCCGATGCCGTCGAAGGCGGTGGCGAAGGTCCAGGTCGAGCCCACGAGGAGGGCCGTCCCGTAGGGGATGGACTTCCCGCTCAGGGAGGCGTCGGTCAGGCGGGTCGCGTCGGGGCGGGCCGCCGCGCCCGGCGTGCCCCGGTCCTCGGCGACCAGCTCGAGCTCCCGGTCGGGCATGGCCCCGTAGGCCAGCTTGGCGCTGTTCCAGTCGAGCCGCCAGGAGACCGAGTGGCCGGCCTGGGAGAAGCTCGAGGAGCTGATCGCGAAGGCCCAGCCGTCGGCGGCGAAGGCCGCCGTCGGCACGATGAAGCCGCTGGCGAGCTTAATGAAGCCGGCCTCGGCCGTCCCGTTGGGATCGTAGCGCGCGACGCGGTAGTAGGGCTTGGCGAAGGCGATGCCCGAGCCCCCCGAGGCGGCTATGGCCGGGCCGCCGGCTTCCGCCGCGACCTGGAAGCCGTCGGCAGCGGCGTTGACCACGTAGTAGGTCGTCCCGGCCGCGATGTTCGCGATGGCCGAGCTCGAGGTGAAGGCGACGGTGTCGCCGTCGACCAGGCCATGGCCGGCCGCGGCGAAGGTCCCGCCGCTGAGGCCCGTGACCGCCGTGCCGCTCCCGATGGCCTTGGAGGCCAGGGCGCCGGCCGCGTGGGGGAAGGAGAAGCCGGGAAGGCGCGCCCAGAGGGCCGAGATAGCCTGGTCGTCCGAGGCCGAGCCCGTGAAGGACACCGAGCCGGAGACGCAGGGGTCGCCCGGGCCGGTCTCGATGTGGGAGGATGGGGAGGAGGCGTCGGCGAGGGGGGCGATGCTCGCCCCCGGCGCCTCGGCGTCCGCGACGTCCACCACGAAGCCGAAGCTCGCGGAGACGCTCGGGCTGGTCCAGGAGTCGGGGTTCCAGCTGCTCGGGTCGTCGGGCAGGGCCTCGGTCGTGCTGTTGACCGTCTCATCGGTGGAGTCCCAGAGCTCGAGGCCCAGGGTAACGGCGCCCTCCCCGAGGGCCTTGAGCTTGGCCAGGGAGAGCTCGATGGTCTGGAGGGAGCCCCCGACGCGGAGCTTGCCGACCTGGACCGTCGCGGCCCCGCTCCTCAGGCGGTAGGCCAGCTGGCCGTTGCCGCCCGTGACGGCGAAGTAGAGGGTGGCCGGGGCCATCTTCACCTTGAAGCCGGTGGCCGCGGCCCCGGGCAGGGAGAAGCTGCCCGTCTCGCCCGTAGAAGGGCCGCCGTAGCTCCCGTCCTCGTCGAGGTCGCTGCCGAGGGTCAGGCTGCTCAAGACCTGGGGATTGTTGGCCACCCTCGTCGAGACGACCCGGTGCAGGCGGTTCCCCGCCTTGTCGTAGACGACGTAGTGGATATCCAGGAGGCCGTCGGGGATGTTGAGGGAGTTGATGTCGACGTACCAGCTGTAGGTCGTGCCCGAGGTCTGCTTGAGGTACTCGGCGTAGCCGTCGACGTCGTCGTCGTCCACCTCCGGCCCGCCTGCCGTGTCGTGGTGGGACTCGGGGGTTCCCGAGTCCTTGTGGTCGATCCGGATCGCGACGTCCACGTAGTAGGCCAGGACGCCGGTCTCGACCGCGCCGCCCATCCAGCGTATCTCGCCCGAGGCCTCGTCCCAGTCCGAGATCGTGAGGGTCTGGCCGCCAATGACGATCTTCTGCCCCACGTTGATCATCGGGTTGCCGGCGATCGCCGCGTCGACGAGGGAGGCCGTCGAGGGCCGCGAGCTGGCCGAGCCGACGACGCGCGGCATATAGGCGTAGTCGCCCGTCTCGGCGTAGCTGAAGAGCGGGCCGCCCCGCTCGGTGTAGGCCTTGGAGACGAGGGGGTTGTAGAAGCGATCCTTGCTCGCCGTGCCGTCCTTGTTCCGGCGGACGAAGTAGGCCTCGACCCGGTCCACGTCCGAGCCGATGTCGTTGGCGGTGCCGCCGACCTTGGCCCAGTAGTCCACCTGCTTGACGGGGATGGCCAGGGAATACGCCGGCCCCGTCGGCGCGGTGGGCGCCTTCGTGTCGACGTTTATCCGCATGGTCTGGGCGCTCGAGAGGGCGGGCACCCGCACGTCCTCGGCGTAGAGCTCGAAGTCGAGGGGGTCGGCCGTGTCGGCGGGGCAGGCTATCTGGATGGCGAGGTCGATCCGCCTGTACTGGCTCGAGTAGCCCCCGGTCCCCTGGGACACGAATTCGAAGGAGCCCGTATCGCCCGCGTAGGCCGAGCCGTTCCAGGAGATGGACCTGGCTATGTCCCCGGTCAGCTCCACCGTGTCGAGGGCCGTCTCCGTCTCGATGCTGCCGCGCAGGTACCAGGAGCCCGCGAGGTACATGCCGTACTCGTAGGGCAGCTCGTTGCCGTTGCCGGGGTCCGAGTCCGGGTCGAGCTTGAGGGCGTAGGCCGTGCCGATCTTGGGCACGTTCTTGTCGATGGAGAAGGAGGTGGCCGCCGACCAGGGGCCGTAGGTCCCGTAGACGTCCTTGGCCCGGGCGCGGACGGCGATGGTCTCGGGGATGTCCCCGTCGGGATCGAATTCCTTCGCCGCGTTGATGGTACGGTTCCAGTTGACCGAGCCCTCGGCGAGCTGGCCCTCGCCGCCGTTGTACCAGTCCACGCCCCCGGCCGCGTCGGCGGCGTCGAAGTCGCCGTCGCCGTCGCAGTCGATCTGGAGGTAGACCTGGCCCACCCCGTCGTCGTCGGTGGCGCTGCCGTAGACGCGGATCTTGCCGCCGTAGATCTTCCCTTGCTCGGGATAGCCGATCGAGGCCACGGGCTTGTCCCCGTTGGGATCGATGCGGAGGCAGTAGGGATAGAGGGTGAAGGAGGTCGCCGCCGTCGGGACGGCCCCGGACCAGCCGATGGCGCCCGTCGCGGCGGCGTAGCTGGTCACGATCCGGGAGAGGCCGCCTATATGGACGAGCTGGCCGACCGCGACGAGGGGATTGCCGACGAGGGAGGCGTGCCTAAGGCTCGTCGCGCTCCCCCGCGTCGCGCCCGCGCCGGCGATGGGCGCGGTCTCGACGACGTTGCCCGCGTTGTCGGTCGCCGTGAGGACGAAGGGGAGGATGAAGAGGTCGGCCCCCGTCGAGGCGTCGTGGAGGGTCTGGACGTCGGTGTAGACCTCGTAATCCTGGTTCGGGCCGATAGCGACCTCGTCGCCCGCCCAGCCCAGCGCGCCGGTCGCCTGGTTCCATGAGGAGATGGTCCGGTACTCGCCGGCGATCTTTATGGCCTTGCCCGCAGCGATGTCCGCGTTGCCGGCCAGGGCGGGGGCCGTGAAGCCCCGCTCCTCGCCCGCCGCGCGGTCGACCTTGCCCGAAAGGCAGGAGGCGTAGGTATCGATCTTGTTGTTGGTCCCTCCGGGTCCGTTGCCTGAGAGGAAGGCGATCGAAGGGACGAAGATGTCGTCCACGCTCGCGGGGGTCTTGGAGGCGTAGTTCAGGCCGAGCCGGTAGCTGAGGGAGCGGAGGCCGGAGCCGGAGCCGTCGTTGGCCAGGCCGCGGACGGTCAGCTCGCCGTTGACGACCTCGGCGTTGGCCGGGGTCACGAAGCTGATGGCCGGGGCCGTGTTGTCGATGGTGATCGAGCGCGTCGCCGAGGAGCTCAGGCCGGAGTTGTCCGTCACGTAGACCGCCACCGTGGCCGCCCCGTCGGCGAAGTCGGCGCTCAGGTCGATCTCGCCGGTGGCGAAGTCGTTCCCCCCGGCGGGCGAGGCCGGGTAGCTCACGGTCTTGTTCGAGGCCGGGGCGGCGGCGTCCTTGCCCGTGATGTCGACGCGCACCGACTTGATGCCGTTCTGGTCGGTGGCCGAGGCCTTGAGGGCGAAGCTGTCCGTGGGCCCGCCGAAGACGCCGGTGCCGGCCTTGAGCTCGACCTGGTCGCCGAAGTCGAAGAGCGGGGAGGGGCTCTTGTCGACGTAGACCGCCGAGCCGATCTCCGGGACGACCGTGTCGATCCTGAAGGCTACGGGCGGGGCGAGGTAGCTCTTCGCCGGCAGGGTCCTCCGCAGGACGCGGAGCTCGGAGGAGAAGCTCGCCGACTTGGCGTCGGTGGCGCGGAAATACAGGTTCTTGGAGCCGTCGATCGTCGACAGCTCGTAGCTCCAGGTGCCGCCCGAGAGGGCGAGCTCGGTCCAGCTCGAGCCGTCCAGGCTCACCTCGAACTTCGAGAGGCTCCCGTCGTCGTCGCTCACGACGCCGTAGACCGTATTCACCATCTTGAGGGTCGTCGGATAGGCGCCCCCGTAGACGAGGCGGAGATCCTCGCCGGGGCTCGCGATGTCGACCTTGGCCCCGGTCTTCGTCGTCGCGACCTCGAAGGCGCCAGCCGAGAAGCTCGCGGCGCGCAGGTAGTAGGTCGTGCCCGCCTCGAGGCCGCCGGGGAGCTCGTCCGCGAGGAAGCCCACCGCGTCCCCGGCCTTCAGGCCGTGGCCCGGGAGCAGGACGAGGTCCGCGCCGGGATCGACGGCCGCGGCCGTGCCCACGGAGTCCGTCACGAGGTTGCTCAGCTTGACCTCGGGGATGTCGCTGGCCTGGTCGATGGTCAGCTCGAGGATCGAGGCCGAGAGCGAGTAGCTCGTCCGGGCCGTATCGACCTCGCCCGACCAGCCGATGGTCCCGGTGGCGCTGGCCCAGCTGCTCACCCTCCGCAGGGAATCGCCGACGACGATGAGCTGGTCCAGGGCGACGAGGGAGCTGCCGACCAGGGCCGGGTCCCGGAGGCTCGTCGCGTCGGGGCGCAGGGCCCCCGTCCTGAGGTTGGTGTTCTGCGCGGCGTCGGCGGCCAGGGCGCGGATCCGCACCTGGTAGCCCGCGGCCGCCGCGTCGGTGTCGTAGTCGGCGGTATCGTAGGCCTCGGTATCGAAGTCCGCGAGGCTCCAGCTCGTGGTCCCGAGGGGGGCGGCGAGGGGGGTCCAGGAGGAGGTCGACGCATGGTAGATCGCGAGGGAGACTCCCGCGAGGGAGCGCTCGTCGGAGGCCGTGCCCGAGATCGTGATCCGCTTGTTCACGATCGCGCCCTGCTCCTGCGAGCCGAAGGCGACGAGGGGAAGGGTCTTGTCCACGATGACGGGGCGGCTGAGCAGGGTCCTCCGGCCCGCGTTGTCGGTCACGCGGGCGAAGATCTCGTGGTTGCCGTCCGAGAGGGAGAGGATGGAGGCCAGGGGGAGCTCGCCGCTGTAGACATCCCCGGCCTGCGAGACCGTATTCGGGTCCGCGCCGGCGAAGTCGCTGTCGCCCGCCCTGAGCTTGATCTCGTAGATGCCGTTCGCGTCGCTGGCCCGCACGGAGACCGCGAGAGCGCCCGAGCCGTTGACGTAGGCGTTGGCCGCCGGGGCCTCGAAGGAGGCGCCGGGCGCGGCCCGATCGATCCAGAAGCTCCTCGAGACGGAGGCGCCGGCGTTGCCCGCCCGGTCGACCGACCTGGCCAGGACCGTCTTGCGTCCCTCCGCCTGGAAGGCGGGAATCGCCGAGCCCGAGCCGATGTCCAGGAGGGCGCTCCAGGAGCTCGTGCCCTCGGCGGAGAGCCAGCTCGCGCCCGAATCGTAGGACCACTCGACGCGGGCGAGGCCCGAGCCCGAGTCCGCCTCCTGGCTTCCCTTGAGCTGGGTGCTGCCCTCGCCGAAGCAGGCCTCCGCGATCGGGGCCGTCACGCTCGGCGCCGCGGGGGGCGTCCGGTCGTAGTGGAGGCTCAGGCTGGCCTCGGCGCTCGAGGCGCTGGCCCTGCCCGCCGAGTCGTAGGCGACGACGCGGTAGAGGAAGAGGCCCTCGCTGACCGCCGCGTCGAGGACCCGGTCGTAGCTCCATTCGACGCCGGCGCTCACGGCGATCGTCTGGACGAGGGTATAGTCGGCGTCGGCCGGCTTCTTCTCCTCGATGCGGACGCTGGCTATCTCGCGGCTGTCCGCCGCGAGGCCGGAGAGCCGCAGGGTCTTGGAGGGAAGGTAGACGAGGCCCGCGTAGGGTATACCGTCGATGGCGAGGCCGCTCAGGGTCGGGTCGTTGAGGTCGACGCCGAAGTCGCGCGTCGCCTCGGCCAGGGCGTTGCCGACTGCGTCGGCCGCGACGAGGTGGATGGTCTTCTCCCCCTCGGAGGCCGCGCCGCAGTCGTAGGTGTAGCTCCAGGCGCTGCCGCCGAAGGTGGCGGCCTTCCAGTCCCCGGCGAGGGGGCTCGCGCCCTTGGCGGTCACGGCGATCGAGACGCTCGCGACGCCCGAGCCCGTCCCGTCCTCGGCCGGGCCGCCCAGGGTGATGACGCCGCGATGCCAGTAGGCGCTCTCGGAGCTCGCGAGCGCCGCGGGGGAAGCGACGCCCCGCGAGGGCGGGGTCGTATCCAGCTTGAAGGTGAAGGAGGTGCTGCTCGTCCTGCCGGTCCCGTCCGTGACCGCGACGAGGAAGGACTTGTCCCCGTCGGAGCCGAAGGCGGCGGTGTCGACCGTCGTGCTCCATGCCCCCGCGGCGTCGAGGGCGACGATCTCGCCGGGGTCGGCGAAGTCGCCGTCGCCGTTCTTGTCGACGCTCAGCTCCCCGTAGCCCGCGCCGCGAATGCCGAACTCGTCGGCGGCGGTCCCGCCGAGGGCGAAGGTCCCCCTGCGGTACTGGGCGTTGGGCTGGCCCAGCGCGAGGTCGGGGGACTGGGTGTCGAGGACGAAGCGCTCCACGCCGCTCCGGGCCCGGTTCGTCGCGGCCCAGTCGACCTCGGTCCCGATACTCCCGGCGTAGGTCGTGTCGCCGACGCGGATCTGGACGAGGTAGTACCGCTCCTTGGTCAAGGAGCCCAGGTCGTGGCTGAAGCTAACCGCCCTGCCGCTCGCGGCCGGCTTGCCGCTCACGGCCGCGAAGGAGAAGGTCTCGCCCGCGTCCTGGACCCCGTCGGCGTCCGCGTCCTCGGCGATGCCGATGAAGATCCTGTCCCGGTCGATCCCGTCGTCGTCCGAGGCCGTGCCGTTGAGCACGAGGCCGGCGCCGAGGTTGTTCCCCAGGGACGCGCCGCCCGCGCTCAGGTTCACGAAGCCGATCTCGGGCCGATCGGTCTCCTGGTCGACCCGGATCCCGTCCGAGAGGATGCCGACGTTCCCGAAGCGGTCCACGGCGAGGAGCCAGAGGTAGTGCCCGCCGTCGCCCAGGGCCGCGGTGTCGACGCTCTCCGACCAGGCGTTCCTGCTCGCCCCCCCGTAGGCCGTCCAGGCCGCGCCGCTCACCGTCAGGTTCGCGTTGAGGGTATAGGCCGGGGCGGCCGGCGCCGTCGTCCAGGCGCGGTAGAGGCTCGCTATGCTGTTGTCGTCGACGATCGAGGCCTTCAGGCTCGCGCTCCCGTTGTAGGCGGGGGCCTTCTCGCCCGGGTCGACGAAATCCCCGTCGCCGTCCAGGTCCAGGCCCTCGTAGGGCGGGACGTTGTTGAAGGCGATGACCGGCTTCTTCGTCTCCACCGTCACCCGCCGCGTGAGGCTCCTCGTGCGCCCCGCCCCGTCCGTGGCCGTGAAGGTCAGCTCCCAGGTCCCGTCGTCGCCGTTCGTCGCCGCGTCCACCGGGAACTCGTAGCTCCAGGTTCCCGCGCCCAGGCTCGGCGCGCCGTCGGGAGCGTCGAGCCCGTCCTTCTTCCGCTTCACGCTCAGGGGGGCCGTCCCGTCGAGGCCCAGGTTGTCGCCGATCGTGCCGGAGAAGAGGATCGCCGCGTTGGTCTCCGCGCTCGTCGCCGCGTCGTAGGGCGCATCGAGGCCCAGGCTCGGGTCCGTGTCGTCCACCTTGACCGTGTACGACGAGACCGCGCTCTCATTCCCGGCGTTGTCCACCGAGCGGAGCTCCAGGCTGCTCGCCGCCCCGTTCGGGAAGGTGACGACCCCGCTCCAGTCCGTGGTCCCGCTGAGGGCCGTCCAGGAGGCCGCGCCGTTGATCCGGTACTCGACCCGAACCACGCCGCTCGCCCCCGTCCCGAGGTCCCAGGCGCTCCCGCTCAGGGAGACGTTGCGCGACTGCTGCCAGCCCGCCAGGGCGGCCGCGGCCGCCGGGGCCAGGGCCAGGCCCGGGGGCGTCTGGTCGACGTTGAACGCGAGCTCGGCCGGGGCGGCCGATTCCCGCCCGAAGACGTCGTAGGCGCGCACCCGGACCGTCCGGGCCCCGTCGCCCCCGGTCGATACGAAGGAAGCGGGGACCGCGTAGTCCCAGGTCCCGTCCGAGGCGTCGATCCGCTCCCAGCCCGGGCCGGCCGCGTAGACCTCGACGAAGGCGAGGTCGGGGGTGGCCGGATTCGAGTCGAGGTCGGCCTTCCGAAGCCCGTTGGCGTCGGAGGCCGTCCCGCTCATCGCGAAGGAGGCACTGCGGTAGCCCCCGCTCGCGGGCGAGCTGATCGCCACCGCCGGCCTGTCCCGGTCGACGAAGAAGCGCAGGGTATCGCTCGTCTTGGTCCTGCCCGCCGCGTCGGCGGCGCGGATCCTGAGCCGGTGCTCGCCCGCCGGCAGGGCGGCGAGGGAGTGCTCGAAGAAGGTGGAGGTGCTCGTCGGTGGGGAGCTCACCGAGGCGTAGCTCTCCGTATCGATGTCCCCGTCCACCGCCGCGGAGACGGAGGCCACCGGCCCGTCGTCGTCCGCGGCCCAGCCCTGGAGCTTGGCGTCGTCGAGGAAGAGGTTGGCCGCCGCGGCGCTGGCCGTCGCGACCCCGTTGAAGGAGATCGTCGGCTCGTCCGAGCTCTGGTCCACGTACATGGTCTTCGAGGCCAGGGCGACGTTGCCCGCCGCGTCGGTCGCGCGGATCTGCACCACGTAGTCGGCCTTGTCGGGCAGGGCCGCGGTGGGTATCGAGAGGGAGAAGCCGTAGAGCTCGGTGGCGAAGCTCGCCCAGGGCTCCGAGCCGAGCTTGCGCTCGAGCTTCGTAATGGAGTTGTTCTCGGTGACGCTGCCCTGGAGCGCGACGGTGCCGTTCACCGTCTTCACGTCGGGCCGGCCCGCGGTGTTGAGGGCGGGATTGGGCTCGAGGAAGGAGATGGCCGGCGCCTGGGTGTCGATCGTGACCCGGCGCTCGACCTGGCTCGTCTTGCCGGCCGCGTCCTTGGCGGTGAAGACGAACACGCGCACGCCGTTGTTCGCGTCGGCGTCGTAGGGAGCGCCCTCGGGATAGCTCCAGCTCCCGTCGGCGGCCACGGCCACGGGGACGGCCGCCCCGCCGTCGACCGAGACGGTCAGGGGATCGGCCGCGGCCAGGGCGTAGCTGTCGCTCGCCGTGCCCGCGAGGGTGAAGTCCGCGTTCCGCCAGCCCGAGGCCGAGGCCGCCTGGGGCGTCGCCCCCCCGATGGAGGACTCGGTCAGGAGGGGGTAGGCCTCGTCGTTCCAGACCTCGCGGACCGCGACCAGGCTCGCGTTGCCCGCCCGGTCGATGGCGGCGGCCCGGATCTGGTAGGAGCCCTGGCCCGCGGCGAAATTCATGGTCGCGGTCCAGGAGGAGCTCCCGTCCGCCGAGGCCCAGGCCGAGGGCGCGGTGCCGGGGAAGGTCCCCGTCCGCCCGGCCCAGTAGGCGACCCGCACGACCTGGTCGTTGTCGCTCGCCGTCCCGCTCAGGGTCGTCGCCGTCCCGGAGAGCCAGGCCCCGGCGGCGGGGAGGCCGATGTCGATCGAGGGCAGGTCGGCGTCGATGCTGTAGTGGGGGCTCGCGGTCGCCCTCCGCGAGGTCGCGTCCGAGCCCTCGATCTCGAGGCTGACATCCGTCACGCCCGAGGCCAGCTCGATGTCGATGCCGTAGCGCCGCGTCAGGCCGTCGCCCGAGCTCGACAGGAGCTCGTACTCGATGCAGGAGGCGTCGATCGGGACCAAGGCGGGGGCCAGCCCGGTCCAGGCCCGGACCGAGCTCAGCTCGGCCCCGGGATTGTCGTCGCTCAGGACCGCCTCGACCCGGACGCCCTCGCGGCCGGCCGGGGCGCTGGAGAAGCTCAGGGACTGGCGCTTGATGAAGGAGGGCTCCGCGAGCTCGGGCAGGAGCTCGGTGAACTTGGGGGCCCCGGAGTCGATGATGAAGCCGACGGAGCGGCTGCGCGTCGAGGCCGATCCCTGGGAGCGGGCGCTGATCGCCAGCTCGTAGCGGCCGTTGGCCATCCAGGGCGCCCCGTCGGCGTCGGAGCTCCGCAGGTCGATGGCGAAGCTGACCGAGCTCGAGATGCTCTTCTTCGAGATCCAGCGGGCGGGTATGGGGGTCGGCGCGTCCGCCGAGCCGTAGGCCTTGATCGTCGCCGCGATGGAGGAGGCGTCGACCGCGTAGTTCGCGGCCCCGACGGCCACGTAGCCCGTGACGGGCACGTTGGACGAAAGCACGTTGTCGAGGACGGCGCTGCCCGGGTCGACGTTGGTCAGGTTGATCTCGGGCTTGTCGCCGGCCGCGTCGTAGAGGAAGTCCCCGCAGCTCCCCGCGGCGGCCCCGTGCCGATGCGCGGCGAGGTAGGCGTAGCCGAGGGCCGGGACGGAATCGACGTAGCCCGAGCCGGCCTGGTCGGTCTTGCCGATGTCCGACATGGCGGGGAAGGTCTCGTCGGCGGCGAGGACCGCGTAGAAGTCCTGGGCATGGTAGTAGTAGGCGTTGACGTTGCCGGCCGCGTCGGTCACCTTGACGTCGTAGCGGTAGACGGCCCCGTCGAGGGGGGCCAGGTCGTCGGCGGGCCCGTCGCCGAGGAGGAAGCGGACGCTCCAGGAATTCGTGCCGTCGGCCGTCTTGGTCTTGACGATGGCGTTCGAGGGATCGAGGAGCTCGACCTCGACCCGGGAGATCGTGGAGGCGTCGTAGACCTCGCCCTTGATGTCGATATAGCTCGTCTGGCTCGGCCGGCCTGAGCCGTAGCCCTGGGGGCTCGAGACGAGGACGCTCGGGGCCCTGCGGTCGACGTTGAGGGAGAGGTTGGCCACCCCGCTCTTGCCGGCCTTGTCGGTGGCCGTGGCGGTGAAGACCTGGCGCCCGTCCTCGACGAGGGGGCCGACCTGGGCGCTCCATTTCCCGCCGGAGACGGTCGCGGGCATGGATCCGCCCGACCAGCTTATGATGAGGGAGGCGAGGCCCGTATCCTCGCTGACCGTGCCGGCGAGGCTGAAGTCGGCCTCGTTGACGTTCTCGTTCTGGGCGTGGGAGCTGAAGGTCAGGACCGGGGCGTCGATGTCGACCTTGTTGCCCAGGCCGACCTTGAACAGGTCGCAGGTGCTGAGGGTCAGGCAGGCGGAGAAGCAGGCTCCCAAGGCGGCGCCCAGGCGGATCGCGCGGAGGGCAGCATACGGTCGAGCCTTTTTCATATACCTACACCCCCTCCTCGCGCCGGGCGAGGACATGAGTACGGATCCACTTTTTAGGAATCGGACTTGGTTAATAGAAGCTAAACAGGAAACATATATATGTACATTAATAAATAACTATGTTTACATTGAACGTATAACAAGTATAACATAGAATATCGTAATAAATACTTAATTTCCATCCACTGCCACTGTCCCTAAGATTGTTGGCGCCGGGAAAAACGAGAGGGAGACCTTCCCCAAGGTCTCCCTCTCGCGCTCACCCGTCCAAGGGCGGGGGCGGCTGGACCGAGCCCTAGTCGAGGCTGCCGCGGTAGCGGTTCACCCCGAGGAGGTCGAGCCTGAGCCCATGGGGCCCGAGCCGCCTCGCGAAGTCCCCGAAATCCCGGGCCTCCCGGGGGCTCCAGAAGACCTCGGCGAGGGCGGCCAGGCGGGGGAAGGCCATGTACTCGACCTGCTTGCCGAAATACAGGAGCTCGGACCAGAGGTTGCCCTGGCCGCCGAGGATCAGCCTCGCCTCGGCCGCGGAGAGGCCCGCGGGGAGGGGCTCGAACTCGTAGGCGTCGCGGACCCGGCAGACCCCGAGCTGGCCCGGCTCCTCCGGGAGGTCGAGGTGCTGGTGGTCGAGGTAGCAGGCCGCGGTCTGGGGGCACATGACGGCCGCGCGGCCCGAGCGGGCCGCCTCGAGCCCGCCCGAGGCCCCCCGCCAGGACATGATGATCGCGTCCTCGCGCAGGCCCTCCCCGAGGATCTCGTCCCAGCCGATCAGGCGCTTGCCCCGCTCGGCCAGGAGCTCGGCGACGCGGTTCATGAACCAGGACTGGAGGCGCTCCGGCTCGTAGGCCCCCGAGCCCTCCCGGAAGCCGAGCTCCTCCATGCGGGCGCGGCAGGCGGGGCAGGCGAGCCAGCGGGCCTTGGGCGCCTCGTCCCCACCCGCGTGGACCCAGGGGCCGGGGAAGAGCTCGGCGACTCCGTCGTAGACGCGGCCCAGGAGCTCGAAGACCCCCTCCTTGCCCGCGCAGAGGATGTCCTCGAGAGGACATCCTCGGTCCTCGGGCTCGAAGGCTCCCCCTCCCGCGGCGGCGCCGCGGCAGGAGAGCTCGGGGTGGGAGGCGAGGAGGGCCAGGGCGTGGCCGGGGCTCTCGATCTCGGGCACCACGACGATGCCCCGCCTCGCGGCGTAGTCCACCACGCGGCGGACATCGGACGGCGAGTAGCTGCCGCCCTTCCAGCGCTCCTCCGAGACGCGCAGGTCCCGCCGCCGCGAGCCGATCCGGGCCAGCTCGGGCAGGCCCGGGAGCTCGAGGCGCCAGGCCTGGTCGTCCGTGAGGTGCCAGTGGAAGCGGTCGAGCTTGTGGAGGGCCATGAGGTCGAGGAAGCGCTCGAGGAACTCCACGCGGAAGAAGTTGCGCGCGCAGTCGAGCATGGCCCCGCGCCAGGCGAAGCGGGGCCCGTCCTCGACGCGGAGGCAGGGCAGCCGGGGGCCCTCGTCCTCCGCGGCCGAGAGGGCGAGCTGGCGCAGGCTCGAGGCCGCGCGGACGGCGCCTTCGTAGTCGGCGCAGGAGGCCAGGACGCCGGCGGGGCCGATGTCGAGCGCGTAGGCCTCGGCCTCGCGGAGGCCGGGCTCGAGGCGGAAGGCGAGGCGCGCCTCCGCGGCGGCCCCCGCCGCGCGGAAGCGGCAGGGGGGCGCGGCGAGCGTCCCGGGGCCCGCCTGGCCCGCGGCCCCCGCCCGGGCGAGGGCGAAGCCCTCCTCGAGCCAGGCGGCGGCCAGCTCGGCGGCCCCGGCCAGCTCGGGCGGAGCCGCGACGAGCTCGTCCCGCCCGAGCTCGAGGAAGCCCGGCCTGGCCTCGAGGCGCCGCGGCGCGGGGATCAGGGAGCTTTCGCCGCCCATCTCAGCTCCCGCCCGAAAGGCCGGCCGGGGGAGCGCCGAGCTCCTGGCCGGCGACGAGGTCGCGGTAGAACCAGAAGGAGTCCTTGGGTATCCGCTCCCCGCTGGCGAAGTCCACGTAGACCAGGCCGAAGCGCTTGGAGTAGCCGAGGGACCACTCGAAGTTGTCCAGGAGGGACCAGGCGTAGTAGCCCTCGACCGGGGCGCCATCTGCCCGCGCGCGGAGGCAGGCCGCCGCGTGGGAGCGCAGGTACTCGATCCGGCCCCGATCGCGCACGCGGAAGGCCGGGCCCGGCTCGGCCGAGGGGGGGAAGCCGCCGGCCGGGGGGGCGGGCTCGGGCTCGTCGCGGAAGGCCGCCCCGTTCTCCGTCACGTAGAGAGCGCCGATCGGCCAGCGCCTGGTCAGGGCCATGATCTGGCGGTACAGGCCCTCGGGCACGATATCCCAGCCCATGTCGGTCTTCTCGCGCCAGCTCGGGGCCTTCCTCCAAGCTTCGAGGCGGCCGGGGCCCGCGGGAGCGGCCTCGACGGCGTCCTCGTCGTAGTAGTTGATGCCGAGCATATCGCAGGGCCCGGCGATCAGCTCGAGGTCCCCCTCCTCGACCGGCGGGCGGGCCGCGGGATGGAGAGCCAGGTGGGCCTCGGGGTAGCCGCGGCCGTAGAGGGGGTCGAGGAAGAGGGCCGTCCGCTGGGCCCCGGCCCGCTCGGCCGCGGCGGCGTCCTCGGCTCGGGCGGTGGCCGGGCGGGGGGTCGAGGGATTGAGGACGATGCCGATGGGGGCGGCCAGGCCCCGTGCCCGGTAGGCCCGCAGCGCCAGGCCGTGGCCGAGCAGGAGGTGGTGGGCGGCGCGGTAGGCCTCGCCCTCGTCCCGCCGCCCCGGGGCGTGGAGGCCCTGGCCGTAGCCGAGGAAGGCCGCGCACCAGGGCTCGTTGACCGTGAACCAGCGGCCAACTAGGTCGCCTAACGCGCCGAAGAGGATGTCCGCGTAGTCGGCCAGGCGGCGGGCGGTGTCCCGCTCGGGCCAGCCCCCCGCGGCCTCGAGGGCCGAGGGCAGGTCCCAGTGGTAGATCGTCGCGGCCGGCTCGATGCCCGCCTCGAGGAGGGCCTCGCAGAGCCTCCGGTAGTGGTCGAGCCCGGCCTGGAGGGGCCTGCCCGAGCCCTCGGCCTGGATCCGCGGCCAGGCCACCGAGAAGCGGTAGGAGCCGACGCCGAGGCGCTTCAGGAGCTCGAGGTCCTCGGGCCAGCGGCGGTAGGAGTCGCAGGCGAGGTCGCCCGTCATGCCGCCCAGGACGGCGCCGGGCCTTCGGCAGAACTCGTCCCAGATGGAGGAGCCGCGGCCCTCGGCCCCGGCCGAGCCCTCGACCTGGTAGGCCGCGGTGGCCGCGCCCCAGAGGAAGGGCCTCATCCCTTCACCGCACCGGCGGAGACGCCCTGGGTGATCTGCTTGTGGAAGGCCAGGTAGAACAGGAGCATGGGCGCCATCCCGATGGTCAGGGCCGCGAACTGCTTGCCGTAGTCGCTCGACAGGGAGCCGGAGAACTTGTAGATGCCCAGGGGCAGGGACTTCAGCTCGGTCTTGGACACGAGGATGTTGATGAGGGCGAACTCGTTCCAGATCCCCGAGATGTTGAGGATGGCGATGGTCGTCGCCACGGGGAGGACCATGGGGAGGATGACGCTGCGGAAGATCCTCCCGAAGCCGGCCCCGTCGATCCGCGCCGACTCGACGAGGGCCGTGGGGATGCCGCGGATGTACTCGGTCATGAGGTAGACGCCCATGGGCAGGCCCTGGCCGACGTAGACGACGAGGACGGCCAGGCGGGTGTTGTAGATCCCGAGGAGGTTGACCTCGATGAACAGGGGGATCATGAGGGTGTTCACCGTCAGGAGTATGCCGATGACGAAGCTCCCGTAGATCGGCCTCGTGGCCCGCGAGCCGAGCTTCGCGAAGGCGAAGCCCGCGAGGGCGGAGAGCAGGACGATGCCGGCCGTCGCGCCGAAGGTATACAGCAGGGAGTTGGGGAAGAGCTTGCCGAACTCGCCGTAGCTCCAGGCCTCCGCGTAGTTCGCGAGGGTCGGCGCGGCCGGCCATCCGAGCTGGTTCACCTGGAACTCCCTCGTCGTCTTGAAGGAGTTCATGACGAGCCAGAGGATCGGGTAGACCGTCATGAGGGCGAAGAGCGACATGAGGGCGTAGGCGGCCGCCTTGGCGATCGCCTGGGCAGCGCGTCCCGCGGCGCCGGTCGGGATTCCCTCGGCCATGGCTTTCACTCCTCCTTCCCGCCGAGGCGCTTCTCGACGGCCTTGGTCGCGGCGATCAGGCCGAGGCTGATCGCCACGATGACGAGGGATATCGCGTTCGCCAGGGGGAAGTTCGGCCGCCCCAGGAAGGCGTTGTTGTACATGTATATGGAGAGGATCTCGGTCACCCGCGAGGGCCCGCCCCCGGTCATGGAGTAGATCAGGGCGAAGCTCGACAGGGAGCCCGAGATGGCCAGGATGGCGGAGTTGACGATGGTGCCCGAGAGGGCCGGCAGGACTATGTAGCGCATGACCTGCCCGTCGCGGGCCCCGTCGATGCGCGCCGACTCGATCACCTGGGGGTCGATCTTCTGCATGTTGGCCAGGAAGAGGATGAGGTACATGCCCGTGTACATCCACAGGATCACGAAGAGGACGGGGAGCATGGCCACGTCGGGGCGGGTGAGGAACTCGGGGCTCCACTTCCGCGCGAAGAGGTTCGCCAGGCCGTCCAGGACCTCGGGCATGCCGCCGGCCGGGTAGGAGAGGAGGAGCTCGCGGAGCTCGGCCACGGGGTCGGAGAACAGGGCCCGGCCGGCGGGCCCGGCCAGCTCGAGGATGCCCCGGGCGATCTCCTCGGTCGGGGCGAAGCCTCCCCGGCTGGCGAAGAGGGCGGCGAGGGCGTCCTGGAACTCGCGGCGGTAGGCCGCGTTCATCACCGCGCCGATGGGGCCCCGCGGGGAGAAGATGGTCTGCCACAGGAGGCCCACGACGATGATGGAGATGATGTTCGGGAGGTAGAGGATGCCCTGCCAGAAGCCGGGACGGGCGACGAGCTTGCGGTAGACGAGGTAGGCGAAGACGAAGCCCAGGGGAAGCTGTCCGAAGACCGAGACCAGGACGATGTAGAGGTTGTTCTTGAGGGCGTTCCAGAAGAAGGGGTCGGAGGCGATGCGGGCGTACTGCCCGAAGCCCGCGAAGCCCCAGCTCTCCCCGCCGAACATCTTGCCGCCCGAGTAGTCCGAGACGGAGAGGACGACGGAGAGGACGATCGGGAAGCCGATCACCAGGAGGTAGACGAGGAAGGCGGGCAGGACCATGGCCCAGTAGGCCCGGCCCTCCTCTCCGTGGATCTGTCGAGCGCTGGACATTGCAGCCTCCCTGCTCGGGGATCAGGCGGACCGGGCGGAAAGGCCGTGACCGCGGAAGGGGGCGGCCGCGGGAGCCGAAGGCCCCGGACCGCCCCATGCTACGCTACTTCGCGGCGGCCTTCCAGGCGTCGAAGGCCTTCTGGATCTCGGCCGCGACGGCCGCGGGCTTCTTGGTGCCCAGGCCGATGGCGATCAGGCCGCTGTTCAGCACGTTGTACACGGCGGGGTCGAAGACGCCGTCGACCACGTAGCAGGTCTTGTCGTTCTCGGCGTAGAAGGCCGGGACCTTGGCCACGAGGGGCTCGACGTCGGCCTTCACGCCCTTGCGGGTGGGGACGTACTGGCCGGTGGCGAAGCGGATGGCCTGGACCTCGGGGGAGTAGAGGTACTTGACCAGGCGGACGGCCGCCTGCTCCTCGGGGGAGCCGGCCTTGAGGGCGCCGTTGATGGACCAGCCGCAGCCGGCGACGGCGGAGACCACGCCGGGGTTCTGCTCGCCGGGGATCGACACGAAGGGCGCCAGGACGAAGTCGCTCTCCTGGGCCTTCGGGTCGATGAGGGCCTTGCCGGAGCTCTTGTCGGTGATGTAGGCGGCGGCTCGCCAGTCGCCGTCGACGTAGATCGCGGCCTTGCCGGAGGCGAAGATCCCGGCCGCCTCGCCGTAGCCGACCTGGTTGTCCTCGCGGGCGATGATCCCGTCCTTGTACAGGCTCTCGATCACGGCGAGGGAGTCGACGAAGGGCTTGTCGGTGAACTTGGCCTTGCCCGCCTTGACGTCGCGGAGGAAGGCGTCGCCGGCCACGCGGCCGGCCACCGTCGAGAAGAGGCAGGACTGCATGGGCCAGCCGTCCTTGTTCGGCAGCATGACGGCGGCGATGCCCTTGGCCTTGAGCTTGGGCACCATGGCCTTGAGCTCGGCGTAGGTCTTCGGGACCTCGAAGCCGTTGTCCGCGAGGAGCTTCTTGTTCACGTACATCACGGAGGTGTAGGTGTAGGCCTGGGGCAGCATGGCCATGTACATGCCCAGCTGGTTGGCGGGGTTGGTCGCCGCGGCGGAGAAGTCCTTGAGGTACTCGGTGCCGAGGATGACGCCGAGGTCCTTGGCGAGCTTCTTCTCGTGGATGACCGCGCTGCGCGAGCCCGGCCAGACGTAGAAGACGTCGGGGAGGGTCCCGGCGGCGGCGTAGGCCTGGAGCTTCTCGTGGTAGGGATCGTTGAACAGGACCTCCATATCCAGCTTGATGTCGGGATTCGCCTTCTGGAAGTCCTCCCAGATCTTCACGTCCTCCTTGTAGCCGGCCTGGTCCGCCTGCTGGTAGTTCATGACCTTGAGGGTCACGACCTTGGCCTTCTTCGCGCAGCCGCCGAGCGCGAGGCTCGAGATGAGGGCCGCCGCGAGGAGGGCGAACAGGATCTTCTTCTGCTTCATGATGCCATTCCTCCTTGGGATACCGTGACGATCGATACGGCGCCGCCGGGCCCCAGGGCCCCGGCGCCGGCTTTCACCATGCTAGTCCTGCCCCCGCGCCGCCCGGCCCCCGAGCTCCGGGAGCATCCTGCCCGAGAGGAGGCGGTCGAGGACCATGCCCGCCGCGCCGTAGGCCACGGCCCTCCCGCCGAGGCTCGAGAAGCGGATATCGACCTCCTTCGGCGTGGAGTACATCCAGTTCTCGGCGAGGCGGCGGCGCAGGAGGGAGGGGAAGTCCAGGCCCAGGGACTCGATGTCCCCCCCCACGTAGACCCGGTCGAAGTCCATCGTGTTGACGAGCATGGCCATGTTGCGGGCCAGCTCGTCGGAGGCGGCCTCGAGGGCCTCGCCGTCCTCGTCGATGCGGCCGAGGGTCTCGCGGGGCAGGGCGAACTGGAGCTCGCCCGGGCCCTCGCAGAAGGCCGAGCGGAACTCCCCCGCGTGGCCGTGGGCCCCCGCGAAGACCTTGCCGCCGAGGGCAACGCCGAAGCCGACGCCCAGGCCGCCGAAGCGCCCGAGGGAGCGGCCGTCCTTGCGGAACTCCACGAGGGCGAAGAGGAAGTCGCGGAGCGCCTCGTCCTTGTTCCAGGCGAGCTCGCCCCAGGCGCAGCAGTTCGCGTCGTTCTCGACCAGGCAGGGCAGGGCGAGGCGGGAGGCGACGGCCTTGCCGAAGTCCACCGGGCGGTCGATGCCCAGGGGCACGGAGTAGTTGATCAGGCCCCGCTTCGCGTCGATGAGGCCGCCCGCCCCCACCCCGATGCCCAGGAGGCGGGAGCCTTGGGGACAGAGCTCGGCGGAGGAGCTCCGGATGAGGTCCAGGGCGCTCTCCGCGAAGGAGGCCGGGCTGAAGGATAGCTTTCCCCGGCGCTGCCCGACGATGCCGCCGACGAGGTCCACGGCCAGGGCGACGTAGGACTCGGCCTGGATCTCGATGCCGAGGACGAGGCCGTAGGAAGGGTCGATGGCGAGGTGGATGGGGCGGCGCCCCCCCTTGACCCCCGCCTCTCCCTCGGAGGTTTCCTTTATAATGCCGAGGGCGATGAGGCGGCTGACCTGGTTGGTCACGGTGGACTTATCGAGGCCGAGGTGCTCGGCTATGTCGACGCGGCTGATCCGGGGATTCTGCCAGATCGTGCGGACGATGCGGGCGGCCGTCTGCGTGACCGGCCCGGCTCCTCTCGGCATGCTCCACCTCGATATGCTGGTTCTAGCTGGTTGATTGATAACGTCAACCAATTAAGGTATACCATGTACACGAAGGACCGTCAACCAAGAATCGGAGGAGCGATCATGGAGTCATTCGAGCTCGGGGGGAGTTGGAGCTTGGTACGCATCGCCGACGGGAGCCGCAGGCCGATGGCCGTACCCGGGGACATCGTCTCGGCCCTCCTGGCCGCCGGCGAGATCCCCGACCCCTACTACGGGAAGAACGAGCTCGAGCTCGCCTGGATCGGCGAGGAGGACTGGCTCCTCGAGCGCGAGTTCGAGCTGCCGGCCTCCCTCCTCGAGCGGGACCGGATCCAGCTCGAGGCCGAGCTCCTCGACACGGTCGCCGAGCTCAGGCTGAACGGCCGGCTCCTCGGCGCGAGCGCCAACATGTTCCGCCGCTTCCGGGCCGAGGCCAGGGAGCTGCTCCGGCCGGGGCGGAATCTCCTCGCGGTGAAGATATCCTCCCCGGTCGCGGCCGCGGCCCGGGCCGCGGCGGCCCTGCCCTACCCCCTGCCCTGCTCCGAGTACCCCCACTCCTCGCCCCACCGCAACCTCCTGCGCAAGTCCCAGTGCATGTCAGGCTGGGACTGGGGTCCCTGCCTCATGACCGGGGGCATCTACGACGGGATCAGGCTCAGGGCCTTCGACGGCCCCTCGATCGAGTACGCCACGACGAGGATGCGCCGCGGCGAGGGCCCCGGCTCCTGGAAGGTCGAGCTCCGCGTCGAGCTCGACGCGGCCGCGGCGGGCCCGGCCCGCCTCAAGGCCGAGCTCGCCGGGGCCCGGGCCTCCCTCGAGGCCGAGCTCCCCGCGGGGCCCTCGGCCCTGCGCCTCGAGCTCGAGGTCGAGGGCGTCGGGGACTGGTGGCCCGCGCGGCTGGGCGAGCGGCCCCTCTACGAGCTCGAGCTGCGCTGCTCGCCGGAAGGCGCGCCGGCTGCCGAGGGCCGCGCCGGCGCGGGCTCCGGGAGCGCGCCGGCCCGCTCCGGATCGGGCGACCGGCTGCGCAAGCGCCTGGGCTTCCGCGAGCTGCGGGTGCTCTCGGAGGAGGACGCCGAGGGCCGCTCCATGGTCTTCCGCGTCAACGGCCGCGACGTCTTCTGCCGGGGGGCGAACTGGATACCCGCCGACGCCCTCCCCTCGCGCTGCACCCGATCTAGGCTCGAGGGACTCCTCCGCTCGGCCGTCGAGGCGGGGATGAACTGCCTCCGCGTCTGGGGCGGGGGCCGCTACGAATCCGAGGACTTCTACGCTCTCTGCGACGAGCTGGGCATCATGATCTGGCAGGACTGCATGTTCTCCTGCGCCCTCTACCCCGCCGACCCGGCCTTCCTCGCCGAGGTCGACGCCGAGATCCGCCACCAGGTTAGGCGCCTCATGGACCATCCCTGCCTCGCCCTCTGGTGCGGGAACAACGAGGCCCTGGGGGCCATCAGCTGGTTCGAGGAGTCGCGGAAGGACCCGGCGCGCTACAAGGCCGATTACGAGGCCCTCACCGAGGGGGTCCTCGGCCGCGCGATCCGCGAGATCGACCCCGACCGGACCTGGTGGCCCTCCTCGCCCTCGGCGGGCCCGGGCGACTACGCGGACAACTGGCACGCGGACTCGCGGGGCGACATGCACTTCTGGTCGGTCTGGCACGAGGGCAAGAGCTTCTCCGAGTACCTGGCCGTGCGGCCGCGCTTCTGCTCGGAGTTCGGCTTCCAGTCCCTGCCCTCGGCCCGGGCCGCCGCCTCATTCGCCCCGGAGGACCAGCGCAACGTCACGAGCCCGGTCCTCGAGCAGCACCAGCGCCATCCGCGGGGCAACTCGATCATCCTCGAGACCATGTCCCGCTACTTCCGCATGCCCTCGGGCTTCCGCGAGACGCTCTACCTCTCGCAGGCGCAGCAGGCCCTCGCGATCGGCGCGGCCGTCTCGTACTGGCGTGCCCAGAAGCCCCGCTGCATGGGCATACTCTACTGGCAGCTCAACGACGTCTGGCCCGGCTCGAGCTGGTCGAGCCTCGACTACGACGGGGGCTGGAAGCTCCTCCACTACGAGGCCCGGCGCTTCTTCGACCCGGTCTTCCTCGCCCTCTACGAGAGGGAGGGCCTGGTCAGCGCCGTCGGCGTGAACGACTCGGGCTCGGCCCTGGGCTGCCGCCTCTCCCTCGCCCTGCGCCGCTTCGACGGGAGCGCGGCCCTCGAGGCCCGGCTCGAGGCCGAGCTCCCGGCCGCGGCGGCCCGCCCCCTCTGGAGCGCCGCCCTGTCCGAGCTGCCGGCGGCCCCCGAGGAGCTCTACCTCGAGGCCCGCCTCTCGGCCGGCCCCGGCCCGGCCTGGCCGGGGAAGCCCGAGCGCCGCTCCCTCCTCTTCCTGACGGAGCCCAAGCGCTGCGCCCTCCCCGATCCCAAGATCGCCTATCGCGTCGAGGAAGGGCCCGAGGGCCCGGTCCTCGGGCTCCGGGCCGAGGCTCCGGCCTTCTTCGTCTCCCCCGAGCTCGGCTCCCTGGGCGGGCGCTTCGAGGACGGGGGCTTCCACCTGGGCGCGGGCGAGTCGAGGCGGCTGCGCTACCTACCCGGCCCCGGCGGCGCGGTCCCGGGCGCGGCCGAGCTCGAGGCGGACCTCAGGATCCTCCACCTCCGCGCCAGCTACGAGTAGGATCGGCGCCGCGGCGGCCTGGCCGCGCGGCGGCGGGCCGGCTCAGAGCCAGCCGGCGCGGTAGGCGAAGGAGCCCCCGACCACCGTGGCGGCGACCTTGGCCTCGAGGATCTCCATCGGCGGGATCGCGTAGATGTCGCGGTCGAGGATCGTCAGGTCGGCGAGCTTCCCGACCTCGATCCCTCCCCGCTCCCGCCCGAGGCCCGCCGCGCGGGCGGCCCCGAGGCTGTAGGCCCGCACGGCCTCGGCCACGGAGAGCCGCTCCCCCGGGCGCCAGCCCTCGGGTCCCGGCTCCCCGGCGGCGTTCCGGCGGGTCACCGCGGCGTGGATCCCCGCCAGGGGGTCCATCGTCTCCACGGGGCAGTCGGAGCCGAAGGCGAGCTCGGCCCCCGAGCGCAGGAGTGAGGCGAAGGCGTAGGCTCCCGCGCTCCGCGCGCCGAGGTTCCGGTCGGTGTAGCCGATCTCCGAGGTGGCGTGGATGGGCTGCATCGAGGCGACGACGCCGAGCTCGGCGAAGCGGGCGATGTCGGCGGGGTGGAGGACCTGGGCGTGCTCGATGCGGTTGGGCGCGGCCGGGGCAGCCGCCCCGGCGCGGAGGGCCGCGGCGGTAGACTCGCGGGCCGCGGCGAAGATCCCGAGCATCTCGCGGTTGGCTCGATCGCCTATCGCGTGGATCGCGCAGGCCAGGCCCGCGGCGTTGGCCTTGGCCACGGCCTCGCGGAGGGCCTCGGGGGGCGTCACGCAGATGCCGCGGTCCTCCGGCGCTCCCTCGTAGCCCTCGAGCATCCAGGCCGTGCGCGGGCCCATGGCCCCGTCGGCGAACATCTTCACCGGGCCGACGGCCAGCCGCCCGTCGCCGAGGCCCGAGCGCAGCCCCAGGGCTATGGCCTGGTCCAGGAGGGCCAGGGGTACGCTCTTCACGACGCGGAGGCCCAGCCGCCCCCGCGAGCGCAGGAGCTGGAGGGCGGCGAAGGAGTCCGCCCCGTCCAGGTCGTGGACCCCGACGAGGCCGAAGCGCTGGGCCTTGGCGATCGCGTCGCCCATCGCGGCCGCGATCTCCTCGACGCTCGGCGCGGGGAGGCGGGAGAGCATCAGGGCCATGGCGCCCTCGAGGAGTATGCCCGTGGGCTCTCCCGCGGCGTCCTTGAGGATCTTGCCGTCGGGGGGATCGGCCCGGCCGGCCGAGATCCCCGCGGCCGCGAGGGCGGCGGAGTTGGCCCAGATCGCGTGGCCGCTCTTGTCCTGGAGGCAGACGGGGTTGGCCGGGGCGGCCGCGTCGAGGGCTCCCTTGGAGGGGAAGGCCCCGTCCCAGGCGTTGCGGTTCCAGCCGTAGCCGATGACCCAGGCCCCCGGCCCGGCCTCGGCGGCCCGGCGGGCGACGGCCTCGGCCACGGCGCCGGGCGTCGCCAGCTCGGCGTCCACCTGCCTGAGCCCCAGGGCGAGGTCGCGGAAGTGGAGGTGGGCGTCCGTCAGGCCCGGCAGGACCCGGGCGCCGCGGAGGTCCAGGAGCTCGGTCCCCTTCCCGCGCGGGAGCTCGAGGGCGCCCGAGTCGTCGCCCACGTAGGTTATGCGGCCGAACTCGGCCGCCAGCGCGGTGGCCGAGCCCGCCTGGCCCGCGGGGCCGCAGACCTTCCCGCCGTAGAGCACCAATCGATCGGCCACGCTCTCCCCTTCCTCAGGCGCCCACGCCCAGGTAGCTCTCCTGGACGCGCCTGTCCGCGAGGAGCTCCTCGCCCGGGCCCTCGAGCTTGATCCGCCCGGTCTCCAGGACGTAGGCCCGGTCGCAGACGTCGAGGGCCATGCCCGCGTTCTGCTCGACGAGGAGGATGGTGAGCCCCGTCTCCTCGTTGAGCCTGATGATGGTATCGAAGACGAGGTCGACGACCATGGGGGCGAGGCCGAGGGAGGGCTCGTCGAGGAGGAGGAGCCGCGGCTCGGACATGAGGGCCCGCGCGACGGCGAGCATCTGCTGCTCGCCCCCCGACAGGGTCCCGCCCGCCTGGGAGGCCCGCTCGGCGAGCACCGGGAAGAGCTCGTGCGCGCGCTCGAGCGAGGCCGGGACCCGCGAGCGGTCCTTGCAGGAGTAGGCGCCGAGCAGGAGGTTCTCGCGCACCGTCAGGGTCGGGAAGATCCGCCGGCCCTCGGGCACCAGGGTCAGGCCCTGGCGCACGACCTCGTGGGAGCTCTTCGGCAGGGGCCTGCCCTCGAAGCGCATCGAGCCTGAGTCTGCCGCCTTCGCCCCGGCGATCGTCTTGAGGAGGGTCGACTTCCCCGCCCCGTTCGCGCCGATCACGGCGACGATCTCGCCGGCCCCGACGCGGAGCGAGACGCCCGACAGGGCCTTGATCCCCCCGTAGGAGACCTCGAGCTCAGCTATCTCGAGCAAGCCGCCGCCGCCTTCGCCCATGTGCTTCCCTCTTTTCCCCGAGATAGGCCTCGACGACCCGCCGGTCGCCCTGGATCTCCCGGGGAGAGCCGGCGGCCAGGATCTCGCCGAGGTTCATGACGTAGATCCGCGACTCGGCGCAGAGCTCCATCACGACCTTGATGTGGTGCTCGATGATGATGATGCCGTAGCCGAACTCGCGGTGGATGCCGCGGATCAGGCCGGTCAGGCCGGCGCATTCCTCCTCGTTCATGCCCGCGGCGGGCTCGTCGAGGAGGAGGAGCTCGGGGCCCGTCGCCATGGCGCGGGCCAGCTCGAGGCGCCGCTGCAGGCCGTAGGGCAGGGCCCCCGCGCGCTCCGAGCCGCGGCCCCCGAGGCCCACGAGCTCGAGGAGCTCGGCCGTGCGCCGCGCCACCTCGGCCTCGGCGGCCCGGGCCCGCCTCCCGCGGACGAAGGCCTCGGCGAGGGAGTACAGGGGCTTCGAGTGCATGCCGAGGGCCACGTTCTCGAAGACCGTCATGCTCGGGAAGAGCCTGATGTTCTGGAAGGTGCGGCCGATCCCCAGGTGGCAGAGGCGGTCGGGCGACAGGCCGGCGATGGGCCGGCCCTTCCACAGGATCTGGCCCGCGCTCGGCCTGGCGGAGCCGGTGATGAGGTTCAGGAGGGTGCTCTTGCCCGCCCCGTTGGGTCCGATCAGGCCCACGAGCTCGCCCGAGCGCAGGCTCAGGGAGACGTTCCGCACCGCCCGCACGCCGCCGAAGCTCACGCCGAGCCCGCGCAGCTCGAGGAGGACCGGGCCGGGGACGCCGCCGTCGCAGTCGCTCATCGCCCCCCCCCATCGCGCTGGCCGGCCGCGCCCGGGCCGCGGCCGAGCATCCGGCGCAGCCAATCGGCGTTCATCTCCTTGTAGCCCAGGAGGCCCTGGGGCCGGAAGACCATGATGACCACGAACAAAAGGCCGTAGATGACCAGGCGCCAGTTCAGGAGGAAGCGGAGGGCCTCGGGCAGGGCCACGAGGATGAAGGCCGCGAGGGCCGGGCCGACGAGGGACTGCATGCCGCCGAAGACGACGGCCGCGAGGAGGTCCGAGGACTTGCCGATCCCGAACATCGAGGGCGAGAGGTAGGCCATGAAGAAGGCGTACAGGCCCCCGGCCAGGCCCGCGTAGAAGGCGCTCACGAAGAGGGCGGCGAGCTTGGTCCGCAGGAGGTTGACGCCCATCATCTCGGCGGCGGTCTCGTCCTCGCCCAGGGCCACGCAGTTCTTCCCGTGCTGGGAGGTCACGAAGAGGTGGGCGAGGACCAGGGCCGCCGCGGTGGCGGCGAGGGCCACGGGGAGGCTCGTCAGCTGGGGCAGGCCCGTGAAGCCGTAGGAGCCGCCGACGTACTTGTAGGTGGTGTTCAACAGCAGCCGCACGGCCTCGGCGAAGCCCAGGGTCGCTATGGCGAAGTAGTCGCCGCGCAGCCTGCCGCGGAAGGCCGGGTAGCCGATCACGAAGCTCGAGAGCCCCGCGACGAGGGCCCCGCCGGGCAGGGCCAGCGCGAAGGGCAGCTTGAGGTGGGCGAAGAGGATGGCCGCGGCGTAGCCGCCCACGGCCATGAAGCCCGCGTGCCCCATCGAGAACAGGCCCGTGTAGCCCGTCAGGACCGCGAGCCCGAGGGCCGCGATCACGTTCACGCAGCCGAGGATCAGGATCGTCACGAGGTAGCCCACGTCCCCTCCCCTACAGCTTGTCCACGGTCTTCGCGCCCAATAGGCCGTTGGGGAAGAAGAGGAGGACCGCCACGAGTATGGAGAAGGAGAAGAGGTCGCGGTAGATCGAGGAGATGTAGCCCGACACGAGGGTCTCCGTGATGCCGAGGAAGAGGCTGCCGACGACGGCCCCCGGGAGGCTCCCGATGCCGCCTATGATGCTGGCGATCATCGCCTTGATGGTCACCAGCCCGAGGTAGGGATAGACGGCGTACTTGGCGCCGTAGAAGATGCCCGCCACCGCGGAGAGGACCCCGCTGATGCCGAAGATCACCAAGGCGACGCCGTTGTTGTCGACTCCCATGAGCCCGGCGGTCAGGGTGTCGAGGGCGCTCGCGCGGATCCCCAGGCCTATCCGCGTGCGCTCGAGGAGGAGCCACAGGAGGCCCAGCACCGCGAAGGAGAAGACCGCGGCGAAGAGGTCCATCTTGCTGATCGAGACGCCGCCGACGACGAGGGCCCCGGCCACGACCTGGGGGAACTTGCGGAAGGCCCCGCCGAAGGCGATGTTCATGAGGTTCACGAGGGCCATGCTCGCGCCCATGGCCGAGATCATCATGAACAGGCGCGGGGCCCGGCGCGCGCGGAGGGGCCGGTAGGCCCCGACCTCGACGGCCAGGGAGACCCCCACCGTCAGGACGATCGCCAGGACGATGGCCACGGGGAAGGGCAGGGCGAAGAGGGTGATCGCGTAGAAGGCCGCGAAGGCCCCCGTCACCATGAAGGCGTCGAAGGCCCAGTTGGTGAAGTTGTAGACGCTGTAGACCAGGGCGTAGCCCACCGCGAGCAGGGAGTAGACCGCCCCGATGGATATGCCGCTGACGAGCTGCTGCAGGAACAGGATCAAACTCGCCTCCGGTGGAATCTAGAAAAAAAAGAAAAGGAGAGAGACACAGAGGCACAGAGGAAGAGAAGAAGGGAACGGTTTTGCCTATCGTTGTCGGCGTTTTAAATACGCCGTCTTCTTCTCGCCTCTCTGCTCTGTGCCTCTGTGTCTCTCTTTCCTTCCATTCTTCTTTAGGGCCCCTAGAGTCCTCAGTCCTTCGGCTCGTAGACCTTCACGTCCTTCCACTTGCCGCCCTCGATCGTCATGATGATGACGGGCTTGTTGTGGGGGTTGTGGGTCTCGGGCTCGACGGTCATCTTGCTCGTGAAGACGGGCACGTCCTTCATGCCCTCGAGGGCGTCGCGGATCGCGGGGCCCGTGGCCTTGCCGTCCTTCGCGATGGCCTCGCCTATCGCGTGCTCGAAGGCGTAGAGGGCGTCGAGGGCGTAGTAGGCGTAGACGTTGGCCTTCATGTTGTGCGCCTTCTCGAAGGCCGCGTTGAACTCGGCGAACTGGGGCGCGTCCGGCGACAGGCCCGAGGAGAGGAAGGCTCCCTGGAGCTCGTTGGCCGCGAGGCCGAGGAGCTCGTCGGCGATCCAGCCGTCCACGCCGAGGTACTGGATCTTCAGGCCCAGGGCGCTCGCCTGCTTGGCCACGAGGGCGATGTCGCGGTAGGTCGAGGTGGGCACGACCAGGAGGTCGGCGCCGGACTTCGATATCTTCGAGATCTGGGCGCGGAACTCGGTGTCGTTGGTCTGGTAGCCTTCCTTGGCCACGACGGCGCCGCCCAGCTTCGTGAACTGCTCCTCGAAGAAGCTCTGGATCCCCGTGGAGTAGGCCGCCGAGACGTCGGTGATGAAGGCAGCCTTGCGCTTGCCCAGCTCCTTGTAGGCGAAGTCGGCGAGGGCCGTGCCCTGGTAGGGGTCGATGAAGCAGGTGCGGAACATATAGGGCTGGACCTTGCCGTCGTCGCCCACCGTCACCTTGGTGTTGGAGGCGGTCGTCGCGATGATGGGGGTCTTGGCCGCGGCCGCCATGGGGCCGAGGGGGATCGCCGCCGCGGACCACTCGGGGCCGATGATGCCGACGACCCGGTCCTGCTCCATGAGGCGCTTGGCCGCGGTGATGGCCTCGGCCGGCTCGGAGCGGCTGTCGTAGGTTATGAGCTCGAGCTTGTGCCCCTTGATCCCGCCCGCGGCGTTTATTTCCTTGACGCGGTCCTCGAGGGCGTATTTCGCGGCCTGGCCGACGTAGG
>Ga0209310_1000352_pt1 | contig 56619 bp, 46 predicted proteins | sample AD_UKC030_MetaG_FD_184415 | JGI IMG/M metagenome (GOLD analysis project Ga0209310, IMG submission 184415) | Active sludge microbial communities of municipal wastewater-treating anaerobic digesters from USA - AD_UKC030_MetaG (SPAdes) (version 2) | ecosystem: Engineered > Bioreactor > Anaerobic >...
AGGGGCTCCTCCGAGACGGTCGCCCGGGAGACGATGCGCTCGAGGAGCTCACGCCGCTCGGCGGTGGAGAGCTGCGCGGCGAGCTCGTCGAATATCGATTGTTCCGCCATGTCCCATAACACTATCGGAGGCCAGGTCAAAAAGCAACGTGCCCGAACGGCCCCTACTCGATCACCTGCTCGAGGCCCGTCCCGGGGTGGACGAAGCGCAGCCGCGCCGCATGGAGGTAGAGGCGCTCCGCCTCGGCCCCGCCGTAGAGGGGGTCCCCGAGGATCGGGAGGCCGATCCAGGCGAGGTGGGCGCGGATCTGGTGGCGGAAGCCCCGGTCGAGGGAGGCGCGGAGCTCGACCAGCCCGCCTGCGGCGCGGGCCTCGAGGATCTCCGTGGCGTAGGCCGCGGCTCCGGGCTTGGCCTCGTCCGGCCCCAGGCAGGCGACGCGGGCCGCCCCGGGGCCGTAGGGCTTGAAGGAGGATTCGATCCGGGGAGGCGCCGCCCGGCCGGCCCCGAGGAGGGAGGCCAAGCCAGCCGGCTCTCCAGCGGAGCGGGCGGCTTCCCAGGCCCCGGGCTCGACTCCCCGAGGCGCTGCCTGGGGCGGACGCGAGCCGGCCGGCTGGAGGGCGGCTGAAGGACGGGAGCGGACGACATACTCCTTGAGCAGGCGCCCCGCTTCCTGCTCGCGGCGGAGGAAGGCGAATGCCTCCTCGTCGCGCGCGAAGAGCACCAAGCCCGAGGTCTCGTAGTCCAGGCGGTGGAGGAGGCCGCCCTCGCCGGCTCGGCCGCAGCGGGCCGCTTCCGGGAAGCGGGCGAAGACCCAGGCGCAGAGATTTTCGGGGGAGAGGCCCGGCGCCGTGTGCATGCGGATCGGCTTGCGGACCGCGAGGAGGCGTCCGTCCGCCGCGGCTAGTTCCGGCTCGCGCAGGGGCGCGAAGGGATCGACCATCGCTTATTTATACACGGTCCGCCGGAGCTTCGTGAAGGCCGAGGCCCTGCGCGCCGATACTCGTAGCGGAGGCGAGAGCGTGGACCCAGTGCTAAAACGAACGAGACCCGCCGCGGCTGGCCCCTCGGCGGCGATCCGCGCCGCGCGGATCGCGACCGTCCTCGGCCTAGCCCTCGGCGCGGCGGGGATAGGGCGCGCCTCTGCCCAATCCGTCCTCGACGCGCCGAGCCCGGCCCCCCGGCCGGCTCCCGCGGCCCTGCCCGGGGCCGAAGCCGCCCCGGCGCCCTCGGCCCCGGCCGCGCAGGCCGCCGAGGGCGGGGAGGCGGCGGTTCCCAGCTCCTTCCGCGGCATCGAGCTGGGCATGGAGCGGGACGAGGTCATAGCCGCGCTCAAGAAGGACCCGGTCTACGCCTTCCGGGGGCCCGAGGACGTGAGCCTCCTGCCCTCCCCCAACCAGAGCCTCATCGACGTATCGGGCCTTTCCTTCGTGAAGCGGGCCTTCTTCCAGTTCTACGAGGGCAAGCTCTGGGCCATCATCGTCCAGCTCAATCCCGACAAGATCGATCACTACTCCGTCTACACGAGCCTCTCGGCCAAGTACGGGGAGCCGGGCCTCCTCGACCCGAAGGAGTCCCGCTGGGAGGACGGCTCGACGCGCCTCTCCCTGGAGCGCCCCCTCAGCCTGCGCTACCTGGACATGAAGGCCTACGCCAAGCTCCGCGAGCTCTCGGCGGCGCGGGAGTCGGCGGACGAGCTCGACCGCAAGGACTTCCTCGGCGGGCTCTAGCCCCTCCGCGGCCTCGGGCAGCCCTGACCGGGCCGCCCGGGGGCCGATCCTCCCCGTCCCGCCTCATTTTCCGGCCGCGGACTCACGCATCAAAGCCGATTCGCGCAACGCGAGGCTCCCGCCCAGGCAGGCGAGGGAAAGCAGGGAGAAGCCCGTCAGGACGGGGCCCATGAGGCCGCCGACCCCCATGAGGGCCATGAACAGGATGCCGGAGACCTGGCCCGACAGGAGGAGGAGGGCCTGGGAGGTGGACTCGGGGGCGGGCCTGCCCACCTCGGCCGCGTACTCGAAGCCCACGGGGCCGGCCGCCATGACGAAGAAGCCGAGGACGCCCGCCGAGATCCGGGCGACGAGGTAGGCCCCCGCCGGGTCGGGCGCGAGGAAGCGGGCGAAGGCCAGGCCGGCGACGCCGGGGACCATGCCCGCCATGCACAGGACGAGGAAGGGCTTGCGCTTGCCGGCGGCGTCCGAGAGGATCGGGATGACGAGGGCCCCGAGGATGCCCGCGCCGATCATGAAGGTCCCGATGAGGCCGTCGGAGTCCACCACGCCGATGTGGGCCGCGACGGAGTCGACCAGGGAGCTCAGGGCGTTGAAGACGCCCAGCCCGATCGTGAAGCAGGCGAGGAGGAGGCGGTAGTCCCGCGAGGCGAAGAGGGTCTTCAGCCCCGCGAGGGAGCCCTGGCGCTCGAGCGGGGCCTCGACGGCCTCGCTCGGGCGCTCGCGGATGACCGCGAGGCTGAGGAGGGCCGCCGCCGCGGTGCCGATGCCGTAGGCGAGGAGCATCCGCTCCACCCCTGCGCCGTAGTCCGGCCGCGAGGGGTCGCCGACGACGAAGAGGGGCCCGGCGACCATGGCGAGGACGATGCCGAGGTACTGGGCCAGGGAGGCGAGGCCCACGGCGAGGCCGCGCTCGCGGAGGGCGAACCAGCGGACGCCCAGGGCGGTGGCGGCGTTGATGATGAAGGGCTGGGCCAGGGCGAGGACGAGCTGCCCGGCGAGGACGGCCGCGAAGCTCGCGGCGAAGAGGCCCTTCACGAGGCCCCCGACCAGGGCCAGGACGGCCCCTATGCCGACGCCCACGCGGATCCCGTAGGTGTCGATGACGTAGGAGGCCGGCAGGGCCGCTACCAGGTAGAGGAGGAGGTAGGACATGGCCAGGAAGTCGACGCCGAAGGGGGAGCCCTGCCCGATCTGCGAGCCGTAGAAGCGGCCGGCCGCCCTCGTGACCGGGGCCAGGGCCACCCACTGGACCTCGACCGCGACTGTGACGAGCATGAAGGCCGCGAGCACGGCCCATCGGTAGGGCGACCCTGACTTGGCTTTTTCCATCATTCCTCCGTCTTCCCGCCGAATTGCAGGCGGTAGAGATTCCAGTACAGGCCCCGCCGCTCGAGGAGCTCCTCGTGCCGGCCCTCCTCGGCCACGCGGCCCTGGGAGAGGACGAGTATCCGGTCGGCGTGGCGTATGGTGGACAGCCGATGCGCGATCACGACGCTCGTCCTGCCCGCCAGGAGCCCCTCGAGGCCGCGCTGCACCATGCGCTCGGTCTCCGTGTCGATCGAGGCCGTGGCCTCGTCGAGGATCACCACCGCGGGATCGTGGGCGAGCACGCGGGCGAAGGAGAGGAGCTGGCGCTGGCCCTGGGATATGTTCGTCGCGCCCTCGGAGAGGAGGGCGCGGTAGCCGCCCTCGATCCGCCCGATGAACTCGTCGGCGTGCACCGCGGCCGCGGCGAGGCGCATGCGCTCCTCGCTCACCTCCGGGCCGAGGCGGATGTTGTCCTCGATCGTGCCCGAGAAGAGGAAGACGTCCTGGGGCACGGGCTGGATCGCGCGCCGCAGGCCCGCGAGGGGCAGCTCCGCTATGGGGATCCCGTCCACCTCGATCCGCCCCTCCTGCGCGTCCCAGAGCCGGGTGATGAGGTTGGCTATCGTGGTCTTGCCGGCCCCGGTGTAGCCGACGATCGCCACCATCTCCCCGGGCTCCACGGCGAAGGAGAGGTCCTTGAGTATCCACTCCCCCTCCTTGTAGGCGAAGCGGACGCGGTCGAACTCGATCTTGCCGCGCAGGGGCGAGGGCATGGCCCGGCGCCCCTCGTCGGGGATGGCCTCGTCGGCGTCGAGGAGGCGGAAGACCCGCTCGCCCCCGGCCATGGCGCTCTGCAGGATGGTGTACTTCTCCGAGATGTCCGTCACCGGGGAGTAGAACATGCGCACGAGGTTGACGAAGGCGACGAGGGTCCCGAGGGAGACCAGGCGAGCCCCTATGAGCTGGGCGCCCGCGTAGACGACCGCCGCGGTGGTCAGGGTCGCGAGGAAGTCGACGATGGGCCTGAAGACGGCGAAGACGTACATCTCGCCCAGGTTCGCCCGCAGGAGCTCCCGGTCGTGGGCCTCGAACTCCCGCCTCGAGGCCTCCTCGCGGGCGAAGAGCTGGACCACCGCGATGCCCGAGATGCGCTCGGAAATGTAGGAGTTGACCCGGGATAGCCACTGGCGCTGGCGGCGGAAGGCGTCCCGCGCCCTGGTCCGCGATACCGAGGTCGCGACGAGGACCGGCGGGAGGGTGAGCGCCACGACGAGGGCGAGGCGCCAGTCCAGGGCCACGAGGACGGCCAGGACCCCGGCCATCACCGCGGCGTCCTTGAGGAAGGCCGACAGGACGTCGGTGAAGAACTGGTTGATGGTCTCGACGTCGCTGGTCATCCTCGTGACGAGGCGGCCGACGGGCTGCCGGGAGAGGTAGGCGAGGGAGCGCGTGGAGGCGTGCCGGAAGAGCTCCATGCGCATGTCCTTCATGATCCGCTGGCCGATGAGGCTGGAGAGGAAGATATGGAGGAAGGAGGCGGCGAGGACCGCGGCCAGGGCGGCCAGGAGGATGGGCGCGTTGCGCGCTATATATGCCGAGTCCCTGGCCCTGAGCGCCCGGGCCTGCTCCGGGCCGAGGCCGCGGAGCTCCGCCTGGCTCAGTACCGCCCACCTCCCCTCGCGGCGGGCCCCGGCGGCCTGGGCCGCGGCGGCCGCGGCGGCCCGCCGGTCGGGGCCTCCCGCGTCGAGGTCGGCGACGTAGCAGGGCTCCTCGCCGAGGAGGCCCTCGGACTCGAGCCTCGCGCGCTCCGACCGCGGGAGCTCGGCGAGGGCCCGGGCCGCGACGTAGGCGGCGCCGCCCACCCGCGGCTCGTCGCCGGAGAGCCGCACGAGGCCCTCGGCCCCGGGCTCGACGGCGTACCAGGAGGGGACGAGGGCCTCGTCCACGATGCGGCGCACGAGGACGGGCACGAGGAGCTCGCCGGCCGTGGCGAGGGCGAGGGCGATGAGGGTGAGGAGGACCGAGGACTTGTAGGGCTTGAGGTACGAGAGGATCCGCCGCATGATCCGGGGATCGTAGTCCTTCGTGACGACGTCCGACTCGAAGTAGTCAGCCACGGCTATGCCCTCCCCGCCGCGCCGGAGCCGTAGCCCGCCTCGAGCTCCTGGAGGCGGGCCATCTCGGCGTAGTAGCCGCCCGAGTCCGCGAGGAGCTCGGCGTGGCTGCCGCTCTGCGCGACGCGGCCCTCGTCGAGGACCACGACGAGGTCGGCGTTCCGCAGGGTCGAGACGCGGTGCGAGACCAGGATGTTCGTGCGCCCCGCGCGCTCGCGGAGGAGTGCGGCGAGGATGGCCTTCTCCGTCTCGGCGTCCACCGCGGAGAGGGCGTCGTCGAGGACGAGGATGGCCGGGTCGGCTGCGAGGGCCCGGGCTATGGCCACCCGCTGCTTCTGGCCTCCCGAGAGGGTCATGCCCCGCTCCCCCACGACCGTCTCCCAGCCGGCGGGGAAGAGCTCGACGTCGCGGTCGAGGGCCGCGATCGAGACCACCCTCCGGAAGCGCTCCTCGCCGAGCTCCGGGACGGCGAAGCGCACGTTGGCCGCCACCGTATCGGAGAAGAGGAAGGAGTCCTGGGGAACGAAGCCGAAGGCGCGGCGCAGGTCGCCCAGGTCGAGGGAGAGGACGTCTCGCCCCCCCACGAAGACCGTGCCGGGAGGCGGCTCGACGAGCCGGGGCAGGGCCTTGAGGAGGGTGGACTTGCCCGACCCGACCCGGCCGAGGACGCCGAGGGTCGATCCCTCGGGCAGGCGCAGCGAGACGCCCTCGAGGGCGGGCCGGCCGGCCCCGCCATAGGTCAGGCTCAGCTCCCGCAGCTCGACGGATCCCGATGGACGGCCGCGGATGGCGCCGGGGGCCGAGGCGATGGCCGGCTCGGCGGAGAGGACCTCGGCCACGCGGGACAGGCTCGCGGCCCCCCGCTGGAGCATGGTGACGGTGAAGCCCGCGCTGATCATCGGCCAGATGAGCATCTCGAGGTAGGCGAGCATGGCGACGATCTCGCCGGGGCTCATCGCGTTGCCGAGCACGGCCCGCCCCCCCGCCAGGATGAGGATGGCCGTCGTGAGCCCGGAGAGGAAGGAGATGAGGGGGAAGAAGAAGGCGAAGACCTTCGCGACGGAGAGGGAGGCCTCGGCGTAGCGGTCGTTCGCCTCGGAGAAATCCGAGGCGAAGCGCTCCTCCTTCACGAACGACTTGACCACCCGTATGCCGGACATCGTCTCCTGCGCGATGCCCGAGAGCCGGGAGTAGAGCTCCTGGACCTTGTGGAAGCGCCGGCCCACCATGCCCCCGAAGCCGAGGATGAGGAGGGTGATGGCCGGCAGGGGGATCACGGCGAGGAGGGCTACCCGCGGGTTCTGGGCGAACATGGCGACCAGGACGGCCGCCGTCATGAAGACCCCGTCGAAGAGGGTGACGAAGCCCATGCCGAGGGCCTGCCGGACGTTCCCGAGGTCGTTGGTGGCCCGGGCCATGAGGTCGCCGGTCTTGTTGGCCTGGAAATAGCCGGCGGAGAGGTCCATGAGCCGCGAGAACAAGGCGTCGCGCATCGCGGCCTCGATGCGGCGCGAGGAGCCGTGGATGAAGTAGCGCCAGAGGAAGCGCGAGACCGCGATGGCCAGGGCGGCCAGGAGCATCCAGAGGCAGACCTCGAGGACCTCGCGCCGGGAGAATGCGCCCGAGGAGACGAGGTCCACCGCGCGCTTGACGAGCTGGGGCATGAGGACCTGCGAGCCGTCGACGACGAGGAGGCAGAGGGCGCCGGCGGCGTACCTGCCGCGGTGCTCGCGGAGGTAGGGCAGTGCGGTTCGGTATTCTCGGAGCATTGGGGCCCCAGTGTACCCTCGGGCCGGGCGAGGGGCAAGCGGAAAGCGCTCGGGGAGGCGCCAGGTATTGCGGGGTGAGCCGGCTTGAGCCATACTGTCCGCATGAACCGAGCGACCCTCCTGGCCGCCGCCTGCGCCGCGGCGGCCTCCCTCTCCCTCGGATCCTGCGCCGTCCTCGGGGCCGCCTCGAAGGCCCAGGCGGTCTTCACCGGGGAGGAGGACCCCGAGCTCGCCGCGGCCGCCCTGCCCACCTTCATCAAGGCGAGCGAGATGCTCCAGGCCGCCGACCCGAAGGACCGGGACAAGGCCGTGACCACGGCCTCCCTCTACGTCATGTACGCGAACGCCTTCGTCTACGGCCCGGCCTCCCGGCTCCCCGACGAGCGCTTCGAGGAGCGCAAGGCCGCGGCCGATCGGGCCGGGGCCCTCTACCGCCGCGCCTTCCGCATGCTCGCGGCGGCCCTCGAGGCCCGCGCCCCGGGCGCCCTCGCCGCCGCGAGGGAGGGCGACGCCGGGCCCCTCGGCCGCCTGCGCGCGGCCGACGTCCCCCTCCTCTACTGGTCGGCCGCCTCGATCATGTCGGCCTTCGGCCTCAACCCCCTCGATTTCGAGAGCGCGGGCAACCTGGGCGTCGCCGGCCTCCTCGTCGCCCGCGCCGCCGAGCTCGAGCCCGGCTGGAACGAGGGAGCGATCCAGGAATTCTACCTGCAGTACTACGCGGGCCTCCCGGCCTACCTCGGCGGGGACCGCGCCAAGGCCCTCGCGGCCTACGAGAAGGCCCTCTCCTACTCCGGGGGGCGCTCGGCCTCCCTCTTCGTGGCCTACGCGACCTCCATCTGCCGCCCCGACGATGACTACGAGGGCTACCGCGCCGCCCTCGAGCGGGCCCTCGCCCTGGACCCCGCCGCCCGCCCCGAGAACCGCCTCGCCGCCGAGCTCGCGCGGCGGGACGCCCGTTTCCTCCTCGATACCGCCGACCGCTACTTCATCATCGACAAGGGAGAATGAAGCATGGCAGCATCCAGCGCCCGCAGCCCCTCCGCCTTCGCCGGCCTCGCCCTCGCGCTCGGCCTCCTCGCCGCGGCCCCGGCCGCCGCCGCCCCCATCGCGCTCAAGATGGCGGCCAACGTCCCGGTCAACAGCCCCTGGGACCTGGGGCTGAAGCGCCTCGCGGCAGATTTCGACCGGGCCTCGGGCGGCCAGGTCAAGCTGACCTTCCCCCAGAGCGTCCGGGTCGCGAGCGAATCGGACATCATCCAGAAGATGCGGCTCGGCATCGACGGGGCCCTCCTCACCACCATCGGCCTCGCCGAGCTCTACCCCGACAGCCTCGCCCTCTCCCTGCCCTCCCTCGTCCGCAGCGACGCCGAGTTCGACGCCGTGCTCGAGGCGATGACGCCCCTCGTCCGCAAGAGCATCGGCGATCGCTACGAGCTCCTCGCCTTCTCCCGCGGCGGCTGGATCAGGACCTTCTCCCGCCAGCCGATCGTCTATCCCGAGGACCTCGCCCGGATGCGCGTCTCGGTCGATCCCGTCGACGAGAAGGTGACCAGGCTCCTGCAGAGCCTGGGGGCCCGCACGGTCAAGGGCGACCTCGGCGCCTTCCTCCTCCAGCTCAACTCGAACGCCGTCGACTCGATCCTCGTCAGCCCGGTCTACGTCGCGAGCCTCTGGTCCCAGGTGCGGGGCAAGCTCGCCTACATGAGCTCCTTCCGCGTCTCGCCCTTCATCGGGGCCGTCGTCTTCAACAAGTCCAGCTGGGCCAAGATCCCCGCCGATATCCGCCCCAAGCTCGAGGCGGTCCTCCTCGAGAACGCCGCCCGCATCAGCGCCGACAGCGCCAAGCTCGAGGAGGACGCGATAGCCGCGATGCGCCGCGACGGGCTCGCCCTGCCCCAGGCCCCGGCCGACGCGCCCAAGCGCTGGGACGCCATGATCACGTCGAGGCGCGACGGCCTCATCGCCGAGATGTTCTCCGACGAAATCCTCGGCGCGATCGACGCGGCCCTCGCGAAGGCGCGGGCCGCCCGATGAGCCTCCGCCGCGCGCCGCGGACCGCGCTCGAGGGCATCGCCGTCGCGGCCGTAGCCGCCCTCGTCGTCCTCCCCCTCGCCGACCTGGTCGCCGCCCGCCTCTTCTGGAAGGGCATCGCCGGCGCCTCCTCCATCGCCAACCACGCGGTCCTCGTCCTCGCCTTCGTCTCGGCCGGCCTCGCCTCGCTGGACCGCCGCCACCTCGCCCTCGCGAGCCCCGATCCCGAGAAGGGCCGCCTGGCGGCCGCGGCCCTCGCCTTCGCCGACCTCATGGCCTCCCTGGCCCAGGCCGCCTTCTTCTGGGCCGCACTCGCCTTCGTGCCCCAGGGCTTCTCCGCCGGCTCCCTCGCCGGCTTCATCCCCGCCGAGCTCTTCGCGGCGGCCATGCCGCTGGGCTACCTCGTCATGTGCGCGGCCATGGTCGGGAAGCCCGGATTGGCCGCCTCGCGGCGCTGGGCCTCGGCCGCCGGCCTCGCGCTGGGCAGCCTCCTCGCCTCCTCCTCGATCCGCAACCTCGCCGCCGTCGCCTTCGGCTCCGCCCCGCCCTTCCTCGACTCCCTGGCCCAGGCTGCCCAGCTCGCCGCCTCGGCCCTCGCCATACCCCTGATCCTGGCCTTCGTCCTCGCGGCCTTCCTCGGCGCCCCCATCTTCTGCGTCCTCGGCGGCGTCGCCTCGATCCTCTTCGCGGCCTCGGGCTCCTTCCTCGAGCTCGCCCCGAGCGAGGCCTACTCCCTCCTCCGCGGCGGCTCCATAGCCCCCATACCCCTCTTCGCCCTCGTCGGCTTCCTCCTCGCGGAGACGGGGGCGGGCAAGCGCCTCATCGCGGTGCTGAGCGCCCTCTTCGGCTGGATCCGCGGCGGCGAGGCCGTGGTCGCCGTGCTGGCCTGCGCCTTCTTCACCACCTTCACCGGGGCGAACGGCATCACCATCCTCGCCCTCGGCGGCCTCCTCGCCGCGGCCCTGGTCGACTCGGGGGAGTACCCGGAGGACAAGGCCCGGGGCCTCGTGGCGGCGAGCGGGACCATCGGCCTCCTCCTCCCGCCGAGCGCCGCCGTCATCGTCTACGGCATCAACGCCCAGTTCATCTACAGCGGCTCGGGAGGCTTCGACGTGGTCTCCCTCTTCAAGGGCGCCCTCGTCCCGGGCCTGGCCCTCGTCGCCGCGATGTGCGCCGCCGGGGTCCTCGCCGCGCGCAAGCGCGAGGGCCCGGCGAGGCGCCCCTCCCTCGCCGCCGCCGCCGGGGCCCTAAAGCCGGCGGCCCTGGAGCTCCTCGTGCCGCTCCTCGCCATAGTCCTGTACTTCACCGGCATGGCCGGCCTCACCGAGGTCGGGGCCGCCTGCCTCGCCTACATCGCCCTGGTCGAGACCCTCGCCAAGCGCGAGCTCGGCCTCAAGGGACTCTTCTCGGCCCTGGCCAAGAGCCTGCCCGTGCTCGGCGGCACCCTCATCATCCTCGCCTCGGCCCGGGCCCTCTCCTACTACGTCATCGACGCGAACCTGCCCGCGGCCTTCGCCGCCTGGGTCACGGCCCGCATCTCCTCGCGCTTCGTCTTCCTGATGGCGCTCAACGTCTTGCTCCTCGTCGTGGGCTGCCTCATGGACATATACTCGGCCATCCTCGTCGTGGCCCCCCTCCTCATCCCCCTGGCCTCCTCCTACGGCATCGGGCCCGTCCACTTCGGCGTGGTCTTCATCATGAACCTCTGCATCGGCTTCCTGACCCCGCCCGTGGGCATGAACCTCTTCCTCGCGAGCTACGCCTTCAAGAAGCCCGTCGGGCAGATAGTCCGCGACACCCTGCCCTACCTCGCGGTCCAGTTCGCGGTCCTCCTCCTGGCCACCTACGCCCCGGGCCTCTCGACGCTCTGGAAATGAAGGAGGGCGGCGATTGACGCCGCCCTCCCCGCCCCGCCATACTGCCCCTCCATGGAATCCATCGTCATCTACACCGACGGGGGCTGCTCCGGCAACCCCGGTCCCGGAGGCTGGGCCTTCGTCCTCCGCCGCGCGGCGCAGGGCGCGGCGGAACAGGCCGAGATCTGCGGCTCGGGCGGCGAGGCCGCGACCACGAACAACCGCATGGAGCTCCGCGCGGTGATCTCCGCCCTCGAGGAGGCCGAGCGACTCGCCCCGGGGGCCCCGGTCGTCCTCTACACCGACTCCCAGTACGTCAAGAACGGCATCACCTCGTGGATAGCCTCGTGGAAGCGAAACGGCTGGCGCACCGCCTCCAGGCAGCCGGTGAAGAACCGCGAGCTCTGGGAGGAGCTGGACGCCGTGGCCGCGCGGGTCAAGCCCCGCTTCCTCTGGGTCGAGGGCCACGCCGGGGTCGAGGGCAACGAGCGCTGCGACGCGATGGTGCAGGAGGAGATCCGCAAGCTCCGCTAGTCCAGCTCCTCCGCGATGCGGGCGAAGAGGCGCCAGGCCGCGACGGCCTTGCGGTTCGCGTTAAGCTTCTGGGAATGGGCCGAGGAGCAGTCCCACCACTCGCCGGGGTGCTCGTCCTGCCAGTCGAGGGCCCAGTTGCGATCCCCGCCCGAGGGCCCCGACTCGCCGCCCTCCGCGACGCCATCCCCATCGTAATCGTAGTTGCAGGCGTCGGTCACGAGCTTGTCCCCGAAGTACGCCCCATCGGGGTCGTAGCACTCGATGTCGTAGAAATCGAAGAGCCACTTCTCGTTCTCTTCGCAATACGCGCGGATCTGCTGGTCGCGGAGGTGGAGGTTGCCCGCAAGGCCCGAGCCGTCGGCGTGGCCGGTCATGTAGACGAAGGCTACGCCGGTGTACTCGGACTCGAGCCCGTCCATCGCCGCGAGGTAGGCGTCGATCGCCTCTTCCGAGGAGCCCGAGACCTGGCCGCACCAGGAGGCCATCACCACGTTCGTGCCGGGATTGCCCGCGAGATAGCTTCGCACATCGTCTTGGAAGGCCGCGAAACTGCCGAAGGCGCCCACGTCGGGCGATCGCTCGACGAGCGGCAGCTCGCCGGAAGCGGGCGACGAGCCATACGTATACAGACCCTTCCCCCCGAAGAACCCGTCCATGCCCGTGACGAGCTGGCTCCCGTGGGAGGTGTGCCAGTAGGCTATCGAGAGCGCGGCCTTGGCGGCCTTCACCTCGGGCTCGGGGAGGGCCTCGAGCGCGGCGTGGCGGTGGTCGATGACCCTTCCGGCATCCTCGCCGCCTATGCCCGTGCCGATGGCCCAGCCCTCGCAGGAGGCGAGGAGGGCCCCTGCCAGGATGGCCGCCGGGAACAGAGCTGCCTTCACGGCGGCATCCTAGAAGTAGACGACGAGGCCCAGGAGGGCCCCGCCCGCCTCGCCCTCGGTCCCCGAGACGCCGAGGCTGATGGAGGAGCCGTCGGCGTCGAAGCTCGCGACGAGCTCGTATTCGGCGAGGAGGGAGAGGTTGCGGTAGAGCTCGAGCTCGACCCCGAAGAGGGCGCCGAAGTAGAGGTCGACCTTGTTGTCCTCGTCGGTCTCCGAGAGGAAGCGCGCTCCCGCGAGGGCTCCCGCGTAGGGCGAGACCGGCGCGGGGGCCAGGTGCCACTCAGCGGCCAGGCCCAGGCCGATGGCCTGGTATTCCGTATCGGCCTCGTCGTCCTCGTTGCAGTAGATACCGAGGAGGCCGCGGAGGGCGAGCTCCTCCCCGAAACGATACTTGAGACCGGCCCCTGCCTGGTAACCGTCCTGGTAGGATTCCAGCGAGAGGATATCCCCGAGGTTGAAGACCAGGCCCCACGAGTAATCCCTCGCCGCCGGGGACTCCGCGGCGAGGGGCAGCGCGAGCAGGCATACACTGGCGAGGAGGATGCATCCGCGTCTCATAGCTACTCCTTCGTTTTTTCGATGGGAAGCGCCTCGGGTTAAAGCCTCGCCTCCTCGTCCTCAGTATACGGAGTAATACTATCGCGTCAGCCCGGCCGCCGCAGTAAAGCGGTACCCCGAATAATCTGCCCCCACAAGTAAAAAACCCCGCCTCTATTCGAGGCGAGGCTGAGGGACTCGCGGGACCAGGGTGAGTCGAACACCCGACCTGCTGCTTAGAAGGCAGCTGCTCTATCCAGTTGAGCTATGATCCCCGGCGAAGATAAGTATCTGCAATTAAGATAATTATCTTCGCCTTGCGCTAACCAAGACCCGTTGCGCGGGGCTTGGGTATCACCCATCTATTGTCGCGCCGTCCCTCGAGCAGCAGGTATCCTCGGGCCGCCCGTCCTTCGAGCAGCAGTCTTCCTCGGGACGGGCGGATTTGAACCGCCGATATCTTGGTCCCAAACCAAGCGCCTTAGCCCCTGGGCCACGTCCCGCAAAGAGCGAGGCTTACCGTAGTATCCGCGCGGCGGCCTTGTCAAGGACGAGGGTTTCGGCCCTTCACGGACGGGCAAGCCGCAGCGGCGCCGAAGAGTTCGATCCGATCGCAGCCGATCGAATCTCCGCTTCGTGCCGCTGCGGCCGTTTCTCGAGCCCGTCGGCGCGGCCGGGATGGCCTCAGCGCTTGGCGTCGCGCTCCATGCGCTCGAGGACCTCGCCTATGCTGCCGGAGAAGGGGCCGGGCTTCTCCATCTTGATCGAGCAGAGGGCGGCGGCGAAGCGGACCGCGTCCTGGGGATCGTGGTCCAGCCGCCGCGTGAGGTAGGAGGCGAAGGTCGTGTCGCCCCGGCCCGTCCGGCCGGAGAGGTTGGCCGGGGTGAAGGGGGCTCGGAAGATCCTCCCCTCGACCAGGACGATGACTTCGCTGTTGTGGGTCACCATGACCTCCTGAGCTCCCCAGGAGGCGAGGGTCCGGGCGGCCGCCTCGCGGTCCTTGAGGCCGGTCAGGATCTCCGCCTCGGCGGCGTCGGTCTTGAAGAAGTCGACGGAGGGGAGGTAGCGGCGCTTGCCCTCCCAGTCGGCGAAGAGCATGGCCCCGCTTGGGTCGGCGCGGCGCAGGAGGCCCTGGGCGTCGGCCGCTATCCGGCCCCGTCCCTTGAGCTCCTCGATGAGGGAGTCGGGGAGCTCGCCCACGAAGAGCCCGGCCAGGTCGATGATCCTGGCGCTGATCTCGGCCGGCAGGTCCGAGGCGACGAAGGGGGCCGCCCGCGAGAGGAGCTTGGTGTCCCGCCGCTCGTGGTCGGCGGTCTTGAAGACGTTGAGGATCGAGGTCGTCTCGGGGCTGGGCAGGACGATGAGCCGGGCCGCCTCGCGCCTGAGCGGCTCGAGGGAGGCCGCCTCGCCGGCGGCCGCCTTGGTGACCACGAGGACCTTGGCTCCGGCACGGGCCGCCGCGGCGCAGGATTGCACGACGGCCCCGCCCAGGAGCCGCGTCTCGGCGCCGAGGTGGTCCACGATGATGTCCTTGGAAACGTGTCCGAGCATCGCGATATCGAAGTCCATGCTGTTCCTCCCTTAGGCTATCGTTCGTCGTTCTCGCGCGTAGCGGGCGTATCGCCGGGCCGCGGCGGCCTCATTTAAGGTCCAGGGAATAGGCGCTCGTCATCTGCCGGAAGACCACCCGGGAGAAGGCCATGATCGGCGCCGTCGCCAGGATGCCGATGGCCATGAGCTGGCCCCAGAGGGTCTCGAACTCCCCGATGAAGCCGGAGACCACGAGGGGCAGGGTCATCTTGTCGGGGCTGCGCACGAACAGGAGGGCGAAGAGGAACTCGTCCCAGGCCACGATGACGCTGAATATCGCGGTGGCGACGACGCCCGTCCGCACGAGGGGGAAGGCGATGCGCCAGAGGATCTGCGAGTTCGAGGCCCCGTCGATGTCGGCGGCCTCCTCGAACTCCCGGGGCAGGGCCTTCACGAAGCCGAAGAGCATCCAGATGCAGTACGGCAGGGTGTAGACCTGGTAGACGAGGACGAGGCCGGGTATCGAGTTGACGAGGCGCAGGCGCGCGAAGAGATCGTAGATCGGCACGGCGAGGACCACCGGCGGGAGCATCTTGGCCATGATGATCCACACGAGGAAGGCCTTGTTGGCTCCCAGGGGGAAGCGGTAGCGGGACAGGGCGTAGGAGGCCAGGAAGGCCAGGACGAGGGAAGCCCCCGTGGAGGCGGCCGTGACGACGAGGGAGTTGGCCACGTTCCGCAGGTAGCCGCCCTTCGCGATCTCGGCGTAGTTCTGGAGGGTAGGCTCGTGGGGGTAGAAGGTCGGCGAGGTCGAGATCACCTCGACCGGCGTCTTGAGCGAGGTCGCGAGTATCCAGTAGATGGGGAAGAGCGAGAGGGCGAGGACGAGGGCCATCGCCAGCGGGAAGAGGATGCCCCTCTTCTTCTGCACGTAGCTGGCCACGGTCAGTCCTCCTTCAGGATGCGGCGCATGTAGGCCATGGAGATGAGGACGACCGCGGCGAGGGTGATGATCGAGGCCGCGGAGGACCTGCCGAGCTTGAAGTAGGAGAAGGCCTCGCGGTAGATGAAGAAGGAGGTCGTCTCAGTCGCGTTGCCCGGCCCGCCCCGCGTGAGGGCGAAGACCTTGGCGAAGATCTTGAAGGTGTCGATGGTCCTGAGCAGGACGAGGAGTAGTATCTGGTCCCTCAGGATGGGCAGGGTCACGCGGAGGACCCGCTGCCTCGGGTTGGCCCCGTCGATGAGGGAGGCCTCGAATATCTCGGCGGGTATGGAGGCCATGCCCGCCTGGACCACGATGAAGGCGAAGGGGGTCCATTGCCAGACGTCGACGGCGGCGAGCGATACGAGGGCCTTCCCGCTGTCGATGAGGAAGCCGACGCGCCCGAGGCCGAGGGAGCTCAGGATCTGGTTGAAGAGTCCCAGATCGTAGTGGTAGAGGGTCTTCCAGACCGCGCAGACGACCATCGTCGAGAGCATCATGGGGAGGATCGCCGCTATCATGAAGGAGCTTTTGCCCCGGAAGTCCCCGTAGAACAGGAGGGCGAGGAGGATGCCCAAGGCGACTTCCACGACGGTCGTGCCGACGCAGTAGACGACCGTGTTCAGGAAGGAGCGCTGGAAGAGCTCGTCGCCGAGGATGTCGCGGTAGTTCCCGAGCCCCGTCCACCTCCTGACCTCCGTGAGGTAATTGTAGTCCTGGAACGAGGTGACCAGGACGTTCAGCATCGGGTAGAGGGTGAGGAGGAGCATGACGGCGAGGGCCGGCGAGAAGATGGCCCAGTAGAACGGGGCCCTGCCCCTCAGTCGTCCTTGATTAGCCATAGGCGATCACTCCAGCGCGGAACGTTGCGCGAAACGAAGCTCGAATGCGAGGGCCAAACGGAAGAGAGTAAAGAGAGACACAGAGGCACAGAGGAAGAAGGAGAAGACCAAAGATGGACCAAGAGGAAGTGGCTTCTCACTATCTGCTCCCCTGTCTCTTCTCTGTGCCTCTGTGCCTCTCTTATCCTGATTATACGTTCCCCGGAAGGGCGCGCTTACTTTATCGCCTCGGCGATCTTCTGGTTGGCCTCCCGGAGGGCGGCCTCGCCGGTCTTCTCGCCGATGAGGGCCTGCTGGAGGTAGCCGCCCAGGGTGTTCTCGATCTCGGCCCAGTAGAGGGTGCGGGGCCTGGCCTTGCCGTTGGCCAGGGCGTCGCGGATGGCGGGGTACCAGGGCCTGAGCTTGAGTATCTCGGGGTCGTCGTAGATCGAGGAGCGGCTCGGGGGGAGGCCCACCTCGACGGACATCTTCTTCTGGATCTCCTTGCTCGTGACGAACTGGAGGAAATCGAAGGCCGCCTGCTTGCTCCTGGAGGCGGCGGGGATGGCGATGTGCCAGATGCCGATCATCGAGGCGGACTTGGTGACCTCGCCGGGGTGCTTGGCGACCTTCACGAGGCCGGCGACCTTGGACTTGCTCGGATCCTCCATGGCGCCGAGCCAGGCGGGCCAGACCTCGGGGGCGATGGCGGCGCCCCCCGCGAGGAGGGTGTCGCGGACCTGGGCGGTGTTGTTCATCGGGGTGCCCTTGGGCGCGTACTTGGCGAGCTCCAGGAAGTAGGAGATGGCCTTCATGCCCGCGGGGGAGTCGAGGGTCGGCTTGCCGGACTTGTCGAGGATCTCGCCGCCGAAGGCCCAGAAGATGGGGAGGTAGGCGGTGACGATGGGATTGCCCTTCACGCCGCGGAAGACGACGGCGCTCGCGGCCTCGCCCTCGCCGGCGGAGATCTTCTTGGCGGCGGTAAGGACGTCGGTCCAGGTCCTCGGGTCGCCGAGACCGTACTTCTTGAACAGGTCCTGGCGGTAGGCGAAGAGGGAGACGTTGCCGACGAAGGGAAGGCCGTAGAGCTTCCCGGAGGCTCCGTTGGGGAAGCGGCAGAGATCCATGGCCGAGGCGATGAAGTCTGGATCGACCTTCTGGCCGGCCTTCTTGTACAGGGGGCCGAGGTCCTCGAGCCAGCCGGCCTTCTGGAACTGCATGGCCTTGGGATCGTCGATGAGGATGAGGTCGTAGCTGCCCGAGCCGGTCTTCAGGTCGATGACGGTCTTCTGGTAGATGTCGTCGCCCGAGAGCTTCAGGAGCTCGATCGTCACCTCGGGATGGGCGACCTTGTAGGCGTCCACGGCCACCTGCATGGCGTTGCCGTAATCCCCGTCGCGGCCAGCGATGACGAGCTTGGCCGCCTTTTGCGCCTGCGCGCAGATCGGCGCGGCGAAGGCGAGGATCAGGGAGAGGGCGAAAAGCATGGTCTTTTTCACGTCGGAAGCCTCCTTGTGAACACTGAGAAGTTCACAGTATGCCCAGATTGGACGCTCTGCAAGCGTTTCCATATAGCGATTTCCTATAACATTTTTGTCTATTTACTTAATCTTGTTTTAACGAGATAATTCGCTAATTAAGCAATTAATGCATGCTTAACAGGAGCAGGCATGGCGAAAACCCGACAAAGGCTCAATCGGAACGAGCTCGTGGCCGCCCTCTTCATCCTCTTCTCCGAGGAGTACGATCGCTCGAGCGCCGACTCCATCCTCGACCTCGACCTTCCCCTGAGCGCCGTGCGCGACCATCTCCGCGAGCGCTTCGGCATAACGTACACGAGCGACACCTGGATCGGCACCCAGCTCCGCAAATTCGAGGAGGAAGAGGGGGTGCCCCTCTTCCGCAAGAGCGAGGGGCCGGGCGGCGAGAGCCGACTCGGCATCGCGAGGGAGATGCGCTCCTATTCCCAAAAGCGCCACCTCTACGTCACGCAGAAGATCAAGGTGGCCAACGCCGTCCTCGACCTCGTGACGAACGAGGGCAGGGGCGCGTCGGGCGGCTCCGTCGGCATCCTCCTCGGCGCGGGGAGCACGGTCACGCGCATAGCCGAGGCCCTCGCCGAGCTCGTCAGGCCGCGCCGCTCCGAGGGCCGCCAGCGCGCGGAGGGCGAGCGCCGATGGCTCGTCGCGACCCACAACCTCGGCGCCCTCCAAGCCCTCGGCTCGAGCTCCTGCCGCGGCGGCATGGAGCTCCTCGTGCCCGAGGGCCGCGTCGACCCGGCGACCTACGCCATCCTCGGCCGGAACGAGGAGCTCTATCGCCGCCTCGAGCTCGATTGGTCGGTGGAGGGCACCTCATTCCTCCACGCCGGACGGCTCTTCGTGGAGAGCGCCGAGGAGGCGCGCGTCAAGTCGGCCATCCTCAGGGACTGCCCCGGCAGGAAGGTCCTCGTCCTCACGGGCCACGAGGCCGTCGAGTCCCCGCCGGCCGGCCTCGAGCCCTTCGGCTCCGTATCGGAATACGACTTCGTCGTGCTGCCGCGCGCTCCCCTCGAGGGCAGGGCGCGGAGCCGCTTCTACCTGGCCATGGAGGAGCTCAGGGCCTTCCTCGAGCCCTGGGTGCTCAACTGGAACTACGAAGTGCTCCGCGTCAGGCGGGCCCGGGCCTGAGCCGCGGGAGCGCCTCGGGCCCTCCCGCGAGGAGGAGGCCTAATTTGCTGTTGACAGCGTATTGGAGCGGTTTATAATACCTCGGTTTACTTGTCTTCCGACGAGAACACCGCGGTTGCACATCCTTTTAAGGAGTTAGTATGGCGTATTCTACGGACCTCATTCGGAACGTGGCGATAGCCGGCCACGGCGGCACGGGTAAGACCACGCTGCTCGAGCATATACTCTTCCAGGGTGGGGCCATCTCCAAGCCCGAGACCATCGAGTCCGGCAAGACCGTCAGCGACTACGGCGAGGACGAGATCGCCCGCAAGATCTCCGTCAGGGCCTCGCTCTCCCACCTGACATACAAAGACGCGAAGCTGAACTTCATCGATACCCCCGGCTCCTCCGACTTCGTCGGCGAGGTCGTCCTCGCCTTCCGTTCCTGCGAGGCGGCCCTCCTCCTCGTCGACGGCAGGACCGGCGTGCAGATCGAGACCATCAAGCTCTGGCGCAGCCTCGAGTCGCGCTCGAAGCCCCGCATGGTCTTCGTGTCCCGCCTCGACGAGGAGCGCGCCTCCTTCGCCAAGTCCCTCGAGGACGTCAAGGACAAGTTCAAGGTCGCTCCGGTCGCGATCACGATCCCCATGGGAGAGGGCGCCGGCTTGAAGGGCGTCGTGGACGTCCTCAAGGGGGTGGCCTACCCCGCCCCCTCCTCCCACGAGCAGAAGGAAGCCGAGGCTCCCGTCCCCGCGGACATGGCCGCCGCCCTCGCCGAGTATCGCGCCAAGCTCTACGAGGCCGCGGCCGAGGGCGACGACGAGCTCATGGAGAAGTACCTCGGCTCGGGCGAGCTCTCCCCGGAGGAGACCCTCAAGGGGCTCAAGGAGGCCTTCGCCGCGGGCCGCATCGTCCCCGCCTTCGCGGGGGCTGGGCTGCGCAACATAGGCACGGCGGCCCTCGTCGACTTCATCGCGACCATCGGGCCGAGCCCCGCGAGCCTCGCCCCCGAGCCCGCGACCGAGGCGGGCGCCTCCGTCGAGATCCGCGTCGACCCCGCCAAGCCGGCCTCGGCCCTCGTCTTCAAGACCCAGATCGACCAGTTCTCGGGCCGCCTCTCCTACGTCAAGGTCATCACCGGCGTCCTCGCCCCCGACCTCGAGATCGTGAACGCCCGCGACGGCCGCAAGGAGAAGCTCGGCAAGCTCTACACCCTCCAGGGCAAGAAGCTCGAGGAGGTCAAGGAGATCCCCGCCGGCGACATCGGCATCATCGCGAAGTCGGCCTCGCTCAAGACCAACGACACGATCTCGGCGGCGGAGCGGCCCCTCGCCTACCATCCCCTCCGCCTCCCGACCCCCGTCCACATGATCGCCATCTCGGCGGTCAACAAGAAGGAGGAGGACAAGCTCAACGAGAACCTCCTCAAGGCGGCGGAGGAGGACCTCACCTTCCAGGTGCGCTTCAACGCCGAGACCAAGGAGACCGTCGTCTCCGGCATGGGCGAGCTCCAGATAAACATGGTCCTCGACAAGATCCGCAACGCCTCCAAGATCGCCGCGGAGACCCGCGTTCCCCGCGTCGCCTACCGCGAGACCATCACCAAGAAGGCCTCCGCCGAGTACACGCACAAGAAGCAGACCGGCGGCCACGGCCAGTACGCCCGCGTCGTCTTCGACGTCGAGCCCCTCGAGCGGGGCTCGGGCTACCAGTTCGAGAACAAGCTCTTCGGCCAGTCGGTCTCCAAGGGCTTCATCCCCGGCATCGAGAAGGGCATCCACCAGGCCATGGAAGCGGGCATCGTGGCCGGCTACCCCGTCGTCGACGTGAAGACCGCCATCACCGACGGCAAGGAGCATCCCGTCGACTCCTCGGAGATGGCCTTCAAGATCGCCTCCCGCGGGGCCTTCCGCGAGGCGACCAAGAACGCCAACCCCGTCCTCCTCGAGCCCGTCATGAACCTGCGCGTCTTCGTCGAGGAGAAGAACCTGGGCGACGTCATGTCCGACCTCTCGGGCCGGCGCGGCCGCATCTCGGGCCAGAACCCCCTGGGCGGCGGCATCGTCGAGATCGACGCCCAGGTGCCCCAGGCCGAGCTCCTGCGCTACGCGATCGACCTCAAGTCGATGACGAGCAGCACGGGCTCCTTCGAGGTCGAGTTCGACCACTACGCCCCGATCACCGGCAAGATCGCCGAGGACGTGATCAAGGCCGCCGCGGCCTTCAGGACCCAGGAGGAGGAGGAGGAGTAAGCGGCTCGCCGGAACGGGCCGCCGACCGGAAGCCGAAGCCCCTCCTGGGGGGCTTCGGCTTTTCATTTCCGGCATCGCGCCGGGCGACCCCTTACCCATCTCCCCCGATCGAGCTATCCTAGGCCGTATCCGTATTCGCGTTTCGGCGGCACAAAAAGGAATCGCCCAGCGGGGCTTCGTATGCGCACAAAAAATGCAGGGCCCGGTCGCCGCTCGGATCACCGAGACGCGGCGTCCGGGGAGGAGCTCGCCCGCCTCGAAGCCGAGAACGCGGCTCTGGCCGCGGCGCTCGGCGAGGCCGAGCTCCTCTTCGCCTCCTTCATGGACCAGATCCCCGACCGCTGCGTCCTCCTCGACGAGGAGCTCCGGTATCGCTACCTCAACCGGGCGGCCGCCGCCGCCCCTTCCTTCGATCCCCTGGCCAGCGTCGGCGGGCCGATACGGACCCTCCGGGAAGGCGATCCGAATGGCCTGCTCGAGCGATATCGCGCCGTCTTGGCAGGCGGCGAGAGCTTCGTTACGAGCGTGTCATTGCACGACGAGGAGGGCGCCGAGCGCCGCTTCTCGCTGCGGGCCTTCAAGGTCGGCTCGGGGCTCGGCCTCGTCTGGACCGAGGTCACCGAGAGCCGCCGGAGCGAGGAGCGGCTATCGGCCGTCGAGGCCGAGCTCGGAGCCCTCGCGCAGCACATCCTCGAGGTGCGGGAAGAGGAGCGCAAGGCCGTGGCCCGGGAGCTCCACGACGAGCTCGGCCAGGCCCTCACGGCCATCGAGCTGGAGCTCCGGGCCATGGCCCGCGTCCATAAGGACGTCGGGGAGGCGCAGCGAAAGAGGCTCGGTGAGCTCCTGTACATGACGAACCAGGCTATCCGCTCCGTCCAGCGCCTCTGCTCGGAGCTCCGGCCCGCCGTCCTCGACCGGCTCGGCCTCGCGGCGGCGATCGAATGGCTCTCGGGCGAGATGGCCTCGCGCTCCGCCCTGATCCCCTCGCTGCGGATAGCCGTCCGCGAGGGGGCCATCGGCCCGAAGGCCTCCACGGCCCTGTTTCGCATCATCCAGGAATCCTTGACCAACGTCGTCCGGCACGCCGGCGCCGCTTCCTTCGCCATCGAGCTCGGCGAGGAGGGAGGGGCCGTGCTGCTCCGGGTCAGGGACGACGGCGTCGGCATCTCGGAGGCCCAGGCCTCCTCGCCGGGCTCCTTCGGCATACAGGGGATCCGCGAGCGGGCCAGGGGCCTCGGCGGCAGCGCCTCGATCCGCGGAGGGCCCGGGCTGGGGACCGAGCTCGAAGTGCGCATCCCCCTCACCCCCGAAGGGAGGCTCCCCTGATCCGGGTCCTCGTCGCGGACGACCACGGCATCGTGCGCCGCGGCATCGTCGCCATCGCCTCCTCCTGTCCCGACATCGCCGTCACGGGCGAGGCGGGGAGCGGGGAAGAGGCGCTGGAGCTGGCGCGCAAGGAGCCCTTCGACGTCGTCGTCCTCGACATATCGATGCCGGGCAGGGGCGGCCTCGACGTCATCCGCGACCTGCGGGCGGCTCGTCCGGGGATCAAGGTCATCGTGCTCAGCATGCACTCCGAGGAGCAGTTCGCGGTCCGCAGCCTCCGCGACGGGGCCTCGGCCTACCTCACGAAGTCGAGCGCCGACGGGGAGCTGGTGGACGCGATACGCGCCGTGGCCTCCGGAAGGCGCTACATCACCCAGGAGGTAGCCGAGCGCCTCGCCTACTACGTCGAGTGCGACTCGGAGCTTCCTCCCCACGAGCGGCTCTCCCAGCGGGAGTACCAGGTCCTCCTCCTCGTCGGCTCGGGACTCACCCTCTCCGAGGTCGCCGCGCGCCTCGCCCTGAGCCCCAAGACCGTGAGCACCTATCGGGCGCGCATCCTCTCGAAGATGGGCCTGGCCACCAGCGCCCAGCTGATCAAGTACGCCGTGGACCACCGGCTGGCCTAGCATAGGTATTTCCCCTACAAGGATCCTCCCCCCTCCCTACGTAAAAACCAGCCTCCCTCCATCTTTCCTCCCCCGGCCTCGGCGCTAGAATGCACGAACCCGACGGGGAAGGCCTTGGCCAGGAATGAGCCCGAGAGCCTAAAGCGGCTAACCTCTCGCTTCCACGGCGGGCGGGGACGCCTTATTCCGGCAAGGAGGACGTTGTGCGTTTCAAGATCGGCACGAAGCTCATGCTCGCGGGGGCCGCGATCGTGGCCATACCCTTCGCGATCATGACCTTCATCGTCTCATCCCGGGCCCAGGCCGGCATTGGGTCCATCGTCGAGGGCAACCTCGTCAACATCACCAGCAGCATGGCCGACTACGCCGAGCTCAAGCTCCAGGGCGACCTCCGGACGAGCCACGCCCTCGCCTCCTCCCCCGATCTCGCCCAGGTGGTCGAGGCCATGAACCGGGGAGCCCCGAACGGCCGGTCCCTCTGCGACGAGCTGAGCGCTAAGCTCGCGGCGCTCTACAAGGGCGGCCAGTACGCGGGGAGCTACAGCGAGATATTCGTCGTCGCGGCCAACGGCCGCGTCTGCTCCGCGGCGGTGCAGAGCTCCTTCGGCGTCGACGTCTCGGAGCGGGAGTATTTCAGGAAGGCCATCGCCGGCGAGCGCTTCATCAGCCAGATGCTCATCGACAAGATCACCAAGGAGGCGACTGTCATCATCGGCGCCCCCATCCCCGGCCAGGGAGGCAAGCCCGCGGGCGTCCTCGGCCTGACCATCAAGACCTCGGTCATAACCTCCGAGATGGCGAAATTCGTCCTCGGCCGCTCTGCGTACTTCGCGATGGTCGACCGCGACGGCCTCTTCGCCCTCCACCCGGAGGCCTCCGTCGCCCTCAAGGTAAACATCAAGGACATGGCCGGCCTCGAGACCCTCGCCGGGCGCATCTTCGAGGAAAAGGCCGGTTCGCAGGCCTTCACGTACAAGGGCGAGAGGAAGGTCTGCGGCTTCGCCTCGGTCCCCTCGATCGGCTGGGTCGTCCTCGCGCAGATACCCGAGCGGGAATTCCTCGCGACGGCCACGGCCATCCGCTCCCTCATGCTCGCGGTGGCCGGGACCGCGCTGCTCGCCGCCTTCGCCTGCCTTTACCTCCTCTCCCGCTCCATCAGCTCGCCCATACTCGCGAGCGTGAAATACGCCGGGTACCTGGCCGAGGGGGACTTGAGCCGTCCCATCCACGAGGAGTTCCTGCGGCGCGGCGACGAGATCGGCGAGCTGGCGGGAGCCTTCGAGAGGATGGTCGACAACCTCAAGCGCGTCGTGGGCGAGGTCCAGAGCTCGGCCCAGAGCGTATCCCAGGGGAGCGAGAGCATCAGCGAGGCGGCCCAGGGCATGAGCCAGGGCTCCACCGAGCAGGCGGCCAGCGCCGAGGAGGTCTCCGCCTCGGTCGAGGAGATGGTCGCCACCATCAGGCAGAACGCCGACAACGCCGTGGCCACCGAGGGCATGGCGACCAAGGCGGCCAAGGACGCCGCCTCGGGGAGCGCGGTGGTGGACCAGGCCGTCGAGGCGATGAAGCGGATAGCCGACAAGGTCGGGATCATCTCGGAGATCGCGCGGCAGACGAACATGCTGGCCCTCAACGCGGCGATCGAGGCCGCGCGGGCCGGGGAGTCGGGCAAGGGCTTCGCGGTCGTGGCGAGCGAGGTCCGCAAGCTGGCCGAGCGATCCCAAGCCGCGGCCGGCGAGATAACCGCCCTGTCCGGCGGGACGGTCGCCCTCGCCGAGGACGCCGGCCGGCTCATCGGCGGCATCGTGCCCGACATCGGCAGGACGGCGGAGCTCGTCCGGGAGATCGCCGCCGCCTCGAGGGAGCAGAGCGCCGGGGTCGAGCAGATCGGGAAGGCGATGCTCCAGCTGGACACCGTGATCCAGTCGAACGCGAGCGCGAGCGAGGAGATGGCGGGCATGTCGGAGGAGTTCTCCGGCCAGGCCCAGCAGCTCGCCCAGGCGGTGGGCTTCTTCAAGATGCCCGGGCCAGCCGCGGCGCCCCCCCCGCGGGCCGCGAAGGCAGGAGCCTCCACGGCCCTGAAGCCGCTCGACGGCGGCCTCGACGGCGACTTCGAGCGTTTCTGAGGACGAGGAGGAAGGCGGCCATGGGAAACTACCTGACCTTCACGATCGCCGGCGAGAGCTGCGCGGTCGAGGTGCGCGACGTCGAGACCGTGCTCGAGAAGACCGAGCTCGGCCGCATATCGGGAGTCCCCGGCTACGTGGCGGGGCTCCTGGACCTGCGCGGCGAGGCCATACCCGTCATCGACGTCAGGCGGAAGCTCGGCCTCGATCCCGGCGAGGCGACTCGGGACCAATGCATCATCGTCTTGGCGATGGGAGGCTCCGGGGCGCGGAGGCCGGTGGGAGCCCTCGTCGACTCGGTGTCGGAGGTCGTCGAGATACCCGACGGCGCCATCGCCGCGTCAGCCGATTTCGCCGTGCGCTTCGACCGGGCGATCGTGCGGGGCATCGCGAGGCTCGAGTCGGGCTTCGTCACGATGATCGAGGCGGAGCGCCTCTTCGAGGCGCCGCCGACGGGCGCCTAGGATGCGGGACGCAGCGGATACGGGGCCGAAGGCCAAGCTCCTCCTCGTCGAGGACGAGCCCCTCGTCCTCCTCGACGAGCGGCGCAAGCTCGCCCTGCGCGGCTACGAGGTCGAAACGGCGCGCAGCGCCGCCGAGGCGATAGCCGCCGCCGAGCGCGCCGAGGACATCGACCTCCTCGTCACGGACGTGGACCTCGGCCCCGGCATGGACGGCATCGAGGCGGCCAAGGCGATACTCGGCATGAGGCCGATGCCCGTCGTCTTCCTCTCGTCCTGCGACGAGTCCGATATCAGAGAACGGGCCGCGGGGATAGGGACGTACGGCTTCCTCGACAAGGCCCAATCGACGGCCGCCCTCTACAAGGCCGTCGAAGCGGCATTGGCGGGAGGGACCCACGGGCCAGGGCCCCGCGGGCCCGCGGATCCGGTCGGCGGCGGGCGGGATCCCGCCGGCGATCCAGCAAGGAGGAGCGCATGAAAATAGGCCAAAAACTAACCCTCATCGGGGCGGCGATCGTTCTCGTCCCCTTCGCCGCGATGGGCGTCGCCGCCTCGCTCCGCGCGCAGAGCGGCATCACCAAGCTCGTCGGGGAGGACCTCAGCTCCCTGACCTCGAGCCTCGCCGACTTCGCGGAGAGCAAGATCCAGGGCGACCTCAGGACCTGCATGGCCCTCGCCGCCTCGCCCGCCGTCGCGTCGACCCTGGGGCAGGTCAACCGCGGGGCCCCGACGGCCAGGGGATCGGCCGCCGCGCTGAGCGCCGAGCTCAAGGCGCTCCACGCCAGCACGCAGTACTCGTCGAGCTACAGCGAGATCTTCGTCGTCGCGGCCGATGGCCGGGCCTGCGCCTCCGCGGCCCAGGATTCCTTCGGCGTCGACGTCTCGGAGCGTGAGTACTTCAAGAAGGCCATCGCCGGCGAGCTCTTCATCAGCCAGATGCTCATCGACAAGGTCACGAAGGACTCGACCTTCATCATCGCCTCGCCGGTCGCGGGTCCCGAGGGAAGGCCCATCGGCGTCATGTGCTTGACGATCCGCACCTCGGCGATCACCGACGAGATGGCGAAATTCGTCCTCGGCTCCACGGGCTATATCTGGGTCATCGATCGCGAGGGTCTCGCGGTCCTCCATCCGGACAAGGATATCATCCTCAAGGTCAACATCAACCAGGTGCCGGGGATGGAGGAGGTGGCGAGGAGCGCCCTGGCCGACGAGACCGGAATCAAGGCCTACTCCTACAAGGGGGCGAGCAAGTACTGCGGCTACGCGCCGGTGCCCTCCATCGGCTGGAAGGTGATCTCGACGATACCCGAGGAGGAGTTCCTCGCCACGGCCAGGGCCATCAGGGCCACGATCGTCATGATCGGCCTCGCCGCCGCCCTCCTCGCCATCCTCTGCCTCTACCTCCTCTCGAGGTCGATCAGCCTCCCCCTCGAGCGGGGGGTCGTCTTCGCCGAGGCCGTGGCCCGCGGGGACCTCTCCATCGAGGTGAAGGAAGACGTGCTCGCCATGCAGGACGAGCTGGGAGACCTCGCCCGCGCCCTCAACGGCATGTCGGCCCACCTCGCCGGCATCGTCACGGAGATCCAGGGCGCCGCGCGCGGGATCGCCCAGGGCAGCGAGAGCATCAGCGGATCGGCCCAGGCCATGAGCCAGGGAGCGACCGAGCAGGCGGCGAGCGCCGAGGAGGTCTCGAGCTCGGTCGAGGAGATGGCCGCGACCATCAAGCAGAACGCGGACAACGCGGCCGCCACCGAGACGATCGCCGAGAAGGCGGTCAAGGGAGCGGAGACGGGGAGCGAGGCGGTGGCCAAGGCGGCCGCCGCGGTGCGCGACATAGCCGAGAGGACCTCCATCATCAGCGAGATAGCCCGTCAGACGAACATGCTCGCCCTCAACGCGGCCATCGAGGCGGCGCGGGCCGGCGAGTCGGGCAAGGGCTTCGCCGTGGTGGCGAGCGAGGTGCGCAAGCTCGCCGAGCGCTCCCAGACCGCCGCCGGCGAGATCACCCTTCTCTCCGGCAACACCGTGGCCCTGGCCCAGGAGGCGGGGATGATCATAGCCGGGATAGTGCCGGATATCCGGAGGACCTCGGAGCTCGTCCGCGAGATAGCCGCGGCGTCGAGGGAGCAGAGCGCGGGGATCGAGCAGATCGGCAAGGCCATGATCCAGCTCGACGAGGTCATCCAGACCAACGCGAGCGGGAGCGAGGAGATGGCCGGCATGTCGGAGGAGTTCTCGGGCCAGGCCCGGCAGCTCGCCGCCGCGGTCGGCTTCTTCAAGCTCGCCCAGGCCGCGCCCGCGGCCCCCGAGCCCGGGAAGGCCCCGCGCGCCGAGGCAGGCCGAGCCGCGGCGAAGGCGATAGCCCTGCCGCGCCGGGCGGCGCCGAGGGGGAGCGGCGGCTCCCGATCCATGCTGCCCGTCGCCGACGCGGAGGACGAGGGCTTCGAGGCCTTCTAGGAGCCGAGGGGCCAGGAAGGCAGGGAGCGGGGATGGCGGCTCGGGGGCTAGAAGAGGATGACCTCTCCCTCCCGCTCCCCGGGCTGCTCGATGGCGTTCCTCCAGTAGCGCTGCTCCTCCGCGACCACGCCTTCGAGGGCGCCCTTCTTGATGAAGCGCCGGTAGACCTTGAAGGTGTCGGTGTGGAAATGGATCACCCGCCCCTGGATGCCGCCGAGGTCCTCGGAGAGCAGGGGGATGGCCTCGGTCTCGAGGAACTCCTTGATGAAGCGCTGGTTGACCTCGTTGACGCAGATGAAGCGGTCGGCCGCGCTCAGGCCGAGGACGGAGGCCCCGCCGAAGACCTTGGCCTTGAGGCGCTTGCGCGAGGCCCCGAGCTTCATCATGGCGTTGATGAGGAGCTCCATGGCGTGGATGCCGTAGCGGCCCGCCTCGGTCACGGTCAGGGGCATCGACCTCGCGTAGCGGGGCGCGGCGAGGAGGAAGTGGTTGAGCCCCGCGATGCAGGCCTCGTCGTCGTAGAGGCAGGCGGCGACGCAGGAGCCCAGGAGGGTCTTTATATCGTAGGGGTTGCGGGCGCAGAACTGCTCCCCGGGCTGGACCTCGATCCGGGGGAGGTGGCCGGGCAGGGCCATCGCCGCGAAGCTGGACGGCTGGCGCGGCTGATGCGGCTGATGCGGTTTGCGCGGCCGAGGGGCAGTGGGGGCGGTTTCCATGGCTCAAGCCTAGTGCCGCGGCATCGGGGAATCAAGCTCGATGCGCCCTCCTCACCATAGGATCATCCTTCCCCGGTCCGCCTCGAAGCCGGCCGCCCTGAGGGCCTGCGCGTAGGGAGAGCGCGAGGCCGCCTCACCGTTCACCGCCTCGATGGCTATCCGCCGCTCGGGCGAAATGGGCCGCTCGCGCGCCTTCTTGTAGAAGCCCAGGAGCTCGGGAAGGCGGGGATCCTCGGGGTCCAGGGAGAGGCCGAGCTCCTGATAGGATCGAGACGAGACGGCGGCGAGGGCCCCGTCCAGGACGCAGATCCGGTTCGCGGGAACGCGCTGGGGGAATGCGAGGGGAGAGCCGGCGGCGGGATCGAGGGCCGAGGCCGCCGGATCGCAGGAGCTGAGCCAGAGGGGAGCCTCGCGGCTCGTCCCGAGCTCCTGGAAGCCGCGCAGAAGGCCGGCCCCGAGGAACTGGGGCCCCTCGATGCCCTCGAAGAAGCGCCCCGCGAGGAGCTCTCCCGACAGTTCGAGGCGGCGGAGGGCGGGGAAGAGCCTGCCCCAGCGGAGGGCCGGGAGCTCCCGCTCGAGGAGGGCGCGGCAGAGCAGGCCGTAGCGCCCGACGAGGATACGGACCCTAGCCGCGTCGAGCTCCTCCTCGTCCAGGGGATCGCGGGCCTCGGCCTCCTCGAGCTCGAGCCGGAACCAGGAGCCGCTCACCGGCGCGCCCGCCCTCCAGCGCTCTCGCAGGGCCCGGGGGAGGCGGCGTCGGGCGCCGAAGGGCGCGGCTCCGTCCCGTCCTTCCTCCTCGCCGGCGGCCCGGCCGAGCTCGGGCAGGTCGCGGCCGAAGCGGTTGACCAGGCCCTCGCGCAGGGGGGCGAAGGAGTCGGCGGAGACCAGGCCTTTCCAGGCCTCGGCCCAGAGGGCCAGGGCGGCCTCGCGGGAGGAAAGGCCCGAGGAGGAGCGGATGGCCCAGAAGTCGAACCCGGACTCGCCCCCCGGCAGGAGGCGCGAGGCCGCCCCTCCCGCGGAGAAGAGCTCGAGATCGGGGAGCTTGGCGAAGGAGAGCTCCTCCCGCCCGGAGCCGAACCAGAGCCATTCGCCCGAGGCCAGGGCCTCGTCGGCGGCCCGCGCCGCCGCCTCGGGGCCGAGCCTGGCGGGGAGGATGTCGCTCTCCCAGAGGGAGGCGGCGAGGGGGTAGCCCTCGAGGGCGGCGAAGGCTGCTCGCCAATCGCCGGGCGAGCTCCCCTCCCCTCGGAGGCCCTGGACGCGGGCTACGAGGCCGAAGAGCTCGGAGCGGGGCCGGGCCACGACCGGGGGCCGCGCGGCCCGGCGCTTGCGCCTGAGGAGGACCTCGAGGTTCTGGGAGTCGGCCAGGTACTCGGCCTCGTCCCCCTCGACGAGGCGCCCCAGGACGGCGAGGCCTTCGTCCTCGAGGCCCTCGGCGAGCTCCCGGGCCCCGCCGGCGGGCAGGCCGAAAATAGAAGTTAGGCGATCGAGCGTGACGAGGGCCTCGCGCCTGAGCCACTCGGCCACGAGGGAGGCCGGATCGGCGAGGAGCGCGGGGCGCCGCTCGGGATGGACGAGGAGCTCCTCGGAGGCCCCGGGCAGGGTGAGCCGCAGGAGGCGCCGGCCGCATGAGGGGTCGGCCTCGAGGGAGGCGGCGAGGGAGGGCCCCGCCGCCTCGAGGATGGCGGGGAGCTCGGAGGCCGGGATGAGGACCCGCTCCTTGGCCCACTCGGCCAGCTCGGCCCCGTCCCCGGGGGCCCAGCCCGGGAGGAGGCGCTTGAGCCTCCGCTCGTAGTCGAGGACGAGGTCGCGACCGAGGGCCGGCCGGGCCCGGGCCGAGCCGAGGGCCTCTGCTATCACCCGGTCCGAGACCGAGGAGGAGGCGCGGCCCCCCAAGGCGTCGCCCTCGTACATGTAGGCGCCGGTCTCTGCCCAGAGGGTCTCCCTTCCCAGGGGAGAGGGCAGGCGGCTGCGGATCGAGGCGAGCTCGATCTCGCCGGAAGCCAGGCCCCGCGCGAGCTCGGCCGCCCCCTCGAGGTCGAAGAGGTCGGCGAGGCAGGAGCGCCAGGTCTCCACGATGGCCGGGAAGTCCTCCCTGCCCCGCAGGGCCGCGAAGAGGCGCTTGGCCCTGAGCCGCGTCACCCACAGGGGCATGCGCTTGCCGGGCAATCCCCGCGGGAGGAGGAGGAAGCGCCCGGCGTTCTCGCGGAACTGGGCCCCGAAGAGGCCCGAGCCCTCGAGGACCCGCCGCACGAGTCCCTCGAGACGTCCGCCCTCGCCCAGTCCCCCGAGGAGGCGGGCGGCCAGCTCCGAGGGATCGCCCTCGGCCAGGGCCGGGACGACGAGGAGGATGCTGTCGTCGTCGGCGATCGACCTGATGGGCAGGCCGGTCTCCTCCTCCCAGGCGGCCTCGAGGGCGAGGCGCACAGGCTCGTTGATCGCCAGGCCGCGGAGGGTATGGAGGACGAGGCGGGCGCAGTCGGCCGAGCGCGACGGGTCCTCGTGCCGCTCGAGCACGACCCGCCTCGTCCCGGGAAGGGCCGGGAGGCCTAGGCCCGAGGCCTTCTGGGCGGCCACGAAACGGGCGCAGGCCCTGGCCGCGCCCTCGTCGAAGCCGTAATCGCGCCGAAGCAGCTCGCTCCCCCGATCCGCGTCGAGGGGGTCGAGGCGGTCGAGGAGCTCGAGGGCCCGCCGGCTGATCTCGGGGCTCCGGAACCGGGCCTCGCCCTTCCAGAAGGGCACGATGTCGGGATCGGGGCCCGTGGGCTCCACGAAGACGGCCTCGCTCCCGATCTCGACTATCCTCCAGGTCTGGGTGCCGAGGGAGAAGGCCTCGCCGACCTTGCGCTCCCAGACGAATTCCTCGTCGAGCTCGCCGAGCTTGGCTCGGGAGCCGGCCAGCCTGAGGCTATACAGGCCCCGGTCGGGTATTGCGCCCCCGGAGAAGTTCAAGAGGGCCCGCGCGGCATCCTTGGCCTCGACCCTCCCGGTCGCGCGGTCGAGGGAGAGCCGGGGCTCGAGCTCGCGGAGCCGCGAGCCCGCGTAGCGTCCGGCCAGGAGCTCGAGGACCGAGTCGAAGAGGTCGCGCGTAAGGAGGCGGAAAGGCGGGAAGGAGCGGACGGTGTCGTACAACGCGTCCACGGTCCAGCGGCCCTCGCCCGAGCTCTCTTCCCCGGGCGCGGGCGTGAGCTCGGGCTCGAGCGTAAGCTCGAGGAGGGCCTGGGCCAGCACGTCGAGGGGGCAGGAGGGCGGCCGCAGCTCCTCCACGGCGCGCTCGGCGCAGCCCTTCGCTACGGCGGCGGCCAGGACGAGGTCCATGCCGTTGAAGGGATAGAGCCGGCCCCGCGAGGCCTCGCCCACGCCGTGGCCCGAGCGCCCCACCCGCTGCAGGGCCGAGGATACGGAGTTGGGCGAGCCGGCGAGCAGGACCTCCTCCACGCTCCCCACGTCGATGCCGAGCTCGAGGGAGGCGGTGGCCACGACGCAGTCGAGCTCGCCGGCCTTGAACCGGGCCTCCACCGCCTGCCTGACCTCCTTCGACAGGGAGCCGTGGTGGGCCCAGGCCGTCCCCTCCCCCTTCGCCTCGTTGATCAGGAAGGCGAGGCGCTCGGCCCTCCGCCGCGCCTCGGAGAAGACCAGGACGCCGCTCGTCGCGTCGATGCGCGAGCAGATCGCGGGCACGATGGCGGCGTAGCGGGCCGAGGCCGCGTCGGGCTCGCCCTCGGCGGGCAGGGGCGCCTGGGGCCACTCGACCCCGAGCTCGATGCGCTTCTCCGAGGGCGGGGCCACCACGGCCACGCGCCGCTCCTCGTAGACGGCCTCGCCGCCAGGCCCCCGGGACAGGCGCCTGCCGCCGACGAAGGCCGCCACGGCCTCGGGCGGCCGCACCGTGGCGGAGAGGGCGAGGCGCTGGAACTCCCCGGCTAGGAGGGCGAGCCTGCCCACCTGGCAGGCGAGGAGGGCGCCCCGCTTGCTCCCGGCCACGGCGTGGACCTCGTCGAGGATGACCAGCCGCACCGAGCCGAGCATGGCCCTTTGCAGGCGCGAGTCGAGGATGATCGCCAGGCTCTCCGGGGTCGTGACGAGGATGGCCGGGGGCCGGGCGAGCATACGGCGCCGCTCGGCCTGGCTCGTGTCCCCGGAGCGCGTGGCCGCGCGGATGGGGGGGAAGCTCTCGCCCCGCTCCCGGAAGAGGGCCGCGAGCTCGGCGAGGGGGGCCTCGAGGTTGCGCCTAACGTCCTCGCCGAGGGCCTTCAGGGGGGAGACGTAGAGCACCGAGCAGCGGTCCGCCGGCAGCTCGCCCGAGGCCAGCCGCGACAGGGCGTCGAGGAAGGCCGCGAGGGTCTTGCCCGAGCCGGTCGGGGCCAGGGCGAGGACGTGCTCGCCCGAGGCTATCCGAGGCCAGGCGGCGGCCTGCACGGGGGTGGGCCGGCCGTAGCGTCCGAGGAACCACTCGCGGACGAGGGGATGGAAGGCCGAGAGCTCTTCGTCTGCGCTCACGCAGAGGATACTAGGGCCGCGAGGCCGCTCTGGCAATGGGGCGGCCGGCGAGGCGCGGCCGGGCGGATCAGGGCCCGCGGATCCGCGCGCCGGGGGCGCTCCGGGCGATCGCCTCCCGGAATGATTCCATCTCCGCGGGCGAGTAGGGAGCGAGGGAGTCCCAGGCCGGGTCGAGGCAGCCCCCGGGGCGGAAGGCCTGGAGGACGACCCGGTCCCCCGCCTCGAGCTCCTCGGCGAGGGCGGCGAGGTCCCCGGGCTCGAGGACGCCAGGGGCGCAGGTTATGCGAACCTCGAACTCGAGCCGGCCCTCGGCCGCGAGGGCGCGGAGGAGGCGGAGCGATTCGAGGGCCCGCTCGCCCGCCCCGGGGAGCGAGGGCGCCACCCGGGCGTAGGCCGCGGGGGCGGTCTTGAGGTCGAGGGCCACGTAGTCGGGCCGGACCTCCTCGATGCGCCCGGGGAAGGAGCCGTTCGTGTCCAGCTTTACCGCGAGTCCGCGGGCGCGGAGGGCCGCGGCGACCTTGGGAAGGTCGGCCCGGAGGAGGGGCTCGCCGCCGGAGAGGACGGCCCCGGAGAGCACGGCCCGGCGGCGGTCCAGGTGGGCGTAGAACTCCCCCAGCTCGTCGAGCTCCCCCTCCGCCCTCGCCGGGTCGACGAGGCCCGCGTTATGGCAGTAGGGGCAGGCGAAGTCGCAGCCGGGGAAGAAGAGGACGGCGGCGACCCGGCCCGGGAAGTCGACGAGGCTCGTCTTGCGGAAGGCCACGCGATCGTCCATCGCGCGGCCCCGGCCTAGGCCCTGGCCGCGCCGAGGCCGGCCTTGAGCTGGCCGAGGTCGAGGGCGCGGAAGAGCTCCCGGCCCTCGGCGTCGAGGCCCAGGACCGTCGGCGTCGAGAGGACGCCGTGGCGGCGCGCCAGCTCGAGGCCCTCGGCCAGGTCCACGTCGACGAAGGTGGCGGGGAGGCCCGAGCCGACGACGTAGTTCTTGACGGGGGGGCAGTTCGGGCAGGCGGCCCGCGTGAAGACGAGGTAGCCCTTCCCCGGCTCGGCCCTCGCCGGCTCCCTCGGCGAGGAGGGCGCCGGGGCTGCCTCGGCCGGGGCCGCGGGCTCGGCCGGGGCGGGCCTCGCCTCGACGGCTGCCTGGCCCCGGGCCTGGCCGAGCCTCGGCATGGAGAAGGCCAGGCGCTCCGCGTACTCCGCGCGCTTGCCGGCGTTCCAGTTCCGCACGGGGCGGTAGTAGCCGACGATCCGGCTGTAGACCTCCGTGGGCCTGCCCTCCGCGCGGGCGAGCTCCCCCTCGAGCTCGGCGATCCGCGCCTCGATCCTCTCCCGTTCCGTCATCTTCCTCCCCTTTATGTTCCCAGTCTTCTTGGCGTCAAACCGCGGCGAGCTCGGCCTCGAGCTTCCTGATCTCGGCCCGGATCCGCTCCTCCGCCTCGGCCTTGCACTTGGGGCAGTTCCACTGCTCCCCGGCGAGGTAGCCGTGGACGGGGCAGACGGAGAAGGTGGGCGATATGGTGTAGTAGGGCACGCGGTAGCTCGCGGCGACGGCCTTGACCAGGTCGCGCACGGCCCGCCAGTCCTCGGGGGCCTCGCCGAGGAAGGCGTGGAAGACCGTGCCGCCCGTGTAGGAGGCCTGGAGCTCCTCCTGGTGGTCGAGGGCCTCGAAGAGGTCCTCGGTGCGGCCCACGGGGAGCTGGGTCGAGTTCGTGTAGTAGGGCTCGGAGCCCTGGCCGCCCGAGGCGGCGATGTCGGGCCAGCGCTCCCGGTCGTGCTTGGCCAGGCGGTAGCTCGTCGACTCGGCGGGCGTCGCCTCGAGGTTGAACAGGTCCCCCGTCGCCACCTGGTACTCGGCGAGGCGGCCGCGCATGTGGGCGAGGACCTCGAGGGCGAAGGCCCGTCCCTCGGCGGTCTCGATGCCCCCGCCGAGGAAGTTCAGGCAGCACTCGTGCATGCCGACCAGCCCGATCGTGTTGAAGTGGTTGTTGAAGCTCCCGAGGTAGCGCCTGGTGTAGGGGAACAGGCCGCCCTCGAGGAGGCGGGTGATGACCTTGCGCTTGATGGCCAGGGAGCGGGCGGCCAGGTCCATGAGGCGGTCGAGCCGCGAGTAGAAGTCGGCGCGGCCGCGGGCGAGGTAGCCCAGGCGCGGGAGGTTGACCGTCACGACGCCGATGCTGCCGGTCAGCTCGTCGGAGCCGAACAGGCCCCCTCCCCGCTTGCGCAGCTCGCGCTTGTCCAGCTGGAGGCGGCAGCACATGGAGCGCACGTCGCCGGGGTCGAGGTCGGAGCTCACGAAATTCTGGAAGTAGGGGGTGCCGTACTTCGCCGTCATCTCGAACAGGAGGCGCGCGTTGGGCGAATCCCAGTCGAAGTCCTTGGTCACGTTGTAGGTGGGTATGGGGTAGGCGAAGCCGCGGCCCTCGGCGTCGCCCTCGATCATGAGCTCGATGAGGACCTTGTTCACCCTGTCCATCTCGGGCTGGCATTCGCCGTAGGTGAAGCCCGTCCCCTTGCCGCCGACCACGGCCTCCTTGTCCCGCAGGTCGGCGGGGCAGACCCAGTCGAGGGTGACGTTGGTGAAGGGGGCCTGGCTGCCCCAGCGGGAGGGCGTGTTGACGCCGAAGAGGAAGCTCTGCATGCACTGGCGGACCTCGGCTTCGCCCAACGCGTCCTTGCGCACGAAGGGGGCGAGGTAGGTGTCGAAGGAGGAGAGGGCCTGGGCCCCCGCCCACTCGTTCTGGAGGACGCCGAGGAAGTTCACCATCTGCTGCACGAGGGTGGAGAGGTGGGAGGCGGGCTTGGAGCTGATCTTGTCGGGGATGCCCCCGAGGCCCTCGGCGATGAGCTGGCGGAGCGACCAGCCCGCGCAGTAGCCGGAGAACATGGACAGGTCGTGGATGTGGAAGTCGGCCTCGCGGTGGGCGGCCGCGATCTCCTCGGGGTAGATGTTCCGCAGCCAGTAGTTGGCGGTCACGGTGCCGGAGTTGTGGAGGATGAGGCCGCCGAGGGAGTAGTTGACGTTGGCGTTCTCCTTCACGCGCCAGTCGGCCTGGGAGAGGTAGCCGTCCATCGTCGTATTGATATCGAGGGTGAGGCGGGCGGCGTCGCGCATCGCCTCGTGCTTGGCCCGGTAGAGGATGTAGGCCTTGGCGGCCCTGGCCTCGCCCGCGGCGATGAGGCAGTCCTCGGCCAGGTCCTGTATCTCCTCGATGGCGGGGATCGAGTTGGGGTGCCGGGCGGCCATGAGCTCGCGAAGGCGCGACTCGACCGAGGCGACGACGGCCTCGACCCGCGCCGCCCGGGCCGGGGCGGCCTCGGCCTCGGCACCCCGGAGCAGGACCGCGTCGAAGGCCTTGCCGATGGCCGCGGCGATCTTGGCGCGGTCGTAGCGCTGCACCTCGCCCGAGCGCTTGGCCACCTGCCGCACCGGCCCGGAGGAGCCCTCCTCGCCGAGGAAGGCCTTCCACTCGGGGAAAAACTGCTGCTCAGACATCGATCCCGCCCTTCGGAGCCGCCCCGGCCTCCGGCTCCGCCGCTGGCGGCGCCGAGGCGAGGTGCTCGATCTCCTTCAAGAACTCGTCCATGGTCTCGAACTTGCGGTACACCGAGGCGAAACGCACGTAGGCAACGCGGTCGATGCCGAACAGGCGCCTGAGCACCATCTCCCCGAGCTCGGCGCTCGAGATCTCGTTCGCGCCCTTTCCCTTGAGCGCGGCCTCGTCTTCGACCTCGTTGACCAGGTTCTCGATGCTGAGCTGGGAGACGGGTCGCTTCTCGAGGGCGCGGATGATGCCCCGCTCGAGCTTGGCCCGCTCGAAGGGCTCGCGGCGGCCGTCGCGCTTCTCGACCATGAGGGGCTTCTCCTCGATCCGCTCGTAGCTCGTGAAGCGCAGGCCGCAGGAGAGGCATTCGCGGCGGCGCCTGATGCTCTCGCCGTTGGCGAGAGTGCGAGAATCGATGACCTTGTCGTCGAGGCTGCCGCAGTGGGGACAACGCATATAGCACCTGATTTAGTATCGGTCTTTTTTCGACGCCGCTATAGATAGCGGGATTTCCTATGACGACTACAGGATATAGTAGGTATTGCCCCATCTGTCAAGGCGGAGTCCGCGTTTTTTTAGCCCGCCGCGAGGAAGCGACCCGGGCATATCGGAGCGGGAAAAGCTGGCTCGAGGCCAGGATCCGCGCTAGAGTGGGAGCAAGGCGAGGAGGCTCAAGGACATGACGCTCTCCGAAAAGATCCAGGATCTGATGAACCGGGGCATCGCGGCCTCGCGGGAGGCGGTCTCGAAGGCGGGGACCCAGGCCCAGGTCTGGGGCGAGATGGGGGTCCTCAAGGTCGAGATCATCCAGTACCGGAGCCAGGTCGAGAAGCTCAGCGCCCAGCTCGGGGCCGAGGTCTACGCCACCTTCGCGGAGAAAGGCCAGAAGAGCCTCTCCGCCGAGTCCCCGGCCGTCCGCGACCTCATAGGTAGGATCCGCGATACGGAACGGGCCATCGAGGAGAAGGAGGGGCGCTTCCGCAAGCTCGGCGGCAAGGACGCCGACCTCGACCAGCCGGCCGGCTAAGCCCGGGAGGGGGCCTTCTGTACCCTGCAGACGTACAGGGGGCCGGCCCCGCCGGCAGCGTCCGGGAGGAAGATGAGGCCGCGGCCGAGGCGCTCGGCCCGCGGCTCGCGGAGCTCCTCGAAGACCGCCTCGGCCCCCGCCTTGGCCGCCAGCCGCGCCGCGACCTGCTCGTTCTCCTCGGGGGAGAGGGAGCAGGTGGAATAGACGAGGCAGCCGCCCGGGGCGAGCATGATGAAGGCCGAGGAGAGGAGGGCCCACTGGCGGGCGGCGAGGTTCCGCGTCCTAGCCGGGCTCCACTCGGCCAGGGCGGCCGGATCGGCCAGGACGTGGCGCTCGCTCGAGCAGGGCGCGTCGAGGAGGATGGCCCCGAAGGCCGCCGGCAGGCGCCGGCAGAGGGCGGCGGCGTCGCTTCCCCGGATATCGACCCGGGCGCGGAGCTCGGGCGGGAGATGGCGGTCGAGGACCGCGGCCAGCCTGCGCCGCCTATCGGCCGAGAGCTCGTTCGCGACGAGGCGGGAGCCGGGGGGGAGGCGCGAGGCCAGGACGAGGCTCTTGCCCCCCGGCGCCGCGCAGGCGTCGAGGACCGGGAGGGCCTCGCCCTCGGGGCCGGCGGGCGCGCCCAGGTCGAGCGCGCCCGCCGCGAAGACCGAGGCCGAGTCGAGGTAGTAGGGCTCGGAGCCGGGCGCGGCGCGGAAGGCCACCGAGTCGGGAGGGGAGCCCAGGGCCGACTCGAGCATCGCCCAACGCTCGCCGTAGAGGGCGCGGTAGCGCTCGCGGAACGCCCCCTCCCCCCTCGCCGCAGCCCTATCCTTCCCACTCATTGACGCTCCTCGTCCCCTTCGGCGATACTACCCTCCCCGCCGCGCCCGCGGAAAGCGCCCCGCGCGGCGGCCATACACGCGAATGAAAGCAGCCATATTCGATCTCGACGGAACCTTGGCCGACACCATCGGGGACATCTCCGCGGCGGTCAATCGCTCCCTCGCCCGGCGGGGCTTCCCCGTCCACGGCGCGGGAGACTACAAGCTCATGGTCGGCAACGGCTTCCGCAATCTCGTGACCAAAGCCCTCCCCCCCTCCGAGCGCTCCGAGGCCCGCATCGAGGAGCTACGGGCCGAGTCGGCGGCCGATTACGAGGCCCACTGCTTCGACCTGACCCGCCCCTACCCCGGAGTCCGGGAGCTCCTGGCCGCCCTCGCGGGCGAGGGGCTGCCCATGGCGGTGCTCTCGAACAAGATCCAGGCCCTGACGGCCAAGGTCGTCGCCGGGCTCTTCCCCGAGATCCCCTTCGTCCTCGTGCGCGGCGAGGGCCCCGGCTTCCCCCGCAAGCCCGATCCCGCCGCCGCCCTTGACGCGGCGAGGCTCCTCGGCGTCCCCCCCGCCGAGGTGGCCTACCTCGGCGACTCCGACGTCGACATGCGCACGGCCGCCGCGGCCGGCATGCTGGCCCTCGGGGCGGCCTGGGGCTTCCGCGGCGAGGCCGAGCTCAGGGCGGCGGGGGCCGACGCGGTGCTCGCCGAGCCCGGGGAGATGCTGCGCTACTTCTGAGCGGGCCCGCGCCGCCGGGCTACCCGGGGGCGCCGATCGGCACTAGAATCGAAGCAGAGGACGAGGAGGGAGGGCGCATGGACCACGACGCTATCAAGGCAAGGGCCACGGACTATATAGCCAAGGAGACCGACCACGCGTTCCGCGTCGAGGTCCTGTCCCTGCTCCAGGCCGGCGACTGGAAGGAGCTCGAGGACCGCTTCTACCGCGACCTCGAGTTCGGGACCGGCGGCCTGCGGGGGGTGATCGGCGGGGGCTACAACCGCATGAACCTCCTCGTCGTGAGCCGCGCGACCCAGGGCATGGCCGACTACCTCAAGAAGGCCTTCCCCGGCAAGGCCCTCTCGGCCTGCCTCGCCTACGACTCCCGGCGCTGCTCGGCGGAGTTCGCCGAGGCCGCCGCCCTGGTCTTCGCCGCCAACGGCGTCAAGGCCTACCTCTTCAGCTCGCTCAGGCCCACGCCCGAGCTCTCCTTCGCGATCCGGCTCCTGGGCGCGGACACGGGCGTCGTGGTCACGGCGAGCCACAACCCGCCCAAGTACAACGGCTACAAGGCCTACTGGAACGACGGCGCCCAGGTGATAGCGCCCCACGACGAGGGCATCATCGCCATGGTGGGCGCCGTGAGCGAGGTCAGGACGATGGGCCGCGCCGAGGCCCTCGCCGCGGGCCTCCTGGTCATGATCGACCGCCAGGTCGACGAGGCCTACGTCGCCATGGTCAAGTCCAAGCTCCTCCGCCCCGGGCTCATCAAGGAGCTGGGCGGCAAGGTCAAGATCGTCTACACCCCCCTGCACGGCACGGGGGCCCTGCACTTCGAGCGGGTCATGCGCGAGCTCGGCCTCGCGGTCTCCACCGTGCCCGAGCAGCGCGAGCCCGACGGCTCCTTCCCCACGGTCTCCTTCCCCAACCCCGAGGAGCCCGCCGCCCTCAAGCTCGCCATCGAGCTCGGCGTGAAGGAGGGAGCCGACGTGGTGATGGCCACCGATCCCGACGCCGACCGGCTCGGCATCGCGGTGCCCGACGGCGCAGGCGGATTCTCCCTCGTCACCGGCAACCAGCTCGGCGCCCTCCACCTGGACTACCTCCTCCTCACGATGAAGGAGCTCGGGCGCCTCCCGGCCAAGCCGGCCTGCATCAAGAGCATCGTCACCACCGACCTGCAGTCGCGCGTGGCGGCCAAGTACGGCGCGACCATGTTCGAGTGCCTCACCGGCTTCAAGTGGATCGCCGCCCTCATGCGCCGCTTCGAGTCCGACGGCAAGGGCTATACCTTCGTCTACGGCACCGAGGAGAGCTACGGCCACCTCGTCGAGGACGAGGTCCGCGACAAGGACGGGATCTCGGCGGCGGCCCTGACCGCCGAGGCCGCCCTCTACTGGCGCTCCAAGGGCAAGTCCCTCCTCGAGCGCCTCGACGAGCTCTACCTCGAGCACGGCCTTTACGAGGAGCGCGGCGTCTCCAAGTACTTCGAGGGGCCGACGGGCATGGACACGATGCGCGGCATCATGGAGGGCTACCGCCGCGCCCAGCCGGCCTCCTTCGGCGGCATCCGCGTCGCGCGGATCCGCGACGTCAAGGCCGGCGCGGCCTGGGAGCCGGGCCGCGAGGCCGCCGCCGAGAAGGTCGACCTGCCGCCGAGCGACGTCCTCCAATGGTACCTCGAGGACGGGACCATGGTGACGGTCCGCCCCTCGGGCACCGAGCCCAAGATCAAGTACTACGTCCTCTGCCGGACCGAGGCCTCCGGCGGCCTCGCCGAGGCCCGCGCCGCCTCGGCGGCCAAGGCCTCCGCCATCGTGGCCGAGATCCGGAAGGCCGTCGGAGCGTGACCGCCCCGCGCCCCTGGGCCCGGGAGGGGACGGCCTTCCTCGCCCTCGACTTCGAGACGACCGGCCTCGACTGCCGCCGCGACCGGGTGGTGGAGATCGGGGCCCTCCGCTTCCGCGCGGTCGGCGGGCCCGGCGGCGCGGCGGCCTTCCGGGAGGAGGCGGCCTTCGCCGCCCTGGTCGATCCCGGCATGCCGATGCCTTTCCAGGCCCGGGCCATCCACGGCATCTCCGACGCCGACCTCGAGGGGGCGCCCCGCTTCGCCTCCCTCGCCCCGGCCCTCCTCGCCCTCGCGGGCGACGCCATTATAGTGGCGCACAACGCGCCCTTCGACCTTTCCTTCCTCGAGTCCGAGCTCGCGCGGGCCGGGCTGGCCTCGCCGCGCAACGCGTCGCTCGACACCAGGCGCCTGGCGAAGGAGGCCTTCCCCCTCGAGCGGAGCTACCGCCTGGGCTCCCTCGCCGAGCGCCTGGGGATAGAGCCGGGCCGGGCCCACCGCGCCCTCGACGACGCCCGGGCCTGCATGGACCTCCTCGCCGCCTGCGCCTCCGCCCTGGCCGGCCATCGGGCCTCCCGCAGGAGCCGCGCCCCGGAGCCGGCCTCCTCGGGCCGGGAAGGGACCGGCCTGGGCCGTGGATAGGCAGCCGGTCTTCCTCAGGGCCGTGGCGGCGCTCTGCCTCCTCGGCATCGCACTCGCGGCCGGCTCGACCGTCCTCCGGACCAAGCCCTCCTCCCTGGCCCCCTCCTTCGGAGCCCCGGGCGCCGCCCCGCCCCGGGCGGAGGCCCTCGTCCTCGGCGCCCTCTTCAGCCCGAAGCGGCTGGCCGCCCTCCCCGAGGAGCTGGTCGGCCTGGCGGCCCGCGACCTCGCGCGGGCCGCCCGGGACTCCGGGGAGGCCCGCGAGGAGCTGGCACGGGCCTTCCCCCCCGGGCGGGCCGTCCTCGCCCTCCTCGCCCTCGACCGGGACGTCGACGACTTCGTGGAATCCTCGGACCTTCCCGGACCGGCGGGCGAGCACTACCGCGAGGCGGCCCGGCTCGCCTCCGAGTACCGGCCGCTCAGGGCGGCCTACGAGACCCTCTACGCCGCCGCCTACGAGGCCCTCGCCGGGCAAAGCCCGGCCGCCGGGCAGGCGCAGGCTGAAGGGCAGCCGACCCCGCCGGCCCTGGCCGCAGCGGCGGCGGCGCCAGCCCGAGCCAGGCCCTGCCTGGCCGCCCGAGGCGCGGTCTATCCTCCCGCGCGCAGGGAACTCCCCCTCGCCCATCCCTACGCCCTCGACGTCTTCTTCACCAGCTTCGATCGCCGGGGCGAGGCCCACATCGGCCCCCGCATCCTCTCCCTCTCCCCGGGCATCGTCGTGGCCTCGGCCGCCGACTGGCGCGGCGGGGCCGGCCCGGCGAAGTGGAAGAGCGGCGGGCTCTCGCCGGCGGCCGGGAACGGGCTGGTGATCTACAACCCCGTCGAGCGCCGCTACTACTCCTACTTCCATTTGCACGAGGTGCAGCTCCTGGTCGGCCAGACCGTGGAGTCGGGGACGGTCCTCGGCAGGGGGGGCAATACGGGCATGAACGCCCGCAGGCCCAACCATGGCGGCCATGTCCACCTCGAGGTCTTCGACGCTGCCGAAGGGCGGGCCTGGAGCGCCGAGGAGATCCTCGATTTCCTGTTTGCCTGAATACCAGACCTGGTAATTCATTTGCGCACAGCATTTTATTTGATGTATTAGACATTTTAGATTTTTATGCCTCCCCGAGCTATGCTTGTAGTGTCGATCCCATTCGACAGGGAGGTTCCATGAGAAAGATCAGCGCGCTCCTTGCGCTCCTGCTCCTCGCGGCATTCGCTTCCGCCCAATCCTTCGGGAGTTTCGAGTCGGCCTTCAAGGACTTTTCCTCCGATATGGCCAGCGTCCTCATCCTCAACGCCACGACCGGCGCCAACTGGTCCGACGCCTACGTGGGCGGCTTCCCCCACTTCGGGGCGGGCCTGGCCATCGGGGCGGCCTTCACCGGCAAGGGCAGCGCCGAGCCTCTCTTCGAGGCCCTCGGCCAGGAGATGCCCTCGGGCCTCGAGAACCTCGGCATCCCCATCCCGGCGGCGGCCCTGACCTTCAAGATCGGCCTGCCCATCATCCCCGTCGACGTCGGCCTCACCGGCGGCGTCATCCCGGCCTCCCTTGGCGAGAAGCTAGGCGACGCCAACGTGGAGTACAAGAGCATAGGGGCCCAGGCCCGAGTCGCCATCCTCAAGGAGAAGCTCCTCCTTCCCGACCTCAGCTTCGGCCTCGGCCTGAGCTACCAGCAGGGCAGCGCGAGCGCCGCGATGGGCGCGGGCAACCAGGAGATCATCAACGAGGACATCGGCGGGGATATCTGGATAGTCGAGGCGAGCGACCCCGACATGCGGATCGAGTGGGAGTCGCTCGTGGTCGACGCCACCCTCCAGGTCTCCAAGCGCTTCCTCTTCATCCGCCCCTACGCGGGCCTGGGCTACAGCTTCGGCAAGTCCACCGTGGAGGGGGGCGTCTCCAGCGAGCTGACGATCACTCAGGACGGAAGCCCCGCGACCTACCAGCAGCTCGCCTCGGCCATCGAGGCCGCGGGCGGCGACGCGCCCTCCCTGAGCGACTCGGGCTTCAGCTACAAGGTCGAGGCGACCGACCCCGTCTTCCGCCTCTATGGCGGCATGTCCTTCCACCTCCTCATCGCCCTCGACGCCCAGTTCGTCTACGTGCCCTCCACCGAGGCCCTCGCCGCCTCCCTCTCCGCCCGCTTCCAGCTGTAGGACCTCGAGGGCCGCGCCTCGTGCGCGCCCGTCCAGGCTCGGCCGCCCGCGATGCCCGCGGGCGGCCGCTCTTTTACCCGCGGCCCGCCGGGCTCCAGGGCAGCTCGGCCACCCGGCAGGGGGCGCAGGCGTAGGGCAGGAGGCGAAGCTCCTCCTCCGGGCCCAGGCTCGCCGAGCCCGGGTCGATCGGGCCGCGCGGGAGCGGCCCCGCCTGGGCGCCCCGGAGGAGCCAGGAGCCGAGGCGGCGTCCCCGCGCCTTGAGCGAAACGGGAGGTGCCCCGGCCTTGAAAAGGAGATCGGGGCTCGCGTCGATCTCGGCGCGGAGGGAAGCGGCCCGATCAGCGGGGTCGAGGACGAGGGCGTAGTTCCAGGCCCTGCGGGGCCTCGCCTCGCGGTAGTCGAAGGGCGCCTGGCCGCGGAGGCTCGACCAGGAGGCCCCGGCATCGAGGGCGAAGAGGAGGGGTCCCCGATGGATCGCGACCGCGCCCCGGGGCCGATCCTCGACGCGGATGGCGAGGGGGATCTCGGCCTCGATGCGGTCCCCGGCCGCCCAGGGGCCGGCGCCCAGGAAGGCGAAGGAGCCGGGGGGGCCGAGGAGCTCGGGATCGCCGCCGCGGATCGAGGCGCTCATGCCCGCGGCCCAGGAGGGGACGCGGAGGTAGAGGGGGAACTCGTGGCCCTTCCTCCCGGCCCCGATCGGCGCGGCCGCGGAGGCCTCGAAGCTGAGCTCGATCCGGCCCGAGGCCGGGTAGTCCGTGCGCAGGACCAGCTCGAGCTCGCCGCCGGCCGCGCGGGGACGGGCCCGCGAGGGGGCGTAGACGGAGCAGGCGAGGCCCCCTCCCTCGGTCGAGAGCCAGAGGTTCCGCGCCAGCTTGGGGAAGCCCTGGTGGAAGTTGGCGGCGCAGCAGCCGAACTCCGGCTCGAGGCCGAAGAGGCTGGCCTCCCTCCCGTTGTCGTACCAGGGCCGGCGCGCCCGCGTGACGAGTACCTGGTTGACCTGCTGGAGGTACTGGTGGCCGCGCATGTCCTCGGTGAAGGCCGCGGGGAGGGCGTTGAAGGCGAGGAGCTCGAGGCGATCGGCGAAGCGGGCCTCGCCGGTGAGGCGGACCAGGAGCTCGAGGCTGTGCATGAGCTCGACGATGCCGCAGAGCTCGATGCCCTGGGTCGGCGCCGGCCCGGAGAAATGCTCGTCCCCCGACCAGATGCCCAGGGCCAGGCCGTGGCTCCCGAGGGCCGCCTCGATCGCCTCCTCGGCCCGGGCCGCGGCCTCGCGCCTGAGCCCGGCGGCCGCCCTTCCCCGGGCCGCGGCGCCCGAACGGGCCAGCTCGAGGGCCAGCTCGATGGCCGGCCGCTTGACCGCCATCGCGTAGTTCACGTTGTGGGTGAAGTGGTAGTGGCGGAAGAGGGGCTTGGACTTCAGGCGCTCGGCTTCGGCCGCGCCCGGGCGGGCGGGGGGATCGCCGTCCCGTTTCGACGCGTTGCGCGCCTTCATCCGGCCCAGGGCCAGCATGGCCGCCTTGGCCGCCCGGAAGGGCAGGCGGGGCAGGTAGGCGCCGGTCTTCCGGTGATAGGGGAAGCCTCGGAAGATCGAGTCCCAATCGAGCTCCTGAGCGAGGCACTTCCCCGCCAGCTCGAGGAGGAAGCCCTCCCCCGTCGCCCGCCAGAGCTCGAGGGCGACGAGGGCGTTCTCGGTCCCGCGGGCCGCGGCCCAGCCGGAGAGGGGCTCCTCGTCGATCCGCGAGAGCTGGTAGCGGCAGTAGCCGAGCATGAGGCGAAGGACGCGCTCGTCCCCGGTGGCCTCGAGCCAGGAGAGGAGGGCCTTGAGGGCCACGCTCCGCGGCCACCAGTCGGGATTGGATGGGGGACCGAAGGAGCCGCCCGGCCTCCCGCTCGCCAGCATGGCCTCGACCCACTTCCGCGCCCGCTCGATGACGCGATCCCTGCCGAGGAGGAAGGCTAGGGGAACGAGGCCGTCCAGGTAATAGGGCCCGCGCTCCCAGGCCTCGCCCCCGCCGCCGAGCCAGGCCGAATCCGGTCCCAGGTCGGGCCAGAGCTCCTCGATATGGCCGCCGAGGCCAGCTTCCTGGAGCTCGAGCCGCTCCCGCAGCCAGCCCTCCGGCGAGAGCTCCCCGAAACCGAGCTGCCCGAGCTCGGGCGAGCCTTCCGTTTCGCGCATTGCCGCAGTGTAGGCGCCCCGGGGCCCCGGGGCAAGCGCCTCTTCTCATGGCGCGGCTTCGGCCGCTATCATATGAGTATGATCTCCTCTCGAACGGCCTACGATCTCGTCGTCCTCGCCGGGGACGTCGGGGGCACGAACACCAATTTGGCCCTCATCGGGAAGAAGGGCGGGACCTTCACCCTCCTCTTCGACCGCCACTACAAAACCAAGGAGGAGCCCTCCCTCCTCGAGCCGCTCGGGCGATTCCTCGAGGAGGCCAAGCGGGCCAAGCCCGGCCTCGAGCCCGAGCTCTGCTGCGTCTCCGGCGCCGGGCCCGTCGTCGACCAGCGCATCCAGCTGACCAACGCCCCCTGGGGCATCGACGCGCGTCAGATCGAGGCGGCCTTCTCGATCCCCTCCCGGCTCGTGAACGATTTCACCGCCGTCTCCTACGGCGTCCTCCTCCTCGACCCCGCCAACCCGGCGCAGATAACCCGCCTGCCCCACCTCGACGGCTCCCTGCCCGAGCCCCAGGGCGGCGGGGTCAAGGCCATCGTCGGGGCGGGCACGGGCCTCGGGGTGGGCTACGTCCTCCGGGTCCGCGACCGGATCGAGGCCTTCCCCTCCGAGGGAGGGCACATCACCCTCCCCGCCTACGACGACGAGACCAGGGACTTCCAGCGCTGGCTCGGGGCGAGGTACGGCTTCGTCCCCGGGGCCGAGGCGGGAGTCTCCGGCCAGGGCATCGCCCAGCTCTTCGCCTTCCTCGCCGAGCGGGCCGAGGCCTCCGGCGAGAAGCTCGGCCGCGGGGCCGCGGCCGTCCTCGATGCCTCCGAGCCGGAGCGCCCCGCCCTCGTCGCCGCGCGCTCCGCCCAGGATCCGCTCTGCGCCCGCGCCATGGAGCTCTTCGTGAGCCTCTACGCCCGGGTCGCCGCCGACCTGACCTCGACCTTCCTTCCCTCGGGGGGCGTCTACCTCGCCGGGGGCATCGCCGCCAAGAACGAGGCCCTCTTCCTCGGCGGGAGCCGCTTCATGGCGAGCTACGAGCGGAGCTACCTCCCCCACATCCGCTCCATCCTCGCCCGAACCCCGGTCATGATCGTCAAGGACTACTCGATCTCGCTGTACGGCGCCGCCAACGCGGCCGCGCAGCTCCTCTAGGAGGCGGGAATGGCGGCGCCCGAGACCCGCTTGAGCCGCGCCCTCCTGGCCGACATGGCCGCGAAGGGCGTCGACGCCGAGCTCAGCCTCTCCATCCTCGACGACTACAACGCCGGGCTCTACGACGGGGTCGCCCCCCTGCGGGCCTCGGGGGTGCCCGCGGTCGACGGCCGGAGCGTCGTCGAGCTGGGCCCCGCCCTCTCCTACGCCCTTCCCGAGGCCGAGGCCCGCGAGCGCCTCGCCGGCCTCGGCCTCGAGGCCCCGGCCGCCGCGCGCGCCTCGGGGGGCAGCCTGAGCTTCGGCCGGGCCGAGCTCAAGGAGCTCGGCCTCGCCCTCCTGAGCCGGACCGCCTACGGCATCCTCAACGGCGGCTCGGCCACGAGCTACGCCGACTCGAAGAAGAACCTCGCCTTCGGGGAAGCGGCCTTCGAGGCGATGCGGCCCTCTTTCGAGTCCCTCGCCCCCCTGTGCAAGGATCGGCCCAAGGGCCTGACCCCCGCCTTCGTGAATCCCGACGGCAGCCCGGGCCCGAGCTTCCTCGAGCTCAAGCTGCGGGCCCGCCTCCTCCTGTGCCGCGCCTACCGCGAGCGCTTCGGCGAGCCGGGCCGGCCCGTCCTGCCGGTCTACCAGATGTCGAGCGTCGGCAACGACGGCCAGCTGCGCGAGGCCTACCGCGGCTACGAATCCGAGCCCTTCCTCGCCGAGCCGGCGGCCCGGGCCGGCGAGGCGCCCTGCGACCTTGCCACGGGGGTCCAGCCCCTGATAGCGGCCTACAGCCACTCGGCGGAGGGCCGCCCCAAGCGGGTCTTCGACCGGGCCTACGGCCGCCCCGACAGCGTCGTGGCCCTGCCCGGGGGCCACGGCCAGTGCTTCCGGGTCCTCGCCCCGGTCCTGCGCGCCTTGCGCGGCTCCGAGATCCGCTTCGCCTACCTCGGCAACGTCGACAACCTCGGCTACCTGCCCGATCCCGCCGAGCTGGCCCTCCTCGCCCTCTCGGGCCTCCCGGCCGGCTTCGACTTCTCCCTCCGCACGCCCATGGACGTCAAGGGAGGGATCCTCGTCGAGGCCGCCGACGGATCCCGCACGATAGCCGACATAGGCCCGGCCATCTCCTTCGAGGAGGTCAGGCGGCTGGAGGCGGGCGGCTCCACCATCCTCTTCAACTGCGCCACGGGCCTATTCGACCTCGACTGGCTCGTCCCGCGGATCGAGGGGCTCGGGCGCGAGCTGCCGGTGCGCTTCACCGACCAGGACAAGGACGCGGGCCGCTACTCGCAGGCCGAGCAGGTCACCTGGGAGGTGGCCTCCCTCCTGCCGGGCTTCCTCGCCTTCGCCGTGGAGAAGAGCGAGCGCTTCATCGCCGCGAAGCTCCTCGCCGAGACCCTCCTCACCAGCGGCGTCGCGCGGGGCGACCGCCGCATCCCCCCCGAGCTCGCCGCCACCTCCCGGCGGCTCAGCGAGGGCCTCGCGCGCAAGCTCGAGGGGGCCTACGGCCTCGAGCTGCGGGGAGGCAGGTGGGAGGCGGCCTCCTAGGCGCCCGGCGCGGGAGAAGGGAGCATGGCGATGGCGTCGACGGGGCAGGCCGCGGCGCAGAGCCCGCAGCCCGTGCACTTCTCCGGCCTCGCCATCTCGGGGAAGGCCTTGTTGTAGCGCTCGAGCCCGGTCTTCCTGTCCTCCAGGCAGCTGAAGGGGCAGGCGTCCACGCAGGCGCGGCAGGCCATGCAGGTCCCGTAATCGAAGCTCGGGCTCGCCTTAGGCATGGACGGCCTCCTCGGCGAGCAGCTCGTCGAGGCCCAGCCCGCGCAGGGTCGCCTCGGTGGGGATCCCGCTCGCCTCGTCCCAGCCCCAGGCCTTCCAGTAATAGGGGATCATCTCCTCGGTCCTCAGGAACAGGCCCTTGTTGTGCCCGTCCTTGAGGGGGGGCCTCCCCGCCGCCCGGTCGTGGATCCGGACCTTCCTCGGGTCGTAGCCCTGCTTGATCCCGAAGAGCTGCCTGAGAGTCTGTATCCGCTTCCCGATCTCCATGTACTCGTCGGGGCTCTTGGTCCAGCCCGTCGCCGCGTTCAGGTACTCGAAGATGCGGAAGTGGGGCACGCCGGTGAGCATGGCGTAGTAGCAGGCCCCCGCCCCGTCGATGAGCATCTTGAAGGAGGTCATGGCCACGTTCTCGAGGGCGCCCCGCTCCGAGGGCTCGTAGTCCTCGGCCTTGGGATGGATCTTGAAGCGCGGCAGCCAGGACACGCGGGTCCACAGGAAGGAGGTCGAGTAGTACAGGCCCCCGCTGGTCGTGTGCCTGCCCGGGGTCGGGTCGGCGGCGTAGGTCACGCCGAGCATGGGGTCGATCTTCGGGTCGTGCATGGGAAGCTCCTGGCCCCCGACGTGCACCGCGTAACGCTCCGATCCCTTGCCGATCCGCTCGGCCGCGCGCTTGACGCCGTCGGCCAGGAGGTCGCCCAGCCCCTCGCGCGCGATCATCATGCGCAGGAGGGCGATGATCGCCTCCGAGTCGCCCCAGCGGAGCTCGAGGCCGCCGGTGTCCTCCTTGCTGAGGATGCCGTTCTCGTAGCACTCGATGGCGAAGGCCACGGCCCCGGCCGCGGAGATGGTGTCGAAGCCCGCCCGGTTCATGAGCTCGTTGATGTAGAAGATGGAGTCGAGGTTCTTGTTCATCATCAGGCCGCCGAAGGCCATGATGGTCTCGTACTCCGGCTTGTGGGTATGGGCGTACTCGCCCTTGCCGAGGTCCTTGATGTCGCAGACGCCGCCGCAGCCGAGGACGCAGGAGTAGCAGTGGTACTTCCTCGACTCGCGGGCCAGCACCCGATCGGGATTCAGGTGGTGGTAGTACTTGAAGGAATAGTCGGCGTTCGACCCGCCCCAGTTCTTGAGCGGCGCGTCGCCGTTGGTCATGCCGTAGGTGCTGTTCATCGCCGTGCCCCAGCGCTTGAACATCATCGCCGAGACCATGCCGTCCAGGGAGTAGGCGACCTTGACGGCGCCCAGGGCGGCGCCCATGAGGGGGAGGACCGCGCCCTTGAGGAAGGCGGGCATGTTGACCAGGCGCATCGTGCGCGAGTAGGCCTTGCTCAGGTTCTTGACGGCCTCGGGGTCCTCGCCCCTGATGGCCTTGGTCCCGGCGAGGACGAGGGCCTTGAGGCGCTTCGAGCCCATGACCGCGCCCACGCCGGAGCGGGCCGCGTATCGGCCGAGGTCGTTCGATATCCCCGAGATGAGGGAAAGCCGCTCGGCGGCGGGGCCGATCGCCGCGACCGCGGGCTTCTTCGCGGCCCAGCACTCCGCGACCAGCCGCTCCTCGGACTCGACCGCGTCGAGGCCCCAGCAGGCCGAGGCGTCCCTGAGCTGGACGCCCTTGTTGTCGACGTAGGCGTAGACCGGGCGGGGGGATATCCCCCGGAAGAAGATGGCGTCGAAGCCGCAGTGCTTGATGGCCGGCGCGAGGCTGCCGCCGCAGTTCGAGTCGCCCCAGCCGCCGGTGAGGGGGGATTTGCAGACGGCCATCCATCGGCCCGTCATCACGCTGCCCGTCCCCGTGAGGAGGCCCGAGGTGAAGCCGAGGATGTTGTCCGGGCCGAGGGGATCGGCGCCGGCGGGAATGTTCCGGTAGAGGTACCAGGCGCCCAGGCCCACGCCGGAGAGGAGGTTCTCGTAGACTGCGTCATCGACCGCCTGCACCTCGGACTCGCCCGTCCCCAGGTCGACGAGGAGGATCTTGCCCGTATAGCCTTTCACGCTCCCAACCTCCCGCCGCGGTCCAGATCGAGCGACCGCTCACCGAAATCTAAGCCGGTATCCAGGAGCCTGTCAACTTTATTCTCGGTGCGGGCTCCTCGAGCGCGCCGCGGTCCGCCTTCCCGCCGCCGCCGCTTGGCCGCCCCCCGCGCGCCGTAGTAACCTGGGGACATGGCGAGCGGGAGCGGGCGGACGAGGCGGAAGGCGGTCATCTTCGACCTGGACGGGGTGCTGGCGACCACGGACGAGCAGCACTATCGGGCCTGGAAGGCGATCGCGGATCGGGAGGGCATAGCCTTCGACCGGCGATCGAACGAGGCCTTCCGCGGCGTGAGCCGCATGGCCTGCGTCGAGATCCTCGTCCGCGACGCGGCCAGGACCTACGGGCCGGCCGAGAAGGAGGAGCTCGCCCGGGCGAAGAACGAGCTCTACCGCTCCCTCCTCGAGGGCCTGGGCCCCGAGGCCGTTCTGCCCGGGGTCGCCGGGCTCCTCGCACGGCTCAGGGCGGAGGGGATCCTCCTCGCCGTGGGATCCTCGAGCAGGAACGCCAAGCTCATCCTCGAGCGGACGGGCCTCGCCGGGAGCTTCGACGCGGTGGCCGACGGCGAGGATATCTCAAGGAGCAAGCCCGATCCCGAGGTATTCCTGGCCGCCGCCCGCAAGCTCGGGGTCGAGCCCGGCGACTGCGCCGTCGTCGAGGACGCCGAGGCGGGCATCGACGCCGCCCTCGCGGCCGGCATGCTGGCCGTCGGCGTGGGCCCCGCCTCGCGGTACGCGAAATCGCAGCTCAGGCTCGAGGGCCTGGACGGGCTCGAGGACCTCTCCCTCCTCCTGGGCTGAGCCCCGGAGGCCGGCGGGCATCAGCGCAGGAGGGCCCCGTCCTCCTCGAGCCGCCCGCCCCTGGCCTCGCCGAAGAGGGCGACCAGGCCCTCGACGTCCATGCCCTCCTTCGCCGCTCCCTGGAGGTCGGCGACGATCCTGCCCTCGTGCATCATGAGGAGGCGATCGGCCTCCTCGAGGGCGCGGCCCATGTCGTGGGTGACCGCGATGGAGGTGAGGCCGTGCTCCGCGACGAGGCGCCGCGTGAGCTCGGTCACGATCCGGGCGTTGCGCGGATCGAGGGCCGCGGTGTGCTCGTCGAGGAGGAGGACGGCCGGCCTCGCGAGGGCGGCCATGAGGAGGGTCAGGGCCTGGCGCTGCCCGCCGGAGAGGCGGTTCACGTTCTCGCGCAGGCGCTCCTCGAGCCCCATCCCGAGCTCGGCCACGCGCTCGGCCAGCTCGCGCCTGAGCCTCGGCGTCACCGCGGGGAGGAGCCGCCGCCTACCCTTGCGCGAGGCCATCGCGAGGTTGTCGAGGACCGACATCTCGCCGGCGGTGCCGGCGAGGGGATCCTGCCTCACCCTGCCCACGCAGCGCGAGCGCATCCACTCCGGCTCACCGCTCCGGTCGCTCCCGTCGATGAGGACCCGCCCCGCCGCGAGGCGCACCGAGCCGGCGACGGCGTTGAGCAGGGTGGTCTTGCCCGCCCCGTTCGAGCCGATGACCGAGACGCGCTGGCCCTTGGGCACCTCGAGCTCCACGCCCCGGAGGACCCGCCGCTCGTCCTGGGTCCCGAGGCCGAAGGCGACCTCGACCCCCTCGAGCCGGATCACGAGGCTCCTCCCCCGCCGCGGGCGGGGCTTCCCCGGCCGCGCTTGGCGCGACGGAGCGCCGCGTCCCTGGAGAGGCGCGCGCGGCCCCTGCTGGCCGCGAGGGCCGCGACGACGAGGAGGGCATTGAGGAGCCTTAAGTCGTTCGGCGTGATGCCCGCGAGGTAGCCCCAGGAGCGGCCCGCGTACATGATGGCGCGGAACAGGACCGAGCCGGCGAGGACCCGGAGGAGCTGGACGCCGATCCGGCTCGAGGGCAGGAGCAGCTCGCCGAGCATCACCGAGGCGAGGCCCGCCGCGATGACGCCCGAGCCGAAGTTGACGTCGGCGAAGCCCTGGTAGGAGGCCGCGAGGGCCCCGGAGAGGCCGGCGAGGCCGTTCGCGAGGGCTATGCCGATACTGCGGAGGGCCGTCGGGTCAGCGCCGACGGAGACGACCGAGGTCTCGTTGTCGCCTAACGCGCCGATCGCGATGCCGAGCTCCGTGTGGAAGAACAGGTCGAGGGCGAGGACCAGGGCCAGGGCACCCAGGCCGAAGGCGGCGGCCGAGGCGAGGACGGGCGGGACGCCGGGCCCGAGCCAGGCCTCGCTCCCCCGCATCACGGGGTTGAACGTTATGAGGGGGAGGTTGGCCCGGCCGCCCAGGAGGCGGAGATCGACCGAGTACAGGCCCGTCATGGTGACGATGCCCGCGAGGAGGGGCGGGACCTTGAAGCCGTGGTGGATGGCGCTCGTGGCGCAGCCGGCCAGCGCCCCCGCCGCGAAGGCGGCGAGGAGGGCGGCCGGCGCGGCCGCGCCGCCGGCGAGGAGGGCCCCGCCCGCGGCGGCGCCGAAGGGGAAGGAGCCCTCGACCGTGAGGTCGGCGAAGTCGAGGACCCGGAAGGCGATGAAGACCCCGAGGGCCATGATCCCGTAGACCAGGCCCTCGATGAGGATGCCCTCGATCATGCGGTCACTTGCGGTGGGCCGCGCCGCCCTCCACGAGGACCTGGGCCCTCGCGAGGACGGCCTCGGGCAGCTCGAGGCCGATCTTGGCGGCGGTGTCCTCGTTGAGGACGAGGAGGAAGTCCCGCGGGTCGGTCGAGAGGTAGGCGGGGATGGAGGAGGTCTTCTCGCCGGCGAGGACCCGGAGCGCTATCCTGCCGGTGGCCCTGCCCATGGCGTAGTAGTCGAAGCCCAGGGCCGCGAGGACGGGGACGCCGGCCTCGGCCGAGCTCGGGTCCGCGGTGACCAGGGGGAGCTTGCGCTGGATGGCGACCTCGGCCACGGCGTTTATGGCCGAGAACACGGTGTTGTCGTTGCCGAGGTAGATGGCGTCGATCCGGCCGGCGATCGAGAGGAGCGCCTGCTTGACCTCCGACGAGTTAGTCACCGTCGTCTCGACGAGGCTCATTCCCTTTTCCTTGCAATAAGCCCGCACGAGCTCGGCGAGGCGGGCGGAATTGGCCTCGCCCGCGTTGTAGACGTGGCCGAGCCGCTTGACGGGCTTGAGCGAGCGGAGGAAGTCCAGCTGCTGCCGCACGGGGGTCATGTCGGAGCTGCCGGTCACGTTGGGGCCGCCACGATCGAGGGAGGCGACGAGGCCGGCCGCCACCGGATCGGTGACCGCGGCGTAGATCACCGGCGCCTCCTTGATGGCGTTGGCGAGGGCCTGGGCCGTCGGCGTCGCAATGCCGATAGCCAGGGCTACCTTCTCGTCCTTGAAGCGTCGCGCGATCTGGGCGGCCGTGCCCATGTCCGCGTTGGAGTTCTGCAGGTCGAACTTGATCCCGGGACGGGCGGCCGAGATCTCGTCGACGATGCCCTTCTCGATGGCGTCGAGGGCCGGGTGGGAAACGAACTTGGCCAAGCCTACCGTCTGGGCCGCCGCGCCGGAGAGGACTGCGGATAGGAGGAGGAGGGCAAGGCCCATCCTCGTTGCGGAAACGCGCTGCATAGCTACTCCCAATGTTACTACTTGCAGTAACATTAAAAATGATCCTACCCCGAGTCACGCTCGACAGTCAAGTGAAAAAGCCGGTATCCGCCTGGGCTTTCATGCGGCGCCGACTATTTGTTGACAGGTGTATAGACTGATGGTACCGTATGAACCGTAAAATAAGTAAAAATGAAAGGACAGAAGTACAGAAACCAGCATAAAGCGCGCGCATCCCCTTCAGAAAGCCCCGCACGGAAGGTCCCGGAAAAGGGAATCAAGCGTATGCCGGGCATAGGCCTTCCTCAGCAACGCGGCGCCGAGAGCCGCGGAGACCGCGAGGAAAGCAAGAATCAAGGAGAGGTACATGTCACGAAGCAGAATCAATCTCTTGACCCTAGCGGCGCTCGCGGCCCTGGCCGCATCGGCCTTGTCCTCCTGCGCGAGCGCGCCGCGCCCGGAAAGCGAGGCGGACAGCCTCGTCATCGGCTCGATCGTCCTCGACTACCCGGAATCCTTCTTCGATTTCGGCCCGAAGACGATAGATCGTAACCTGGCGGTGGAGTTCGAGAACATTACCAAGGGCAAGACCTTCACCGTCATGACCATGGCGGGCGGCTACTTCTTCTTCGTCAGCAACGGGGCAGACTCGTATCGCCTGCGGCAGGTTCGCTACGATTTCAGGAGCAACCAGGCGAGCTACAAACTCTCGACCAACCTGGACATCCCCTTCGCGGCCTCCCCGCACGCCATCATGTACCTGGACTACATGACCATCACGAATTCCCTGCTATCCGCTCCCAAGGACGATCGGGTGGACGGCGGGCATTACTCCTGGAGCTACAAGCGGAGCTTCTCCAGCGCCGATCGGCGGGAAGACATGCTCGCCTTCCTCCGGGAGTCGGATCCCCAGTCGCCCTGGGAAGCCGGGTACGAGGTCAGGAGGCTCCTCGACAGGCCCTAGCCGGGTCCCCGCGAGCCCTCACTCCCCCAAGGCTATGGCCAGGACCTCCTCCATCGTCTCGACGGGATGGAAGGAGATGCCCTTCTTCACGTTCTCGGGGATCTCCTCGAGGTCGCGCTCGTTGGCCTTGGGGATGATGATGTCCCGGATCTTGTTGCGCTTGGCCGCGACGGTCTTCTCGCGCAGGCCGCCGATGGGCAGGACCTGGCCGGTCAGGGAGAGCTCCCCCGTCATCGCGAGGCGGTCCTTGATCTTCTTGCCCAGGACGAGGGACATGAGGGCCGTGGCCATGGTGACGCCGGCCGAGGGTCCGTCCTTGGGCGTCGCCCCCTCGGGTATGTGCAGGTGGATCTGCCGGGACTCGAACCAGGCCGAGCCGATCTCGTAGCGCTCCGCGGCGAGGTGCCGCGCGTAGGTGTAGGCTATGCCCGCCGACTCCTGCATCACCTCGCCCATCTTGCCCGTCAGCTTGAAGCCCTCCTTGCCGGGATTCGACACCGCCTCGATGATGAGGGTGTCCCCGCCCATGCTCGTCCAGGCGAGGCCCACCGTCATGCCCGGCTGGGTGGCGCGCTTGATGTCGTCCTCCCTGAACAGGGGCTTGCCCAGGTGCTTCTGGACCGCCGACTTGTCGATGGGGAAGCGCTCGGACTCCTTGCCCTCGAGGACCATGGCCTTGGCCACCTTGCGGTGGATCTTGTCGAGGGCCTTCTCGAAGTTGCGCACCCCGGCCTCGCGGGCGTAGGACTCGGCGATGAAGGCGAGGGCGTCGCGGGTGTAGCGCACCGCGCCCTTGCGGATCCCGTTCTTCTCCATCGACTTGGGGATGAGGTAGTGCTTGGCGATCTCCAGCTTCTCCGAGTCGATGTAGCCCGGGAGCTGGATGATCTCCATCCGGTCGATGAGGGGGCCGGGCACCGTGTCGAGGGTGTTCGCGGTGCAGATGAAGAAGACGTTGGAGAGGTCGAAGGGCAGGTCGAGGTAGTGGTCGCGGAAGGAGAAGTTCTGCTCGGGGTCCAGGGTCTCGAGGAGGGCGCTCGAGGGGTCGCCCTGGAAGGAGGAGCCCATCTTGTCGATCTCGTCGATCAT
>Ga0209310_1000356_pt1 | contig 55778 bp, 39 predicted proteins | sample AD_UKC030_MetaG_FD_184415 | JGI IMG/M metagenome (GOLD analysis project Ga0209310, IMG submission 184415) | Active sludge microbial communities of municipal wastewater-treating anaerobic digesters from USA - AD_UKC030_MetaG (SPAdes) (version 2) | ecosystem: Engineered > Bioreactor > Anaerobic >...
GTAAATCTCCTTCACCTCTCCGCTCGGCGGCAGACTCGCAACCTGCCGCCCGTTTGTTGTACCCCCCTCCCCACTACCTGCATTTTCAAACCGCCATTTTCACCCCATGTTTACGCCGCCGCCAACACCTGCTCGCAAGCGGCCGATCAGCCGCCAAGCCACCAACGGATCAAGCGCATGATATCGGGCCGGAAGAAGATCCAGATGGTGGCGGCCATGGCGAGATAGGGAACGTAGGGGATGCGGCTCGATCGGTCGCGGCGAATGAGCACGGTGAGCCCGCCCAGGATGGTGCCCAGGACCGAGCTGGCCATCAGCGTGAAGGCGACGCCGGGCCAGCCCAGGAACGCGCCCACAGCCGCCATGAACTTGACGTCCCCCAGCCCCATCCCCTCGCGGGGCACGACGACCACTTCGGCAACAGCTTCGAGTTGCTGGATGTCAGCGGGATCGTAATGGAGCGGGCCGATGGAGAGGCGGTCGCGGGACAGGCTGAGGAGGGCGTCCTCGGATCCGAACCGCTCGGGGGCGAGGAAGCGGGCGCGGAGGCGGATCCGAGGGCCGCGTCGGCGGACCTGGAGAGCGAATCGCCTGCGCAGCCCGCGGACCTGCCGGGCCTGCATGCGCAGGACATCGGATTTCCGGAAGAAAATGTCCTCGTAAGGGATGGACCGATCGGGGAGCTGGAGGTGGTTCTCGTGAAAGACGACGCGCGAGTTGGGCGGCAGTCGGAAGACCTGGCGGCCGAAGAGCCATTTGGCCATCTGCAGCACGCCGAGGATGACGAGCGCCCCTGCGGCGATGCCGACGATGCTGCGCCGCAATGCCACCGCGGCCTGGCTGGTGTCGTGGAGCAGCGGGACCCCAAAAGAGATCAGGAAGCCGGCGACGGCGCCTCCGATCGTGATTTCGTCCGGGATGAAGTAGTGTTCGAGGTCGATGAATGCGGCCACGATGAACCCAGCCAGCAGGAGGGCGAAGACCGCCGCCAGGGCCGGGGACGACAGCCCGAAGCGGAGCCAGCAGGCCAGGAACGCCAGGCCGGTCAACAGCTCGACCGCGAGATAGCGGGGTGAGATTGCCGCTCCGCAATAGGCGCAGCGCCCCCGCAGGCTGATCCAGGTGATCAGGGGCAGATTGTGATACCATCGGATCCGCTGGTTGCAGCGGGGGCAGTGCGAGGGCGGATACACCAGGCTTTCGCCCCGGGGCATCCGGTAGATGCAGACGTTCAGGAAGCTCCCTACAACGGCGCCGAAGATGAGGAAGCAGACGGACCAGAAATGGAAAGGCATGGCGGACATGACCGGTGGATTCATGCCTGCCGCAGATGGCGGACCAGAGCGCGGCGCATGGTCTCGACGGGAGCGGGCTGTCCCGACCAGATTTCGAGGGCGCGGGCGCCTTGGTGGAGGAGCATGCCGATGCCGTTGGCGGTGCGGCAGCCGGCGGCCTCGGCGCGTTCGAGCAGGGGCGTGCGAGCCGGGCGGTAGATCATGTCATAGACCGCGCTGGCGCGGCCCAGAGCGAATCGGGATTCGTCCAGCGGAACGGGATCGGAGGCGCGAAGGCCGAGCGAGGTGGCGTTGAGGACGAGGTCGACCGTGGCGTCCGGATAATCGAGGTGGACACGGACCTCGGGATAGCGGCGGCGGATGTCGCCGGCCACAGCCGCGGCCTTGTCGCGGTTTCGATTGACGAGCCAGAGCTCGCGGACGCCATCGGCAGCGAGCCGGAGGGCGGCCACACGGCCGGCGCCGCCAGCGCCGAGCTGCAGGACGCGCGCGCCGGCGGGGTGGAATCCGAGGTCCTCCTCGAGCGCATGGGCGATGGCGTCGGCATCGGTGTTGAAGCCGCGCGAGCGGATTTCGAGGATGGGCTCCGGGGGCCACTGGCCGACGGGAAGCCATGTGCCATCGGCGCGCCGGCCCTCGAACGCGATCGTGTTGACGGCGCCCCAGGCGCGGGCGCTTTCGTCCAGGAGATCCACCCATTCGAGGGCAAGCAGCTTGTGAGGAACGGTCAGGTTAAGGCCGATGAACCGGAGGGCCCGAGCGCCCGACAAGGCGCCGGCCAGATCCTCCGGCGGCACCTCGAAGGCCAGGTAAAGCCAATCGAGCCCCAGCGCCGCTATTCCGGCATTCTGGAAGGCCGGCGAAGCGGAATGACGAACCGGAAAGCCCAGAACCCCGCAATAACGCGTTGTCGCCGAGACCGGAATGGAGGGCAAGCCGGACACCGGGCTCATTTATCCAGGAACCCGCAACCAAGGCAAGGGCGGGGTGCGATGAAAAGGGTTCTCTGCCGCGATCCCCTGCCGCCCCCGTGGCTGGGAAAGTGCTCGAAATGGCCCGTCGGGGCGATTACATTCCCAAATGGCTGCTATGAGGAAATGCGCCTGGCGACGTGGTCTTCTTTGCGTGCTGCTGATTGGCGCGATGGCAAGCGCGCCCGCGGGCCGCATTCGGGCCGGCGTGCGGATCAGCGAGCTGATGTATCATCCGGCTTCCGAGGATGTGCGGGAGGAATACATCGAGCTGCACAATCCCGATCCCGCCGCGGTGTCGCTGGGCGGCTGGCGATTCACCCGGGGCATCCAGCTCACGTTTCCCGAGGTGGACCTGCCCGGCCACGGCTATCTGGTCGTGGCGGCCGATCCCGCGGTATTCGCCTCGATGCATCCCGAAGCCGCCCTTGTGGTTGGGGGGTGGGAGGGGCGCCTGAGCAACAGCGGTGAGACCCTCGAGCTGACCGATGCCCAGGGACAAGTGGTTCAGAGCATCCGTTATGCCGACGAGGGCGACTGGGCGGTGCGCGAGCCGGGGCCGATCGATTACGGACACCGCGGGCTGGTCTGGAGCAGCCCGGCCGATGGCGGGGGGGCGTCCATCGAGTTGGTCAATCCCGCGATCGACAATTCCTGGGGCCAGAACTGGCTGGCCAGCGCCATCCTTGGGGGAACTCCGGGCCGGGTCAACTCCGTCCATTCCACCAACACACCCCCTTTCATCCAGGAGGTGCGCCATTTCCCCGCGGTGCCGAAATCGACGCAGACCATTTCCATCACTGCGCTCGTGATCGACGAGTCCGCCGATCCGGTCACGGTCCGCCTTCACTATCGACGGGATGGCAGCCCGGACTTCAGCTCGATGGAGATGCTCGATGATGGGCATCACGGCGACGGGTCGGCCGGAGACCATCGGTGGGGAGCCCTCTTGACCGCCCAGCCTCACGGAACGATCGTCGATTTCTTCGTCGAGGCGGCCGACGCGACGGGCCTGATCCGGACCTGGCCCGCCCCTGTCAACGTGGACGGCCAGGGGGTTCAGCGCGCCAACGCCCTCTGCCAGGTCGATGACGAGATCTATCGCGGCCGACTCCCGCTCTACCGGCTGATCCTGACCGCAGCCGACCAGGCCGAGCTGCGGCAGATCAACCGCAACACTCCCGCTGCGCCCTACTCGACCTCGGATCAGACACGCAGCCATGCGCAATTCAACGGCACGTTCATCGGCAGCGACGCGAGCGGCGCTGCGGTGCGCTACCTGGCAGGCGTCCGCAACCGGGGCAACGGCAGCCGCTACCTGCTTCCCGCCAGCTATCGGGTGAACTTCCGCTCCGACGAGCATTGGAAGGAAGTCGCGGCGCTGAACCTGAACGCGCAGCACCCGCACGCGCAATTGGCGGGCAGCGCATTCTATCAACGCGCTGGATTTCCGGTCCAGCAGGCCCGGGCCCTTCAGGTCCGGGTCAACGGCGTTCCGCAAGCCACGCCGGGCTCTCCCTCGTTCGGCTTCCACGTTGCGAACGAGGTCATCGACAGCCAGTTCGCTGAACGCCAGTTCCCGTTCGATTCGTCGGGCAACATCTACCGCGGCATCCGCATCCAGAGCCCGGGGGCGAACCTGAGCTACCTCGGAGAGGATCCGGACCGATACCGGGTCAATTACTTCAAGCAATCCAACGTCAGCGAGGATGACTGGGCCGATCTGATCGGTCTGGCGGGCGTGCTGGACGACACCCCGGATGCCCGATATGCGGAGGAGGTCCGCCGGGTGCTCGATGTGGAGGAGTGGATGCTCTATTTCGCCCTGGAAACGCTGGTGGACAACCGGGAAACCAACCTGGCAAACGGCAACAACGGCACCGGGGACGGCGACGATTACTTTCTGTATGCGGGCGTGCAGGATCCGCGGTTCCGCGTCCTTCCCTACGACCTCGACACGATCATGGGCCAGGGCAACGTCGGCGGGATCGTCAGCGACGGGCTGTTCCGGATGGCCGCCAACCCCCGGATCGCCCGGCTTCTCCAATGGCCCGACTTCGCCCCTCTCTATTACGAAGCGCTGCTGGAATTGCTCGATGGCATCGGATCGCCTGCCCAGTTCAATCCCCTCATCGATCAAGTCCTGGGCGAGCTGGCCCCCGCCTCCAACATCGCCGCCATACAATCCTTCATCGCCGACCGCGGCGCATTCATTCGCGCCCAGATCCCTCTCCATCTGACAGCGAGCAACAGCCTGCCGATCGAGGCGGGCGCCTACGTGACGACCAACGCCGCGTTCAGCCTGGCCGGCGCCGCACATGCGGTTCGGACCCGATCGATCCTGGTCGGCGGGCAACCTGCACAATGGGAAGGCTGGCGGTGCCGCTGGGTTAGCCCCGCCGTGCCTTTGACGCCCGGATTCAACCACATCCTCGTCGAGGCGGCGGATCCGACGGGGCAGGTCTTCGATCGGATCGGGGTGGATGTCCGTTACGATCTCGAAGGCGCAGGCCGGACCGTGGCTGCTGTCGGCGCCGACACGGTCTGGAGGGCCGCCGACAGCCCTTACCGGATCGACGGCCTTCTGACCGTGCCCGCCGGCGTGACGCTCGCCATCGAGCCGGGCGCAACGGTGTATTTCGCCGACGGCGCCGGCCTTCTTGTTCAAGGGCGGATTGACGCGGCAGGCCTCCCCGATGCCCGGATTCGATTCACGCGGCTGCCCGGGCTCGCAGGGGATCCCACGGACCGGTGGGCCGGGCTGGACCTCGATCATTCGGCGCGGAGCAACCGGCTGGCTTGCGTCGACTTCGCCTTTGCCGGCAGCGGCGGCTTCTCATTCCGGGCGATCGATTCGGCGGCCGAGATCGACCGCTGCACCTGGAGCGGCACCACGCGAACGCTGATCGAGATGGAGAACTCGTCCCTGACTGTCCGCGGCTGCGTGCTCCCGTCGATCGTCGAAAACGAGCTGGTCCATGGCGTTGGCATCCTGGCGGGGGGCTGCCTGGTCTTCGAAGAAAACGTGTTCGGAACCACCACCGGCTACAACGACATCATTGATTTCAGCAACGCGCGCCGGCCGGGGCCGATCCTGCAGGTGCTGCGCAACGTGTTCACCGGATCGAGCGACGACATGGTCGACCTCGATGGCGCCGACGCCCATATCGAGGGCAACCTCTTCGTCCACGGCCGCCATAGCGACGCCACAGGCGAAGACAACACCGCCAGCGCGGTCTCCTTCGGCCAATACAACGGCTACAGCCCTCACGTCGTGGTGGTCCGCAACCTGGCCTGGGATGTCGAGCATTTCGTCCTCTGCAAGGAAGGCGGGTTCGTGACGATCGCGAACAACACGGTGATTGGGGTTTGCAACAGCTTCCTGAATCTGGACGAGCCCGGCCGTGCGGACAGCCCGGGCCGCGGCGCGATCGTCGAAGGCAATGTCTACTGGAACCCGCTTGGCTGGGAAGGCGTGAACTTCGAAAACGCGGCTTCCTCCAACCATGTGGCCGAGCTGACCGCGGCGTTCAACATCTTCGCCGCCGAGGATCGCCTGAGCCAAGGGCCAGACAATCAGCGGATCGATCCCCACCTGGTCAGCCTCGAGCCCGCGGGCTGGCCGGAGCTCACGAATGCATTTCGCCTGCGGCCGGGTTCGCCCGCCATTGCCACCGGGCCCAACGGCCTCGACCGCGGAGCCCTGGTGCCATCCGGCGCATCGATCTCGGGCGAGCCCTTCTCCCCATGGCCGGCGAATCGCGTCACGCTCCGCGTGGCGGGCCCGGGCATCGTCGCATACCGTTACCGCCTCAACGACGATCCCTTCGGCGAGCCCAGCCCCATCGACACGCCGCTCGAGCTCCTGGATTTGGCCAATGGCGCGCATCGCGTCGAAGTCCTGGGCCAAAACTCGGCGGGGGCCTGGCAGAGCCAGCCAACCCGGTCGAGATCCTGGACAATCGGCCCCGCCGAGCCGAGGGTGGTCCTCAACGAGATCCTCGTTCGCGACTCCTCGACGAACGGAGCCGACGGCCCAGGGGCCGGCTGGATCGAGCTGCACAACGAAGGGGCCGCGGCCGCCGACCTCGAAGGCGTCACTCTCGAGGACGGCCAGCACGGATTGTGGCGATTCGTGTTTCCAGCCGGCGTGCGGCTCGATCCGGGAGCGTTTCTGCTGGTGCTGGCGGACGCCGATCAGGCCGCTCCGGGCTGGCACACGGGCGCCTCTCTCCCGCCGTCCGGAGGGAGCGTTCGGCTCGCCGGGCCCGCCAGCCAGGGCGGCCCCCTTCTCGACCATATCCGCTTCGGCATGCAGGTTGTCGGACTGGCGATCGGCCGCGGACCGGACGGGCAATGGACGCTGACATCCCCCACCCCCGCCGCCCCCAACCGGATCCATCCCATCGGCGACTCGCGCGGCCTCCGGATCAACGAGTGGCTGGCCGAACCTCGGACTTGGTCCCCCTCGGACTACATCGAAATCTACAACTCGGACCCGCTGCCCGTCGGCATGGGCGGCTTCTCCCTCACGGACGAACCGGTGGCCATCCCGAACCGGCACATTCTCCCGCCGCTTGGGTTCCTCGATGGTTTTGGCCACGCGGTGTTCCTGGCGGATGGCCGTCCCGAACGAGGCGATGACCATCTCGATTTCAAGCTGGCATCCGAGCAAGGCAGCATCGCGTTGTCGGACGATGCCGGCATCGTGATCGACCACGTCATCTATGGGCCCCAAACCCTCGATATCGCCGAAGGCCGCCTCCCCAGCGGGGGCGCAAGCTTCGCCCGGTTCGTTCATCCCTCTCCCGGCGCGCCGAATCCGGGAATCGTCATCACCAACGTGGTCACCACCACGATCCCCCTGATCACCACCAATACGCTCTGGCGATACGAAGCCACAGGTCTCGAGCCCGATCCCGCCTGGTCCAGCACGGAGTTCGACGATCTGCTCTGGCCCGCCGGGCTCCCCGCCTTCGCCTTCGATGCCGATCCCCTCCCCGCCCCCATCCTCACCCCCCTGAGTCTCACGGCCTCCAACGGCAGCAAGATCATCACCTTCTATTTCCGGGCTGCCTTCATCGCGCCTTCGCCCTTGCCTCCCGCCGCGAAGCTGCGTATCCGCATGTTGATCGACGACGGCGCTGCGTTCTATCTCAACGGCAGCCATCTCCACCGAGTGCGGATGCCCGGCCCTCCCTACACGAGCGCCACGCGCGCCTCCCCGTCCGTCGACGACGCCGCCTGGGAGGAATCCATCCTCGCCAGCACGCCGATCGAGGCCGGCACGAATGTGCTCGCGGTCGAGGTCCACCAATACAGCAGCTCCAGCGCCGATGTCGTCTTCTCCATGACGAGCGACATGATCCTCACCACCACCAATGTCACCGCCCCTCCCGCCGCCCGGGTCCGCCTCCACGAGATCCTGGCCGGCCATCGGGCCGATGCCGGCACTCCAGGGCCGGATTCGGATTGGATCGAGATCCACAATCCCACCTCGGAGAGCGTCGACTTGGGCGGGTTGCGCCTCACGGATCATGCTGGCGATTCGAGCCCGTGGGTGTTTCCATCCCCCTCGATCATCGGGCCGGACGGATACCGGATCGTGCGGTGCGATTCGAGCCAGCCCCCGTCGGACGCCAACACGGGCTTCGGCCTCGATGCGCATGGCGACGCCATTTTTCTTTTCGGCTCGCCGGCGCTGGGGGGCGCCCTGCTCGACGCCGTGCGGTTCGGGCTCCAGATCCCCAATCAGTCGATCGGGATTTCGCCTGAAAGCGGGCTCTGGGCGCTCACCGATCCCACGCCCGGGACAGCCAATCGCACCGCTTTCCTGGGCGATCCATCTCGGATCCGAATCAACGAGTGGATGGCGCATCCGGCCGGCGGCAATGACTGGTTCGAGCTGTTCAACAGCGGGAGCGATCCGGTCGAGGTCAGCGGATGGTGGGTCACCGACGATCTGGCTCGCCCGCTCAACCATCCGCTGCCGCCGCTGTCGTTCCTGGGCGCGGGAGCGGATGCCTGGCGCCAGTTCGAGGCCGACAATGATCCGGGCCAGGGCGCGCACCATGTCGGCTTCCGGCTCGATTCCCAGGGCGAATCGATCGGCGTGTTCCTGCCGGACGGTTCCCCAATCGATGGCCTCCATTTCGGCCCGCAAATCGAGGGGGTATCGGAGGGGCGCTGGCCCGACGGCCAGAACCGCTTCCTGCCGTTCCCGGGGGCATCGAGCCCCGGCGCCGCCAACCGGATCCCGGCTGGCCCCATGCGGCTCGAACAGGCGGGCTGGAGGAGCATGGGATTCCATTTCCTTTTCGAGGCGGCCCCAGGCCAGGCCTACGCCGTCCAAGCCAACGAAGGCCTCGCCGACGATGGCTGGACCGACCTGATCCGGATCGACGCCGGCACTGAATCCCGATGGATCGAAGTCCTGGATCCAGCCGCTCCCGGGTCCGCCGCCCGGTTCTATCGCCTGATCGCTCTCGACCCGCCCATGAGCGGACCGGAATTGCGTTGAGTCGCCGGCAGCGGGCCGCCTACAATGGAGTCATCGGATGCTGGCTGCGCCGCCGGTGCGCCGCAGCGGGCGCTGAAAACCGACAAAGGGCCGAACAGCCGCCGTGCACTTAGCCCATCTCAGACTGCGCAATTTCCGGAACTATACCCGGCTGGATGCGGATTGGAGCCCGGGATTTCACGTTCTCGCGGGCGCCAATGCGCAAGGGAAGACCAACCTCCTGGAGGCCATCTATCTGCTGGCCACGCTGCGGTCCTTTCGCGGCATCGGCGGCGCCCAGATGATCCAGCAGGGGCAGGCCGGCTACTTTGTGGGCGCGCGCATCGTCGGCGTCGAGCAGCACGATGCCCGGATCTACTGGTCGGTTTCCCGGCGGGAGTTGACCCTGGATCGGCATCCGGTCCGGCGGATTGCCGATTACCTCGGCGTGCTGCGTGCGGTGGTTTTCTGTTCCGAGGACAGCCAGTTGGTCAAAGGATCCGGCCGCATCCGCCGACGCTTTCTGGATCTGATCTTGACCCAGACGCGGCCGGATTATCTGGCTTGGCTGCAGCGCTATCACGCGGCGCTGCGGGCGCGCAATGCGATCCTCAAAGGCCGGGAGATCGATCCGGACGCCCTGGCGGGATTCAGCGCCGAGCTGGTTCGCGCGGGCCAGCCTCTGATGGAGGCCCGGGCATCGCTGACGCCCCGTCTGGCGGAGGTGGCCAGGAGCGCCTACGAACGGATGGCCGGAGGAGGCGGGGAATCGCTCGCGGCGACCTATGAGCCGAATGTCCGGGGCGACCTGGCGGTGGCGCTGGCCCAGAGCCGGGCGCGCGACCAGGCGTACCGGCAGACCATGGCCGGCCCTCACCGCGATGAGCTGCAGCTGGCACTGGATGGACGTCCGGCCGCTCAATACGGCAGCGAGGGGCAAAAACGAACGGTGGCATTGGCGCTGAAGGCCGCGCAGGCCGAGTATCTGACCCTCCACCATGGCGCGCCGCCTGTGCTGCTCATCGACGATGTCATGGGGGAGCTGGACCGGCAGCGGCGCGGCGGTTTCATCCCGCTGCTCGAACAGGTCCGGCAGGCCCGGGGCCAGGTGTTCATGACCTGCACCGAGGAGAACTGGCCGCGCGATCTGGGAACGGACCTGGTGCGCTGGACCGTCACGGCGGGCTCGCTGAACCCCTCCTGAAAAACCGCGGCCACTTGCGCTTCATGGATTTGTGATTATCGTCAATCAGTGTGATCGTTGACGGCAAAAGGGCGCTGGTGGAGAAGCTCTCGCGTTCGCAGATCTACTGTGATTACGAGAAGGCCTTCACCCAGACGACGGGGCTATCGCTGGCCATCCGGCCGGTTGAGGTCTCGCAGCTGGCGCATCAGGGCAAGACTGACCAAAGCCCTTTCTGCGCCCTGATGGGGCAGAGCAGCGAGTCTTGCGCGGCTTGTCTGCAGGCCCAGCGGGAGATGAGCCAGCAGGAGGGCAACGGCCTGCGGCGGACCGTCTGCTTTGCCGGCCTGTCCGAGGCGGCCGTGCCGGTGCGGGCAGGCAATGAAACGGTGGGGTTCCTGCAGACCGGAGGCGTGCATCTGAGAAGGCCCACCGCCGCGGATTTCCATCGGCTCAGCAAGATCCTGATCGGCTGGGGATTCGATGTCCATCTGAGCCGGGTGGAGGATGCGTTCTTTCGCACCCTGGTGCTGACGGCCGAGCGATTCGACGCCGTCCTGCGCCTGCTGTCCATATTCGCCGAGCACCTGGGAGCGGTCAGCAATCAGGTCCTGGTGCAGCAGACCCATGCGGAGCCGCCGAACATCGTCCGGGCCAAACAGTTCATCCAGGAGCATCAAGCCAACGATTTGACCCTGACCGACGTGGCGCGCGCGGTGAACACGAGCACCTTTTACTTCTGCAAGATGTTCAAGAAAGCCACCGGCTTGAAGTTCACCGATTACCTGTCGCGCGTGCGGGTCGAGAAAGCCAAGAACCTGCTGATCAACCCCAACCTGCGCGTCAGCGAGATCGCCTACGAGGTGGGATTCCAGTCCCTGACCCATTTCAACCGGGTGTTTCGGAGAATGGTGGGGCAATCTCCGACCGAATACCGCGCCCATCTGGTCCTGGTCCTGGCGGAGGAATCCAATCGACCGGATTCGCGCGCGCGCTGAAAATGGGGCTTGCCCGGAGGAGAGGTAATTGGTAATTTCCGCGCCCAATTAGCCCGACGGCGGGGGCGAGGCCTGGGCCGAGAGGGAGAAGACCACGGCCGACGGGAGGGCGGGCCCGAGGCGAATCCGGCATCCGACGGAGCGAACGCGAACTGAATCATGACCATGACAATCACCGGTTACAGCAATACGACCAATCAGGCACTAAAGGCGTGGGTGGAGGAGGTCACCCGGATGTGCCAGCCCGCGCGCGTCCATTGGTGCGACGGCTCGAGGGCGGAGCACGATCGCCTGTGCGAGGAGATGGTGTCGCATGGCGCCTTCACCAGGCTCAATCCCCAGCTGCGGCCGGGGTGTTTCCTGGCCCGATCGCACGCAAGCGATGTGGCCCGAGTCGAGGATCGGACATTCATCTGCTCCAAGCGTCCGGAGGATGCGGGGGCGACCAACAACTGGGCGGATCCGGACGAGATGCGAGCCCGGTTGAAAGGGCTCTTTCAGGGATCCATGCGGGGGCGGACGCTCTATGTGATCCCGTTCTCGATGGGGCCGCTGGGATCTCCCGTTGCGAAGATCGGGATCGAGATCACCGACTCGCCGTACGTGGTGGTCAACATGGGCATCATGACCCGGATGGGCAAGCCCGTGCTCGATGCGCTGGACAGCGGCTCCTTCATCCCATGCCTCCACTCGGTGGGTGCGCCGCTCGAGCCCGGCCAACCGGACGACTACTGGCCCTGCGAGCCCGATAAAGACAAGAAATACATCGTTCATTTTCCGGAGGAACCGTCCATTTGGTCCTATGGATCCGGCTATGGCGGGAACGCGCTGCTGGGCAAGAAATGCCTGGCCCTGCGAATCGCCTCGGTGCTGGCCCGGCGGGAGGGCTGGATGGCCGAGCACATGCTGATCCTGGCCCTCACCTCGCCGAAGGGAAAGAAGTACTATATCGCAGCCGCCTTTCCGAGCGCTTGCGGCAAGACGAACCTCGCCATGATGCAGCCCACCTTGCCGGGCTGGACGGTCCGGTGTCTGGGGGATGACATCGCCTGGATCCGGATCGGTGCCGATGGGCACCTCTACGCCGTGAATCCCGAATATGGATTTTTCGGAGTGGCACCCGGGACGTCCGACAAGTCCAACCCCCATGCGATGGCCACCATCACCCGAAACAGCATCTTCACCAACGTGGCGCTCACGCCCGAAGGAGACGTGTGGTGGGAGGATATCGGCAAGCCGCCACCGCCGCAGATGATCGACTGGGAAGGAAACGAATGGACGCCCGGGTGCGGCCGTCCCGCAGCGCACCCCAACGCGCGGTTCACCGCCCCCGCCGCCCAGTGCCCCGTCATCGATCCCGATTGGGAAAAGCCCGAAGGCGTGCCGATCTCGGCCTTCTTGTTCGGCGGACGCCGTCCCAGCACCATCCCGCTCGTCAACGAAGCATTTAGCTGGGAGCATGGCGTGTTTCTGGGATCGGCAGCAGGATCGGAGACTACCTCGGCCGCCTTGGGCAAGGCGGGGGTGCTGCGGCGGGATCCCTTCGCGATGCTCCCGTTCTGCGGATACCAGATGGGGGATTATTTCGCTCACTGGATCTCCATGGCCCAGCGCACCGACCGCTCGAAGCTGCCTCGAATCTTCTTCGTCAACTGGTTCCGGAAAAACAAGGACGGCAAATGGCTCTGGCCCGGCTACGGCGAGAACAGCCGCGTGCTGAAGTGGATCTGCGAGCGGATCGACGGTTCCGGCCGGGCCACGGCCACCCCGATCGGCAACCTGCCGGCGCCGGATGCGCTCGACCTGAGCGGGATGTCCATGAACCCGGAAGACCTCCGGCAGCTGCTGGCCGTCGACGTGCCCGGCTGGAAAAACGAGGTCGAAGACATCGACCGCAATTACGCGAAGCTCAACCACCATCTCCCGCCCGCGCTGAAGCAGCAGCTGGACGATTTGCGGCGGCGTCTGGAATCGGCCTGAGAGCCGCTCTCCGCCTTCTTCCGAGGGGCTTCTGGCACGCCAGGAGCCCCTTTCATGTTTTTGTAACTATCGCATCCTGGCTGCCGTCTCTTATTACGATGAAAACGACGCCGATCCTCGCAATTCTTTTTGGCTTGGGACTGTCTCTCCAGGCCGCAGAGGGCCAACCGCCCCGGCCGCAGCCGCCGGCCGGTCCGCCCATGTTCGAAGACCTCAATCCCGAACAACGCCAGGCGCGCTTCGACACGATGATGAGGCGGCTGGAGTTGGGGATCGAGGCCATCGAGAAGAAGGCTGCGGGCTCCCCGCTGACCGATGCCGATGAGCAGCAGCTCAAGCGGCTTCGAGACATGAAGGCCATGATCCAGCTCCAGAAGAAGAGGATGGCTGGAAACGACTTGGCGCCCGAGGAACGAGAGAAGCTGGCCCAGCTCCAGGACCGGATCGGCCCGGCCCCCATGGTGCGCCCAATGCGTCCGCCAACCCCCCGCCCCGAGGGCGGCATCCAGCCCGAACGCAGACCCGATGCGCGTGCGGAAGCCCGGGCCCAGGCCCGTTCGGAAGAACGGCCCCAAGCCAGAGCTGAGGCTCGATCCGAAGGGCGCGCCGAGGTGCGCGTCGAAACCCGGCCGGAAGGGCGGACGGAAATCCGGCGCGAGGTCCAGATTATTCAACGCCCTCCTCCCGCTGGAGGCGATCGGCCTGCAGATCGGCCCAAAGCGCGACCTGAAAAACAGCGCGATATGGATCGGCCCCAGATGGACAGGCCGGCTGTGGCTCCCGATCGTCCACTGAAAAAGAAGGATCCGAAGCCGGAGCCGGCTCCCGCGCCCCGCAAAGACCAGCCCAACCTCAAGAAGCAAGATCTGAAACCGGGTATGGCGCCCGCGCCCCGCAAAGACCAGCCGAAATGGGGGCCCGAAACCCGCCAGGCTGTTAAAGAAACGCGCGATCGCGCAGCGGATCTTATGCGCCAGATCCAGGAGACTCGGATGAAGCTGCATGCTGTTGCGCGCGAACCCGAAGCGACCGAAGAGCGGCTGGGCGATCTGGCGGCACGCCTGGGCAAGCTCGAAGCGGAGCTGGCCCTGTTGCGCGCGCGGGCTGAAGCCAAGCTCAAGCAACGGTTTTCCCCCGATCAAATCGACCGGCTCCGTCAGCGTATGAAGGATTGGCGGCAGGGGCCAGGCTGGGAAGTTCCTCAACGTCCGGGCGGCGCTCCTGCAGGGCGGACACCAGGCATCTTGGCTCCACGATGGCAGAGACCGATGGCCCCCGGCATGATGGATCGGCCGATGGCGCCGCATTTCAGGAACCAGCCGGGGCGCCCGGCTCCGGGGATGCCGGGTCGCTCGGGGTGGCCGTTTGCGCCGCAATGGGGCCCCCCCGGGGCGTTCCCGCGGCCCCCGTTCTCCCGGTAGAAGATTCGGCGATAGGCTCCCCGAGCCTCGCCGGACCCTCGCTCATTCCACCTTGCGCACCGCGTCTTCGGTCCCGAACGGATTCGGGACGCGGAGCGTGCACTCAGGGTCGTCACGCCAATCGCCATCGACCAGGAACCGATAATGGTAGGTGCCGGGTTCGAGTTCGACGGTGGCGCGCCAGATGCCGTCGGAATGTTTGCGCAAGCTGACAGGCGCCTCCTGCCAGCGGGTGAAATCGGCCACCAGTTGCACGCTCAAGGCGGCTGGGGCGTTGAAGGAGAACGTCTGTTTGCGCTTGGGAGGGTTGGGTATCGTGTCGTTTGGCATATCGACCTCGTCGGTTGAATCACCCTAAGCCCGAATGCGGCCCTGTCAACCGACGTGTCGCCAGGCATCCAAGCGCTGCTCGAGGCGGTCCAGCGGGGACGCTTCCTCGAAAATGGGAGGGAAATCCTTCCGCAGTTGCTCGAGGGTGGGAATGGATCCCCAGGCGGTGACGGTGAAGACCTCCAAGGCGCGAGCGACATCGAGACCGAGAGCGCGATTTCGCCGATGGAACCGCTTGCGGCATTCCGCCTGCCAGCCGGCAATCGAGCGCGGAGGCTCCATGTGGTGGCGCCCCACCCAGGGCAGCCACTCGACGATCTGCGACTGGTGGCAGTAGGACATCCGGCAGATCTGCTCGAAAGCGTCCTCGACATCGATCGCCAGATCGAACGGCACGGCGCCCGCCTGGTAGCTGTCCTGCACGTTGAGAATCACCGGGACGCGGCAGGGCGCCGAGCGGGTCTCGTCCGCCGGGTACTCGGGCGTGAACGCGTGCGGCACGTTGATCAGGTAGGCGACCTCGCGGACCGCGTTCGCAACGTCCAGGTGATCGACATGAACGCCGGCCAGGGGGTCGGCCGGCATCGGCGGACAAAACAGGTAGTCCGGCTCGAAATCGCGGATCGCCTTCCATAAGGCAGCCAGCAGAAGCGGCTCCCGCGCCAGAAAGGTCTCGCGCGGCACGCGCCCATCGGGCAGCTCCAGAAGGGCGAACTCGTAGCCGCCGATCCTGGCCGAGGCGAGCTGCTCTTCGCGGCGCAGGCGGGCCGTCTCCGCTCGAGTCCGAAACTGGTGTCCGCCGGCGCCGTCCGTGCACACCAGCACGCGCACGGTCAGGGCCTGGCCCAGGCGGCGGCGCCAGAGCTCGAACGTGCCCGATGCAGTAAACTCGTAATCGTCATAATGGGCGTGGATGTAGAGGATTTTCATGGCGCTTGCAGGCATCGGTTGCTCGGCGGCGGATCAGGGAAACGTGGGGCGTCTCAATCCGGCGGCGAACCGGGATCGTCGGATGCATCATTATCAAGCCCGTCCCAGTCCGGGAAAACCTCAGGGGGGATCTGGCCGCGGCGGATCAGCTCGCGAAGGTCTCGGATGATGGTGCGGCGGGCGACGCGGAAGTGGCGGGAGAGGGCGGAGACATTCGGGCGGCCCTGGCTGTGCTGGAGCAGGGCGAGCATCTCGTTCTGGCGGCTGAGCCGGTCGGCCGACCGGCTCAAGAGGGCGTCCGCGTCGATGCGTTTGGCCCGTTCCAGCGCCTCGAAACGGCGAACGACCTCCGCCTCGCCGCATTCGCTCAGCGCGATGCGCACGGTGCGCTGCAACTGGTGAAGGTCCAGGGGCTTGGGGATGCAGTAGTGGGCGCGCCGCGGTCCCTGGAGCGCCTGGATCTGCTGGTGGACTTCCAGGGCGCCCGACACGACAAGGATCGGCACAAACGGCAGCAGATCCTTGAAGGAAGGCAGGTAATCCAGGCCCCGTTCCCCTTTTTCCAGGATGTGATCCAAAATGATGAGCTGGGGAGGGCGGCGCCGGATCCGATCGAGAGCCTCGGTGACCGAGCCTGCATGGTCGAGATCGTAGTCGGACAGCGCCTCATCGTAGATCTCCCGCTGCAGCGGGTCGTCCTCGATGATCAGTATAACCGGTTTGTCCATGGTGGCTGTGTAGCTGCGGATGGAATCTACTCCCGAGGGGCGGTTGGATTCAAGCTCGCGTCGGGCACAGGCACGATGACGGTGAAGGTCGAGCCGCGGTGGAGCTCGGACTCGACATGGAGCCCGTAGCCCTGGGTCTTGGCGAACTCGTACACCATCGAGAGACCCAGGCCGGTGCCGCGCTTGCTCGAGAAGGATTTGGTCGTGAAAAAGGGCTCGAACAGGCGAGGCAGGTTCTCGGGCGAGATCCCGACGCCCCGATCTCGAACCTCGAGCAGAACGTAGCGGGAGGCCAGATTGGGCGCGAGGACGGGATTGGCGGGCAGAGCCTCCGCCAGGCGCGAAACGACCGACACCTCCCCTGCCCCGCCCAGAGCGTCCGAGGCATTGAGAATCAGATTCAACAGCAGCTGCTGCATCAGATCGCGCGCGCACGGCACGGGCGGCAGGGCTGGCGCCAGGTCGCAGCGAAAGGTCACGTTGGGCAGCAGGCGATCGCCGAACAGACGGAGGGTTTCCTGAACGATCGAGTTGAGGTCCTCCGAGACCAGCCCGGCGTGGGGCGCGCGGCTGAAGCCGAGCAGCGCCCTGACGACCACGGCCGCCTGATCCACAACGGTCAGGATGCGGCGGGTGCGGACCTGGATTTTCTCGGGATCGGCGATCTGGGTTTCGATGAGCTGAGCAGAGCCTTTGATGATGGAGAGGATGTTATTGAAATCGTGGGCGATGCCGGCGGCCAGCGTGCCCAGCGCCTGCATTTTCTGGCTGTGCCAGAGCGCCTGGTTAGCCGCCTGGAGCTCCTGCGTCCGCTGGGCGACGATCCCTTCGACTTGCGCGTAGCTGCGCTTGAGCCGCAGATGGCGGTTGACCGCCAGCCAGGCCAGGCCAACCGCGACCAGCACCGCCCCCGCCAGAACCGCCAGCAGCCGAGTCTCCAGATACCACGGAAGAGCAACCGTGAAATCGAATACCGCGTAGTGCTGGCGATCCACGTTGCCGTTGCGGTCCATTGCGCGAGCCTGGAAATAATGGCGTCCAGGCGTCAGCTCCCGGATGTCGACGGACGAGACGGCGGCGAAGGGTGTCCACTGGAGATTGTCCAGCCGCCAGGAATAGAGCAGGCGTTCGGGAGAGGTGATTTTCCATTTGTCCTGGCCGCGGAGCTCGAAACGGACGGGTTCATCCAGCAGGAATTCGCGGGTGCCATTGGCGCTCGAGATCGAGACGCGGGGCGGATCGATATCCGCGCCGGGCTCATGACGGACCAACCCGCGGCCCGTCCCCACCCAGACGCCCCCGTGACGATCTTCCAGAACGCAATAGGCGACGGGACTGGAAAGCCCCTCATGCGCATCGTTGTCGAGCCAGACGCCATCGACGAAATGATGGATGCCGTCCCGGGAGGCGGCCCAAATGCTTCGGTCGCGAGCCCGGATCATTGCATGGACCTGGTCCAGGCCCGAGCGAATCCTGGTCCAGGTCTTGCCGTCGAATTCGTGAATGCCATCCCGCCCCCCGCACCAATAGCGGGAGGCGTCGATCTCCAGGAAGCAGAACGCCTGATCAGGGGCGGCGCCGTCCGCCCGGCCGAACACCTGGAGCTGGCGATCGCGCAGGACCGCAATCCCCGCGGCGCCCCCCACCCAGAGATCACCCGAAGCCGTCCGCCGGCAAAACTCGAGCCGATCGACGAAACGCGGATCGGCCGGGGTTCGCAGCAACGGCTGGAAACCCTGCAGGGTATATCGCTCCAGGCGCAGCTCGCCTGCCTGGCCGGCCGGCAGAACCTGAACCGCCTGCTCGCCGGGCCCGAGGGAACCCAGGAGCCGCAGGCGTAGCCCTTCGGGATGATGCACAGGCTCCGCAATCCCCTGCAGTGGATCCCAGGCCAGAATCCGATCCGCCCATCCCAGCAGCAGACGCCCGTCCGCCAGCAGCTCGATCGATTCCGGGGACTCCGACTCGACATCCGAACCGGCCGGCAGCGGCAAGGCGGTTCCAGCCCCCCCCTGCCAGAGGATCAGGTTCGTCGAGCTCAGCCACCACAACTGCCCTTCGCCATCCATCTGGCCGGCGAGAATGGGAGTCCCGGCACCCGGCTGATCCGGGAATTCCCGCCAGGGCAAAGGCATGAACCGGGCCAGACCTTCGGACGTGGCCAGCCAGAACACCCCCTTCGGTTCCCGGGCCACATCGTAATATTGCGCTGCCGGGAGCCCTTCCGTGACCGGATGCTCGGCCCCGGCCCGATCGACGCGAACCAGCGAGTTGAAGGAGAATGCCCAGCAGCCATGCACCGGATCATACCAGCCCTGGCGAACCTTGCCTTGCAGCATAGGCCAGGCCTCCCATTCCTGACCGCTCCAGCGAGCCAGCAGACGCCGCCCCGAGCCCCGAGACTCAGCCACACAAGTCACTCCGCCGCGGTCGTCCAGTGCGGGATATTGGAAGTGGACCAGATTCGATCCGGCGGGGGGCAGGTACTCCCGCCAGCCGCCCCCGGAGCTTGCATCGGGAGACGGGATCGAGGTCAGGCCAAGGCCCGACTCGCCTGAAATCCACACGCTGCCATCGCCCGCGTCCGCCATGTCCAGAAACCGTTCGAGACCGGTATCGGCCGCACGAACCAGGTCGCGCTCCCGCCCGCTTAGGCTGTCGAATTGAACCAGGCGATCCGATAACAGATAGAGCACCGAGCGATCCCGCGCCGTCAACAGCGGCAGCGGATGAATGCGCCTCGATAGATTGGTTTGGATCTCGAGCTGGATCCCCGCCGACTCATGGCGGATCCACCGGTCTTTGCGGAACTCGATCAGCCCGAAGTCGTCGATCGACCAGATCCGGCTGTCGGCGCTTTCGAGGATGGGAAAGTTCGAGTTGGGCGGGGCCGGAATCTGGCGAATATCGAATCCATCGAGCCAGCTGACCGGATCCTGATCGCCATGGCGAACCCAGACGCGGCCCTGGGGGCTGACGGTGACAGCCGTGCACCAGGACCGCGCCAAGCCGTCCACCGCGCGATAAACGCGCCAGTGCGCCGGCCGCTGGGCATAGGCAGGAAATGCCGCCCCCCCCAGCAAAGCCGCGGCCGCGCATAGCCGGATCCCGATGCCAGCCGAAGCCGTCATGAGCCAACGCCAGCGATGACTCGAGAATCGGCTCATTCGTGCTGCCAGATTGGCCTCCTGCACGTACAGCGGCAAATCTTTTCTGGGGTGTGCGGATTTCAATCCGCCTCTTGACACAGGGCACTATCCGAATCGGCGCTTCCCACCATTCGGACAGGCTCTGCCACAGGGCGCGGAGATGGCAGCCTTTCCGGTCCTGGCTGCCTGGCCCGCTCGAAACGCAAGGGTGCCCCCGTGTGGCGCCATCATGAATCCGTGGAGGCCGCGCACATCTGGCGGATCCTCTCGATGGCCTCGTCGAGGCCCACCTGGACAGCCTGGCCCTCGGCGCGCCGCTTGAACTCGACCTGGCCCTTCTCGAGCGTCCGTTTGCTGACCGTGATCCGCGCCGGCAGGCCGATCAGGTCGGCATCGCTGAACTTCTCGCCGGCGCGCAGCGGGCGGTCATCGAACAGGACCTCGATCCTCTCCTGCTGAAGCCGTTGGTAGATCGATTCGGCCCCCTCGCGAACCACCGGATCCTCGAGGTTGAGCCCGATCAGGTGAACGTGGTAGGGCGCGATCTGAGGCGGCCAGATGATCCCTCTGTCGTCGTGGTTCTGCTCGATGCAGGCAGCGGCCATCCGGCTGACCCCAATCCCGTAACAGCCCATGATGACTGGACGCGATTGGCCCTGGGCGTCGAGGTAGCGGCAGCTCATCGCTTCGGAGTACTTGGTGCCGAGCTTGAAGATGTGGCCGACTTCGATCCCTCGGGCCGCCTGCAGCCGCCCGGCGCAACGCGGGCATTGGTCGCCTTGGCGTGCCAGCTTGAAATCGCCGAACTCCGGCCGGGGCAGGTCACGGCCGAAATTGACGTTGATATTATGGTAGTTCGTTCGATTGGCGCCGCACTCGAAGTTGACCCGGCCGTCGACGTATCGATCCGCCAGGATTCGGACGCCCGCGGGCAGTCCGATCGGCCCCGCGTACCCCACCTCCGCTCCGGTCATCTCCCGAATGCGCTCCGGCGCGGCCAGCCGCAGGGGCGCGCCGCCGAGATGGTTGGCGACCTTGACCTCGTTGACGTCGCAATCGCCCCGGACCATCACGGCCACCATCTGCCCGCCCGAGTCATACAACAGGGTCTTGGTCGTTTTCCAGACTGGGATCTCGAGGAACTTGGCCAGCGGCTCGACGCCGATCAAACCCTCGCCCAATGCCGCTTCCATGGGACGCATCTCCGCGTCCTGAGGAAATTCCTCGAGGCGAGAGGATGCCTGTTCCTGGTTGGCGGCGAAATCGCAACGGTCGCAGAACAGGATCACGTCCTCGCCCGTGTCGGCCAGGACCATGAACTCCTGGCTGCCGCTGCCCCCAATGGCGCCTGAATCCGCCTCGACCGCGCGGTACTGGAACCCGATCCTCCGACAGATCCGGTGGTAGGCCAGGCGCATCGCCTCGTAAGCCGCCTCGAGGCCTGCCTCGTCCGGATCGAAGCTGTAGGCGTCCTTCATGATGAACTCGCGCGCGCGCATCAGGCCGAACCGGGGCCGTATCTCGTCGCGAAACTTCGTCTGGATCTGGAACACATTCCGGGGCAGATCCTTGTAGGATTTAATCTCCTGGCGAAGGATGTCGGTGACGACCTCCTCGTGGGTGGGGCCGAGGCATGCGGTGCTCCCGCGGCGATCCTTGAAGGCGAACATGATGCCGTCGACAGCGGTGTATCGCTCCCAGCGGCCGGACTCGACCCATAGCTCCTGGCTCTGGAGGGCGGGCATGAGCAACTCCTCGGACCCGGCCGCGGCCATTTCCTCGCGCACGATCTGCGAGATCTTGTTCAGCGTGCGATGGAGCAGGGGCAGGTAGGTGTAAACGCCCGCGGAAAGCTGGCGGATATAGCCCGCGCGCAGCATCAGCGCATGGGCGGCGGTCTGGGTGTCCTTGGGGACTTCCCGCAAGGTTTTACCAACATGTCGAGATTGGCGCATGGTCAGATTCCAATAGTGTCGATCCAAACGGAGATGAATTTGGACTGATGGACGCCTTTCTGGCCAGCAATTTATGCGGGCCAGTGATCCGAACAATGGGGTCGCATCTAAATATTTGACAATTGGCGAGCGCAAGGTGTTGCCATTCCGGCGGACAACGCAGCAGGATCGAGACCTGCCAAGATCGGGCCAATTCGGTCTTTGAACTGGGTCAAGGTGGCCGCCCCACTGCCTTACACACCGCGGTTGGCCCGCCAAAGCAGGACCACGCCCACCGCCTGAAAAATGAAGTTGGGCAGCCAAAGGATCAGTTGCGGCGCCCATTCGGCGCGGGTCTGGAGCGATTGGCCCAGCACCATGAAGCTGTAATAGACCAGCACCAGCACGATGGCCAGGGCAACGCCCACGCTCGTCTCCCGTCGATGCGTCCGGATGCCCAGCGGTATCCCCAGGAGGGTGAATCCGATGCACGCAAACGAGAAGGCGGCCTGCCGGTGCAGCTGAACCTCGACCGGCGTGGCGTCCACGCCCTGCCGATCGAGCTCGCGCTTCTCCATCCAGAGCTGCCGAAAAGTCATCTCCGAATACCGCGGCGCGCGCCGCTGGCTGCCGGATGCGCCGAAGGGCACCGTAAGAGGCCACTCCTCCATGATCACCGGATTCCACTGGCCGCCCTCGCCGGCGGCGTTGGTCGAGTAATGGAGGCCCCAGACGTTGGTCAGCAGCAGCTCGAGCTGCGGCTGGGCATCCCCTGCATCGCCCCATCCATAGGAGCCGCCCGAGGCTCGAACCCGCTGGACCACCCGGCCCTGGTCGAGCTGGGACAGGAGGATGTTCTCGAGATTGGTGCCGCGGATTCTGCCGATGTAGAGATAGAACCTCTTCTGATCGGTCAGAAATCGTCCTTCGGCCAGCGCGAGGGCGTCGACCTGGGTCCGAAACCGGTTGACGAGCTCCTTGTAAGCGTGGCGGCAGCGCTGGGCCAGCTCGAGGTTGATGGCCGCGCAAACAAGGCTCAGCGCCACCGACAAAAGGAGCACCGGCGTGATCAGGGCCGTGAGGCTCACCCCGTTGGCGCGGACCGCCGTCAGCTCCTGATCCGCGCTGAACCGGCCGAACACCAGCAGCGTGGCCGTCAACATGCCCATCGGCAGCGCGTACACCAGGACGAATGGCACGAGCAATCCGACCGCCTGCGCCACCACCACCAGGGTGGCCTGCCGGTTGACCAGCATCGCCAACACCTCCTTCAGGACGTTGCCCAGGAGCAGGATCAAGGTGAACACGCCCACCGACATGGCCAAGGCCACGACCACCTGGCGGATCAGATATCCCTGGAGCGTTTTCATGCGGACGATGGGTTCGCGCCATCCAGCGAACGGATGGCCTCGATCAGGCCGCGCTCGATCTGCGCCCACCGGGCCGGATCGGCCACCTTACCCCCCTTGGCATCGCTCACGTAAAAGGTGTCGATGGCCGCGCCGTTCTCGGTGCAAATCTTGGCTGTCGATATGTCCAGACCCAGATCGCTCAACGTCCGGACCAGCGAATAGAGCAGCCCGACCCGGTCCTCGCTCTGCACCTCGATCGCCGTCCGCACATCGGGGGTGGTTGCATCGAAACGCACCCGGGCGGGAAGCCGCTCGCCCTCGAGGTATGGCAGGAGCGGGGCCTCGCGCTTGGCCCGGCTCACCAGCGCACCGACGTCGACGTCGCCCAGCAGCGCGCCTCGGAGCACCTCCTCGACTCGAGCCCGCGCCGCGGCCCGGGGCAGCGCGCCGGTCCGGGCGTCGCACACGTAAAACAGGTCCAGGATCACGCCGTCCGACCGGGAGAAGATCTGGGCGCTGAGGATGTTCAAGCCCGCCGCGGTCAGGGAACCGGCGATCCGGCTGAACAGCCCGGCCCGATCCCACGTGCAGACCTTGAGCACGGCATAGCCGCGATCGGGCTCGTCCTGCCATGCCACCTGCGGCTCGAGAGCGTGGCGGCCGTGGGTCTGCAGCAGGACGAAGAAGCGGTGCGCCAGCCCTGCATCGGCGGCGATCTCGGCCGCCGATCGGATCCGGAAATAGCGGGGAGGGAGGCCGGCGAAATGCGCAGCGATCTCCTCCTCCGGCACGGATCCGGCGGCGAGCCGGCGGACCTCAGCGGCGAGCTCCTCGCGGCGGCGCGCATCCGTCCTTGCCGTTTCGACCCCGGCCAACACGTCGGCTGCTCGCTGGTACAGGGTCCAGAGCAGCGTCTCCTTGAAATCGTTCCAGTGAGCGGCGCTGGTCCCCAAAGAATCCGCGAAGGTCAGCAGCAGCAGCAAGTTGAGGTTTTCGAGCGTCGCCGCCTCGCGCGCCAGCTTGCGAGCGACGCCCGGATCGTCCAGGTCGTGCCGCTGGGACATCTGGATCATGGCCAGGTGATGCTCGACGAGGCGGACCAGGGCGGCGGCGGCGTCCGCCTCCAGCTCGAGCCGGCGGGCGACGCGCAGGGCCAGCTTCGCGCTGTCGGCCGCATGCCGGCGCGATGCCGTCGCTTTCCCGGCATCGTGCAGCAGCAGCGCCAGGTAGAGCAAATGCGGATGCTCGATCTTGCGAAAGATCTCCCGGAAATGCTCGAAAGGCGGCCGCGTCGCCGTCCACACCTGATCGAGCATCTCGATCGCGACCAGGGTGTGCTCATCCGCCGTGTAGCGATGAAAGAACTCGTGCTGCACCAGGCAGGTCAGCTTGCCGAACTCGGGCAGGTAGCGTCCGAGCAGATCGACCTCGTGCATCGCCCGCAGCACTGGTGCCACCCGTCCCCTCTGGCTCAGGATCTCGAGGAACGTGTCGCGGACATGGGCGTCCTTTCGGAAGCCGCGGTCGACCCGCGGCAGCTCATGGCGGATGAGCTGCGCCATGTCCGGGTGGAGCCGGAGCCCGCGCTGCTGCAGCTGGAGAAAAACCCGCATCAGACGAGCCGGCTCTTCTCGGAACACATCGCTCGACACTGCGCGGATTTCTCCGCCCGCCCACTGGAATCCATCTCGCGGCGGGGCCGGCCGCCTGCCTGGAAAGAGCCGCCGCCACGGAGAGGCCGGCTTCCCCTCCATCTCCAGCGCGAGCCGCTGCTCGAGCGTGCGGGTCAGCAGGTAGATCCGGCGCATGTGCGTGTAGACCGGCCGCATGAAACGCTCCACGCGCTTCATCGGCGACCGGTCCGCGAACCCCAGGCTCAGCGCGATCGGCGGCTGCAGCGATTTCATCAGGACGTCCACCGCACGGTTCGTCTGATAATGCAGCTCGGTCCGGATCCGGAGCAGGAAATCGTAGGCATTTTCGAGCTGCCTCCGCTCGCCGGGATTGATCCAACCCCGCGCTTCGAGGTCCGACAGCGTCCGCACCCGGTGCTTGAAGAAGGCCATCCACAGCAGATTTTGCAGATCGCGCAGCCCCCCGCAGCCATTCTTGACATTCGGCTCCTGCATCGTCGCCGAATCCCCGTACTTGGCGCGGCGCGCCGCCTGGTCTTTCAGCCGCGCGGCGACGTATTCGGCCTCGTGCTTGCGCACGCAGCGGGCCAGCACGGCCCGCTCCATGCGCTCGAACAGATCGGCCTGCCCGGCCACCCAGCGCGCCTCGATCAGCGAGGTCTTCGATTGCATGTCCTGATTGGCTACATGGACGCAGTCCTCGACCGTCCGGACCGAATGTCCGACCTTGAATCCCAGATCGAACAGGAGCACGAGCATCGCCTCGGTGAGCCGCGTCATCGCCTCCCGATGCCGCCCTCCCGGGGCAACCTCGCCATCATGAAGGAACATCACGTCGATGTCGCTGTGCGGATTGAGCTCCCGGCGCCCGTAGCCGCCTACAGCCACGATCGCCAGCGGCGGCATCGGCATCTCCGCAGGCTGGCATCCCGCCAGCGCCTCCAGCAGGTGCCCGAGCAGCCTGTCGATGACCACCGCCCGGGCCTCGCAGACCCTCCGCCCGCTCAATCCGCTCCGATGCAGGATCTTCAGGCGCTGGTTCTGCACCTTGAGATAGGCGCGATACCTGGCCAGCTCCGCCGCGGGCGAACGGCCCGGCGGCAGCACCAGCCGCGCCGTCGCGCTCGCCTCGATCTTTTCCAGGATCCGCTGCACGCGCGAGCTTAAGTCCCAACTCCGCGAAAAAGCAAACGACGAATTGGCGGCAACCCTTGCCGGTCCCCCGGTGTTTGTAGTATCGTCCGGCTTGCGCCTGACCGGCCCGCGCCGCTGCGGTCGGCCTCGCGACCGCCGCCCCCCGGCTCGCGGAGGGATCGATGCGCCAGCGCCTCGCGGGTGTCGGCCTAGCTACCATGGGCTCCGTCCCTGATCCAGACGCGGAATTGATGCTGCGCGCCAAGCGCGGCGACCGAGCCGCATTCACCCTTCTGGTCGAGAAATACCAGCAGCCGATCGTCAGCCTGGTCCGCCGAACACTTCGCGATCCCGACGAGGCCGAGGACATCGCCCAAAACGTCTTTCTCCAGGCATTTAAATCGGCCGGGCGATATCGGCCGACCGCCCGATTCGCCACCTGGCTCTACACCATCGCCCGCAACCTCTGCCTCAACGAGCTTCGGCGTCGCGCCCGCCACCCGGCCGATCCACTCGATTCCGCTGCGCCCGGCGACACTGGCCGTCCTGAAGTCCAAAATCCCGATCCTCATGCCCTGCTCGCACCCCAGGCCCTGCTCCGGCGCGAGCTCGACGCCGCCATCGAGCTGGCCCTGGCCGGCCTCCCGGAAATCCAGCGATCGGCTCTCCTGCTCCTGCGGGACCGGCAACTGCCCTACGAAGACATCGCCCAAATCCTCGATACAACCGTGCCCGCCACCAAGTCTCTCATCCACCGCGCCCGGGAGACGCTCAAACAGCAGTTGAAACCCTACCTGCGCTCGGGAGATTGGCCTCGCCCGATCCGCCTGCCGGATTCGACAAACCCGCAACTTTGATCCCGACCCGGTTTTCATCCTAACAGACCGTCATGAATTCCATGCCCGGCCATCTCGAGGCATTGCGGGACGACAGCCTTCGGCGGGCGCCGTCGGCGGAGGAAATCCGCCGGCTCGAGTCCTGGCTGGCGGGGCATCCCGAGCAGCGGGCCCAATGGGAATCCGACCTTCAGGTCGGCCAATGGCTTCGCGAGCTTCCGGATCCACCTGTATCGCCTGGTTTCGTCCCGAAGATCATGGCCGCCCTTGATCGGCCCTCGGCGGCTGGCTCGCGCCGATTGGACCTGTTGAGCTTTTGGCGGCTCTGGCTGCCTCCGCTCCGCTGGGCTGCCGCCTCGGCGGCGGCGGCCATCCTGCTGGCCTCTGCCGCCTTCATCGGCTATCGCCACCACCAATCGCAAACTCGAGTCGAGATCGCCCGCAGCGTCGCCCAAATATCGGACTTCCCCCTCTCCCTGGATCTCCTGTCGGACTTCGACGTCATCCGCCGCCTCGATCCCGCGGCGGTTCCCGTGGATGAGGAGCTTCTCGCCGCCCTCCAGTAGATCCAGGATTGCACTGCGCCATGCCGCTGGAACCGCTCAAGAGATCGCCCGATCCAGGCGGCGCATTGTCGGCCCGCGCTGCGCGCGCGGCGGCTTGCCGCCGGCGCCTTTGTTCGATCCTGGCCGGTCTGACGGGATCCATCGCCGCCACTCCGCTCGCGTCCCAACCCGTTCCTCCGCTGCCCGCATCCGTCTCGAACGCAACCCCGGCCGCACCATCAGCCCCCTCGCCCTCCTCCGGCGCCTATCGCTCGCCTGTCGACGAATTCCGCCATCTCCTGCGCGCCAACCCCGCCGAGCGCGAGCGGATTCTCGAGCAGCGCTGGCCGGGACGAGTTCAGGCCCTGCGATCCAAGCTCGCCGAATATGACGGGCTGCCCCCCGACGAGCGCGAGCTTCGGCTGCGAACGCTCGAGCTCCGCTATCATCTCCTGCCTTTGATGCGGATGCCCCGGGAACAGCGCGCCCCTGGCTTAAGCCGGGTCCCGCCCGAGTATCGCGATCTTGTAGACCAGCGGCTCGTCGAGTGGGATCTGCTCCCGCCCGACCTGCAAAAGGAGGCGCTCGAGAACGAGTCCACCCGCCACTACTTCGTCCAGCTGGACATGATCTCTCCCGCCCAGCAAAGGGCCTGGTTCGCCCGCCTGCCTCCCGATCGCCGCGACCAGCTCGAGGAGGGCTTTCGCCGCTGGCAATCCCTTTCCCCGGAGCAGCGCCAGCTCCGCGCCAGCGGCATCGACCGCTTCTTCCAGCTCGGCCCCGATGCCCGCCAAAAAGTCCTCGAGTCGCTCTCCGAAACCGAGCTGGCCCGGGTCCAGCCCGTCCTCGAAGCCCTGCCCCGGCTGCCCCCCGACCAGCGCCGCCAATATGTCGTCGCGTTCGAGAAGTTCGTCGCCCTCTCCCCGCCCGAACGCGAGCGCTTCCTCCAAAACGCCGAACGCTGGAAGACCATGTCCCCGGAGGAACGCCAGCTCTGGCGCGAGCTCGTCGAAAAGCTGCCTCCGCTTCCTCCCGGCATGAGCGGCGATTTCCTCTTCGCAACCCCATGAGCCTCCTCCTTTCCATATGCGCCCAACCAACGACCGGCGGGATGATCCCTGCAGCCATCCCCGAATCCGCCAACCTGGACACCGCCGGTTGATCGCCATCATCCGATCCGCGCGGGTCCTGCGCGCCGCGTGGTTCCTGGCCGGATGCATCCCCCTCCTGGGCGCGCTCCCTCCATCGTCATCCGCCTCCCCGCATCGGATCGAAGTCGATGCCCGGCATGCACCCCAGCGTATTGTCCGGGTCCGTCAGACCTGCCCTGCCCAGCCCGGGCCGCTCGATCTTCTCTACCCGCAATGGATCCCCGGCGAGCACGCGCCCAATGGACCCGCGGCCGACCTGGTATCCTTCCGACCTTCGAGCCGGAGCCAGCTCCTCGATTGGAAACGCGATCCGCTCGATCCCTTCCGAATCCGGATTCTCGTCCCCCCGGGTGCCGAGTCGGTGGATCTGGATTTCGAGGTCGTGCTCCCCGGCCGGCCCGGCTTCACGGCAGGCCCTTCGACTTCGCCGAACCTGGCCATGCTGAACTGGAATCTGATGCTTCTGTACCCCGCCCAACTGCCAGCCGATTCCATCTCGTTCGCGCCCGCGCTCAGGCTTCCTCCCGGATGGCGCTTCGGAACGGCCCTGACGGTCCGCGATCAAATGCCGGACCGCGTTGAGTTCGATCCCGTCCCGCTGACGATCCTGATCGACTCGCCGGTTCTGGCTGGCGCCGGCTTTCGCACCATCGACCTCGCCCCTGCTGCCAAGATCCCTCATCTTCTCCACCTGGCGGCCGACAGCAAAGCCGCTCTCGAAATCCGCCTCGAGGATGTCGAGGCTCTTCGCCGCCTGATCGATGAGACCGGATCCCTGTTCGGCTCCAGGCCCTATCGCCATTACCATTTCCTGCTCGCCCTCAGCGATCAGTTCAGCCAGATGTCCGGGCTCGAGCACCGGGAATCGACCGATATCCGGATGCCCGAGCGCTCCCTGGTGGATCCGTCGCTTCGCCGGGCGCAGATCAGCTTGCTCCCCCACGAGATGATCCATGCCTGGAACGGCAAATACCGTCTGCCTGCAGGCATGCTCCGCGACAGCTACAACGCGCCGATCGATACCCGGCTCCTCTGGATCTACGAAGGCCTGACCAGCTACCTGACCTACGTTCTCGCGGCGCGCTCCGGCCTCTGGCCGCCCGAAACCGCCCGCGACCGGCTCGCCCTCGCGGCCGCCACGCTCGAACACCGCCGCGGCCGAGCTTGGCGCACGCTCGAAGACACCGCCGCCGCCGCTCCGATCCTCTTCCGCGCCGGCCAGGCGTGGGCCGCCCGCCGCCGCAGCGTCGATTTCTACCAGGAGGGCGCTCTGACCTGGCTCGCCGTCGATGTCCGCCTCCGGCAACTGACCCATCACCAGCGGTCCCTCGATGATTTCTGCCGCCGCTTCTTCGGCCGAGCGCCGAGCTCGCCCCCCGCGCTCCCATACACCCTCGAGGACGTGATCCGGCTTCTCGAGGATCTCGCCCCCTCGGATTGGCGCGGGTTCTTCCGGGACCGCATCGAGTCACCCCAGCCGCATCTGCCGCTGGACGAGCTCCGAACCGCCGGCTGGATGCTCACCTTCACCCCTTCACCTCCCGAGATCTTCACCGCGCTCGAGACCGCCGAATCCGAAGTGAACGCCACTTTTTCCATCGGTCTCCTGCTCGATCCTGGCGGGCAGGTCAGAGATGTCATCCCCGAATCGCCGGCCGACCAGGCCGGCCTCGCGCCCGGCATGGCGATCCTCGGCATCGATGGGCGCCGCTGGTCCAAAACTCGTCTCTCGGACGCCCTCCTCTCGGCCAGCCGGCGGCGCCTTCCCATCGAGCTGCTCGTCGAAAATGGAGACTCCTTTCTCACCCGCCGCCTCGACAGCTCGGGCGGCCCTCGATACCCCTGCCTCGAGCGTGTCCCTGAATTTCCGGATCTTCTCGGCCGGATCTTTCAGCCCCGAGGCAGCGCGGGCAGCTCGTCGGATCGGTGATCGGACGCGGCCCTCGGGCAGCCCCACGTGAACCATGCCACCATCGCGAAGAGCAGCGCGCTGAATCCCGTCAGGATCCGGACCACGGCCCCAAAGGCGGCCGCCGTCTCGAGCTGCGCGAGATAGCCCCGGCACCCGAGCAGCGCCGCGACGTAGGCGCCCGCCAATAGCGCCAGCCAAGGAACCACCCGATAGCGCCCCGCCGCCAGGAGATTGTTGATCAGCACATTGGCCAGCGTCACCATCAGCATCGCCCAGGCGAACCACGGCACCAGGGGCGCCGCCTGCACAAAGTCCGGATTTCGGAAATAGAGCACGCGCAGCGGCAGCTCGGGGAGGAGCGTGCTGCCGATGGCGGCCAGGGCGCCCATGGCGAAGGTCGAGATCAGCGTCCACTGCATGGCGTCGCTGCGCTCGGCCCGGGCCCGGCTGCGCACCAGCTTGGGAAACATCACCGCCGCCAGAGGGGTGGCGAATTGAACCAGCGCGAAGCCCACCATGGCGCCGGCCATGTAATAGGGTGTCTGCTGCTCCGGAAACACGGCCTGGACCATGAGAATATCCGCGTTGCACATCACCAGCACCGCGCCCGGCCCCAGGGTCAGCGGCACGACTCTCCGCAGCCATGGCCGCCACAGGAATGGCGCGCCCGCCCCTCGCCACCAATGCCGGGTGAGCCAGGCCGCCACCAGGATCGCCAGCCACTGGCCCACGAGCGCTCCCAGCAATCCCCCCGCCGCCTGGCCGCCCAACCCCAGCACGATCACCGCCACTGCCAGGAACCGGCCCACGCCGTCGAGGATCATCACCCCGCCCAGACCGGTGAAGGCCTGGCGCCCCTGGAGAAGCCCTTTGAGCACCGGCAGCCAAAGCGCGGACAGGCCCAACCCGACCGTCAGCCACAACGCTATCGGATTGCCGATCTTGAGCTGCCGCAGCAAGACCTGGCTCGATGCCGCCGCGGCCGCCGCCATCCCCAGCCAGACCAGAAACGTGACCCGCAACACCGACCGGGTGGTCTGCGCCAGCTCGCGATCCTGCGTCTCGGTGTGCGCCGCCGCCGCCTGTTGCGCGAAGACCGTCTGCAGCCCCAGGGCGGGGATCCCCATCAGCAGAAAGACTCGCAGCAGGGTGAAAAACACGCCGTATTCGGCCTTCGCCATCGAGGCGGCCACCACGTGCACGGCCGACATGAAGACGCCGCTGCCGACCGTCGCCACGACCATCCAGCTGCCCTGGCGGAAGAACGAGGCCATGCCGCTCGAGACGCTCATGAGCCCCCCGCCTCCGATCGGCCCGCCTCGGCTGCCGCTGCCGGGCCGGCGCGCCGTGGGGAGGGCGCTTGCGCCAGGATCGCCTCGACGAAATCGGCGGCCCGCCGCGCGATCGGACCCCAATCGAGCTCGCGCGCCACCCGTGCTGCCGCCGCCTCGCCCCATGCCGCCCGGTTCGCCGCCGGCTCGTCGAGCCAGCGGATCACCTCGGCCCCGAGCGCCTGGCCGCTGAACTCCGCGAACCGGATCAATGGCTCGTCGGCAAAATACCGCTGCAGCCCTCGAAGCGCCGTGCACGCCGTCGGGATCCCCAGCGCCAGATACTCGACCGCCTTGGCCACAAACGCGCAGTGCACGCCCGTCGATTCTTCATATGGCACCAGCCCCACCGCCGCCTCCGCCAAATGCTCCGCCACCTGCGCGTAGGGCACGAAATCGATCGTCTCGATCCTGGCGCCTGGAACCTGGCGCAAGACCTCCCGCTCAAATCGCTGCCGCGCAGCCGTCGGCGGCCCGATGAACCGAAACCGCGCGTCCGGCCGCCGCCGCGCCACAGCCGCGACCGTGTCGGCCGCGATGCGGCCCAGATGATGCCAATCCAGGGAGCCATGCATCGCCACCAAGGGCCCCTGCCCCGCCGGCGTCTCCTGCGCCGGCTTGCGCCGCGAAAACCATCGGCGATCAAACCCGAAATAGATCGGGCGGACTCGCTCCCGGGGATACCCCTCGCGGACGAAATGGTCGGCCAGCTCGTCCGAAACGGTCAGAATGCCATCGGCATCCTGCCGGCTCGGCAGCCGGATCTCGAACCGCTCGAGCCGGCGGACCAGCCAGCGCGGCGCCAGGTACGGCGGCCACGTCTCCAAAAACGCGGTCAGGTAATCCAGAAAATTCATCGCCACCGGCAACCCCAGCCGCCGTCTCAACCGCCCGGCCGCCACCGCCGCGATCGAGTGCTGGGCAAACACCAGGTCGAACGGCACCGCCATCGCCGCCTCCTGGACCATTCGCTGCAGAGCGAACGGGTAGAGCAGGTACTTGATGTTCCGCCAGGGGGTGGCTCGCCCCATCGGCCATGCGGTGAACTGGTGCAGCGCCACGCCGAACCGATCCCGCACGCCGTGGGGATCCATGACGGCCGGGCAGAACACGTGCACCTGGTGTCCCCGGCGCACCCACTCTTCCGCCAGGTAGATGGCCTCGGCGGATCCGCCCCCCGACGGCGGATAGAACGGCTCGTGGGTCAGGAACGCCAGCCTCATAGGCTTGCCAGCGGCAGCCCGCGCGGCGAGCCCTCTGGCGAACGCTTGCTCGTTTTCATGCTCTCATCGGTCCTGCGACCGGCATCGGAACCGAGGCCGCCCCCGCTCCCGCGCCCCCGGCGGACAATCGCGGCTCGGACCGATCCGTGCCGGGCGCAGGTTAAGGGATCGACGCCCTCGGAAAAAGGATTTTCGGGCCAGACGGCCCGGATTAGGACGACGCGGCGGATAACGGATCGGCATCCCGGCTGCGGTCGGCTCCACACACTTGTTGCCTGGCGATTGGGTTGTCGTTAGGATCGGTCTCATGCGCTCGATCGGATCGGTCCTTATCGTGGCGGTTGCGGGGGGGATTCTGGCAGGCTCCTGGGATGGATCCCGCAGCCGCGCCGCCGAGACCGCCGCCACACTCGAACCATCGAATCTCTCCTCGAACTGGCTCTCCCGCCCGCTGTCGCTGCAGGATTGCCTCGATATCGCCCTGGACCGGAACAGCGCCATCCTGCGCTCCCAGAGCGATCTCCAGGCCGCTTACGGCGTCGCCATCCAGACCCGCGCCATCGCCATCCCCAAAGTCGTCGCCGCCGGCAAGTTCCAGACGATCGACGACGGACTGATCGAAGTCCCGGATCTCTCCGGCATCCCCGGCGGGTCCTCGATGAGCGGCGCCTTCCGCGCCCCGACCGAATCCTGGAACGGCGGCGTCCAGGTGGTGCAGTCGGTTTTCGAAGGCGGCCGGATGGCCGCTGCCATCCGCACCGCACGTCTGACGCGCGAGCAGGCCATCCTCCGCCACCAGGCCATCGTCGCTGACACCATCCTCGAGGTGCGCACCGCCTTTTTCGACGTCCTGTCCGCCACCAACCAGATCCAGGTCCAGGAGGCCTCCATCGAGCTCCTGCGCAAGGAGCTCACCGACACCCGCAGCCGCTACGAGGCCGGCACCGTTCCCCGCTTCAATTTCCTCCGCGCCGGCGTCGAGCTGACCAACGCGATGCCCCGGCTCATCCGCGCCCGCAACGCCTATCGCATCGCGAAAAACAACCTGTCGAACGCCCTCGGCTACAACCTGCCCCGCGAGGTCCTCGAAGACCTTCCTCTCCAGCTCTCGGGCCAGCTCGAATATCTCCCCTATCCGATCCAGCTGCCCGAGGCCATCGCCCAGGCCCTCCAGCGCCGCCCCGAGCTCGCCGCCCTCCAAAAGCTCGAGCAGATCCGCACCGAGGCGGTCCGCTCCGCCCGAGCCGGCTACCTCCCGCGCATCCAGGGTTTCGCCGGATACTCGGGGCGCAACTCGAGCTTCGCTTCCGATCTGTCGGCATCGGTCCACGGCTGGGCTATCGGCGTCGAAGGGTCCTGGGACCTTTTTGACGGGCTCTACACCAAGGGCAAGGTCGACGAGGCCAAGGCCCTCGAACGCAAGGCCCAGGTCGATCTGGAGGATGCCGCCCGGCGCATCGAGATCGAGGTGCGCACCGCCTACTCCAATTTCATCGAGTCCCGCGAAGTCCTCGAGGCGCAGCAGAACGTGACGCTCCTGGCCGAGGAAGCCCTGCGGCTGGCCCAGGCCCGCAACGAAGCCGGCACGGGCACCCAGCTCGATCTGCTCGACGCCGAAACCTCGTTGACCGAAGCGCGCACCACCCGCTTCCAGGCCCTTCGCGATTACGCCGTCGCCCGCGCCCGGCTCGAACGCGCCATCGGCCACGCGTTTGTCGAGCCGGCTCAACCGTGAAATTGGTCCCCACCCCTTCGCCCCCGCCCGCCGCCCCCGCACCCCGCCATCGCGCCCGCCGGCCGGGCTTGCGCGCTGGCCTCAGCGCTGGCACGCAGGGACCGATCCCCCCCGCCGCGGCCATCGGCGCCGGGCTCGATCTCCACACCGCATGAAAAGGCCTTCGCTGCTGGTCATTTTCCTGACGGTGTTCATTGACCTGATCGGCTTCGGGATCGTGATGCCTCTGCTCCCGCTCTACAGCCAGCGGTTCGGCGCTTCCGGAGTGACGATCGGCCTGATCATCGCCTCGTTCTCCGTCATGCAGTTTCTCTTCGCGCCCTGCTGGGGACGATTGTCCGACCGGATCGGGCGCCGGCCCGTCCTGCTCATCAGCCTGGCCGGCGGCGCCATCGCCTACGGCATCTTCACATGGGCTTCGGCGCTCGGCGGCCGGCACGGGCTCTGGCTGCTCCTGGTCTCCCGCAGCTTCGCCGGCGCCTGCGGCGGCAACATCAACGTCGTCCAGGCCTACATCGCCGACATCACCCCGCCCGAACAGCGCTCCGCGCGAATGGGCCTGGTCGGCATGGCATTCGGACTGGGCTTCATCTTCGGCCCCTTGCTCGGAGGATTGAGCCGGCCCTACGGCCTGGCGGCTCCGGGCTGGGTCGCCGTCGCCCTGTGCACCGCCAACTTCCTCCTCGCCTGCCTCGTCCTGCCGGAGAGCCGCCGCCCATCCTCGGACCACGTCCCCGCGCGCCCCCGGGTCAGCCAATGGACCCACACCCTGGCCCAGCCGAGCGTGGGCCTTTTAATCGGGCTATTTTTTCTGGCCACATTTTGTTTTGCGTGCTATGAGACCACACTCGCCCTTCTCGTCAAGCACACCTTCCATTTCGACGAGGTCCATGTCAGCTACCTGTTTGCCTTCAGCGGGGTTCTCTCCGCCCTGATCCAGGGCGGCCTGATTCGCCGCCTGGTCCGCCGGCTGGGCGAATCGCGCCTCATCGCCGTCAGCTTCGCGGTCATCGGAGCGAGCCTGATCGGCTTGCCCTTCGCGCGCTCGCTGCCTGCGCTGCTGGGCGCGCTGGCGCTGCTGGCCTTGGGTTCGGGCATCAATCGCCCTCCCATCTTCGGCCTCATCTCGATGGCCACCCCGGAGCGCGAGCAGGGGGCCAACCTGGGGGTTGCCCAGAGCGCCGGCAGCCTGGCTCGGATCCTGGGACCGCTGTTCGCCGGCGGGCTGTTCGAATGGCATCCGGCCCTCCCCTATCTCGTCTGCGGCGGCGTCGCCCTGGCGAGCGGCTGGCTCGCCTCGCATCGCCTCCGCCATACGTTCCTGCGGCGCGATTCGCCGCCAACCGCCTAATCTTCGTAGCCCTGCGGGTGATCCCGGTGCCAGCGCCACGCCGAGGCCACGATCTCATCCAGGCTCGCGTGCCTGGGCCGCCAGCCCAGCTCGATCCTGGCCTTCTCGGCGGCAGCCACCAGCACGGGCGGATCCCCGGGCCGGCGCGGCTTCTCCACCACCGGGATCGCACGCCCCGTCACTCTCTCGCATGCCCGAATCACCTCCCGCACCGAGTACCCGTCCCCGTTGCCCAGATTGTAAAATCCGATCGGCCCCGGCCCCATCGCCCGGACGTGCGCATCCGCAAGATCCACCACGTGGATATAATCCCGCACGCACGTGCGGTCCGGCGTGGGATAATCCACCCCGTAAACCTCCGCAGCCGATGCCTGCCCCAGCGCCACCCCCAGAATCCGGGGGATCAGATGGGTCTCTTGGCGATGATGCTCCCCGCACCGCGCGGTCGCGCCTGCCGCGTTGAAATACCGGAACGCCACAAACTCGAGCCCGTGAACCTGGCGGTACCACTCGAGCACGCGCTCGAACATCCGCTTCGATTCCCCGTAGGGATTGATCGGCCGCTGGGGGGTGTCCTCGCCAATCGGCACGCGATCCGGCATCCCATAGGTCGCACAGGTCGAGCTGAACACCACCTTCCGCGCCCCCGCCTTGACCATGGCGTCGAGCAGGTTCAGCCCATGGGCAACATTGTTGCGGAAGTACTTGCCCGGGTTCTTCATCGATTCCCCCACCAGGGCCGAGGCGGCAAAATGGATGACGGCTTCCGCCCGGCTCGCCCGGAGCGCCGCCGCCGCCTCCTCCCGGTCGCTCAGACAGCCCACGATGAACCGCGCGCGCGGATCGACTGCCGACCGATGACCCTCGGTCAGATTGTCAAACACGGCAACCTCATGGCCCGCATCGAGCAGAACCTCGACGCACACCGACCCGATATACCCCGCTCCGCCCGTGACCAGCACATTCATGGCGCGCACTCTATCCCCGGCCAGCCGGAATGGCACGATCAATCGCACCCCATGCCTTCCAGTTGCATTATTTCCCGGCGGCGTATACAAAAGCCGCCATGGGCCTGCCCCGCGCGCGCCGGCCCTCGATGCAAATCATGAACCCCGATATCAAGGTCCGACGCCAGTTCGCCAGCGACAACTATGCCGGGATCTGCCCCGAAGCCTGGGAGGCTCTCGCCGCCGCCAACCGCAGCCACGCCCGCAGCTACGGAGACGACCCCTGGACCGAGCAGGCCTCGGATCGGATCCGCGACCTCTTCGAGACCCAGTGCGAGGTCTTCTTCGTCTTCAACGGCACCGCCGCCAACTCGCTCGCCCTGGCTTCCCTCTGCCACTCCTACCACAGCATCCTCTGCCACGATATCGCCCACGTCGAAACCGACGAGTGCGGCGCCCCCGAGTTCTTCTCCAACGGCACGAAGGTGCTCCTGGTGCCCGGCCCCGATGGCAAGCTCGAGCTCGCCGCTCTCGAGCGCATGGTCCGCCGCCGTTCGGACATCCATTATCCGAAACCCAAGGTCGTCAGCATCACCCAGGCCACCGAACTGGGCACCGTTTACTCCGTCGACGAGCTCCGCGCCATCGGGGATCGCGCCCGCGCCCTCGGCCTCCGGGTCCACATGGACGGCGCCCGCTTCACCAACGCCGTCGCCGAGCTGGGTGTCGCCCCGAAGACAATCTCCTGGCAGGCCGGCATCGACGTCCTCTGCCTCGGCGGCACCAAGAACGGCATGCCCCTGGGAGAAGCCGTGGTCTTCTTTAATCCCGAGATGGCCGCCGAGTTCGATTACCGCTGCAAACAGGCCGGCCAGCTCGCCTCCAAGATGCGCTTCCTCGCCGCCCCCTGGATCGGCATGCTCGAAAACGGCGCGTGGCTCCGCCATGCCGGCCACGCCAACCGCATGGCCGCCCGGCTCCACGAAAAAATCCGCGCCCTCCCCGGCCTTCAGGTGCTGTTCCCCCGGCAGGCCAACTCGGTGTTCGTTCAACTTCCCCCCGCCGCCATCGAGTCCATGCACGCCCGCGGCTGGCTGTTCTACACGTTCATCGGCCAGGGCGGCTGCCGCTTCATGTGCTCCTGGGACACCACCGAGCAGGACGTGGATGATTTTGCGGCCGATCTGGCGCAATCGCTGGCGCCCGGAGCCCTTCCATCCGGCGACCGGCTGACAGGGTAGGGCGGTCGGGCCGGCAAAAAGGTCGGCGCTCTTTTGCACGCGTCCCCGCCATCATCACCTCGCCCCGCGAGGCATGAGGGTGTGAGGGCGGCCGAAAGCTGGTGCTGACAGCAATCCAGCGGCTGCCCCATCAAAGAAGGTGCCCCATCTTGAGCCGCTTGGTGGCCAGGTATTTCGCGTTGTGAGGGTTCGGCGGCACCCGGATCGGCACCTGCTCCACGATTTCGAGCCCGTGACCCTGGAGGCCCACGATCTTGCGGGGATTGTTGGTCAGCAATCGAATTCGCCGCACGCCCAGATCTGCCAGGATCATCGCGCCCAGACCGTATTCGCGCAGATCCATCGGATAGCCCAGCTTGAGGTTGGCCTCGACGGTGTCCAGTCCTTTCTCCTGGAGCTTGTAGGCGCGGATCTTCGCGCCCAGTCCGATCCCTCGTCCCTCCTGGCGCATGTAGATCAGGACCCCGCGGCCTTCGTCGGCGATCTGGCGCAAGGCCTGCCGCAGCTGGATCCCGCAGTCGCACCGCCGCGACCCGAACACATCCCCGGTCAAACACTCGCTGTGGACTCGAACCAGAACCGGTTTGGATCCCGCCACCGAGCCCATCACCAGCGCCAAATGCTGGCCGCCATCGGTCCTCGCCGAATACAGATACAGGTCAAAATCGCCCAGATCGGTCGGCATCCGCACCATCTCCTCCCGCTCGACCAGGTTCTCGCGGGCGCGCCGGTACTGAATCAGGTCCTCGATCGCCCCGATCTTGAGCCGATGCCTCCGCGCAAACCGAAGCAGCTCGGGCATCCGCGCCATCGAGCCATCCTCGCTCATGATCTCGCAGATCACTCCCACGGGGAGGCATCCGGCCTGCTTGATGAGATCCACCGCCGCCTCGGTGTGCCCGGCCCGCTGCAGAACCCCGCCGGGCTTCGCGCGCAGCGGAAAGACATGCCCGGGCTGGACCAGATCGCTCGGGCCGGCCGCCGGATCCGCCAGCACCCGGATCGTCCGCGCACGGTCCGCCGCGCTGATCCCTGTGGCGATCCCCGACGCGGCATCCACACTCACCTGGAAATCCGTCCGGTGCGCCTCCCGGTTCTGCACCACCATCTGCTCGATCCCCAGCTGCTTGAGGCGCTCGGAGGTCGTCGGCACGCAGATCAACCCGCGGCCGCACTTGGCCATGAAATTCACCGCCTCGGGCGTGACGTGCTCCGCCGCCATCACCAGGTCCCCTTCGTTCTCCCGGTCGGCGTCGTCCACCAAAATGACCATTCGGCCACGCCGCAAATCAGCGATGACCGACTCCATCGAATCGAACGGCCGTCTCATACAATCTTTCCTGCCACCTGACTCCGCCGCACCTCTCCTTGCGGCAAATCGCCATTCTGGTGAACATCACCGCCCCCCTGCAAACAAAAAATCCCGGCCGCACGCGCCGGCCGGGATGCGATGCAATCGGAAGATCTCAGCGGCCTGCCGAGCGGTTCGTCAGCAGGACGGCGCCCTTGACCGGCGGTTGCGACCTCTTCACTTCGCGGGCCGACCGCACCCCTGCCGGACACTGGCCTGCCGCCCCCGCCTTGTTGATGGCAGGGCATGTCCCGGCCGCGACGCCGGCCTTCCCAGCCGGACAAACCGCCGTCTGGACGGCTGCCTTCGGACAGCCCTCCGGGACCGCCGCGCAGGCCGCCGGCCGCGCCCCGCAGGCGATCTGGCCCGATTGAGCCGCAACGGGGCAGCCTTCACAGGGCCCTGCCGGACACGGGCATTTCGCGGGGCATGCTTCGGCACATACCGCCGGAGCTGCACACGCGCCGCCCGACACCGCCGTGGCGGCTGTAACCGCCGTCGGGCATGGAGCCGCGCAACATCCCTTGCCAGCCTTGGACCCGGCTTCGCCGCCGGCCTGGCCGATCTGGAGCCCGGCCCACACCGCCACCGCCACCACCAACAACGTCTTTTTCATGTTCATCTCACTTTCTATTTTAAGTTAATTTCACGCAGATAGTAAGCCATTCGAATGATCTTGTCAAATGAGTGGGGCCTGGGACCGGTCCTATCGGGCGCTCGAACGCCGGTGGCGCGGCCGGGGATGATCGTCGAGGTTGCACGACAGATAGACGTGCCGGATTGAGTGACCGAACCCGTGCTTCTCGAAAAACGCCAAGGCGTCGGTGTTCTCCTCGTCGGTGTCCACCAGCATCATGCGCGCCTCGCGTTCGAGGAAGAGCTCTGTCAGCCTGCCCAGGAGGCGCGAGGCGATGCCGCTTCGTTTCCAGCCGGGCCGGACTCCGAGCCATTCCACCCAGCCATATCGCCAGGCGTTCCGGGGCTTTTCCATGATGCGGCCCAGGGCGAATCCGATGATCTCGCCGCGCGCCTCGGCCACGAGGCAGGTCTCGTCGTCGGTGCCGAACAGCGTGACGACCTCATGCTCATCCCACGAACGATAGAGCGTGGGCAGCTTTTCGGCGGTGAACAGCTCCTGCCCCAAGGCAAACACCACCGGCAAGTCGTTCAATTTCATCTCGCGCACCTCGACGGGGGCCGGCTCAGGCCTGCCCCGGCTTCGGCGCGCTTTTTCGTTCTCGCTCATAAAATCGAATCAGGAAACCATCTCTGGCTCCGTAAGAAACAGCCGTCCCCTTGACAGGCCATTTGTTCCATTGGACGCCGTCCGAGCCGCCATGCATTCATGTCAAAGTCCGGACAGCACCTGCCGCGCTTGCTGGAGCGCCTTCTCGAGTCCGGCGGGATCCTTGCCGCCGCCCCGGGCGAAATCGGGCCGCCCGCCGCCCTTTCCGCCCACCAGGGGGGCAATGGTCTGGATGATCTTGCCGGCCTGGATCTTGCGCGTGAATCCGGGCGCCACGCTGGCAGCCAGCGAAACGGCTCCTCCGTCCGTTGCGCCCAATACCACGACACCCTCGAACCGCCCTTTCAGGGTGTCGATGACGGCCTGCAGAAACTCGGCGTCGGCGCGGCCCAAGTTGGCGACAATCGCGCGGGTGGCGCCCATGTCCTGCGCCTGGGCCTCGATCGAGGCGGCGGTGTCCGCCGCCTGTTTCTGCCGCGATTCCCGGAGCTGCCGTTCCAGCTCCTTCTGCTGGGCGACAATGGCCTCGATCTTCTTCTCCAGCTCGGCCACGGGCGAGTTCACCATGGCGGAGAGGGTCCGGAGAAGGGCGAGCTCCTGCCCGGCCCGGCGGTAGGCCTCAAGCCCGGCCAGAGCCTCGATGCGCCGGATGCCCGCCGCGATGGCGCCTTCGCTTACGATCCGGAACAATCCGATCTCGCCGGTCGCCCGGCAGTGGGTGCCGCCGCACAGCTCCATCGAGTAGCCGTTGAGCTCCAAGGGCTGCCCTCCGATCTGGATGACCCGGACGCTCGAGCCGTATTTCTCCCCGAAGATCTGCATGATGTCGGGCCGCTTCTCGAGGTCCTGGTAGGGAACCTCGGCCCACGAGACCGGGGCGTTCTCGACGATCCGCTCGTTGACCAGCCGCTCGATATCGGCCACCTGCGCCGGCGTCAGCGCCGCGCTGTTGAAATCGAAGGTCAGCTTCTCGGGGCCGACGTAGGATCCCTTCTGGGTGGCATCCCGGCTGACCACCTCGTGGATCGCCCAATGCAGCAGATGCGTGACGGTATGATGCCGCTGGATGGCCGCCCGGCGTGCGCGATCGACCCGGACCAGGACGGGCTCTCCCGGCTCGAGGTTCGCCTCGGCCGGCGCCATATGCAGCCAGGTATCGCCGTTTCTCCGGGTGTTGAGGATCGGGATCGACCGCGGCCGCGCACCCGGGCCGGCGGACCCGAGCTCCTCCCCCGCAACAAGCTCGCCCGTGTCGCCCACCTGCCCTCCCATCTCCGCATAGCAGGCGGACTCCTCGAGAATCACGGCCGTCTGGCCCTTGAACCCGATGGCCTCGAGGACGCGGCTCGGTGTCTCGAGCCGGTCATACCCGACAAACCGAGTCGGATCCTGGGTCCCCACCTGGGAAAGCTCGATCACTTCCTTCTTTCGCGCCGCGCGCGCCTTGGTCCGCTGCTCGTCCATAAGGCGGTGGAATTCGTCCTTCTCGACGGTCATCCCCCGCTCCCGCGCCATCAGCTCCGTCAGATCGAGCGGGAAACCGTAGGTGTCGTAGAGCCGGAAGGCCTCCGCCGCCGGAAACGACCGGCTGGCGCCGACCGCGGCAGCCGCTTCGTCGAACAGCTCGATCCCGCGGTCCAGCGTCTTGTTGAAAGACTCCTCCTCGGTCCGGATCGTCTCCTCCACCAGCTTCTGCTTCTTTCGAATCTCCGGGAACACATGGCCCATCGTCTCGGCCAGCACCACCACCAGCCGATGGAAAAACGGCTCGTGGAATCCGAGCGTCCGCCCGTAGCGCACCGCCCGGCGCAGGATCCGCCGCAGCACGTAATGCCGGTCGGTGTTGCCCGGCGCAATGCCGTCTGCGATCGCGAAGCCCAGCGTCCGGATATGGTCGGCGATGACCCGAAATGCCACGTCGGTCTTCTCCTGTGCCGTGTCGCCTGTCGATCCCGCTCGGGGCAGAGTCGATCCGTACCGCCGCCCGCTCAGCTGCTCGATCCGGGAGAAGATCGGGCGGAACACGTCGGTTTCGTAGTTCGAGATGACGCCGGAGAAGTCGTTGAACTGCCGCGTGCACTGGATGATGCCCGCCACTCGCTCGAATCCAAGGCCGGTGTCCACGCTGCGGGCTGGGAGGGGCGAAAAGCCGCCATCGGCGTTCGCGTTGTATTGCATGAACACCAGGTTCCAGATCTCCATGCACTTCGGGCTGCCCGCGTTGACCAGCTCGCCCCGGCTGTCTCCGGCCGGGGTGAGATCCACGTGCAGCTCCGAGCATGGCCCGCAAGGCCCCGTGTCCCCCATCATCCAGAAATTGTCTTTCTTGCCCCCGTTGCGGATATGGAGCCGCGGATCCAGCCCGGCCCGGACGAAATGCTCGGCCCAGCAGTCGTAGGCCTCCTGGTCAAACTGGCTGGGATCGCCCCGGGCGGGATCGGGCGAGTAGACCGTTGCATAGAGCCGGTGCTTCGGAAACCGCCACACGCCCGTCACCAACTCCCATGCCCACGCGATCGCCTCCCTCTTGAAATAGTCTCCGAACGACCAGTTCCCCAGCATCTCGAAAAACGTGTGGTGGTACGTGTCCAATCCCACGTCCTCGAGGTCGTTGTGCTTCCCCCCCGCCCGGATGCACTTCTGCGTGTCCGCCGCCCGCGCGGGCCGGTAGGGACAGGGCTGCTGCCCCAAAAAGATCGGAACGAACTGGTTCATCCCCGCGTTCGTGAACAGCAGGTTGGGCGAATCCGGCATCAGGCTCGAGGAGGGGACGATCGTGTGCTGGCATCCCCGGAAAAAATCGAGGAAATCCTGACGGATCCGCGCGCTGGTTGGCAGATTGGAATCGCTCATATCATCGAGGCTGGCAGGCGTCCGCCGGCGCCAGCCCGCCCCCCTGGCAGGTCGTTAGCGCCCCTCGAGGGTTCGGCTGGCCGGCCGGCCAACGCCAAACCGCGCCCAAGATTTCCCAGCCTAGCCCATTGCCCGCCCCGAATGCCAGCGGAAGTTTCCACTCCATTTCAGACTTGCCTTGGTGGACGCTTGTCTGATGAATTACCCCGATGAGTTCTGAAGCGACCCCGTCAGCCGGTCTCTACGAAGTGCTGGCATGGCTCGAGATCCATAAGAAGCGGATTCTGGCTGGCGTCGCCATCGGCGCCGTGGTGGCATTGGCAGTGTCTTATTTCTTCTGGCACCGCGCGCAGCGCCAGCTGGCAGCGTCCGAAGCCCTGCTCCAGGTCACCATGGCTGCCAGCGCCGAAGGCCCCAACGCCCGCCCCTCCCCCGCCGATCTCCTGCGCGTGGCCTCCGATTATGCCGGGACACCCGCGGCCGCTCGCGCGCAGCTCCTGGCAGCCGGCGCCCATTTCTCGAGCGGCCAGTATGCCGAGGCCCTCGCCGAGTTCGAACGGTTCCGCCAGCGCCACCCGCGCAGCTCCATGATCCATGTCGCCGACTTGGGCGTCGCCGCCACCCTCGAATCGCTCAACCGCGCCGACGAAGCCCTTCCCGTCTACGAAAAAGCGGTCGATACCTACGCCAACCAGCCCGCCGCCCAGCAGGCCCGCCTCGCCATCGCCCGCATCTGCGAGGCCAAGCAGCAGCACGCCAAGGCCGTGCAGCTCTACGACGATCTTCTCGCCCAGCCCGACCGCGGCTACTGGGCCGCCGAAGCCCGCGAGCGACGCGAGCGGCTCCTGGCCGCCCACCCCGAGCTGGCCAAGACCAACGCCCCCGTCCTCGGCGCCACTGTCACCAACCTAATCCAGGGTACCACCCAGGTCCGAGCTGCATCCTCGGCGGCTGACTCCGCCCCGGCCGCCAATCCGCCGGCGCCAAGCAACGCGCCTCCATCCGCCGCCACGCCCGCACCCGGGACGAACGCCCCACCCGCGCCCTAGCCGGCCGCTGGCCGGTCCTGCGGGAGCCGTCGGAAGATCCATGGATCCGTCGGAGAGGGGCATGGCCGGGAGCGGCGACAGGCGGGCTGGATTGCATGGCGGATCGGAGGCCACCTCGTGTGAATCGCGCGAGCAACCTGAAAGGTTTCAAATAAGCCATGAAAATTGCGATCATTGGCACCGGCTATGTCGGGCTCGTCACCGGCACTTGCCTGGCCGAGGCCGGACACGAGGTGGTTTGCGTCGACTGCGATGCCGAGAAGATCGCCATGCTCGAAGCCGGCGGCATGCCGATCTACGAGCCCGGGCTCGAGGAGCTGGTCCGCGGAAACCGAGACGCCGGCCGGCTGCGGTTCACGACATCGACGCCTGAGGCCGTCCACGCCTCGCAGATCGTTTTCATCGCGGTGCCCACGCCACCCTTGCCCGATGGATCCGTCGATCTCAGCTTCATCGAGCGGGTCGCGCGCGAAGTGGCCGCCAACCTCACCGGCTACCGGATCGTGGTCGATAAAAGCACCGTCCCCGTCCGCACCGGCCAAAAGGTCGCCGAGACCATCAAGCGCTACTGCCGGACTCCGGTTGAATTCGACGTCGTCAGCAACCCCGAGTTCCTTCGCGAAGGCTCCGCTGTCGAGGATTTCCTTCGTCCGGACCGGATCGTGGTCGGGGTGAGCTCTCCCCGGCCTGTCTCCGCCATGAGACAGGTCTACGCGCCTTTCGACGCCCCCATCGTCGTCACCGATATCCAATCCGCCGAGCTCATCAAACACGCCGCCAACTCATTCCTCGCCCTCAAGATCTCCTATATCAACGCCCTGTCCGTCATCTGCGAGGCATCCCATGCCGATGTCCAGGATGTCGCCAATGGCATCGGAATGGACCGGCGCATCGGCCGGCAGTTCTTGGATGCCTCGCTGGGCTTCGGCGGCAGCTGCTTCCCCAAAGACCTCAGCGCTTTCATCAAGATCGCCGAGCAGCTGGGCTACGACTTTGCCCTCCTGCGCGAAGTCCAGCGGATCAACGCCCAGCAGCTGGACCGGTTCTTCCGCAAGATCGTCGATACTCTCTGGGTCATCAAGGACAAGCAGATCGGCATCCTCGGGCTCGCCTTCAAGGAAAACACCGATGACGTCCGCATGTCGCCCGCCATCGAGCTTTGCCGCCGGCTCCAGGCCGAAGGCGCCCGCCTCCGTGTCCACGATCCCAAAGCCATGGACAAGGCCCGCGCCTTGCTCCCCGATGTCACCTATGTCGCCCACCAGGATGACGTCGCCGAAGGTTGCGATGCGCTCGTCCTGGCCACCGAATGGTCCCAGTTCAAGCAGCTCGACCTGGCCAAAGCCTGCCGCGTCATGACGTGCCCGATCCTGTTCGACGGACGCAACCTGTTCGACAAAAACGAAATGGAACATCTCGGCTTCATCTATAAAAGCATCGGTCGATGATCCCCATCGAGGTCTCCGCCGCTTTGGTCTTCCGCCAAGGCCGGCTTCTGATCACCCGGCGGCTTCCTCACGAGCACTTGGGCGGCCTCTGGGAATTCCCGGGCGGGAAACGCGAGCGGGGTGAATCCTGGGAATCCTGCCTTGCCCGCGAACTGCGCGAAGAGCTCGCTTTCGAAATCGATGTCGGCAGACTCCTCCGCGAGGTCAAACACGCCTACCCCGAAAAAGTCGTCCGTATCCGTTTCTTTCGCTGCGGCGTCCGCAGCGGTGAGCCCAAGCCCATTGGCTGCGCAGAGCTTGCATGGATCCACCCCCCGCAGCTCAGCCAGTACGACTTTCCTCCCGCTGATGCCGTTCTGGTCGAGGACCTCGCGCGCCACCTCGATTGGTGGCAGGATCCTCCGCCGCCCGGAGCGCGACCTGGCAAGCCGATAGCCGAAAGGTAGGGCGGCCACTTCGTGGACGCCGGATTGATGGCCGTAAGCTTACCACCCGGCGCGCCGTCACAGGCCGCCGAAGTGCGCCTCGATGTCTTCCCGGAAGTGGTTATGGTCAAAGCCGATAATCTTCAGCTCTCGACGCGCGTTCTCCTCCGAATCGCTGGCGTGCGCCGCGTTCACCATCACGGTCTGGCCAAACTCGCGCCGGATCGATCCCGGCGGCGCCTTCGATGGATCCGTGGGCCCAAGCACTTCCCGGATCTTCCTCACCGCGTCAGGCCCCTCGTAAACCAGGGCGATGCACTTCTCGGTGCCGGGCTTGGTGCGATCCTCGTCGGCACAGGTGTGCGGCGAATGCCCGGACATGAACTTCACGATGTTCTCGAACTGCCAATCGGCGTGCAGCGGGCTCAGGATCTCCCCCAAACGCCGGGTTTCTGCCGGCGGGATCTCGAACTGAAGCTCCGGCTCCAATGCCGCCTTCGCCCGGGTCGCCACCACGTCGGTCAGCCGCGTCCTCAAGACCTCCCGCACCGGCGCGTAAAACTCTTCCGCCTCCGCCACGCTCATCCGATGCACCTTGATGCCAATGATGAACAGGCCGGTTCGCGAGAAGAAATCGATCACGTTGCCGGGCCGGCCAGTCGGAAACCGGAAATTGTCCGGCTTGATCAGGACCAGCGTCCTCTGAACCTGCGCCCCTTCCGGGTATGGGATCACCCCCTGCAACAGCCCCCCATCGGTGTCCGAGTAGCGCGCCCACAGCTTGAGCTTCTGTTGCGCTTCCGTCGCGTCTGGCGCCGCCAGCACAGCAGGCTCGAAGTAGATCACCTGGTTGTGATCGTCAAACACCAGATCCCCATAGGTGTCCCGGATGGTTTCGCCCCCCATCCGGTCGAGGCTGAAGTTGCCCACCACCGACCGGACTCGCCGCACCGCGTCCTCGCCCCGAAAGACCAGCAGCATCACCCGCCGCCGCCGGCCGGTCCTCGAGTCCGGCACAAAATTCTTCAAGATGTAGCCCCGGATCAGCTCCTGAATCCGCCGGTCCTGCGGATCGTTGGCCGTCACCAGCATCTCCGCATACTGCCGGACCAGCTCGATCCCCGGCGCAAACATCCGCGCCCCCACCAGCTCCAAACCCGTCCGGCTGATCAGCCGCGCCAGGATCCCCCCGGTGCGCGACTTCGAAAGCGAATACGGAGTGAGGATCGCGTAGCCAAGTTCGTGAGCCATAGTCGCCTCGGAATTATGCTGGAGATGTCGGCTCTGTGGACGGCGCTCCCGATTCAGCCGCCACCTTGCCGCCGATGATCTTGAACATCACCGCGCCGCAGGTCGGGCACTTGCCCTTGATGGCCTTGCGACCATTTTTCATGGTCTCCTCCATGGCATCCACAATCTCCTTCCGGGCCTTGCACTTGACACAATAACCTTCTGGCATAAGCGGTTCCTGCCTGCAACGCATCATGCATCGCCGCAGTTATGGAATCAGCTTACGGACCCCCTGCCAACGGCGTCAATGGCAAAAGGAACATCTCCGGGGCCGGGTGGTTTTGCGTATATGATTCGCCACCAGTATGTTAGCAATAATCAAACCGCCATCAGCCTCCTCAGCCACCCCCCTATGCTCACCTCCTAGCCCCCCCGGTTTACCCCTTCCAAGCCCCCGGTCACTTGCCATACTGGCGCCGCAATTCCGTCTTCAGCACCTTGCCGGCGGCATTGCGCGGCAATGCATCCAGAAAGTGCATCTTCCGCGGGACCTTGTAATCCGCAAGATGCGCCCGCATGAATGCGAGCAGCTCTTTCTCATCGATCGCCTGATGATCGTTGAGGGCCACGAACGCCACCGCATGCTCACCCCTGTGGGCGTCGGACTGGCCGATCACCGCCGCCTCCCGGACTCCCGGATGCCGGTAAAGCACCTCCTCGATCTCGCGCGGATACACGTTCATCCCATGCACCAGCAGCATGTCCTTCTTGCGATCGGTGATGTAGCTGAAGCCGTCCGCATCCTGATATCCCACGTCGCCTGTCAGAAGCCAGCCGTTGCGCAGGGCTTTCGCGGTCTCTTCCGGCTGATTCCAGTATCCGGTCATCACGTTCCCACCCCGCACGCAAATCTCACCCACCTCTCCCGGCGGAAGCACCCGGCCCGAATCGTCCTGCACTGTCACCTCGACGTTGGCGATCGGCAGGCCGATCGATCCTGCCTTCCAGGGGCCCGAGATCGGAGTGAACGAAACCACCGGGCTCGCCTCGCTCAACCCGTACCCCTCCAGTAGCGGGAACGGAAATTTCCGGTTGAAATCCGTCAGAGTCTGGACCGGCAGAGGCGCGGCTCCGCTGATGCACAGCCTCAGAGGCAGATCGGTGGGGACCGATGGATCGAGCAGCGCCCGGAAGAACTGGGGGATCGCCGGCAGGATCGTCGCCTGCCGGTGCGCGATCTCGAACAGCACGTTCTTGGGCGGATGAAGCGAGCGCACCAGCACGATGGACCCGCCCACGATCAGGGGCAGAAACACGCAGACGCAGAGCATGAAGCTGTGGAACATCGGCAGCAGCAGCACGAACCGGTCATGATCCACCGCGGCGAGCACCTGCCGGCAGCTCTCGACGTTATGCAGCAGGTTCCCGTGGGTCAGCATAGCCCCCTTGGGCCGGCCGGTCGTGCCCGACGTGTAGATGATGACCGCCAGATCCGCCTCGCCCACCCCCAGTCCGCACCCCCTGCCATCCCCGCCGCAACCCTCGGCTGGAATCCCATCGGCCATCAGCACCCGAAGCCCCTCGATGTGCGATTGGACCTCTTCTGTCACCGGACGCAGGTCCTCTTGGCTGATCAGCACCCGGATCCCCGCGTCCCGCACGACGAACTCCACTTCCTCCGGCTTCAGGAAATTGTTGATCGGCACGACCGACGCCCCGGTCGCCAGGCTCCCGAACAACGCTGCCACGAACTCCGGGCGGTTCCGCAGCAATAGCCCGATCCGATCTCCCCGCCGCACCCCCTGCTCCTCACCCAGCCGGCCCTGCACCCACAAGGATTGCCTCCATAACTGCTCGTAGGAATACTCGGCATGGCCCCAGAACAAGGCCGTTTTTTGAGCGTTGCGCGAGGCGGCGGAGGCAAATGCATCGACCAGGTTCATGCGGACTTTAGTTGACGAAATCGCGTAATACAAACCCGATGTGCCGCTCGGAGTCAAGCTCCTCCAAAGGCTCTGATGCGATCCTGGAAGGAGCCGGCCCCGGGGCGGATGACTGCGCGGCGGGCCAAGCCGGCGCTGGATCCGCTCCTGGGATTCCGCGTCGGCGCGGCCGGGAGGCCTCAGCCGCCCACCGAATAGAACCGGTGATCGCCCTCGAAACCCGACAGGCCATGTCGGCCCTGGTCGGCGAGCGGCAGGGCGCGATCTAGTCGGCTGGCCGCCGCCTCGCTCGCCAGCGTGTGGAGCCGCAACATCGCCGCCAGTTTCTCCATCCGAAATGCGAAATGCACCTCCGCCCCCAACACGTTCTCCTCGCCATCGCCGATCCCCGTGTCTAAAACGGCCGCTCCGTGATGGATGGCCCATCGAAAGGTTGGCATGCCCGCAGCCTGCAAGGTCATCAGCCCCTTGAGCGTCTCCGTCACTTGCGCATCGGCGGTTGGCGACGGTTTCCAGTAGGCAAACCAGCCATCTCCCAGGAACGTGTTGATGACGCCCTCGGCCGGCTCGAGGATCTCCTTGCAGGCGAGGAACCACCGGCCCACCAGCCCGGCAAACTCCTCGGGCGGGAGCGTCTGCAGCAGGACCGTCGATCCCACGATGTCCGCCACCAGGAGCCAGAGGGGGGACGACCGCCGATCCTTGGGCCTGGGCAGGACCGTGGTCGGCATTTGAGTGATCACCTCGGGATCCACGCCCGCCCGGTGAAACACCAGCGCGTAATCGGCGATCTCGATCTCGTTCCGATCCGCCAGCGGCACCGGCTGGCGCACCCGCCTCCCGTCCAGATAGGTCCCGTTGGTGCTCCCCAGGTCCACCAGCCAGTGCTCCCCGTTGCTCTGGGCATGGACCAACGCATGGCGCCGGGATACCCGGTTGCCGCTCAAGACCAAAATGTTCTCGCCCGACCGCCCGATGGTCAGCGTCGATCCCACCGGTATTCTGTCTCCCCCTACGATCTCGATCCAGGCGTTCATGCCCCCTTGACAATCAGCGCGTCCGGTCCCGGGCCAGCACCGCCCCGCCCACGATGCCCGCGTCGTCTCCCAGCTTCGATGCCACGATCTCGACCCCCTTCGCCGATCCCGCAAAGGCGTAGTCGCGGGCGGTCTCGACGATGATCGACATCATTTCGTCCTCGAGCGCCGCGATCACCCCTCCCCCGAGCACGATCACTTCCGGATTCAACAGGTTGATCAGATTCGCCACGGCGATCCCGGTGTATTCGGCGGCCTCCTCGATCACCCGCTCCACAAACCGGTCCCCCTGGCGGATGGCCTTCCGCAAATCCCCGCTCCGCATGTCGGCCAGATCGTCGCCCAGCATGCTCGTCAGCACCGTCTTTTGCCCCTCCTTGACCGCGGTCTGCACCCGCCGGAAGATGGCGGTGCGGCTGGCCAGCGCCTCCAGGCATCCCCGATTGCCGCAATTGCACTTGGGCCCCTCCACCTCCAGCACCATGTGCCCAATCTCACCCGCCGTCCGGTTGAACCCCGAATACAGCTTCTTGTCCAGGATCAGCCCACCCCCCACGCCCGTGCCCAGGTAGATGCCGACCATGCTCCGCGGCTTCGCTTCGAGCTCGGTCGCGTAGATCCCCATCGTGGCCGCGTTGCAGTCGTTCTCGATCACCACCGGCAGCTCCAGATGATCCTCCAGCTCGCGCTGCAGCGGGACATTCTCCCACCCCAGGTTGGGCGCCAGGATCACACGCCCCGACTCCGGATCCACCGCCCCCGGCGCGCCCACCCCCACGGCCCGGACCTGCTTCAGGCTTAAATCGCACTCGTCGACCGCATCCTGCACGCAGCGCGCCACGCGATCGATGATCGCCTTGACGCCCCGCTGCGATTTGGTGCTCATCTTGGTCCGTCCCACGCAGTTCTGCGGGGATCGGAACACTCCTGCCAGGATCTTGGTGCCTCCCAGATCCACGCCCACCAGATACTCTTTCCTGTCTTGCGCCTCTGCCATATGCAACCGCCTTCTCCCGCCGCGAAAGGACAAAACCGCCCGGCCTGCCCGCCGGCCGCCCCCGCCCGTCGCCGCCTATCGTTTCCGCACCACCACGGCCTCGATCTTGCGCCTCAGCTCGGCGTTGACCTCCTCGATCGGCCGGTTGCCGTTCACGATCTCGAAGCCGTAATGCTGCTGCAGCCGCTGGAATTGCTCGTAGATTCGCCGCTGGTAAACCAGGAAGCTGTCGAACCACTCGCGCGCCAGCCCCAAATCCATGCCGCTCTCCCAATAATCCAGCGTGCGGTTCTTGGTGAAGTTCCGCTGCGCCAGCTGCTCGGGAGAGACATTCAGATAAAAGACCGCATCCGGCTCGAGCGCGATCCCGTAAAGGTTTCGCAGCCAGGGCTCGTCCATCCCCCGCACCATGTCCCGGGCCATCAGGGTGTAGATGTAGCGGTCTGCCAGCACGATCGCCCCCGCCTTGAGCGCCGGCAGGATCGTGTTCTCGAGCTGATCGGCGAAATCGGTCGCATAGAACAGGCTCAGCGTGATCCGGCTCAGGATGTTGCCCTGCTTGGCCCGCTCGAGCTCGTGGCTGACCAGGCTCGAGAGCTTCAGGCCGACCTGGGCGGTTGCGTGGCCGCACCCCTCGAGCCACTCGACCAGCCGCGCGATCTGCGTCGACCGCCCCGAGCAGTCCGCACCCTCCACCACCACCAGCTTGCCCACCAGCCGGTGCAGCTCCACCCCCGGCAAACCATGCCCGTAAAACCGCTTCGGCGTCGGCACCGGCGTCGTCACGTGCCGCCGCTCCCGGCGCTTGAAACGGATGTGCCCGCTCTCCGAAGGCGATGGGGTCGGCATGCGATTCATCGGCGGTTGTCCCTTCTCAAGTTCTCGGCAGGGCGAAGGCGTCGAGATTCAGCCGCGCCGCCACCATCTCCCGCACCACCGACTGCTGCGTCTCGATCGGCTGGTTGGCGTCCACCACCAGAAACCCATACTCGTCAATCATCGCCAGGTATTGGTCCAGTATCTTGCCCTGAAAGATCCGAAAGCTCTCGTGGATGTCCGGCGACAGCTTCATGTCCATCCCCGCCTCGAAATACTTCAGCTGCTGCCGATGATCCAGGATCCGCTGCAGCGACACCTCCAGGCGCGCCTTGAAGAAGAACGTCAGGTCCGGCAGCGCCGCAAAACCGTACAGGCCGCGCACCCACTCGGCGGCGCACCCGCGCACCACGTCCCGCGCGAACGCGGTGAAGATGTAGCGGTCGCACAGCACGATGTAGCCGGCCCGCAGCAGCGGCACCAGCTGCCGCTCATACCGGTCCGCAAAATCCGTCGCGTGGATCAGGCTGAACGTCGTCGGCGTCAGCAGCTCCATCTTTTTGGCCTTGCTCGTCGCGCTCTTGACCAGCTCCGACGAGTTCCACTCGCTGAAGAACACCTTCAATCCCTGCAGCTCCAGCCACCGCTGCAGCAGGCGGATCTGCGTCGATTTCCCCGATCCGTCCAAACCCTCCACCGCAATCAGCCGGCCGGGAAAATTCAGTTCGGAAAATCGCTTTCGCATCGTCCCCGCCATCCTAGAACCGTCCTCCGGATTCACAACTCTTTTTCACAGCCACACCAGCCATCGGAGCCCCTCGAGGCTGTTCAGGGTGGCCCAGGACAAGATCCATCGGACCGCCGGGATCTGGATCGCCAGGATCACCAGCAGAAAGCCGAATTGCGACAGCCGATGATACGTCTCGTCGCTCATCCGCGTCGCGAACTTCAGCACGCTCGAGCCGTCCAGCGGCGGGATCGGCAGCAGATTGAAGAAGGCCAGATACAGGCTCAGGAGCGCCAGCCGATACCCCGTCTCCTGGGCCATCCCCACCCCCGCCACCTCCCCAATCCTCGCCACCGCCAGCGCCCCGATCGCCAGCACCAGGTTCATCCATGGCCCCGCCAGCGACACCAGCACGTCGTCCCGACCCCGGCGCCGAAACAGATACGGATTCACCGGCACAGGCTTGCCCCACCCGATGATGAACCCCGCCATCCTCGAGTCCGCCGCCATCAGAAAGACCGCCACCAGCGGCAGGACCACCGTCCCCAGCGGATCCATGTGCGCCAGCGGATTCAACGTCAGCCGCCCCTGCAGGCGCGCCGTGTCGTCCCCGCATTTCCACGCCGCCCACGCGTGCGCGAATTCATGGAAGGTCACGATGAGCAGCAGGCAGCAGTAATTCACCAGCCCGTCGAGCAGCATCCGATCGTTCATCGCCGGGAACCTAGCAGAAGTGCGCCAGCCGCCCAACTGCTTTTTCCCCCTGCCCCGAGGCCAGCCACAACCCCGCAGCCCCTCCCCCAGCGGCCTGCATAAACCGGCGGCGAGTGAGTGCCCCATCCATCGATAATCGAGCTGTTGGCACAACGTGCCTTCTCAGTTGATCAGAAAGGATGACCGAAGGGCAGATTCTCTATCGCACGAAGCTCGTGCTGCGTTTCGAGGCGCGGATCTCACGGTAAATCTTCTCCATCCGCTGCACCCGGTCCGCCAGCGCCCCCTCGGCAATCCGGTTCTTTTGCTCGGTCAGATCGTCCGACAAGTCATACAGGGCGACCGGCTTGTCGTTCTCGATGTCGAACACCAGTTTCCATGGGCCCTCGCGAAGCGCATGCGCCATGCCATCGCTGCCAGACGACGCACCCCTCTTCGCGGCTACGTTCCACGCCTGGTTCATCGCTGTCTGCCGGTTCTGCGCCCGCTTGCGCGCGACAACCGCCTGGACACGGGGCAGATCGGGCGATCTCTCGGTGAATGCATCCCGCCCCGGGCTGCTCTGGATCAGCAGCGTCTGCCGCACCGGCCGATCGTCCCCCCGATCGCCAAGCAGGACCGAGGCCAGGCTCACACTGTCCAGCATCTGATCCGCCTCGAACGCGCCGCCCGCCAGCTCGACGAACGTCGGCACAATGTCGTGCGTCCCGATCAGCTGATGCCGAACCGTGCCCGCCGGCACTCGCCCCTTCCAATATGCCACGAACGGCACCCGGTGCCCGCCCTCCCATATGAACGACTTCGATCCCCGCAATCCGCCGACCGCATCGTGGCCAAACCCGCGATCCTGCGGAGTGGGGATCCCGCCGTTGTCGCTGGTCACGATCACCAAGGTCTTTTCGAGCAGACCGCGCCTCTCCAGCGCCTCGACCAGCTTGCCCGCCACGACATCCACCTCCATCACCATGTCCGTTTTCGGCGTCATCTTCGACACGCCCTTGACCGCCGTTCCCAGCAATGTGTCCGGAGGCGTGTAAGGGCCGTGCGCGCCATCCGTCGAAAGATGGATGTAGAACGGCCCGCCCTTGTCGATGAACGCGATCGCCTTCTCGACCAGCGCCTGCCCGACTTGCCGGCTATCCCAGCCGGGCAAGCCCGGCCCCGGCGAAGGGACTTGGCCGCCATTGAGCGGGCCGGCCTCGAGCTGCACGACCTTCGTCGGATCGCCCGCCACGCGATTGTTCTCGAAAAACATGTAGGGCGGCGCCTGATGCCCGCCCAGCAGGACGAACGAGGTATCGAATCCCCACTGGCGAGGCCCCACCGTCATCGGCTTCGTGAAATCCGGCTTGCCGTCCGCCCCGGTCTCGAACTGCCCGCCAAAATGCAGCTTGCCGAACAATCCGGTCCGATAGCCCGCCGCCTTCAGCAGTTGGCCTACCGTCTTTTGGCCGTCGAGAAATGGCGGCGCCTGATTCCACCCCCACGTGCCCCCCGGCGTCCGCCCCCGCCATGTGTAGTTCCCGGTCGCGACCGAATACCGCGTCGGCGCGCACAGCGCCGCTGGCGTGTGCGCATCCGTGAAGCGCATCCCCTCCCGCGCCAGCCGGTCGATGTTCGGCGACGGGATCTTGCCTTGCGGATTGTAGCACTGGAAATCGCCCCAGCCGACATCGTCCGCCATGATGAACACGATGTTCGGACGGAGCGCTTCCGCCTCGCTGGCAGCCGGCAGCGTCGCCAGCAGGATCGCGGCCGCGAAAAGCGCGCCAACGTACGACAGCGCGCCCAGCCTTCCGCCTACAGCGCCTTGGGTCCCGGCGCCTGGCGCTCGGCCTCCATCTCGAGCGAGCACTGCCGGGTTGGCCCGTTCTCGCAACCGGGCTCTTGACATGTCTTCAACGGTCCTGGGTTGATGAGTGGGGCGTATCATAGTTCAGACAGTGATTGAGGTTGGCGCTGGTGGGCACGACAGGGGTCGAACCTGCAAGGATTGCTCCATGGGATCCTAAGTCCCACGCGTCTGCCAATTCCGCCACGTGCCCTCCTTGTTAATCAAACAGTTATAACCTGTTTCAGCGGTGGGCTTGACAGTTGCGACGGTAGTGCCACATGGAATCCTCAGCATCGCC
>Ga0209310_1000357_pt1 | contig 55715 bp, 49 predicted proteins | sample AD_UKC030_MetaG_FD_184415 | JGI IMG/M metagenome (GOLD analysis project Ga0209310, IMG submission 184415) | Active sludge microbial communities of municipal wastewater-treating anaerobic digesters from USA - AD_UKC030_MetaG (SPAdes) (version 2) | ecosystem: Engineered > Bioreactor > Anaerobic >...
ATCGTCACGGCGGAGGACCTCGATCTCCTGTTCGCCGGGAGCGAGCTCCCCGCCGCCGGCCAGGTCTCGCTGCCTCCGGGGGGCGTCGCCCTGGCCGACGCCGAGCGCCAGCTCATCGAGCAGGCCCTCGAGCGCTGCGGCTGGGTGCAGAAGAAGGCCGCCGAGCTCCTGGGCGTCTCCGAGCGCGTCCTGAGCTACAAGATCAAGAACCTCGAGGCGGAAGGAGGGCTCAGGCGGCCGGGATCGCGGTGACGCGGCGCGGCGGCGGCTTTACCCGCTCAGGCGGGCTCGGGTACCATGACCCGATGCGCAAGCCTAGACTAGCCCTCCGGGTGACCCTGAACTCGGTCGCGATGATCTTCTCCGTCTACCTCGTCATGCAGTTCGTGAGCTACTTCCGGGACAACATCCTCTTCGGGATAGCCGGCTTCTCGGCCCTGCCGCGGGCGGTCCTGGGCTTCATGGCCGCCAACGTCCTCCCGCCCACCCTCTTCTTCGCGGCCATCCTCTACTTCCTCGCCCTGCCCCTCCAGCGGGTCGAGGCGAGGCTCGCCGCGGGGGAGGAGCTTCCCCCCGAGGAGCTCGAGGCGACGCGCAAGCGCATCCTCGGCTTCGCCAAGGTCGTCCTCGCGATGAACCTCGTCGGCTTCGCCGCCGGCTACGTCCTCTTCCTCGTGTCGAGGGGCCAGGCCTCCCTCCTCCTCCGCCTCGACAAGCTCGTCATCCTGGTCTCCAACCTCGCCGGCGGGGCCGTCTACGCCGCGGCCCAGTCCGCCCTCGACGGGGTCGCCTTCGCCCCCCTGCGCGACCGCCTGGGCATCCGGGAGATCGGGGTCAGGCGGCGGGAGGCGACGAGCACCCGACGCCAGGTGGAGATCGGCATCCTCTGCGCCGTCTACGTCCTGACCTTCCTCCAGTTCAACCTCCGCGACCTCTCCGACTTCCACGAGGCCGAGCTCGGCGTCCTGGCCTCGATCCGCTCCGGGGCCCTGCCCCCGGACGAGGCGGCCGGGGCCTACCGCGAGGCCCTCGCCGGGCTCCTGGGCTCCCTCACCGGCCGCCCGGGCCTCGATGCCGCGGCCATCCCCCTGCCCTGGGAGCGGGGCAGGAGCTTCGCCTCGGTCCAGCAGGGGATCTTCGCCCTCTACTTCGCCTTCCTCTGCGCCGTGGTGGCCGGGGCCCAGCTCGCGATCGCCCACGAGCGGCGCCGGGGCATCGACGCCATCCGCGACCGGCTGCGCGAGGTCGTGGCGGGGGAGGGGGACCTGCGCGGCCGCCTCGCCCTCCGCTCGATGGACGACTTCGGCGAGCTGACCGAGCTCATCAACCGCCTCCTGGACGAGTTCGCCCGCGTCGTCGGCCGCATCGCCGCCGAGGTCTCGCGGACCCGGGCGGGGGCCGACGAGACGGCCCTCGTCGTGGCCGAGGCCATGGAGAAGGCCGGGGGCGCGGCCGGGGCCCTCGTCGCCCTCAAGGACGAGATCGAGGCCGAGGCCGCCCGCTCGCGATGCCTGCGGGAGAGCCTGGCCGAGTTCCGCGGGGCCGCAGCCAAGGTGAGCGAGGCCGCCGAGGCCCAGGAGGGCTCGGTCGCCGACAGCTCGGCCGCGATCGAGGAGATGGCGGCGAGCATCGGCTCGGTCGAGGAGATGACCCGGCGGGCCGGGGAGCTCGCCACCTCCCTCGCCGGCCAGGGCGAGGAGGGCGGCCGGGCCGCGGCCGAGACGGTGGCCGCCATCCGCGAGATCGAGGCGGCCTCGGCCCTCATCCTCCAGGCCACGGGGGCCCTGGGCAAGATCTCGAGCAGCATCAACCTCCTGTCGATGAACGCCTCCATCGAGGCGGCCCACGCGGGCGACCAGGGCCGGGGCTTCGCGGTGGTCGCCGACGAGGTGCGCAAGCTCGCGTCCAACGCCGCCCGCGAGACCGCGTCGATCAAGCAGCAGATCGCCGCCATGGCGGTCAAGGTGGCCGAGGGCGTCCGCCGCTCCGAGTCCTCGGGCGAGATGCTCGCCCGGCTCGCGACGGGGCTGGCCGACTCGGCGAGCATCTCGCGGGAGGTGGCCCAGGCGATGGGCGAGGAGGCCGAGGGCACCCGGGCGGTCGCCTCCTCGGTCTCCCTCGTCGCCGAGGCCTCCCACTCGATCCGCGGCCGCATGGCCGAGCAGGAGGAGCGCATCCGGGCCATGTCCGAGGCCCTCGAGGCCACGCTCCGCCGCCTCGAGTCCCTGGCCGAGGTCTCGCGCCGCCAGGCCGAGGGCGTGGAGTCCCTCCGCCGCTCCTTCGACTCGGTCAGCCGCGGGGTCGCCGCCAACCGCGAGTCCGTGCAGGGCCTCGAGGCGGGGATCGGGCGCTTCAAGCTCTAGCCCGCGCCGCGCCGCGCCCCGGCCTCCCGGGAGGGCAGGGCCCCCTCGAGCTCGAGGAGGGCCCGCTTGCGCGGGAGGCCCCCCGCGTAGCCGACGAGGGAGCCGTCCGCGCCGATCACGCGGTGGCAGGGCACGACGATCGCGAGGCGGTTCTGGCCGTTGGCCCGGGCCACGGCGCGCAGGGCCTCGGGCCGGCCCAGGGCCCGGGCCTGGTCCCGGTAGCTGCGCGTCTCGCCGTAGGGTATGGAGCGCAGGAGCTCCCAGACCGCCCGCTGGAACTCCGAGCCGGGCAGCTCGAGGGGGAGGTCGAAGGCCCGCCGCCTCCCCGCGAAGTACTCGCCGAGCTGGGCTTCCACCTCCCCGTGGAGGGGGCGGCGGCCCGGCGCCGCCGCGGCGCCCAGGAGGCGCTCGAGATCGCCTAACTCGGTCTCCAGGGCGCGGCGGTCGGCGAACTCCAGGAGGCAGAGCCTGCCTCCGCGCTCGGCCGCGACCATCGTGCCCAGGGGGGTCTCGAGGCGGCTCACCCAGAGGGCGGGGGAGCGCGCCGCCCGGGAGGGGCTCGCGCCGAGGGCGGCCTTCGCTGCCCCGCCGAAGCCGCTCAGGGAGTCGAAGCCCGCCGCGAAGGCCGCCTCGGTCACGGTGGAGCCGGCCTGGATGGCGCCGAAGGCCCGGGCGAGCCGGGCCGAGCGGGAGAAGGCCTGGTAGGTCTGCCCGTAGCGCCGCTTCCAGAAGCGCCGCACGGCCTCGGGATCGAGGCCGCGGCCCCGCAGGTCGGCGTCGCGGAGCCGCTCGCCCCCCTCGGCCGCCGCCGCGAGGAGCTCGCGGTAGGCCTCGGGCATGCCCCCGGGCGGGTCGAGGGGGGCGCAGAGCTTGCAGGGCCGGAAGCCCGCGTCCGAGGCCTCCTTGGCGCTGCGGAAGAAGCGCACGTGCTCGCGCCGCGGCTTGCGGGCCCGGCACACGGAGCGGCAGAAGATCCCCGTCGTGGTGATGCCGTAGAACACGACCCCGTCGTAGCCCGGGTCCCGCTCGAGCAGGGCCCGGTAGTACTCGTCCTCTCGTCCTTCCATGGGCCGAAGGTAGCGCGGCCGGGATCGGCGGGGCAACCGGAAAACCGACGACCAATTCCCGCCGCGGCCCGGCCTACAGCTCTTGCTCGTAGACGCGGTACTTGCGGTAGGGCTGGCCCCCGAGCTTGATGGCCGTGTTGGTCATGGCGGCGTTGTCCTCCTCGACCCAGGACATCTCGCCGGCGTAGTAGCCTTTCTGGACGGCGTACTTGTAGCAGTAGTAGTACATGGCCAGGTCGATGCCCCGGTTGCGGTAGTCCTTGCTCACGCCCATGGAGAGGACCCGGGCCAGGTGGATGTTTTTACGCGCCGCGAGCATGCGGAAGATCCCGAAGGGGAAAAGCCGGCCGTAGGCCGCCTTGAGGGCCACGTTCATGTCCGGGAGGCAGAGGCAGGCCGCGACGACCTTGCCCTCGACCTCGACGAAGAAGATCATGTCCGGGTCGACGGCGGGCCGGAGGTCCTTGGCGAGCTGGACGACCTCCTCGTCGGTGGCCTCGGTGTAGAGCTCGTTGACCCGCTCGAAGTCGTTGTAGATCGCCTGGAAGCGCTCGACCTCCCGGTCGAATTCCTTCATGTTGATCTTACGGATCGTGAAGCCGCCCCGGGCCTCGATCCGGGGCATGATCTTGGCGAGGCGCTCGGGGAGCTCGTTGTCGGGGAGGAGCCAGGCCACGAGGTCCTTCCACTTGCGGTTGCCGCAGCCCTGGATGAGCTCGTCGTGGTAGGCCGGGTTGTAGGGCATCATGATGACCGGCGAGCCCTCGAAGCCCGCGATCTGGGTGCCGATGAGGTCGCTGGGGTTGGGGCTCATGGGCCCGACGAGGCGGGTGCAGCCCCGGGCCCGGCCGAAGGCCTTAGCCGACTCGAAGAGGGCGGCGGCCGCTTCGGGATCATTCGCGCACTCGAACCAGCCCCAGGCCGCGGCCTTCTCCTTGTTCGCCTTCTCCCACTGGCGGTCGACCAGGGCCACCATGCGGCCGACGGCCCTGCCCTCGCGGCGGGCCAGGTAGATCTCGCCCTCGGCGTGGAGCCAGAAGGGATGCTTGGAGCGGTCGAGCTTGCGCTTCTCGTCCATGCGCAGGGGGGGGACCCAGTTCCCGTCGCCCTGGTAGAGCTCGTAGGGCAGCTGCACGAACTCGCGCAGGCTGCGGCCCTGCTCGATCTTCTCGATGGTGACTGGCATGGAAGCTAGGGTAGCGGCGCGGGCGCGGCCCGGTCAAGGCCGGCCCCGCCGCCCCGCGCGCCGCGGCCCGGGCCGCGCAGCTAGAGGGCCTCGCCGGGGCGGTAGTAGAGCCCCTCCCGGACGTAATGGAGCCGCCGCTTCCAGGCCTCGGGGGCCGCCATGGCGCGGAGGACCGAGCCCAGGACGATGGCCGAGCTCCCCTCGATGACCACGCGGAGGAGGCGGCACTCGAGCCAGGCCCCCACCCCCTCGGGCACGAGGGCGTCGACCGCCTCGGCCTTATGGGCTGCGATGCCGTAGGCCTCGTACTTGTCCAGGTCCCGGCCCGAGGCCGAGCCCGTCCTCTCGACGAGCTCGCGCTGCTCGGGGGTGGGCAGGGCCAGGACGAACTCCCCCGACTCCAGGAGGTCCTCGTAGCTCCGGTGCCCCGGGTCGCAGACGAAGAGGACCCGGGACTCCGGCTCGTAGTCCAGGGGGCAGTTCCAGGCCACCGGGGCCAGGTCGTAGCGGCCGTCGTCGGAGTGGGTGCAGACGAGGACGAGGCCGCCGGCGTTCAGGAGCTCGTAGGCCTTTTCGAGGGGGACTGCTTCGTAGTTCATGGGAGCCATTCTAGCGCCCCGGGGCCCCGCGGCGCGAGGGCCGCAGCGGCCGGCTCAGGCGGGCGGGCCGGCCCCCGGGCTCGGGGGCCGGCCTGGGCGAGGGGGCCTGGCTTACTCGCCGTCCCACTCGGCCTTGACCGCGTAGGCGGTCAAATCGCTAGCTAACGAATATGTGGTCCCGACGTTGATATTTATCGAGCTTGTGACTGAACTGCCCGAGGAGATGTCGTAGCTCGGCGTCCAGGCCGTATAGGTGCCATCAGCCCCCATAACCTCAATCAATATTTTCACGTTGGATAAGTCTTTCGATCCATAGTTTTCGATCGTGTAGTGAACTTCAGCGACTGGCGAATTGTATTCTTCTACACGAATATCCGAGAAATCGAGCTGGTAATCCGGAATATCGCAGCCCCCGACCAGGGCCGCCAGGGCCAGGGCCAAGATCGCGAGGGGCAGGCCGTACTTCGTTTTCATAGATCCTCCTGTGAGGACACTATATCGCGGGACGGAGCCCGCGCCAGGAGCGGGGCCGGATAGGCTCGGGGCGCCCGGCCGCGCTATACTCCCGCCCATGAAACTACCCCTCGCGCTCTGCCTCGCCCTCTGCCTGGTCCCTGCCCTGGTCGCCCAGGCCCCCGCGGCCCCGGCGGCTCCCGCGGCCCCGGCCGAGCCCTCCGAGGCCGACCTCAACTACGCCTTCGGCATGATCCTCGCCGCCAACCTCAAGAGCACGGGCCTGCCCATCGACCTCGAGCAGGTCTACCTCGGCCTCGGCGAGGCCTTCGCCGGCAAGCCTACGCGCATGAGCCAGGCCGAGGCCGGCCAGGCCATCCAGGCCGCCTTCCAGGCCGCCCAGGAGCGGAAGCTCGCCGCCAACCTCGCCGCGGGCAAGAGCTTCCTCGCGAGCAACGCCAAGCGCAGCGGGGTCACGGTCACCGCCTCGGGCCTCCAGTACGAGGTCTTGACTCCCGGCGCCGGCGCCAAGCCCGCCGCGACCGACACGGTCACCGTCCACTACGAGGGCCGCCTCGTCAGCGGCAAGGTCTTCGACTCCTCCTACCAGCGGGGCGAGCCGGCCACCTTCCCCCTCGACCAGGTCATCAAGGGTTGGACCGAGGCCCTCCAGCTCATGGGCGTCGGCGCGAAGTACCGCATCTTCCTCCCCTCGGAGCTGGCCTACGGCGAGGAGGGGGCCGGCGACGACATCGAGCCCAACTCCGTCCTCGTCTTCGACGTCGAGCTCGTCTCCATCGGGGCCAAGTAAGGCCCGGGCGGGAGGCGCGACCTTCGGCGAAGGTCGCTCCCCCCGCGCCCCCCTCCTCCAAGGCTCCCTAGGCCCGCGGCGGCGGGCCGGCCGACTTCGCGAAGGCGCCCGGCGTCGTCCCGACGACGCGGCGGAAGGCCGCCGCGAAGCCGGCCCCGCTCGTGAAGCCGCAGATCGCGCCGACCTCGGCCGGGGGCCAGCCCTCGGCCAGGAGGCGCTTGGCCAGGGAGAGGCGCTTGTAGAGGATGTGCTCGTGGAGCGTCCCCCCGGTGTACTTCTTGAACAGCCGGCTCATGTGGAAGACGCTCGTGCCGCAGGCCGCGCCGATCGCCTCGAGGGACAGGTCCCCGCCCAGGTTCCCCTCGATGTAGCGGAGGACCGCCGCCAGGCGCTCGGGCAGCTCCTCCCCGCCGCCCGGCTCGGGCTGGGAGCGGTAGGCCCGGTTCGCGAAGACCAGGATCTCGAGGAAGGCCGCGAGCTTCTGGAGCCTCGCCTCGGGGCCGGAGCCCGCCGCCGCCTGCCCCATGCGCTCGAAAAGCGATATGGCCTCGGCCCGCTGCTCGCGCGAGAGGCGGATGACGTTCCCCTCGCCCTTGGGCCGCGCGGCGAAGCATTCGAGGGGATCGTAGCCCTCGGAGCCGAACTGCCGGGCGAAGCCGGCGTCGAAGAGCAGCCGCATCCGGTCGAAGCGCTCGTCGGAGCGGACGTGGAGCTTGTGGACTTCCTGGTTGTTGAAGACCAGGAGGCTGCCGGGCTCGATGAGGTGGGCCGACTCCTCGATGAGGAAGGTGATATCCCCCCTGGCCACGAAGAAGAGCTCGTACTCCTCGTGCAGGAGGGGCGGCGTTCGGAAGAGGTGCTTGGCCTCCGAGGGGAGGCTGCTCTTCGAGGTGAACTTCACCTGCGTATCGATGTGGTCCAGCTCGATGGGCGGCACCCCGGGCTCCTCCTCGGTACCGGCGAGTGTAACCGAAAGGGCGATCCGGGGCGAGCCCGCGGCGGCGGCGACGCGAAGCAAGAAATTATGAAAAATAGAGCAAGATTATTGATATCGATACTTTCTCCCTGATATACTGCCCCGTCCCCCTTCGGGGATACATCGACCCGGCGTCATCGCAACGCTACGTTTGGAGTGATCCCATGAGGTTGAAAGGCATCGTACTCGGCGTCTGCCTGGCCCTGCTGGCAGCGGGATGCGCCAGCGTCGAATCGGAGTCCTCGTTCAAGCCCGGCACCTACAGCGGCTCCGCGGAGGGGCGCAACGGCCCCCTCGTCGTCGAGGTCAGGGTCGACGCGAGGTCGATCCTCGGCGTCTCCGTCAAGGAGCACCGGGAGACCGCGGGCATCTCGGACAACGCCATCAAGCTGATCCCCCTGGCCATCGTGAAGAAGCAGGGCCTGGCCGTCGACTCGATCTCGGGCGCCACCCTGACCAGCGAGGCCATCAAGAAGGCCGCGGCCGAGGCTCTGAAGATGGCCGGCGCCGACCTGGGCGCCCTCGCCGCCTCCAAGGCCCCCGCCGGGCCCCGCGCGCCCATGAAGCCGGGCACCTACTACGGGGAGGCCTACGGCAAGTGGCCCAAGGACAGCAACGAGGGCGGCCGCTTCCTCTCCCCGGCGGTGATCAGGCCGATCCGGGTCGAGGTGAGCGTCGACGCGGCGAGGATCCGCGAGGTCAAGGTCCTCTCCTGCGACGACACCCCCGGCTTCAAGGAGTCCGCCATCGCCCGGATCCCCGCCGCCATCGTCGAGCGCCAGAGCCTGGGCGTGGACGCGGTCACCGGCTCCACCCTGACGAGCCGGGGCATCATCTCGGCCGCGACGCTGGCGCTCGAAGAGGCCGGCGCGGATATCCTCGCGCTCAGCTCCGTCAAGGAGCCGAAGCGAGAGGCCTCCGTCGAGTACGCCGCGGACGTCGTCGTGATCGGCGCGGGCGCCTCGGGCTCGGCCGCCGCCCTCGCGGCCGTCGAGAAGGGCGCCAAGGTCCTCGTCCTCGAGAAGACCGGCCAGGTCGGCGGCATGGGCGGCTGCTCGACCGGCTTCATCGGCGTGGGGAGCGAGCAGGCCAAGAAGGCCGGCAACGCCAAGACCGTCCAGGACGTGTTCATGGAGATGATGGACTACACCAACTGGACGGCGAACCCCATCCTCGTCAAGGCCATCCTCGAGAAGTCCGGGAGCACCGCGGACTGGCTCGCGGCCCACGGCTACAAGATGACGATCGCGAACGCCTCCTTCACCCACGACACGGGCAAGGGGAACGCCAAGATCCAGAACCTCTACGACACGTACATCCTCCCGGCCGGGGGCAAGCTCCTGCTGAGCACCCGCGCCGAGCGGCTCATCACCGAGGGCGGCAAGGTCGTCGGCGTGCTCGCCCGGGGCGACGACGGGACCAGGGTGACCGTCCGCGCCAAGGCGGTGATCGTCGCCACCGGCGGCTTCGGGGGCAACAAGGAGATGCTCCGGAGGTACACGCACAGCGACAAGTACTACCTCACCGGGCTGGCGACCAACACCGGCGACGGCATCACCATGGCCCTCGCCACCGGGGCCGCCCTCAGCCCCGAGCTCTCTCCCCAGCTCACCGAATTCGCCGCGAGCACGGTGCTGGACTACAACAGCTACTTCATGAAGTACATGAACTACGGCGGCCTCCTCCAGGTGAACCGCGAGGGCAAGCGCTTCATGGACGAGAGCCTCTGCGCGAGCCAGCCCCTGGCCAAGGGCGCGACCGCCATACGCACCGCCGAGTCCTTCTTCGTGGTCCTCGACCAGGCCACCCTCGACACCCTCGAGGCCAAGGGCTTCCCGGGCCTCTTCGGCCCGGAGAAGACCAAGGAGCTCATGAAGAGCATCAACTGGCGCTCCCGCGCCCTCGTGCCCTTCAAGACGATCAAGCAGGAGATGGCCGACGCGATCGCGGCCGGCGTCGCCTTCAAGGCCGACGACATCGCCGGCCTCGAGAAGGCAGCCGGCTTCGCGCCGGGGGCCTTCGTGGCCACGGTGGAGCGCTACCGCGCGGCCGCCGCGAAGGGCGCGGACGACGAGTTCTACAAGGAGCCCTTCTGGCTCAAGCCCATCGAGAAGGCGCCCTACTACGCGGTCCGCATGGAGCCGGCCATCTTCGGCACCATCGGCGGCATCAAGGTCAACGAGCGGATCGAGGCCCTGGACGAGGAGGGGAACGCGATACCCGGCCTCTTCGTCGCGGGGCAGGACGGCGGCGGGATGTACGGCTACCCCTACTACGAGATCGTCGGGGTCTCCCAGGGCTACGCCTACAACTCCGGCCGCATCGCGGGCGAGAACGCCGCGGCGGCCGCGCTCCGGTAAAGGCCAGGCGGGCGGGTGGCCACCCGCCCGCCCCGCCTCCCTCGGCCGGGCCGCTCCCCGGAGGGCGGCCCTAGCCCTTGACCGCCAGGGTCGCGATGAAGCTCTTGATGTAGGGGTCGAGGAGCTCCCCGTAGCCGGAGAGGTCCTCGTAGAAGCCCCTGATCGAGAAGCCCGCGGCCAGCTGGCCCCCGATCTGCGAGTCCAGGGAGTGGCCCCACTCGAGGACCTCCTTGTCCCTGATCCGGGCCTCGAGCTCCTCGGGCGGGAGCTGGGCGATATCCGCGTAGGGGACCCGGTAGCGCACGCGGAGCTCCTCGCCCCGGTCCCAGGCCGCCAGGTCGAAGATGTAGGTGATCGGGTTGCAGAAGCCCGCGAGGAGGCGGCCGCCCGGCCGCAAGACCCGCGCGCACTCGCGCCAGACCGGCTCCACCGCGTCGACGAAGCAGTTGGACACGGGGTGGAAGACCAGGTCGAAGGAGGCGTCGGCCAGGGCCCGGAGGTCCTTCATGTCGCCCTGGACCAGGGCGATCTCGAGGCCCTCGCGCTCGGCGACCAGGCGGTCCTTGGCCAGCTGCTCGGGGCAGTTGTCGAAGACCGTGACCCGGGCCCCGGCCGCCGCGAGGATGGGCCCCTGCTGGCCCCCGCCCGAGGCGAGGCAGAGGACCTCCCTGCCCGCGACCGGGCCCCCGTACCACTCGCGGGGCACGGGGATGGTGGGCGTGAGCACGAGGCTCCACTCGCCCTTTCTAGCCCGCTCGACGGCCGGGCGCTCCACGGGGACCGTCCACTTGTTGCCCCCGGCGACCTCGCGGGCCCAGGCCTCGCGGTTGTGCGCGACGATGTCCATGCGGTTCCTCCCTCTCACAGCCGAGGCAGCCAGGCCCGGACCAGGGGCCCGAGCCGGCACTCGACGTTAGCCGAAATAGTCAGGGAGCGTCCGCTCCTCCGGTCGAAGTAGGAGAGGAAGCGGACCCCGGGGTCGAAGCCCTGGACGAAGGCCACCTCGTCGTCGTCCTCGAGGATCCAGACCCCGAGGCCGTAGCGGTCGTCCTCGTCGGTCCGGGGGACCTGGACCGAGAGCATGGACTCGACCGTGTCGGGCTTGAGCAGCCGCCCCTCCTCGAGGGCCGTCCAGAAGCGGGCCATGTCGGCCCCCGTAGTCAGGCAGCCCCCGTCTCCCCCGCCGACCAGGGGGATCGAGTAGAGGTTCGAGCGGAGCGAGCCGCCCTCCTCGATGTAGCCCGTCGCCGCGTCGGGCGGGGGCATGTCGAGCCGGAAGCAGCCCGTCCTCCCCATGCCGCAGGGCTCGAAGACCGTCTCGCGCAGGTAGTCGGGGAAGGCGCGGCCCGAGGCCCGCTCGACGAGGTAGGCCGCGAGGACGAAGCCCGAGTCGGAGTAGCGGAAGCGCTCGCCGGGGGCGAAGGAGCCCGGGCGGCCGGCGAAGAGGGGGAGGAAGTCCTCGGGCGAGCGCATCCGGTAGTTCGGCCGCTCCCGCCACAGGGCCTCGTAGTCCTCGCCCGCCTCCTCGTCGAAGTAGTCGGCGATACCCGAGGTATGGGTCAGGAGGTGGCGGAGGCTCGCCGCCTCGTGGACGGCCCAGGGGGCGATGCGGGGGTTCACCGGCTCGTCGAGGCCGAGGAGGCTCCGCTCGACGAGCCTGAGGGCGGCGACGGCCGTGAAGATCTTCGAGCCCGAGGCCATGCCGAAGGCCGTATCGGGCCCGTTCGGCCGCTGGTTGGGGAAGTCCGCGTAGCCCTGGCAGAAGGTCTCGAGGACTCGCTCGCCCTCGCAGAGCGTTATCGTGCCTGAAAAGCCTTCGTAGACCTGGTCCTCGCCCATGCCGCGCCCCCTTAGGCGGCATGATAGCCTCCCCCGTCCCCCGCGGCCATCGCCCGAATGGGGGAAGCGCTGCCCCGGGGCGCGCCGCCGCGAGGGGCAGGACCCCGAGATAGGCGGCCCCGAAGGCGCGCCGCCGCGGCGGGTGTCGCGGGGCGAAGGCCGGCGAGCCTGGCGCGAGGGGGATGAACCCGGCGCCACGAGCCGCGTCGCGAGATAGGGCGGCGGGTGGGCGAAAAAAACGGCGGTCCGCGAGTATTCGAGCGGATCGCCGTTGGTATTCGCCCAGGCCCTGCCCCGGGCCGCTTTTGAATGCAGGCGCCAGGCCTTTCTCGGGTGGAGTTAGGCCCAGCTTAGCAGCCTACTTGCCCTGGACGAAGGCCGGGAGGGTCCCCGTCGAGCACATCTGCCCGGCGATGTAGCCGTGGACGGCCGCGTCGGGGATGGCGTTCGAGCCCAGGCGGTTCGTGCCGTGCACCCCGCCGGTCACCTCGCCCGCGGCGTAGAGGCCGGGGATGACCTTGCCCCAGACGTCCTGGACCTCGGTCTTCTCGTCGATCGCGAGGCCGCCCATCGTGTGGTGGACCGAGGGCCACTGCGGGATCGCGTAGTAGGGGCCCTTCTCGATGGTCATCATGACGCCCTTGTCGATCCGCTTGCCGAAGTCCGGGTCCTTGAGGTTGCGGACGTACTCGTTGTGCTTCGCGATGGTCGCGGCGAGGGCCTCGCCGGTCATGGCGATCTTGCCGCCCTTGTAGGCGCGCTTGTTGATCTCGGCGGCCAGCTGCTCGAGGCTGTCGGCCTTAAAGATGCGGTCGGCCTTGATGCCGTCGGCCATCTGGCCCTCGGTGATGAAGCCGCCCTTGCGGTAGATCTCCTCGCCGAAGATGGAGAAGGTCGGGAAGCCCGCGGAGTCCTGGGCGGCCTTGGAGCAGACGTCGCGGCGCTCGCCCTCGTTGACGTAGCGCTTGCCGTTGACGTCGACGTAGACGATGCCCGCGCTCGGGCCGGAGAAGGGGATGACCGCGAAGGCGTCGAGGACGCCGTTGTTCGGGTCGGCGAAGGGGTAGAGCTGGATGTAGCTCATCTGGATGGTGTTGGCCCCGATCTCCTGGGCCTGGGAGATGCCCTCGCCGGTGGCGCCGACGTGGTTGGTGGTCGGCAGGTCGGCGGTCAGGGTCGGCACCTGCTTCTGGCGCATCTCGACGTTCGCGGAGAAGCCGCCGGTGGCGAGGATGAGGCCCTTCTTGGCCTGGATGTCCTTGGTCCCGCCCGCGGTCTGGACGCGGATGCCGACGACCCGGCCGGAGAGCCGGCCCTCGCGGTAGATCTTCACCATCTTGGCGCTGGTCATCACCTCGACGCCGGCTTCCTTGACCATCTTCTTCTGCACCTGGACGATGTCGGCGCCGACGCCGTTCTGGGTGGTGTAGGTGCGGTAGCCGTAGTGCCCGCCCGGCCTGGTCAGGGACTCGCGGACCTTGAGGCCGTTGTCCAGGAGGAGGTCGAGGTAGAAGGGCGAGCCGTAGACGAGGTTGCGCACGAGCTTGGGATCGCCCATGTAGTCGCCGCCCTTGAGGGTGTCGGCGATGTGCTTCTCGGCGGTGTCCGGCTCGAGGTTGAACTTCTTCTGGAAGCCCGCCGCGAGCTTGGAGGTATAGGCCGCGTAGACGCCGCCGTTGATCTGCGAGTTCCCGCCCACGAAGGGCATCTTCTCGACGAGGACGGTCTTGGCGCCGTGGGTCGCGGCGCTGTGCGAGGCCGACAGGCCCGCGAAGCCGCCGCCCACGACGACGACGTCGTAGGAGAGGTCCCACTTCGAGGGCAGCTCCGCGGAGGCGGCGACCGCCTCGGCCTTGGCCTTGGGGGCCTCGGCGGCGGGGGCCTCGGGGGCGACCCGGAAGTCCTCGACCTTGCCGCCGGCGGCGACGATGGCCGCGCCGACCGCCTCGAGGATGCCCTCGCTCGTGCGCGTGGAGCCGGAGACGGCGTCGACCGCGACGCTCTGGGCCGCGACGATCCGCTGGGGCATCTCGGCCAGGGCGACGTCGGAGACGCCCGCCGTCTCGTTGGCGGCCTTGACCGTCACCTTCTCGATCCGCGTCGCGGAGAGGGTCACCTCGATGGTCAGGCCGTCGTGCATGCCGTTGACCGTCTGGGTGTAGACGCCGGGCTTCATCGGGCTCACGGCGCGCTGGGCCGCGGGCGTCGCCTTGGTCGAGGCCTTCATCTGCTCGCAGCCGGCTACTGCCAGGACGGCGATCAGGGCGAGGGCCAGGATCCGCAGGGACTTCTTCATGCGATTCCTCCTGGGAACATGGTGTTGTGGTGCCCGCCGTGACGAGCGGCGGCGATCACTGTAGTACTCTTTCTGGTAAAAAGTATCAATACTTAATTATAGTTATAATAATATCTATTTATTATTGGATGATAACTCGCCTGGACCGCCGCCCCCTGCCGAGCCGGACGCCGACGTGAGGGGAAGGCCATGGGCGCGCCGCCGCGGCGGGTGTCGCGGGGCGAAGGCCGGCGAGCCTGGCGCGAGGGGGATGGACACCGCGTCCCTCCGAGCCTGCCCGGGGGCGCGGCGGGTGTCGCATGAAAAAGGGACGCCCGAGTATTCGAGGGCGCCCCTTTTGTCTTGCGACAGGACCCGCCCCCGGCAGTCCTTGGAAGGTCTGCGGCGGCGCGGCCTCTTTAGGGAAGTCGCTTCACGCCTTGGCGCGCCGCTTCTTCACGTCTTCGGCCTTCCTGGCCACCCGGTTCCACACCGCCGCGAGGCCCATCGCCTTCGTCGCCGCGGAGAGGGTCGCGCGGGCCTCCTCGCGCATCCTCATGGTCCCGTCGTAGACCACCTCGTCGGCCAGGCCCGACTGGGACTCGTACTTCGCGCGGCGCTCGCGGATGGGGTCGAGGAAGGCGTTGAGGGCCTTCGCGAGCTTCTCCTTGACCTCGACGTCGCCCACCTTGCCGGCCCGGTAGCGGGCCTTGAGCTCCTCGACCTCGGCCTTGTCGGGATTGAAGACGTCGTGGTACTGGAACACGGGATTGCCCTCGACGGTGCCGGGCACGTCGGCCGAGACCCGCTTGGGGTCGGTGTACATGCCCATGACCCGCTTGACGACGGTCTTCTCGTCGTCGGAGAGGTAGATCGCGTTGCCCAGGGACTTGGACATCTTGGCGTTGCCGTCGGTGCCGACGAGGCTGCCCACCTCGCTCACCATGACCTCGGGGATGGGGAAGGTCTCGCCGTAGAGGTGGTTGAAGCGGCGCGCGATCTCGCGGGTGACCTCGACGTGGGCCTCGTTGTCCTTGCCCACGGGCACGAGGTGGGAGCGGGGCAGGAGGATGTCGGCGGCCTGGAGGACGGGGTAGCCCAGGAGGCCGAAGGGCATCTCCTCGATGCCGGCGCCCTGGGCCATCTCCTTGAGCGAGGGCACGCGCGACAGGCGGGGCACGGTGATGAGGTTCCCGAACAGGAGGGCGAGCTCGCAGACCTCGGGCACGGCGGACTGGAGGTAGATCACGCTCTTGGCGGGATCGATGCCGCAGGCGAGGTAGTCGAGGACGATCGCGCGGGCGTTGTCGGCGATGGCCTCGATGTGCTCCTTCTCCGGCTTGGTCGTCAGCATGTGGAGGTCGGCGACGATGAAGAAGCACTCGTACTCGTCCTGCAATCGGACGCGGTTCTTGAGCGAGCCGACGTAGTGCCCCAGGTGGAGCTTGCCGGTGGGGCGGTCGCCCGTGAGTATGCGCTTGCGTTCCATGCTCTTTCTCCGATGGAGGGCTGCGCCGCCCGTACGGGGCGGCGCGCGGTGCAGTGCCGGCCCGTTTCCGCCTTCGGGGCCCCGCGAGCCCCAGTCGCCTCGACTCGCGTTAGGCGAAATCGATGGCGGGCGGAACGGCGCGGCGCCAGGACCAGCGGCGTCCGCGGGGGCCGCCGCGCATGCCGAGTCCGAGGTGAAGGCGGGCCAGCGCGTCCATGACGGCCATCAGTCTAGCCCAGGGGGGGGGGAGGGCTCAAGCGGGCCGGCCAGGGGGCCGCCCGGGCCGCGCCCGGCGCCCAGCCCTAGGCGCCGCGCCTGCCGACGATCTGCTGGATCCGCTCGCTGAGCTTGCGCATCTCCGAGACGACGACCTTGAAGGCCTGGCCCCGCTCGCCGAGCTTGGCCGCCTGGATGGAGCCGTTCATGGCGAGGATGCGCATGTTCTCGGCTATCTCGACGATCTCCTCCTCCATGGCCCGGATCTCCTCCCGCTCCCGCCGGGCGCTCGCGTCCCGGAGGATGGCCTCCTGGGCGGCGAGCTCGGCCATCTTCTGGAGGGGCTTCACCTTCTCGGGGTCGCCCCGTATGCCGATGAGGCCGAGGCGCTGGGAGCCGAGCCTGATCGAGCCGATGTAGCCGGCCTTGGTCCCGGCCATGGATGCCGCCATCTCCTCGCTGATGGCGTGCTCGTCCAGGTCGTGGATGATCATCCGGTGCCCGCCCTCGTGGTAGCTCCCCACCCGGGTCGGATCGTAGGAGGCGATGATCACCCCGTCCGTGCCGATGACGTTGGCGCCGGCCCCGGAGGCGGTCATGATGTTCGCGACGATCTTCTGCGCCAGTTCCGTGTTCAGGCGGTAGCTCTCGCTCATATCCTTTCCTTCGACCAAGGAGGGGACTTAAGTATTATGGATACATTATACCATGTCTTTTGTAGCTGTAGTTGAAAATGTACAGGTGTTACAATCCGATGGGGATGCGGCGGGGCCTAGTTCCCGCGATCATGGGGCGAGGGGGCGACGATGCGGCTGATCGGTATCCTGGGCGGCATGAGCTGGGAGTCCACGGTCGAGTACTACCGGATCCTGAACGAGGAGGTGGCCCGGAAGCTCGGGGGCCTTGCCTCGGCGCGGATCCTCCTGGCCTCGGTGGACTTCTCCTGGTATGCCTCCCGCATGGGGGAGGGGCGCTGGGAGGAGATCGGCGAGGCCCTCGCCGGGGAGGCGCGCCGCCTCGCCCGGGGCGGGGCCGAGGCCCTCCTCGTCGCGACGAACACGATGCACCGCTTCGCGGCCGAGCTCGAGGCGGCCGCTGGCATCCCCCTCCTCCACATAGCCGACGCCGCGGCCGAGGCCGCGAAGGCCCGCGGGGCCCGCCGGGTCGGCCTCATGGGCACGAGCTACACCATGGAGTGGGGCTTCTACCGCGACCGGCTCCGCGAGCGGCACGGCATCGAGGCGATCGTGCCTCCCCCCGCCGAGCGGGCGCTCGTGAACCGGATCATCTTCGAGGAGCTCTGCCGGGGGATCATCACGGAGGAGTCGCGGGCCGCCCTGCGCGGCGTGGCGGCCGGCCTCGGGGCGGCCGGCGCCGAGGGGATCGTCCTCGGCTGCACGGAGCTGCCCCTGGCCATGAAGGAGGGGGAGCTCGACCTGCCCTACTGGGACACGACCGCCCTCCACGCCCGGGCCGCCGCCGGCTTCATGCTCGCCTGATCCGCCGCCAGCAGAGGTAGGAGTAGAGGTAGAGGTAGGCGACGCCGCCCAGGGTCGAGGCGAGGACGAGGGCTTCGAGGGCACGGCCCGCCGGGATGGCCAGGGAGAGGATGAAGAGGGCGCCCAGGGCGACGAAGACGAGGGCGCCGCGGCGGTGGGTCAGGCGCCAGACCTCGTCGTCGGCGAGGGCCCAGGGCGTCTTGATGCCGACGAAGTAGTTGGGCTTGAGGGTACCCATGAAGTTGCCCAGGCCCACGAAGAGGAGGCCGAGGAGGAGGCGGACCAGGACCCCGACATCCAGGCCGAGGCCGAGGGCGGCGAGGATCGCGACCCAGGCGATCGCCGCGAGGGCCAGGACGATGAGGCGCCCGATGATCGCGTAGGCCCGCGCGTGGCGCTCGTACGAGGCGCGGCGGGGATCGAGGCGGGGGAGGAGGCGGAGGAGTAGGGCGGTCGCCAGGGGGAGGGCGCCGAGCCAGAGCATGTTCCAGCGGGGCCCCCAGGAATCGACCCTGCCCGCGAAGTCCCAGTGGAGGGGGACGGTCGCGGGGAGGAAGGGGTAGGCGGCGATCGTGCCGGCCAGGGAGAGGATCGCCGCCGCCATGCCCACTCTATCGCGTTTCATGTGTTCCTCCGAAGGCGTTTCCGGGCTCTGCTTCAGTGCCTCGAAGCTTGTAGACCCAGGAGAGGAGCTCCTGGAAGACCGTCGTGTTGAGCGAGTAGATGATGCTCTGCCCCTCGCGCTCGGATTGGACGAGGTCGGCGGCCTTGAGGAGGGCGAGGTGGTGGCTCACCGCCGGCTTCCCGATCGGGAAGGCCTCGGCGATCTGCCCGGCGGAGCGGTTCCCCTCCTTGAGCAGCTCGAGGATCCTCCGCCTCGTCGGGTCGGACAGGGCCTTGAAGACCTCGTTCACGCAGCCCCTCCTTCGATGCTTCGATATTTCGACAAACATCAAAATAACAAGAAGGCCGGCTTTCGTCAAGTTCCGCCCGGATCGCGCCGCTTTATCGAGGCTAGACCCTGTATTTCCCCGGCCGCCTCCATAGACTAGGAGTAAAACAACCTTGTGGAGGCAGCCCGATGGCAGATGCTGGCCGGACACCCTTCGCGGCGTCCGTAACGGAGCGATTCCTGAAGCGCTACGAGGGGGCGGATATCCTGATCCGCTCCAAGGCGACCTATACCCTCGCCCTCGCGGGCATCCTCTTCCTCGCCGACCTCATTCCCTCCATCCTCATGGCGATCCGGGGCCTCGGCGCCCTCGAGGCGGCCTTCCGCCTCGGCGCAGCCTTCCTCCTCGGCCTGGTGCTCCTCTTCCTCCGTGGCGGCCGCCAGCGCCTGGCCTCGAACCTCCTCCTCGCGGCCACCCTCGCCGTCTTCACCGGCCTCGTGGTCCTCCAGGAATATCGGCACTACTACCAGCTCTACTCCCTGGCCTTCCTCCTCGAGTTCGCCGTCCTCATGGCCTGCCTCATCGGGCTCAAGGCCGCCCTTCCCGGCTTCGTCGCCGGCTCCTCCTTCCTCATCGTCCTCGGCTTCTATCTCCTCCGCGTCCGCCCCCGGGATCCCGGCGCGGGCGCCGCCCTGGCCCTCTTCTTCATCTTCCTCTTCTTCGCCATGTCCGGCCTCATCGGGGCTCTCATCATCAAGAGCGTCGAGCGCTTCGTCGCCCTCGCCCGGGCCGAGGCCGAGAAAAACCGCGCCCGGATCGAGGAGCTCGGCGGCCTCGTCCGCTCGATCCGCGAGGGCATGGCCGTCGGCGACAAGCTCCTGGGGATCGCGGGCGAGAACCGCGGCCGCGTCGGCGAGTCGGGGACCAGGCTCGCGGGGCTCAAGGCCGGCTTCGCCCGGCTCTCCGAGCTCATGGGCGAGGCGCGGGCCGGCAACGAGGAGATCGAGGCCTTCGGGCGCTCCGCCCTCGACCGCACGAGGGACCATGCCTCCGACCTCCTCGAGACGAGCTCGGCCATCGAGGAGATCAACGCGACGATCGACAACGTCTCCGCGGGCTCCGAGGAGAAGCGCGCGAGGCTGTCCGGCCTCCGCTCCGTGACCGAGAGCGGGATGGAGGAGATGGGCCGGGCCCTCGCCTCCATCGAGAAGATCGCGCGCTCCTCGAACGCGATCACCGAGATCGGCAAGATCATCCAGAAGATCTCGAGCCAGACCAACCTCCTGGCCATGAACGCCAACATCGAGGCGGCGCACGCGGGCGAGTACGGCAAGGGATTCTCGGTCGTGGCCAACGAGATCAGGGCCCTCGCCGAGCAGACGAGCGGGAACGCCGCCGAGATAAGCCGGACCCTCAAGGAGATCGCCGTGGACATAGCCCAGGCGGGGGAGGTCAACCGCAGGGCGAGCGACTCCTTCCGGCGCATCTCGGTCGAGGCGCGGGAGGTCGAGGAGGGCATGGGCGGGGTCTTCAACGCCCTCGCGGAGATCCGCGGCGGGGTCGGCGAGATCACGAAGGCGGTCGTCGGGATCCGCGACGCCTCGGTGGAGATCGAGGCCGCGGTCAAGGGCATCGCCGAACGCTCCAGCGCGGGCCTCGAGAAGCTCGGCACCCTCGGCGCGGCCCTGGGCGAGCACGCCCAGGACATCGACCGGGTCCTCGCCTCCTTCGAGCGGATCGCCGCGGGCTTCGGCGAGCTCGAGTCCATCGGGAAGGAGAACGTCCGGAGCATCGCCCAGGTGAGCCGGGCCATCGAGGGCCTCCCGCGGGCCGACTAGGGGAGGCCCGGGGTGGGGGGATAGCGGCGCGGAGGGCCTTTACCTTCCGCGCGTTTCCGCTATAGTTTTCCCTGTTTCCCCCTTCGATCCCCCAGGAGGTCCCTATGAAGCGTTCCCTCCTCCGCGGCTGCGCCCTCCTCGCGGGGGCGGCCCTCGCCCTCTCGTCCTGCGCGACGGCGGCCCCCCCCGCCGAGGCCGACGCCGCGAGCGCCGCCTCGGAGTCGGACTGGCCGGCCGAGGCCCCCGCCAAGGTGGCCAAGCAGCGGACCGTCACGGTCAAGGTCCCCGTCCTCGTCAAGGAATCCTCGTTCTACGCGGACGGGCTCCTGGACGAGTACATCGTATACAAATACGACGATTCCAAAACCAGGCTCCTCGAGGCCCTGACCTACGACGCGGCCCGGCCCGAGCCGATCGAGCGCCTCGCCTGCGAGTGGAAGGACGGCCGCAAGTCCGCCGAGTCCGTCTTCGACGCCGAGGGCAAGCTCAAGCTCCGCCGCGAGTTCGCCTACGACGCCGCGGGCCGGCTCCTCTCCGAGCGGGCCCTCGACGCCCGGGGCCAGGCCCAGTCCTCCTCGAGCTACGCCTACGACGCCGCGGGCCAGAAGACCGAGTGGCGGGCCTTCGACGGCTCGGGCGCCCTCCGGGCCCTCACCCTCTATTCCGAGAAGGCCATCGAGATGCGCGGCTCGGGAGGGGCCGCGACCGGCTCCATCCTCCTCGAGCGCCTGCCCGACGGTCGGGTCGCCAAGCGCTCCTACCTCGCCGCCGACGGCTCGACGCAGAAGGTCGAGCTGTACCTCTACGGCAAGGCCTCCGGCCCCGAGGCGATCGAGACCAGGCGGGCCGACGGCTCCCTCGCCTCGAAAACGAGCTATACCTACGGCGAGGCCGGCGCCGTCCTGAAGAGCGCCACCCTCGACGGCGGCGGCGCGGTCCGCGATTCCCGGAGCTACGAGTACGCGCTCCGCGAGGAGACGAGGACCGAGACCTACTACGAATGAGCAAGGGAGCCAGAACCATGAAGCGCCACGCCCTGATCGCCCTCCTTATCGCCCTCGCCGCCGCCGGCCTCGGGGCCGACGAGACGACCGAGGTCTATCGCCGCATCTACCTCGAGGCCGAGGGCCTGCGGCAGAAGCAGGCGGCCGTCCTCGACCTCGTCCGCCTCGGGGACCGGGAGACCGCCCCCGTCCTCGCCGAGGCCCTGGGCAAGCTCCTCGCCGACGAGGCCAACTACACGGCCGCCTCCGAGAAGGAGCTCCTCGGCCGCATGGCCCGGGACCTCGCCGCCGCCCTGGGCGACTACAAGTACGCCGAGGCCGCCCCCCTGCTCTGGGCCGCGGTCGAGCAGCTCGACGATCCCCTCGCACGCTCCGAGGCCCTCGTCGCCCTGGGCAAGACCCGCTCCCTGGCCTACGCCGAGCGGATCGCCCTCCTCCTGGAGTCCCTCAACCTCCAGCCCAGCCCCGACGCCGACTCAGGCGAGAAGCTGGCCTTCGGCGCCATCCTCGCCCTCGAGAAGCTCCGCGACGAGCGCGGCTTCGCCCCGGTCTTCTTCGCCTCGGAGGGCTGGTACTCGCAGCGCGTGCGCCAGCAGGCCGAGCGCTCCCTGCCGAACATCGCCGAGGACCCCACCGACCGGATCGTCGCCCTCCTCGCCGCGGAGACCCCCGCCCGGATGGTGCGGGCCTTCAAGGCCGAGATCGCCTCGAAGGCCCCGGTCCCGCGCAAGTCCGAGGCCGCCCTCCAGGCCCTGCGGATGGGGCACCAGCGCTCCGGCCGCGACAAGGCCGAGTCCCTCGCCCTCCTCGAGCTGCGCAAGCTCGCCCTCCGCTCCCTGGTCGCCTACAAGGCCTCGGGGCCCGGGCCGGTCGAGGGCTGCGCCGCCTCCTACGCCTCGGGCTACGACGACGAGGAGCGGCTCCTCGCCCTCCAGGCCCTCGGCGCCAACGGGGGCGACGAGGCCGCCGCGGTCCTGCGCGACGTCATCCTCAAGCTCAACGACGAGCAGCGCGCCGGCCTGGGCAGCGAGGCCCGCAACCGCATGGCCAAGGCGGCCATCGAGAACGCGGCAGCGAGCAAGAACCGGATCGTGAAGCCCGCCCTCCTCCTGGTCGCCAACAACGACAAATGGTCGGGCGGCATCATCTCGGCCGCCAAGGCCGCCCAGGCGGCCATCCCGTGAGCCGGCCCCACGCCGTCAGGCGGGCGCGAGTCGCCCAGGCCCTCGAGGCCGAGGGCCTCGCGGCGGCCCTCTTCGAGGACACCGAGGGCCGCCGCGACCAGGGCATCCGCTACCTGACCGGCCAGCCCGGCGACGCCCTCCTCGTGATCGCCGCGGACGGGCGCTCGGTCCTCGTCGCCTGGGACCTCAACATGGCGCGCGAGCTGGCCCAGGCCGACGAGATCCGCGCCTACTCGGACTTCGAGCGCAAGCCGATCCGCGCCCTGGGCGAGATCGCCGCGGGCCTGGGCCTGCCCCGCGGCTCCCGCGTGGAGCTGCCCGCCGCCACGCCCTACCCCCGCTACGTCGACTACGTCGAGGGCCTGCCGGACTACGACCTGGTCTGCCGCGAGGGCGGGGCCGGCGAGGCCCTGCGCGGGATGCGGGCGGTCAAGGACGCCGGGGAGATCGCCCTCTACCGCCGCGCGGCGGAGCTCACCGACCGCCTGATCGACGCGATCGAGGCGGCGGTCCGGGGCGGGAAGGCCGCGACCGAGGCCGACCTGGCCCTCCTCATCGAGCGGGAGTGCCGCTCCCTGGGCTGCGAGGGCACGGGCTTCGAGACCATAGCCGCCGGCCCGGCGCGGAGCTTCGGCATCCACGCCTTCCCCGCCTGGGGCCCGGGGCCCTTCGGCTCCGCGGGCATGTCCATCCTCGACTTCGGCCTCAAGCTCGAGGGCTACACCACCGACGTGACGATGAGCTTCCTGCGCGGGAGCCTCGGCCCCGAGCGGGAGCGCATGGTCGAGCTCGTCCTCGCGGCCCGCGAGGCGGCGGCGGCCGCGATCAAGCCGGGGGCACGGACCCGCGACGCGGCCCTGGCCGTCGACGCGGTCTTCGCCGCCGCCGGCCTGGCCATGCCCCACGCCCTCGGCCACGGGATAGGCCTCGAGGCCCACGAGGCCCCGGCCATCCGCAGCCGCGCGGACAACGAGGATACCTTCGCCGCGGGCCAGGTCGTGGCTATCGAGCCGGGGCTCTACCATCCCGAGCTCGGCGGGATCCGCTTCGAGGACGACTACCTGGTGACCGCCGCGGGCTGCGAGCGGCTCACCCACTCGCGGATCGTGCGGCTGTAGGCCGCCGGCCCGAGGTGGCCGGACCCAGCGGCCGGCGCCCGCCGGGCGCCGCCGCCTAGCGGGGGAAGAGGCCGAGGACGGCCCGGGCCAGGGCCGCGCCCAGGGCCGCGTGGGCCTCTGCCTCGAGGTGGAGGCCGTCGCGCGGGCTGGAGGAGGCGCAGTCCTCGACGTAGAGGATCGGGACTCCCCGCTCGGCCCCCAGGCGGGCGAACTCCCGCCGTAAGCCCAGGGACTTTTCCCGGCCGCCCGCGAAGGAGCCCGAGCCCTCGGCCGCCTCGAGCAGGGGCGCCGGGCAGGCGACGAGGAGGGCGGGGGCCTGACCCCCCGGCCCGGCGCCCGAGGCCCGGACGATCTCGACGAGGCGGCCGACCCCCTCGGCAATCTCGAAGGGGCCGAATGAGAAGCGGCTCTTCAGGTCGTTGGAGCCGAGCATGAGGATCGCGAGGTCGATCGGCTTGTGGGAGCGGAGGCAGGGGCCGAGGTAGGCCGAGCCCCGCAGCCCCTCGCCGAGGGGATCCTCGAGGACGGTCGTGCGGCCGTTCAGGCCCTCGGCCACCACGGCCCAGGAAGGCCCGAGCCGGGCCGCCAGGACGCCGGTCCAGCGCAGCTCGGGGGCGTAGCGCTCCCCGCTCGCGGGCACGTAGCCCCAGGTGTTGGAATCTCCGAAGCAGAGCGCTGTCCTCATGATCCGTCCTTTCGGGGGGTGCTGTATCTCAGCGCCGGGAGGCGAGGCGCCAGGGAAGGCGCCGCCCGGCGAGGAAGGGCACGGAGCCGTCGAGCTCCTCGGGCACGGTCCATTCCTCCCGCGCGAGCTCGAGCGATCCCGAGGGGGGCGGCAGGCCGTAGAAGGCCGCGCCGCTTCCCGCGACGAAGGCCCCGAGCGCCCCCAGGGCCCCCGCCTCCTCGAAGAGCCCCGCCAGGGCGCAGAGGGCGCTCGGGGCCGCGTAGACCCCCGAGGCGGCGCGGCGGCCCTCCTTGGCCTGGCGCGGGTGGGGGGCGGAGTCCGAGCCGAAGAAGAGGCGGCCGGGGGCCGCGCCGCGGAAGGCCGCGTCGCGCAACGCGTCGCGGTCGGCCGCCGGCTTGAGGACCGGCTTGCAGAAGAGGTGGGGGTCGAGGGCCTCGCCGAGGAGCTCGTCGAGGCTCGAGACGAGGTGGTGGGCCGTCAGGCTGGCCCCGAGCCGCGGCGGGCCGGCGAGGAGGTAGTCGAGGGCCGCCCGGGTCGAGAGGTGCTCGAGCACGACGCGCAGGCGGGGCCAGCGGCCGAGGATCAGCTCGACCGTCGGCAGGAAGGCGGCCTCGCGCTCGAGGACGGGGGCGGCGGGATCCTCGGGGTGGATCGAGAGGACCAGGCCGGCCTCCTCCATCGCGTCGAGCTCGCCCGCGACCTCCTCCGGGCAGCGGGGCCCGTCGGCCGCGTTGGTGGTCGAGCCCGCGGGGTAGTACTTGCCGGCGACGGCCCCCGCGGCCGCGCAGCCGAGGACGGCCTCCCTTCCCATGCCCGGGACGAGCTTGAAGGCCATGAGGGGCTCGAGGCCCGGGGCCGCGGCCGCGATCTCGCGGCGGTAGGCCTCGAGGGCCGGGGCCGACGCGATGGGCGGCAGCGTGTTGGGCATGACGAGGGCCCGGCCGAAGGAGGCCTCCTCGCGGCGGGCGTAGGCCGGCATGGCCGGGCCGCGGCGCAGGTGGGCGTGGAGGTCGTCGGGCCTCGGCAGGGCCAGCCGGCTAGTCAAAGAGGAACTCCACGAGCGAGACGTCGTCGGCGAAGCGCTTGCCCGAGGCGAGGGCCTGGGCGTCCGAGAGGATCCCGTCCAGGGCCGGCTCGCCCTCGGCCGCCGCGGCCCGCGCGGACAGGAGGCCTACGAAGGGCTCGAGGCCGAGGATGCCCCCCGCGCGGGAGCGGAACTCGTAGGCCCCGTCGGAGAAGAGGTAGAGCCGCGAGCGCGGGGGCACCGGGCTCGACAGGTTCGCGTACCGCGTCTCCGGGTCCATGCCGACGATGGCGCCGCCGGAGGAGAGCTCGATCGCCCCGCCGCCCGGCAGGACCAGGACGGCCGGCGGGCTGCCGGCGCTCGCGTAGTCGAGGCGCCGCTCGGAGGGATCGTAGACCCCGTACCAGGCCGTGAAGTAGAGGTTGTTCTGCTCCTCCATGCGGAAGGACTCGTTGAGCCGGGAGAGGACCGAGGCGGGGTCGGCGAAGTCGGCCCCGGGCAGGGCCATGGCCTTGAGGAGGTTGAGGACGGTGACCGAGAAGAGGGCGGCCTCGATGCCGTGGCCCGAGACGTCCAGGAGGTAGAGGGCGAGCCTGCCCCCGCCGACGCGGTTGTAGCCGAAGGCGTCGCCGCCGAGGGCCGCCGAGGGGATGAACATCCAGTCCGAGCGGATGCCGGGCAGGTCGAGGCGGGGCGGCAGGAGGCTGCGCACGTAGGCGGCCCCGCGGCGCAGCTCGACGCGGAGCCGCTCCTGGGCCTCGAGGAGGGCCGCGACGTAGAGCTCCCGCTCCTCCCCGAGGCGCTTGCGCTCGAGGCAGGACTCGATCCTCGCCTTGAGGACCACGGGCTCGAACTCCCGCGGCAGGTAGTCCTCGGCCCCGAGCTGGATGCAGCGGGCCACGCTCTCGGTGTCGGCGAGGGCCGAGATCACGATGACCCGGAGCTCGCGCAGGCGCTCCTCGCGGCGCACGAGCTCGAGGAGCTGGTAGCCGTGCATGCCCGGCATCATCACGTCGAGGATCATGACGTCGAAGTCCTCGGAGCCGAGGAGCTCGAGGGCCGTCTCCCCGTCCGGGGCGACCCGGATATCGTGGCCCTGCCGGGCGAGGTGGCGGGCCAGGAGCTCGCGGTCGATGGGGTCGTCGTCCACGACGAGGATGCGGCCGGGCCGCGGGGCGGGCGCGAGCTCCTCGCCGCCGAGCCTCCCCTCCGCGAGCCCGGGCCCGGCCGCGCCTGCCGCCCGGCCCTGCCCGGGGGCGGCCGCGTCGAGGGACTCGACGAGCTCGAGGACGGCGTTCGCGGCCTCGCTCAGCCGGGAGACGCCCTTGGCGAGTCCCGGGCTCCCGGTCCCGGCGGCGAGTCCCTTGGCGTCCTGGACGAGGCCGACGAGCTCGTAGAGGACCTCGTAGGCCTCGCGGGCGCTCGCCGCCCATTCCTCCGGGATCCGGGGGGGGGAGCCGCCCCCCTCGGCGCCGGGCTCGGCGGCCTCCTCGGGGCCGAGGGCGCCGAGGAGGGGGTCGCGGAGGGCGAGGGCCGAGGCCCCGATGGAGGCGAAGACCCCGGCGAGCTCGGCCCGGCCTCCCTCCTCGGCGTCCCCGCGGAGGAGCTCGGCGTAGCCCACGAGCCCGTCGAGGCGGGAGCGGAGGGCTCCCCGGAAGGAGGCTACGCTCCCGGCTTCGTCGGCTCCTGCCATCTCCTACTGCTTCTCCGCACGCTCTTCGGCGTAGGCGCGGAACTCGTCGATCGTCATCTCGTCCTCGTAGAGGGGGTAGAGGGCCTCGACGAGCTCCTCGAGGCTGGGGAATTTAGCGCCATCGAGCTTGTACGTGCAACTATCCACGGTTATGGATGATAGTTACTTTTTCGCCGAGCCGCAACTCCAGGGCCGGCCGGCGGCCCGAGCGGGTGGACTCTGCCGGTTCGCTGTTTTAGGGTTTGACAGGACGTAAATATGATGATACATATTATAACTGTCATAATAACTATGACGCTCTTCAATCGGCGACCCTTCGGGGAAGGAGCAGGCATGAAACGAGTGTTGATTCTTCTTCTGGCTCTCTGCGCGGCGACGGCCGCGTTCGCTCAGGGAGGCGCGAAAACGCCCGTCGAGCTCAGGTTCACGGTCTGGACCGGCAACGAGGCCCACCTCCAGATGCTCAACGGCATCGCGGCGAAGTATACGGCCGCGCATCCCGGCGTCACCGTGAAGTTCGACACCATTCCCTACGACGACTATCCCCAGAAGCTGGTCCTCCAGCTCGCCGGCTCCAATCCGCCCGACGCCGGCTGGATCTCCGAGGCCAACGCCCCGGCCTTCGTCGCCGCGGGCAACCTGGCCGACCTGACGGCCGCCGCCGCCCCCTACGACCTCAAGGACTTCTCCGCCTCGGCCACCGAGCTCTGGCGCAAGGGCTCGGCGATCTACGGGCTTCCCTTCTCCACCTCGCCCCTGGTGGTCATCTACAACAAGAAGCTCCTCGCGGCCGCCGGCGCGAAGACGCCCTCCGAGCTCGAGGCCAAGGGCCAGTGGACCTGGGAGGCCTTCGCCGACCTGGCGAGGACGGTCAAGGCCAAGACCGGCGTCTACGGCTTCCAGACGATGGACGGCAGCGGCTACAGCGACAACCTCTGGGCCACCCTCGTCCCCATGATCCGCGCCTACGGCGGCGAGGTCTGGAACGGCAAGGGCGTCTCCACCCTCGACCGGCCCGAGGCCGTCAAGGCCGTGACCCTCCTCCACGCGATGATCTACAAGGACAAGAGCGTCGTGCCGCCCGGGGAGCAGGCCGACTTCTTCGCCGGCAACGCCGCGATGACCGTGAGCCAGATCAGCCGCGTCTCGAAGCTCGTCGGCGCCGACTTCCAGTGGGGCCTCGCGAAGCTCCCCAAGGGGCCCGCCGGGGACGCGCAGGTCATCGGCCAGGCGGCCATCGTCGCCTTCAAGGCCAGCAAGAACGCCGCCCTCGCGGCCGACTTCGCCGCCTTCATGACGAGCAAGGAGAACGTGGCGGTCATGACCAGGTTCTTCCCGCCCGCCCGCGTCTCCGTGCTCGAGTCCGAGTCCTTCACGAAGGGGAATCCCAACATCCCGCCCGAGGCCATGGCCTCCGTGGTCGGCGCCGCGCTCAAGGTCGGCAAGATCCTCCCGAACCACCCGAACTTCTCCGAGATCGACCTCGCCGCCCGCGCCTGCTTCGACAGGCTCTGGCGCCCCGACGCCGACGTGAAGTCCGTCATGGCCGCGGCCGCCCGTGCCGTCACGCCCCTGCTCAAGTGATCCGGGGCGCCCGCCGGGGCCCGGGCCCCGGCGGCGCTCCCAGCCCTCCGAGAAGCCGCGCGGCCGGCGAGGACGAACAGCGATGAAACGAACGATGCGACGATCCGCGATCCGCGAGGAGCTGTTCGGCTACGCCTGCGTGGCCCCCCAGCTCCTCGGATTCCTCCTCTTCGTGCTCGGCCCCCTGGTCATGGTCTTCGTCTACGGCTTCCAGAGCAGGAACCTCCTCACGGGGAGGGTCTCCTTCGCGGGCCTCGCGAACTACCGGGCCCTCCTCGGGGATCCGCTCTTCTTCAAGTCGCTCAAGAACACGCTGGTCTTCACCCTCGGGCTCGTGCCGCTCAACGTCGCGGCCTCGCTCCTCCTCTCCCTCGCCCTGGCGGGGGAGTCCCGGGTCAATTCCTTCTTCCGGACGGTGTTCTTCGCGCCGGTCGTCACGGCCGCGGCGGCCTGGGCGATCGTCTGGAAGTTCCTGCTCCAGGGCGACCAGGGGGTCGTGAACCAGCTCCTGGGCGTGGTCGGGATCGCGGGGCCGAACTGGCTCCTCGACGACGCCGGGGCGATGGCCGCGGTCATCGTGACCCGGGTCATCAAGAACCTGGGCATGAACATCGTCATCTACCTGGCGGCCGTGACCAACCTGCCGCACGAGCTCTACGAGGCGGCGAGGATCGACGGGGCCTCGGCGGCGCAGCGCTTCCGCACGCTCACGCTCCCCCTGCTCATGCCCACGACGATCATGATCTCCATCATCACGATGATCGGCTCGCTCAAGGTCTTTGACCACATCATGCTGCTGACTCAGGGCGGGCCGAGCAACGCGACGATGGTGCTCGTGTACTACATCTACTTCCAGGGCTTCAAGGTCTTCAGGACGGGCTACGCCAGCGCCCTGGCGACCATCCTCTTCGCCATCGTCCTCGGCCTGACCTTCGCGCAGTGGCGCCTGGGCAAGCGCCTGAGCTACCAGGAGGAGTAAGGTGAGCAGAGCCAAGGCGCTTCGCGCGGCCGGGAAGGGCCTCTCCGTCGCGGCCCTCTCCGTCGCGGGCCTCCCCTTCGTCTTCCCCTTCTGGTGGATGCTCACCTCCGCGGTGAAGTCGCCCGGCGACGTCTTCGGGCGGCTGTCCCTCCTGCCCTCGAAATGCCGCTGGGACAACTTCGCCGAGATCTTCAGCTACCAGCCCTTCGCCCGGCACTACCTCAATAGCCTCTGCATCGCGGCCGTCGTCACCGCCGCGACGATCCTCCTGGCCTCGCTCTCGGGCTACGCCTTCGCCCGGGTGAGGTTCCGCGGCCGCTCCGCGCTCTTCCTCGTCCTCCTCTCCTCGATGATGATGCCGGCCGAGGTCACGATCATCCCCAATTTCTTCATGATGAAGCAGTGGCGGCTCATCGACACGCACGTCCCGCTCGTCATCCTCGGCGTCTTCGGCGCCCAGGGCGCCTTCTCCGCCTTCGTCATGCGCCAGTACTTCCTCTCCATGCCCAAGGAGCTCGAGGAGGCCGCCCGGATCGACGGCCTGGGCCGCCTGTCGACCTTCGCGCGCATCATCCTGCCCCTGGCGACGCCGGCGATCAGCGCGACCGCGATCCTGACGGCGCTGGACGCGTGGAATTCCTTCCTCCAGCCACTCATCTTCATCAACGACCTGAACAAGTTCACGCTGCCCCTCTCGCTCAACAACTTCCGGGACGCCTACGGCTCGCCCGTCTGGCACCTCCAGATGGCGGCCACGGCGGTGTCCGTGATCCCGATCCTCCTCTTCTATGTTTGCGCGCAAAGGAAGATAATCAACGCGATGGTCTTCTCAGGAATGAAAGGCTGATCCCGGACGGGGCGTCGTCCGATCCGAAGGCTGGACGCGATGAGCGAAATACAGAACACGGCAGAGCTGCGCAGCTTCAACCGCAAGAAGATTATCTGCCACCTCCGCGCGCGCGATACCGCGACGAAGCGCGACCTGGCGCGCGAGCTCGACCTGAGCTACCCGACCGTGTCGACGATCTGCAACGAGCTCGTGGCGCAGGGCATCCTGGAGCAGCGGGGCTCCGAGAGCTCCGGGGGGGGGCGGTCCTCCCTTATCCTGGCGCTGGGCGGCTCGAGCCGCTTCGTGGTCGCCCTGGACCTGCTTCGCCCATCGCGCTTCGAGGTCTCCGTCGTGAGCCTGCGCGGGGAGCCAGTCGGCTCGGCCGGGGTGGCGGCGGGCGGCGGCGAGTCCCTCGAGGACGCGATCGACGCGCTCGGCTCGGCGACGGAGGGGCTGCTCGGGAGACTCGGCATCGGCGCCTCGTCGGTCATCGGGGTCGGCGCGGCGGCGCCGGGCATCTTCAACCGCTTGAGCGGCCTCGTCGTGAATTCCACCAACGCGCTGTTCGAGGGCCGGCCTCTCGCGGCCATGCTCTCCGAGCGCTTCGGCCTGCCGGCCTGCGTCGAGAAGGAGTCCAACCTCCTCGTGACCGCCGCCGCCCTGCCGGCCGCCGGGGGCCCCCGGCTCCGCGACGTCGTATACCTGTTCATCGACGAGGGGCTCGGCGTCGGCGTGATCAGCGGCGGCGTCCTCGTCGCCGGGAGCCGCGGCCTCGGCGGCGAGATCGAGCACCTGCCCCTCGGCCGCCGCGGCTACCGATGCTATTGCGGCAATTCAGGCTGCGTGGAGCAGGAGCTCACGCGAGCCGGCTTTCTGCGCAAGCGGGCCGAGGCGGCCGGCGGGCCTCCCGGCGGGCCGGGGGAGGACTGGGCCGGCTTCATCGCCGCCCTCCGCTCGGGCGAGGCCGCGGCGGCGGCGGTGGTCGAGGAGAACGGCCGGCTGCTCGGCGAGCTCGTCTCGGTCCTCGTGAACATCTTCGATCCCGAGAGGGTCTACGTCGGGGGCCTCGTCGCGGAGCTCTTCGACGAGCTCAGGCCGGCCGCCATGGCCGAGATAGACAGGCGGATCGTGGCCAGGGCCGAGAGGCGGATCTCGCTCGCGGCGGACAGGGACTACCGGGCCATGATCGTCGCGGGCTGCGGCGAGCTCGTGCTCGGGGAATGGCGGCCGTAGGATGGGGGCGATGGGCGAACAGGCGCCTGGTTGGGGCGCGGGCCTCGCGGAGAGGCTGGCGGCGGCGAGGCTCGGGGCCGGGCTCCCGCGATGCCTCGTCGGCTTCGACGGCTACGTCGACGACGTGGTGCGGGTCGTGCGCGCCGCCTCGCCGGGCCGGGAGCCGGAGTTCTTCGCGACCATCTCCGAGTTCGCCGGCCATATCGAGGCGGCGGCCGGCAAGAGCGCCGACATGCGGATCGTCTCGAGCGGCGCGAGGATCGGCGGCAACGGCCCCCTCCTCTCCTGCGGCCTCGCCTCCCTCGGGGCATCGGTCGTCTGCGTCGGCGCCATGGGCCTGCCCGAGCTCCACCCCCTGTTCGCGGGCCTGCCCGCGGGCTGCCGCCCCATGACGATTGCCGAGCCCGGCTTCACCCACGCCTTCGAGTTCCTCGACGGCAAGCTGATGTTCGGCAACGCGCCCGGCCTGGACTCCATCGACTGGCGCCTCGTGAAGGAGTCGGTCGGCCTCGATTCCTTCGTCCGGTGGTTCGCCGAGAGCGACCTCGTCGGCGTGGTGAACTGGAGCTCGATGCACGGGCTCGACTCGATCCTCGAGGGGATCGTCGCCGAGGTCCTGCCGGAGATACCGGCGGACACGCTCCGTCGGAAGCTGGTGGCCTTCGACATCGCCGACCCCTCGGCCAGGAGCGGCGAGGACTTCGAGCGGCTCGTGGACGCGATGCGCGCCATCGGGAAGCGCTCGCGCGTGGCGCTCTGCCTCAACGAGAAGGAGGCGCTCATCGTGCGCCGCTACCTCGCGCTCGAAAAGGGCGGCGGAGCCCTGCGCGGCGGCTGCGAGTCGATCTACGAGCGCCTCGGTATCGATCTCCTCCAGGTCCACGCCGTCTCGTCCGCCGTCGGCGTCGACCGCGGCGGCAGCGCGGAGATCGAGGGCATCTTCGTCCCGCACCCGGTCCTGACCACGGGCGGCGGCGACAACTTCAACGGCGGCTTCCTCGCCTCAGCGGCCCTCGGCCTCGGCCTCGAGGACTCGCTCCGCGTGGGCAACGCCGCCGCGGCGTACTACGTATCCAAGGGCCGCTGCGCGTCCTTCGACGAGCTCGGGGCCTATCTGAGTGAAGCGGCTGGCGGAAGGGAGCGACGAGCATGAACGGTTACCTCGAGGACGTACTGGGGCAGCCCGCGAGCCTGCGGGCGGCCATGGCCTTCTACGCGGCCGAGGGCTACGCGGGCAAGGCGCCGGACAGGCGCGGCTTCGACCGCGTGCTCTTCGCCGGCATGGGCAGCTCGAACTACTGCAGCATCGGCGCCGCCATGCACCTGAACTCGCGCGGCGTGCCCGCCAGGACCGTCTCGGCGGGCCAGCTCCTCGACTACGAGCTCCCCTCGATCGACGCGGGGACCCTCGTCGTGCTCGTGTCCCAGTCGGGCGAGAGCGGCGAGATCGTTAGGCTCTGCGAGGCCCTCCCCCGGGAGACCCGGGTCTTCGGCATCACCAACGTGCCCTCGAGCACCCTCGGCCGTCGCGCCGACGCGTCCTTCGTCCTCAAGGTCGCGGCCGAGGAGGCCGTCTCGACCCGCACCTACCTCTCGTCCTGGACGCTCGCCGGGCTCCTCGCGCGGGGGATCGCCGGAGGCTCCGGCGAGCGCTTCCTCGCCGGAGCCGCCGGGGCGGCGCAGGCCCTCGAAGCCTTCCTCGCCGACCACGAGGCGCTCGGCCGCCGCATGGGGGACTTCCTCCCCGAGCCGCACTTCGTCTGCGTGCTCGGCAAGGGGCACTCGCTGGCCACGGTCCACGCCGGGGCCCTGTTCAACAGCGAGCTCGCGAAGCACCCGGCCTTCGGCCTGGACACGAACGAATTCCGGCACGGCCCCTTCGAGATGGTGGAGCCGGGCTTCGGCGCCCTCATGCTCGCGCCCGACGGCGCGGCCTACGGGACGAACGAGCGGATGGCCAGGGATATCGCGGCCCGGGGCGGCAAGGTCGTGTTCATCACGGACCGGCGCCCCTCCTTCTCCGATCCCAAGGTCCTCGTGGTCGAGTACCCCCGGGTCGAGGAGGCCTTCACGCCCCTCGTGGATATCGGCGCGGTGCAGCTCTTCGCCAACGCCCTGGCCGAGGCCCGGGGGGTCGAGATCGGCAAATTCCGCTGGGGAACCAAGATCACCGCGGTCCTCTGACCGAGGGCCGGTTCGAGGCGGCGGGGAAGCGAGGGAGGACGCGATGGGCGAACGAGGCGATCGGTACGACGTGGCGGTGCTGGGCGGGGGCATCGCCGGCTCGCTCGCGGCCTGCGCGGCGGCGAGGCACGGGGCGAGGACCCTCCTCGTCGAGCGGCTCGGGCACCTGGGCGGCACCCTCTCGTCCTGCCTGGTCGGTCCCATGATGACCTTCCACTGCAAGGGCGAGCAGATCATCCGGGGCCTGCCCGGGGAGCTCGTCGAGCGGCTCGTCCGCGGCGGCTGGTCGCCCGGCCACATGCCCGACAGCTCGGGCTATACCTACTCGGTGACCCCCTTCGACGCCGAGGGCATGAAGCTCGAGCTGGAGGCCATGGTCCGCGAGGCCGGGGCCGACATCCTCTACGACGCCTGCCTCTTCGGCGCCCGCGCGGAGGGCGGCGCGCTGCGGGAGCTCTCCCTGGCCGCCCGGTCGGGCGAGATGAGGCTGTCCGCGCGGGCCTACGTCGACGCGACGGGCGACGCGGCGCTCTCGGCCTTCGCGGGCTTCCCCATCGCGCGGCCCGAGCGCTTCCAGCCGGCCACGATGGTGTTCAAGATGGCCGGCGTCGACATCCCCGCCGTAAAGGCCTACATGCGCTCCCATCCGGAGGAGTTCCCCCGGGTCGCCGGCAGGCCCGGCCTGGCCGACTCGGCGCCGCGCCTGGCCCTGAGCGGCTTCGTCGAGACGCTCAAGCGGGCGAAGGCCGCGGGCGAGTACTCGGTGGAGCGCGAGGACCTCCTCTTCTTCGAGTCGAACCTCCCGGGCGAGGTGGTCGTGAACACGAGCCGCGTCTTCGTCCGCGACCCCGTCGACCCCGAGGACTTCTCGCGCCTGACCCTCGAGGGCCGAAGCCAGGTCCGCGAGCTCGCGGCCTTCCTCGCGGCGAGGATCCCCGGCTTCTCGAAGGCCAGGCTCCTCGCCTCCGGCGAGGAGATCGGCATCCGCAACTCCCGCCAGGTCGAGGGCGAGTACCGCCTCACGGACGAGGACATCCTCCTCTCCCGGCCCATGCCGGACGCGATCGCGCACTCGGCCTACCCGATCGACATGCACAGCTCGACCGGCGGCGGGACGGACAGCCGCTTCCTGCCCGAGGGCCGCTACTACGACATCCCCTACCGCTGCCTGATACCCCGCCTCTCGCGCAACCTCCTCGTCGCCGGCCGCTGCGCCTCGGCCACCTTCGCCGCCCAGGCCTCGATCCGGCTCTCGCCCTCGGCTGGAGCGATGGGGCAGGCCGCCGGCCTGGCGGCTTCGATCGCCGCGGGCCGGGGCCTGCCCGTCGCCGAGGTCGACCCGGGCGAGCTCCGCGACGCGCTCCGGGCCCAGGGCGCCTGGCTGCCTCCTCGGCCCTGACCCGCTTCTGAGCCGCGCCGCGGCCGCCGCGAAAAGGCCATGAAATCGCCGCAATCCCGCCGCCGCCGCCGCGTTGACGAAGCCGGGCCGGTCGCATAGAGTGGGCCCATGCACAAGTACGTCATCGAGGGGGGCTTCCCCCTCAAGGGCCGGGTGCGGGCGAGCGGGAACAAGAACGCGGCCCTGCCCTGCATCGCCGCGGCCGCCATGGCCGGCGAGCCGGTCGTCCTGCGGAACGTACCGGAGATCGAGGACGTCCAGGTCATGCTCGCCATCCTCTCCTCCCTCGGGGCGGCCGTCGAGCGCCTCGGCCCGAACGCCTGGAGGATCGACAGCGCGGGCATCTCGCGCACGGCCATCTCGGCCGAGCACGCCCGCAAGGTGCGGGCCTCCATCCTCTTCGCCGGCCCCCTCCTCGCCCGCTTCGGCGAGGTCGAGCTCCCTCCCCCCGGGGGGGACGTCATCGGCCGCCGCCGCATCGATACCCACGTCCTCGCCCTCGAGGAGCTCGGCGCCCGGATCGAGATCGACGGGGTCTTCCGCTTCTCCTCGCCCGGCCTCGCCGGCGCCGACATCTTCCTCGACGAGGCCTCGGTCACGGGGACGGAGAACGCGGTCATGGCCGCCGTCCTCGCGAAGGGCCGGACCGTCATCCGCAACGCGGCGAGCGAGCCCCACGTCCAGGACCTCTGCCGCCTCCTCGCCGCCATGGGCGCGCGCATCGAGGGCGCCGGCTCCAACGTGCTCCGGATCGAGGGGGTGCGGGAGCTCGGGGGCGCGGACTTCTCCATCGGCCCGGACTACATGGAGATCGGCTCCTTCGTCGGCCTCACCGCGGCGACCCGGGGCGAGCTCGAGATCGAGGGGGTCGAGCCCGAGGACCTGCGGCCCCTCAAGGTGGCCTTCGGCAGGCTGGGCATCGGCTGGAGCGTCGAGGGCCGGACCCTCCGCGTGCCCTCGGGCCAGAGCATGAAGGTCGTCGCCGACCTGGGGGGCCAGATCCCCAAGATCGACGACGCCCCCTGGCCGGGCTTCCCGCCGGACCTGACCTCCATCATGACCGTCGTCGCGACCCAGTGCGAGGGCACGAGCCTCATCCACGAGAAGATGTTCGAGTCGCGCATGTTCTGGGTCGACAAGCTCATCGGCATGGGCGCGCGCATCGTGCTCTGCGACCCGCACCGCGCCGTGGTCTCCGGCCCCGCGCGCCTGTCCGGCGACTCCCTGACCTCGCCCGACGTCCGCGCCGGCATGGCCATGGTGATCGCCGCCCTCTGCGCCGAGGGCACGAGCACCATCCACAACGTCTACCAGATCGAGCGCGGCTACGAGGACATCTGCGCCCGCCTGCGCTCCCTCGGCGCGCGGATCGACCGGGTCGAGGACTGCTGACCGGCCCCGAGGGGCGCCGGCCTAGGCCTCGGCCGGCCCGAGCGACAGGGCCATGCGCCAGCTCCCGGGCCGGAGCCGGTAGCGCTCCCGCGCGTCGGGGCCGCAGCTCGCGGTGCCGACGCCGCGTTGCGCGACGTCGATCGACAGGTGCGCCTCCGCGCCGCGCTCGAGCTCGCAGGTATGGCGCGCCTTCCATAGCTGCTCCGCGCCGACCCTCGAGGCCGTGAACTCGAAGGGCGAGCGGCAGGAGGCGCGCAGGCCCCGGCCCGCGCCGTCCGACAGCTCGACCCAGCGGGCGTCGCAGCGGCTGCCGTTGGCCTGGGGCAGGACGTAGGGCACCTCGAGGCCGTCGATCGGCGACTCGTACAGGCCGACCGCCGCCCCGGCCTTCCGGTCGGCGTAGCACTCGTGGGGGCCGCGGCCGTACCAGCGCGCCCGGTCGATCCCGGCGGCGAGGCGGCAGTCCAGCCCGACGCGGGGCAGCTCGGGGAGCCCCGGATCGAGGTCGAACGCGAGCTCGCACGAGGGGCCGCCGGGCCCGAAGCCCCAGAGCTGGGCGAAGCGGCCGACGCGGCGGCCGGTCCGCGAGGCGACGCGATGCGCGATCGAGATCGTCCCCGCGCCGCGGTCCGGCTCGACCGCCTCGGGCTCGAAGGAGAGCCCGTCGAGCCCCGCGTCGAGCCAGGCCCACATGGCCTTGCCCTGGCTGTACCAGACGAAGTCCGGGTCGTCGCGCAGGCCCATGAAGAGCTTCAGGCCGTCGTTCTCCGTCGGGGCCCGCCACAGGCCCATGACCAGGGGCGAGGACAAAAGCTCGCCCCGGCCGAAGTCGAGGGCCTCCAGGAAGCCCTCGGCCGAGATCCGGGCCTCGTAGGCGCCGCCGCCCGCGGATACCCGCAGGGAAGGGCCCTCGGCCTCGATGCGGGGCGCGGCGAAGGCCCGCTCGACTCGGCCGCCTAACGCGGCAGGAGAAGCGGCGCGGAGCGGCGGGGAGGGGAGGGCGACCGGGTCGCGAGCCTCCGCCCCGCCCGATAGGGGCAGCTGCTCCCAGGCGACCCGGTGGCCGGCGGGGGCCCAGGCGCAGGCCTCGGCGAGGACGAACTCGAGGAAGAGGAAGGACTCCTCCCGGGCGGCCAGCTCGCGCGCGGCGTCGGTCCAGGCTATGCCGAGCTCGATCTCGGCTTGGGCCCCGGGGGCGATGTCGGGCAGGGCGGCCTCGCCCGAGAGGATGGTCCTGCCCCCGGCCTGGACCTGCCAGCGGAGCTCGAGGTCCCCGAGGCCCGAGAAGTCGCGCTTGCTGCGGATCGCGATCCTGCCCGCGAGGGGATGGGACGAGGAGGCGGCGATCGGCTGGAAGAGCTTGGCGCACTCGGCGAGGACGGGCTTGGGGCTCCGGTCGGCGAACACGAGGCCGTTGCAGACGAAGTCGAGGTCGGAGGGCGAGTCGCCGAAGTCGCCGCCGTACTTCCAGTACTTGCGGCCGCGCTCGTCGAAGGCCTCGATGCCCTGGTCCACCCAGTCCCAGATGAAGCCGCCCTGGAGGCCGCGGCGCGACTCGATGAGCTCCCAGTAGTCCGAGAGGCCCCCGTTCGAGTTGCCCATGGCGTGGGAGTACTCGCACATGATGAAGGGGCGGCGGTCGTCGGTGGACTCGGCCCAGGCCTCGAGGAGCTCGAGGGGCGGGTACATGACGGAGACGATGTCCGTGGCCGCGGCCCCGCCCTTGACCGACTCGAGGTCGTGCCGGCCCTGGCCCCGGGGCGGCCGCATGGCTCCCTCGTAGTGGATCGGGCGCCCCGGGTCGAAGGAGCGGAGCCAGCCGGCCAGGGCGTCGTGGTTCGGCCCGTAGCCCGACTCGTTGCCGAGGGACCAGATGATCACCGAGGGGTGGTTCTTGTCGCGCAGGGCCATGCGGAGGCCCCGCTCGAGGAAGGCCGAGGCCCAGCGCGGGTCGCGGCAGAGCTGGTCGTAGTAGGCGTGGCTCTCGATGTCGGCCTCGTCGACGAGGTAGAGGCCGTAGCGGTCGCACAGGTCGTACCAGCGCTCGTCGTTGGGGTAGTGCGAGAGGCGGACCGCGTTGAGGTTGGCCCGCTTCATGAGCTCGATGTCGCGCAGCATACCCGCGAGATCGAGGGTCTTGCCCGTCCGCTCGTCGTGCTCGTGGCGGTTGACGCCCTTGATGAGGACCCGCTTCCCGTTGACGAGGAGGGCGCGGTCCCGCACCTCTACCGCGCGGAAGCCGAGGGCGCAGGCGGCGTGCTCGACCTCGGCGCCCCGCGGCGAGACGAGGGTGGCGACGAGGAAGTACAGGGCCGGATCCTCGTGGCTCCACTTCCGCGGCTTCGGGACGGGGAGGGAGAGCCGCGCCGTCCAGCCCGAGGCGCGATGCGCGGCATCGACCCGGCCCTCGGCCCGGGCGACGGGCTCGTCCCCGGGCCGGCAGCCCGGCGCGTAGAGGGCCAGGCGCAGCCCCCAGTCGCCCAGGTAGGCCGCCGGGCCGGCCCCGGGCGGCAGGCCCGGCAGGGCCGAGCCCGAGGGGGCGTAGTCGGCCGGGGCGGCGGCGCCGGCCGGCCGGCCCGAGGCAGGGTCGTAGGTGAAGCCGAGCCTGGCCTCGACCTCGACCGAGCCCGAGCCCAGGTCCCCGGAGAGCCGGGGCCGGGCGTCGAGGTCGGCGAGATAGGCGAAATCGGTCGAGTAGAGGCAGACGCTCCGGTAGATGCCCCCGTACCACCACTGGTCCTGGTCCTCGAGGTAGCTCGCGTCCGAGTAGCGGACGACCATGAAAGCCAGGATGTTCCAGCCCCGCCTCGCCTGACGCGTGATGTCGAACTCGGAAGGCAGGCGCGTGTCCTTGGAGAAGCCGAGCCTCTCGCCGTTGCACCAGGCCTCGAGGAAGCTCTCGGCCCCGCCCACGCGCAGCACCGTGCGCCTGCCCTCCCAGCCGGGGGGAAGCTCGAAGCCGACGCGGTAGAGTCCCGTCGGGTTATGCGTGGCCGGCGCCGAGGGCGGGACGTTGCCGAAGGGCATGACCACGTTCGTGTAGTGGGGCTTGTCGAAGCCCTGCAGGGTCCAGGTGCCCGGCACCCGCAGCGGGGACCAGGCCGAGTCGTCGAAGCCCGGATGGGCGAAGCTGGCCGCCCCCTCGCCGCGGGGGACCGAGTCCGGGTTCTCGGCCAGGGCGAAGCGCCAGCTCCCGTCGAGGCCCAGGCGCCAGGGCGTGGCGGGCCCGCCGGCCGCCTCGATCCCCTCGGGGCCCGCGATGGAATCGGCCAACGCGCCGCTCGCGTCCGGGTAGGGCAGGAGGGGGCTGCGCATGGGCAGGCGCCCCTCGCCCTGGAGCTCCGGGCTCTCCCAGGGGCGGCCCGTATTGAAAAGGTCGTGGCTCATGCCGGCGCTCCTCACTTCACCGAGCCAAGGAGCCCCGCGACGAACTGCTTCTGCATGGTGAGGAACAGGAGCAGCACGGGGAGCACCGAGACGCAGACGATGATCATCAAGGCGCCGTACTCTATCGTATACGCGCTCATCATGGAAGCCATGGCGATGGGCAGGGTCTTCATCTCGTCGCCGAGGATCGTGATGAGGGGCCAGAGGTAGGAGTTCCACTGGCCGAGGAAGAGGTAGATGGCGGCCGAGGCGAAGGTCGCCTGCATCGAGGGGAGGACGATCCGCAGGAGGATCGAGAGCTCGCTCGCCCCGTCCACGCGGGCGGCCTCCATGATCTCCGTGGGGAACATCTTGAAGTTCTGGCGCATGAAGAAAATGATGAACACCGACATGATCGAGGGCAGGACGATGGCCGCGTGCGTGTTCAAGAGCTTGAAGAAGGCGAACATCCTGAACATCGGGATGACGATGGCGATCTGCGGGATGATGAGAGTCAAAAGCAGGACGCCGAAGACCCGGTCGCGGGCCTTCGAGGGATACTTCTCGAAGCCGAAGGCGGCCAGGCCGTTGACGGCCAGCCCGAGGGCGACCGTCAGGAGGGCGATCTTGAGGGAGTTGGCCAGGAAGGTCGGCAGGTCGTACATGCCGGTAGCCTTCTCCCAGTTCGAGGCCAGCTCGCGGCCCGGCGCCAGGATGCCGCGCAGGACGTCGTTCGGGTTCAAGGTGGTGCCGATCACCATCCAGACGAAGGGGAAGACGCTGATCGCCGCCGCCGCCGCGAGGACCGCGACCGAGGCGAGGCGGCCGGGCGTCCAGGACCGCACGACGCTCATCGCGCGCTCCTCGCGTTGTCGCCCAGGAGGCGCATCTGGATATAGGCGAAGAGCCCCGAGATCAGCACGACGACGTAGGACAGGGCCGTCGCGTAGCCGAAGTCGGCGTTGACGAAGAAGGCCTGGCGGTAGATGTAGAGGGCCGCCGTCATGGTGGCGTTGGCCGGCCCCCCCTGCCAGGTCAGGATGTTGGGCTCGTCGAGGAGCTGCATCGTGCCGCTCGTCGAGGTCACCGCCGAGAAGAGTATGACCGGCACGAGGAGGGGAATCGTGATCCGGAAGAACTGCCGGATCCTGGGCGCCCCGTCGACCTCCGCCGCCTCGTAGATCTCCGGGTCGATGCTCTGCATCCCGACCAGGAAGAAAACCATGTTGTAGCCGGTCCAGCGCCAGGTCATGGCGAGGATGATCGTGACCTTGGCCCAGGCGGCGTCGTTGAGCCAGCCGATCGGCTCCCGTATGGCCCCGGCTCCGATGAGGACGTTGTTCAGGAATCCGTTGGCCTGGAGGAGGACGCGGAAGAGGACCGACACCACGACCAGGGAGGTTACGGAGGGGAGGAAGAGGGCGAGCCTGAGGGGGCCGCGGAAGCGCTTGATCCGCTGGTTGAGGAGCGCGGCGAGGGCGAGGGCGAGGAAGACCATCAGCGGTATCTGGACCGCCATGAAGAGGAAGTTGTGCCCGAGCGCGGCCTGGAAGACCTTGTCCCTGGCCATGCGCGCGAAGTTCCCCAGGCCGATGAAGCTGTTCGCCATGCCCTTCCATCTCCGCGTCACGTAGTAGAGCGAGGAGAGTATGGGATAGGCCATGAAGAGGGAGAAGAGGAAGACGGAGGGCGCCACGCACAGCCAGCCGAAGCGGTTGAGGTAGCGCTGGTAGAGTCCTCGCTGTTCCATGTGCTGCTCCTGGGCCGCGGGCTGGAAGGGCTGGGTCGTCCCTAAAGGGATTTGAACCGCAGAGGCGCAGGGGCGCAGAGGGAGGAGGGGAAGGGGAGCTGGACGCGCGCCTTCCCCTTCCCGGTTCCCTCCTTCGCCTGCCCCCCAGCCTGCGGTTCCTACTGGCCCATCACCTGCTTGTACTCGGCCTCGGCCGCGGCGATCGCCTCGTCGATCGACTTGATCTTGCCCTGGAAGTAGTTGAGCGTGGCGTGGGCGACGGCGTCGCGCATCGGCTGGTAGTTGGGCGTGTATGTGAGGACGGGGACCTTGGCCATCCAGGCCGCGAAGTCCTTGTACAGGGGCTGGCTCTTGTAGAAGAAGTCGTCGTTGGCGGTGAAGTTGGGGCCGCCCTGGCAGGGCAGGTAGGTGCCCATGGCGCCGGCGCCCTTGAGGATCTCGTTGTAGAAGGCCTTCGTGCCCTCGTTCGTGGTGGCCCAGACGGACTTCAGGAAGTCGACGGCGAGCTTCTGGTTCTTGCTCGAGGAGAAGACGTACCAGCTCGAGCCGCCGTTGTTCGAGGCGTTGGCCGCGCCCTTGACTCCCTCGATGAGCGGCGTGGGGATGACCATGTACTTGCCCTTGTTCTCGGGCCGGGACTTCACGCTGCCGACCATCCAGATCGCGTTGAGGAAGCCGGCGGCCTGGTCCGAGTTGATGGCGTTGATCCAGTCGGACCAGCCGACGACCTGGTAGAGCAGGCCCTTGTCGTTGAGCTCCTTGAAGAGGGCGAGGGACTTCTTGAAGGCCTCGGAGCGGAGGTTGAGCGAGCCGTCGGGATTGAAGAACTGCCCGCCGGTGGACTGCACGACGATGCGGAGCATGTCGAAGTTGTCGCTCTGGTAGGAGAGGAGGGGCTTGCCGGTCTTGGCCTTGACGGTCTCGCCGAGCTTGATCACCTCGGACCACTTCAGGCTCTTGCCGTAGTAGGCGTCCGGATCGAGGCCGGCGGCCTTGATGTAGTCCGTGCGGAGCCAGAGGCCCGTCGAGCCGGTGTCGAAGGGGATTCCGTAGACGGACTTGCCGACGCTCATCGGGCCGACCTTGTAGGAGGCGAACTTGGCGTAGTCCACGCCTTGGGCCTTGAGGTCGACGAAGGCCTTGGGGTAGTCGCTGAGGAACTGCTCGATGCGGAAGTCCTGGAAGAGGGCGATGTCGGGCAGGCCCGCGCCGCCGGCCTGGAGCCCGGAGATGACCTTGGCTTCGATGTCCTGGGCCATGTCGACGACTTCGACGGCGACCTCGGGGTGGGCCTTGTTGTAGAGCTTCGCGGCCTCCTTCATCGCGTAGACGTTGAAGTTCGGGTCCCAGCACCAGACCGTGAGCTTCTGGGGGGCCGCGGCCAGGCCGGGCGCGAGGGCCAGGGCCAGGGCGAGCGCCAGCAAGAGCTTCGGAACTTTCCTCATGATACGCCTCCTTGGGATTCGTGCCGCGCGACGGGCATGGCCCCACTGTGGGGCCGGAATGCCGATCCCGCAAGAGACAAGAATCACCGGCGGCGCGCGTTTTCCCGGTACATTTGTCCCGGCCTAGGCCTGGTAGCGGATCTTGTTGGCCATCTGGATGATCTGGAAGCGGTCCTCCACGCCGAGCTTGGAGTAGATGGCGCTCACGAGGTTGCGGACCGTGTGCTCGGCGAGGCGGAGCTTCCCGGCTATCTGCGCGTTGTCGCAGCCCTGGGCGATCAGGGAGAAGACCTCGCGCTCGCGCGGGGTCAGGCTCCCGAACCACTCCAGCCGCTCGGCGAGCTCGCGCTCGGGGCTGGGCTCCTCGGCCAGGATGCTGCGCATGAGCTTGGCCACCACCTGGGGCGAGATCTGCACGGCCCCCGCCTTGAGGGCGCGGACGCTCGCGATGAGCTCGGTGGGGGAGATGTCCTTGAGGAGGTAGCCGGAGGCGCCGCGGCCGAGGGCGCTGCGCACGTACTCGTCCTCGTCGTAGGTGGAGAGGACGAGGATCTTCACCGCCGGCAGGGCCTCGAGGATGGCGCCCGTCGCCTCGACCCCGTCCATCCGGGGCATGTGCACGTCCATGAGGATGACGTCCGGCCGGAGCTCCCGGGCCAGCCTGAGGGCCTCTTCCCCGTCCGCCGCGAGGCCGACCACGTCGATGTCCTCGGCGTAGTTCCGCAGGCAGGTCGAGAGTCCCTCGAGGAAGAGCCGCTGGTCGTCGGCGATGAGGAGCCTGATCCGTTCCATGGGGCCGAGCATAGCCTAGGGCCGCCCCGAAGGCAGCCCCGTCCCGCCGGGCGATCCCGCCGCGCCCAGGGGGAGCCTGATGTCCAGGGCGAAGCCGCCCTCGGCGGCCCGGCCGATCTCGAGCTCGCCGCCCAGGGCGCCGACCCGCTCCTCCATGCCCGCGAGGCCGATGCCCTTGACCACCTCGAGGGCGCCCTTGCCGTTGTCGGCTATCGTGAGCCTGAGCCGGCCGCCCTCGGCCCAGAAGGAGATCCGCACCTTGCTCGCCTTGCCGTGCCGTATCGCGTTCGTGAGGGCCTCCTGCACCGTGCGGTAGAGGGCGAGGTTGAACTCGTGGGGGAGGGCGCGGGGGAGGTTCCCGAGGTTGAGCTCGACCTCGATCCCGGCGGTCTTGCGGAAGATGGCGACGATCTTGTGGATCGCGCCGGCGCTGTCGGCGATCCCCAGGCTCTCGCTCCGCAGCTTGCGCAGGGCCAGGCGGGTCTCGCGCAGCCCCTCCTGGGCCTGGGAGCGGGCCGTCACGATGAGGTCGGCCAGGCCGGCCTGGTTCTCGCGCGGCATGCTGCCGGCCGCGTCCATGAGGGCGATGATGTTCGTGAGGATGTAGCCCGAGATGTCGTGGATCTCGCGGCTGATCCGGTTCCGCTCGCGCTCGGTCGACTCCTCGTCGACGGTGCGCGCGTAGCCCTGGAGGCTCTGGTTCAGGTCGGCGAGGGTGTCGAGGTTGCGCTCCTGGATGACGATGATCTCGCCGAGCTCCTTCTGCCGGGCCGCGGCGCGGGCCAGGCGCAGCGCGGCGGCGGCGGCGAGGGCGAGGACGAGGCAGAAGGCCGCGAGCTGGTCCGGGGCGGCGGGGGCCCGTCGCTCGGCGATCGCGCTCGCGCCGAAGAAGAAGGGCCAGGCCTCGGCCCCCCCGAGGGCGAGGATGGCCGCCGCCGCGGCGAAGGCTCCCGCCGGCCAGGGCAGGAGGGCGCCGAGCTCCTCCATGAAGCCGATCCCGAGGACGAGCTTCGCCGAGAGAAGGCTTCCCATGCTGTAGCCCATCACGACGAGGAGGTAGCAGCGCAGGCCGAGCGCGAAGCCGAGGCGCATGCCGGGCTTGAGCCAGAGGGCGACGAGGCTGACGAGCGCCGAGGCGCCGAGGCAGCCGAAGTAGGTCTCGGCGAAGTAGGCGCGCGCCTCGACCTGGCCCTCCACGAAGGGGAAGAAGGCGAGGGCGAGGAGGTAAGTCGCGGCGAGGATGAGGAGGTGGGCGAGGGCGGCCGGGCCGAGCCTCCGGAGGGGGGGCGGGACGGGGAGGCGCGGCGCGGAGCTCACGGCGCTGGGCCCTCGGCAGGACCCTCGGCTGCGCCGCGCCCCGCGCGGAGCTCCTCGTAGGCCGCGCGCAGCTCGCGGAAGGCCGCCCCCTCCTCGTCCCCGGCGCGGGCGTCGGCCCCGACGCGAGCGTCGGTCCCGATGCAAGCATCGGCCCCGACGCGAGCGTCGGGATGGAGCTCGCGCGAGCGGCGGCGGTAGGCCCGCCGCACTTCAGCGGGCGAGGAGCCGGGGGGGAGGCCGAGGACCTCCCAGGGGTCGCGGTAGCCGGGGAAGGCCCGGGAGCGGGCCGCCGCCAGCTCGGCGGGCCCGAGGCCCGCGTCGGCCAAGGCGGCGCGGATGGCCAGCTCCTCCTCGCGGCCGAGCCGGCCCGCGCGGGCGGCCATGCCGAAGGCGCAGTCGGCCAGGAGGGAGCGGGCCTCCCCCGAGCCCCGGGTCGCCAGGGCCCGGGCCAGGGCGGGCCGCGCGGCGGGCAGGGCCCGGGGGGCCAGGTCGATGATCCTCCCGAGGCAGCGCCGGCGGGCCAGGCGCCCCTGCCGGCCGCCGAGGGCGGGCCCCTCGAGGCGGGCCAGGGCGAGGCGCTCGAGGAGGCCCGAGTCCTCGGCGGGGCCGGCCGAGCCCGGCCAGCTCCCGTCGAGGGCGAGGGCCGCCGCGGCGGCGAGGCCGGCGAGGGGTTCGGGCGGGAAGGGTAGGTCGGGATCGCGGAGGAAGGCGGCGATGGCCGACCTCGCGGCGGCCTCGGCCCGGGCCTCGTCGAGCATGGAGCCGATGACCAGGCCCGCGAGGGAGCCGTACCAGTCGGCCGCGAGGCCGAGGAGGGCGCCGCCGAGGGCGCAGGCCCGGGGCCGGGCGAACTCGAGGGCCCGGGACGCGAGGCGCCGGGCGAGCTCGGGGACGCGGGCGGCCAGCCGCCGGGCCGCCTCGCTCGGATCGGCCCTCATCGCTCCTCGTCGGGCGCGGGTCCGCGGTCGGCCCGCGCTCCCGCGACGACGAGGAGGGCGGCGACCAGGAGGGCAGCCCTGACGAGGCCGGCCAGCCAGGCCGCGCGGCGGTCGGGCAGGGCGGCGGCTGCCCAGGCGGAGAGGAGGGCGTCGACGCGGCGGGCGGCCAGGTAGGCGGGCAGGCCCGCGGCCGCCATGAGGGGCACGAGGGCGTAGAGCCGCCGGGGGAAGCTCTTGCCCGGGCCGCCCGAGCGCCTGCGGAAGCGTGCCCCGGCCAGGGCTCCCAGGAGGCCGGCCGCGAAGAGGGCGAAGGGGGTTCCGGTCCGCTCGGCGAAGTCGCGGGCCGCCGGCCGCGTATCGGCCCCGTAGGCGGCTGCTTCGGGGAGGGCGCGCCAGGCCGACACGAGGTCGAGGGAGGCGGGGCGGGAGCGGGCGGCGAGGACGCGATAGGCGAGCTCGGGCTTCAGGTCGATGGGGAGGTAGCTCGAGGGGCCCTGGGCCGGTAGCCCGGACCAGGAGGGGCGGTAGACCCGGCTCGAGCCCTCGCGCTCGACGCAGAGGAGGAGGAGCCTTCCCTCCGCGAGCTTGGCGTAGGGGGCGCGGACGAGGGCGAGGCTCGCCCCGCCGGGGCCGGCCTCGAGGTACTCCAGCTCGCGGAAGTAGGCGGCGCCCTCGGCGAAGGAGGCGCTCGCCGCCGCGAGTATCCGCGCCTTGCCGGCCTCCGGCGCCGCGGCCGCCGAGGCGCTCCTGCCCGGCTTCGCGCCCGCGGCCGGGAGGCTCAGGAAGACCCGCCTGAGCTCCCCGCCGGCGAGGGCGCGCTCGTACTCGTCCCGGAAGAAGGCCGCCTTCTCCGCCTCGGCGAGGCTCTCGGCCAGGTAGCGCCGGACGTCCGCGTCCTCGGGATTCCGGGCGGCGAGGGCCTTGAAGACGATGTAGGCGCCGACCGGGTCGCCGGAGCGGAGGAGGCCGTAGCCCTCGAGCTTGCGGGCGTAGAACTCGGCGGCCTCGGGGTCCTCGCCCCCGCGCGAGGCCAGGGCCTCCCAGGAGGTCGCGGCGAGCCGCTTGGCCTCGGTCAGGCTCGGGTCGAGGCGGGATGCCTGCTGGGCGTACCAGTGGGCGCTGAACTGGTCGCCCTTGGCCGAGTAGGCGAGGGCCTTGCGGTAGTACTCGCTCGCGGTCTTCCGATCGGCCCCCGGGGCGGCGGGCTCGGGCGCGGGAGGAGGGGCCTTCTCGGCCTGCCGGGCCTTGAGCAGGGCGGTCTCGAAGAGGCCGGTCTCCTCCGCGAGCCGGCCGTCCTTCGGCGCGATGGCCGCGCAGACCGCGAGCTCGGCCTTGGCCTTGTCGAGCTCCCCGGCCTCGCGGCTGGCGCGCGCCGCGCCGAGGGAGGCGTTGAAGGTGGCGCTCGCGGCGAGGATGGAGGATCGCGAGGCCTCGAGGGCCGGGCCGGCCAGGAGGGCGAAGGCCGAGAAGGCCGCCGAGAGGAGGACGGCGGGGACCACCGCCTTCGCGGCGAGGGCCTCGCCCTCGGCCTCCGAGTCCCCCTCGCCCGAGGAGCCGAGGGCTAGGGCGAGGCCGAGGAACTGGAGGGCGGGGAGCCAGCGGATGAAGCCGAGGAGGGCCTCGGCCCGCTCCCAGGCGAAGGCGAGGGAGGGCACGACCTCGTTCGCCGAGAAGCGGGCCGCCGCGGCCGCGAAGAAGCCGGCGAGGCCGATCGCCTCGACCAGGAGGGCCGCGCCGAGGGGCTTCTTCCAGCTAGCCACGGCTGGGCCTCTCGCGGGTCCTGATGGCGAGGTCGGCGGCGCCGAGGAGGAGGCCGAGGAGTCCCTCGGCCGCGGCGGGGACGAGGAGGGCGGGCATCGCGCCGCCTGAGCGGGGCAGGAGGGCGGCGGCGAGGGCGGCGAGGGCGGGGCTGGCGAAGGCGGCGTCGAGGGCGAGGAAGGCCAGGAAGCCCGATACGGCGAAGAGGGCGTTGGCCAGGGGCCAGCGGCTGAGCCGGGTCAGGAAGCGGAAGCCCGTGGCCAGGAGGACGAAGCCGCCGAGGAGGGCGAGGGAGGCGGGGAGGGGAAGCGCGCCGAGCTCGGCGTAGCGCTCCCAGATCGGCGGACCGGGGAGGAGGGCCGCCTCGGGAAAGAGGGGCTCGGCCCGGAGTCGGGCGGCGGCGGCCCCGTAGCTCGAGCCCCCGGCGCGGATCGTGAGCTTCGCGGCGTCGAGGAGGATCCCGGCCTGATGGGAGAGGCGGGGGTAGGGCTCGCGGAAGTCGACGAGGACGGCGTCCCCTCCGTCGCCGGGCTGGCGGTACCAGAGAAGCAGGCCGTCTCGGTCCACCCCGACGCCGGGAGGCTGAAGGGCCGCCTCGAAGCTTGTTGGGGCCTCGGGAAGGAGTCTCTGGAGCCCGGGGAGGAGGCGCGGGGCGAGGCCCGCCGACAGAAGGATGATTCCGAGGAGGAGAAGGCCGAGCCAGCCGGCCGCCCGCGAGGCGACGCGGTGCTCGAAGCTGAACATGGCGAGGAAGATCGCCGCAGCCGCGGCCAGGGGGAGGAGGCGCGGCAGGGCGGCGAGGGCGAAGGCGAGGAGGAGGCCCCCGCGCGGGTTCGTCGCGGCCAGGCTCGAAGCCGCTCCCGAGACGAGGGCGGCGAGGCTCAGGATAAGCAAAAATTCGAGGCAGGCTCTCCCCAGCACCCCGAACCAGGATTTCATTGCAGTACTGTAGCATGCGTAGAATGCACCTGCAAGCTGATGGGTTTTTCGGGTGAAGCCCACAAGTTATGCACATGCTTCTTCATCCTGGTTAGGTAAAAATGGGACAAGCCTGGTCGCCGCGCTTTTGAGGCCCGGAGCTAAGTAGTTGAGCGAAGTAGGGGGAGCTAGTCTGTAATTCCAATCTGATACGGAAAATATGAAGAATCCATCGGTAATTTCCGACAAAACTTATTTAAAATAAGGACAGTCCGTATACTTTTCGATACTCGAGCAGAAACTCTCCACAGCTATCCCCATTCGATCCACAACTTATCCACAATTGTCCACATCGAGGCGATAGCCGAGGCCGCGGCATGCTTTGATGCCCCTCCCCGAGCCGGTGGCGAGGGAGTCTAGCTTGCCGCGAAGCCGAGCCACGCGAACGTCGATGACCCGGCTTTCTTCCTTTTCCTGCCCCCCGAGCTCCCGGGCGAGGGCCCGCCGGGGGACGATCGCGCCGGCGTTGAGGATGAGGAGACGGAGGAGCTTGCGTTCCGCCTCGCCGAGCTTGGCCGGGCGCTCCGGCTCCGCGCTGAGGGCGAGGAAGCGCTCCCTGAGCTCGAAGTCGGCCTCCCCGGCCCGGAAGCGGAGGACTTCGTAGCGCTCGGCCCTGGCCCGGAGCTCGGCCAGGGACCAGGGCTCGCGGAGGTAGTCGCGGCAGCCGGCGGCGAAGGCGGCCGCCATGAGGCGGACCGGCCCGTAGGCGAAGACGGGGGACTCGGGCCTCGCCTCGGGCGCGAGGGCGAGGAAGGCCTCGGCCGGCATGACCGCCAGATCGGCCCGCTCGCCGGCCTCCCGGCAAAAAGAGAAGGACCCGCTCGGGTCCTTCTCGCTGGGGTAGGATGCGTAGGGTTCCCCGTCGGCGAGGAGGCGGATCCGCATCGCGAGCCTCCCCGCCGGCCCGCTCAGGGCGTGCCGGCCCCGCCTTCGGGACCCCGTCCCGCGTCGTCGGTGAGCATCTTGCGCTTGAGGTCCTCGAGGAGGGCGTCGGCTCCGGCGCCCGAGGACTCGAGCTGGGCGAACTGCTTCTCGAGGCTGGCCCCGCTCGTGGCGTCCTCGAGCTCCTTGTGCGCCTCGGCCCTGGCCTCGATCTCGTCGACCTTGCGGGACATGCGCTCGAAGGTGTCGAAGGCGCTCTTGTTGCCCGAGAGGCTCGACATGGTCTTGTTGATCCGGTCCTGGGCCTCGGCGCGCTTGGCCCGGGCGATCAGGATGTTCTTCTTGCGCGAGGCCTCGTCGATCTTGCCCTGGAGCTCGCGCAGGGAGACCTTGAGCTTCTCGACGGAATCCTTCTGGGCCTGCCACTGGGTCCCGAGCTGGGCGGCGTAGCCCTCGAACTCCTGCTTGCGCAGGAGGGCCTCCTTGGCCAGGTCGTCGCGGCCCGCCCGCACGGCGAGCATGGCCTTCTTCTCCCACTCCTCGGCCTGCCGCTTGTTCTCCAGCGCCTCGCGCTCGAGCTTCTTCTCGTCCGCGATGGCCATGGCCACGGCCTTCTTGGACTCGATCATCTGCTCGTTCATGTCGATGAGGAGCTGGTTGAGCATCTTCTCGGGGTTCTCGGCCTTGTTGATGAGGTCGTTGATGTTCGAGGAGACGACGGTCTTGAAACGGTTGAATATGCCCATGGGAGGGTCCTCCTCAGTTCGACTTATAGCGGGAGAGCCGGGCCCCGTGCTCGGCCACCGCGAGCCCGATCGCGTCGAGGGAGGCCTCGAACTCGGGCTTGTCCATGGTCTCGTACTCGAGGCTGTCCAGGAGCACCACCTGCTCGCCCTCGAGGGCGTAGGCCCCGTGGAGCAGGCCGTCGTAGTTCAGCTTCAGGAGCTCGGCGTAGAAGGCCTCGCGGCCCTCGGCCGGCACGGGCATGATCCGCGCGTGGACGATCACGACCGGGTCGGCGTAGGAGATGTACAGCTCGGGCAGGCCCTTGGCGGGGTCGTCCACGACCCAGGTGCCGGGCTGGGGCTCCTCGTAGGATATGCCGAGGTCGAGGAGGTACTCCTCGACCTTGTTGAGTCCGGCCATCGCGAACCTCCTTGCGTGGCGGGTCGGGCCCCCGTCGGGGCGCCTAGCCGAGGAAGACCTGGCCCGAGTTGTCGATCGCGAGGATGGTCTTGCACTCGGAGCAGCGGAAGCGGCCGGGCTTGGCGGCCTTGAGCTTCTTGTTGCAGATGGGGCAGGAGAAGATCTTGGGGAAGACGGAGGCGGCCGCGGTCTGGTCGCCCTGCTTGAAGAAGGCCGTGGCCTCGTCGAGGTTGTCCTTGATGTTGAAGAACTGGGAGAAGCCGAGGAGCTGGAAGACCTCGTAGACCTTGGGCTGGATCTCGAGGAGGACGATGTCGCCGCCCCGCGGCTTGACGGCCTTGAGGAAGGCGGTGAAGGAGCCGATGCCGGTCGAGGAGACGTAGTTCAGGCCGCCGCAGTTGAAGATCAGGCGGATGTTCCCGCCGTCGATGGCCTTGCCGACCCGTTTCTGGAAGAAGTTGGAATTGTAGGTGTCGATATAGCCGGTCAGGAAGAGGGCGAGGCAGTTGTCCACGGACTCGACTTTCTGGAGGCGGATCTTGAGGCTGTCGTCCTTCTCGTCGTCGAATCCGGGAACGATATCGTTATTATTCGGCATGGTGCTCCTCTTCTTGGCCTCGTCTCGACGATTCAGGTTCTATTGTAGAAGCATAATAATGCTCTCGTCAATGCGCTGTCAAATCCTCGCCGGCCGGGCCCGCGGGCCCTTCGCGGCCTCCTGCCGGCCCTTCCCGCGCCCTGCCGCCGGGGGCGGCGGCCCGTTGCCGGCGGCCGCTCCTTGGCATTATCGGCAGTCCGGGCCGGGGACTGAACGGACTCCGCCGCCCGGGGCCGCCCCTACAGCGAGAGCCCCCCGTCGAGGCTGAGGATCCCGCCGGAGGCGGCGCAGGGCTCGGCGGCGAGGAGGCCGATGGCCGCTTCGGCTATCCCGTCGGGAGGGAGGAGGCGGCCGCCGGGAGCCCGGGCGGCGAGGGCCTCCCGCTCCCGTGGACCCAGGTACTCCGTGTCGGCGAAGCCGGGGCAGACGAGGAGGCAGCCCAGCCCCGCGGCCGCGCCCTCGGCGGCGAGGGACTTGGCGAGGACGGCGAGGCCGGTCTTGGCCGCCGCGTAGGCCGCGTTGCTCGAATAAGCGCGGATCGCGTCGGTGCGGCTGCCGCCGAAGAGGAGTATCCTGCCCCAGCCGCGGGCGGCCATCGGGGGGTAGAGGGCGGAGCAGAGGGCGCCGGGCAGGGCCAGGTCGAGGAGGGCGAGGCGCTCCCAGTCCCGCGCGCCGGTGTCGGCGAGGCTCTTGCGCAGGAAGGGCCCGAAGGAGGCGACGAGGATGTCGATCCGGCCGAGCCCGGCCAGCCCGTCCAGGAGGTCGGCGGGGCGCTCGATCCGTAGGAGGAAGCCCTCGGCTTCCGGGGCGCCGAGCTCCCGGGCCTCGGCGAGGGCGGCCTCGAGGCGCTCGGGCGAGCTCCCCCCGTGGACGAGGAGGGATGCCCCGCGGCGGGCCAGGGCGCGGCAGGCGGCGCGCCCGAGGCCCCCCGAGCCGCCGAGGACGAAGGCCCGGCGGCCCCGGAAGGGGAGGGATCCGGAGCCCTTCCCCGCTTGCGGATCGGCCATACGGGACGTACTATAGCCGCCGCCGGCCAGCCCCGCAAGGCGGGACGGGCGGAACGAGGCCCCGCCCGGCGGATCCGCCCGTCCCGCCGCGAGCTGCGGGCGCCCGGCCAAGGAAGCCCCCTCGTGCGCGAACCCGATCTCTCGTCCTACCTCGTCGTCCTCAGCCGCGCCCAGGAAGCGGGCAACGTCGGCGCGGCCTGCCGGGCCATGAAGACCATGGGCCTCTCCCGCCTCGCCCTTGCCGCCTGCCCCGGCTACGACGAGGAGCAGGTCCGCTCCATGGCCGTCCACGCCTTCGACCTCTACGAGTCGGCGCTGCGCTTCCCCGACCTCGGCTCGGCCCTCGCCGAGGCGAGCCTCGCGGCCGGCTTCACCCGGCGCCGGGGCGAGCGGCGCAAATCCTTCTCGGTCAGCGTGGCCGACTTCGCCGCGCGGCTCGCCGGCCGGCCGGCCTCCGGCACGGTGGCCCTCGTCTTCGGGAACGAGCGCACGGGCCTCACGGACGAGGAGCTTTCCCTGTGCTCCCTCGCCGTGCACATCCCGAGCTCCGAGGCCTTCCCCTCCCTCAACCTCGCCCAGGCCGTGCAGATCGCCTGCTACGAGCTGCGCTCGGCGGCCCTCGGCGGCCGGGACGGCTCGGCCGAGCCCGCGTCCCGCTCCCTGGTGGACGAGTCGGTGGCCCGCATGGGCGCCGAGCTGCGGAGCCTGGGCTTCTTCAAGATAGCGGGCGGCCGCCGGCTCGAGGACTTCCTCCGCGACACGGCGGAGCGGGCGGCCTACACCCCCGGCGAGCTCGACTACCTCGAGGCCATCTTCAGCAAGGCCGCCGGCCTAGCTCGCAAGGCCGCCGGCCTGGCGAGCAGGGCGCCCGGAGCGGGCGGCGAAGGAAGCGCTTCCGGCTAGAAGACGATGTGCTCCTCGCCCAGCTCCTCGGCCCCCTCGGAGAGCACGATGGCGCGATGCACGACGTTGCGCAGCTGGCGGACGTTGCCGGGCCAGGGGTAGGCCGCGAGCTTGTCGAGGGCCCCGGCCCCGGGCAGGGTCCTGCCCCCCGAGGCGGCGAGGGAGAAGTGGGCGGCGAGGTCGGGGATGTCCTCGCGCCGCTCGCGCAGGGGCGGCATCTCCAGGACGAGGGTGTCGATGCGGTAGAGGAGCTCGGGCTTGAAGCTCCCCCGCTCGACCGCGGCCCCGAGGTCGGCGCAGGTCGCCGCGACGAAGCGGAGGTCGACCCAGGAGGGCTTCGAGGCCCCGAGCCGCCAGAGCTCCCCGCTCTCGAGGGCGCGGAGCAGCTTCGCCTGGAGTCCCGGCCCCGCCTCCGCTATCTCGTCGAGGAAGAGGACCCCGCCCCGGGCGAGCTCGAAGGCGCCGGGCCGGGAGAGGGCGTCGGTGAAGGCGCCCCGCTCCGTGCCGAAGAGCTCGCTCTCGGCGAGGAGCTCGGGCAGGGCGGCGCAGTTCCTCGCGACGAAGGGGCCGGCGGACCGGGCGGAGCGCCCGTGGAGGGCGCGGGCGGCGACCTCCTTGCCCGTCCCGCTCTCGCCGAGGATGAGGACGGGGTAGTCCGAGCCGGCGTAGAGCCTGAGGAGCTCGGCGACCCTGCGGATAGCCGGGCTCGCGCCGAGGAAGGGGCCCGAGGAGCCCTCGCCGGGCGGGACGGCCCCCGGCCCCGCGATGGAGCGGCGCAGCTCCTCGGCGCTGTAGGGCTTGCGGAGGAAGTCGGCCGCCCCGCTCCGGACCGCGAGGACGACGCTCCGGGCGCTCCCTTCCCGCGACAGGGCGATGACCCGCCGGCCCTCCCGGGCCAGGAGGCCGACGAAGCGCAGCCGCTCCTCGGGGCCCTCGTCCAGGTCCACGACCACGGCGGCCGGCGGGCTGTCCCGCGCCGCCGCCCGGGCGCCCGCCTCGTCCTCGAAGGCGAGGACGGCGTACAGGCCCGCGAGGAGGGCGGAGAGGGTGCGCGCCTCGACCGGGTCCCTCCCTACATGTGTAATCTAGCATAGATAATGATAAAGAAGCCCCGAGGGCTCTTTGCTCCTTAACTCTTTATGACATTAACCCTTGCATAGCCCCCCTGCCCCTATCGCCATGCAACAAGGATCTAGGGAAAAGCATAGGAAAGGCCGTTTTAAGGCCGTTTACGTCCCCGTTGGGCCGCGACCGTTTAATACTGTTTAACTATCAAGCCAGTAATGAAATACTCGGAAGGACTACTCCGAGCGCGCGCCGGTGAAGGCTGGAGCTTCGTCAAGCTGATCGACAAGCGGGCGCGATGGCTCGAAAAGGTCCATCTGTAGGAGTTCCTGTTCGAGGTTCCTAAGCTCTCCCAATGCATCTCGGAGGGTCTTCTCGGCATGGTCGAGCGCCGCCGGTATGCGTCCGGAGCGGGCCTGAAGCCGCCGGCAAGATTTGCCTTGCTTGATCAGCTCGGCCTTGAGGATGACGAAGCTTCTATGCGATATCGAGTTCATACTGAACCGGCCGAGGGCGAGCGGCTACAGGGTTCCGTTGCGGCTGAGGTAGGCCAGGAAGTCCGTACGGTTCACGTTCCACTCGTCGTCGACTTGATAGGCGATCAAGCGGTGCGCGCTGATCTCGCGCAGTACCGTTTTTCGGGATACCCGCAAGATTGAACAGATATCCGGGACATCCAGAATTGCAGGCAATGACTCGAGCAGCTCCTGTTTCAAGTCGTCGGGCAGCATATGCCTCCACGGTGGCGGAATCGATCCGGTAGATCCACCGGACCTTGAACGCGAACAGGACGCCGGTATTGATAAGGTAGTACACATGGTTCGCGTCGCAGCCGATCCGCTCGGCCGCCTCGAGAACGGTGAGAAGATTCCTCATGCGCACTCCTTGCGCGATCGGTCGCGCTGCGCGATCCGCGATCGTTCTCTCCATCCGCAGCGAGGGCAACGCCAGGAACCGCGGCCGTTGGTAGAGAGATCTCCGCGACAAGCCGGGCAGGGCCTACACGATCGCCAGTAGTTCGACCAACGCACCTTGCTCTTTATGATGAGGGGCGTCCAATCGCTGCGGCGCACGCTCTCGAAAACCGGTTGTGTCGCTGCCGTTCGATCGTCGATCATGTACGCGCTCCATCCGGATTGTGGATGCATGCGTCGGTCGGCCGCGGCGCTGGACCATCCGGGTTTATTCCGGCCTTCCAGCAGATATCCCGCAGAGCGAGAATGACCTTCGATGCCTCGCCCTTCAGGAGAAAACGCAACTCGTCCACCTTCGAGATGCGCTTCACCATCGCGCGGAGGCTCTTTTCATCCTTCGCGCGAGAGGCCAGTTCCCATAGGCCCTTGATGTAATAGAGCTGCTTTGCGGAACAGTAATTTCCCTGCTGTTCCGGCTTCACAGGCATCCGTTTCCGCGTGGACGGCTTGCGTCGAAAACCGAGGTTGGCGAAAGCGCGCATGACCTCCTCGAACTGCGCTTCCGTTTCGATGGCCGCGGCGCTCTCCACTCCCGCCGCGCCGGCGAGGAGCGCGTGGTATGCGTACTCGTCGAGGCCGCGATCCTTGCGCGCGAGATGGATGAGGGCGAGCCGCTCCGTCCTG
>Ga0209310_1000358_pt1 | contig 55591 bp, 34 predicted proteins | sample AD_UKC030_MetaG_FD_184415 | JGI IMG/M metagenome (GOLD analysis project Ga0209310, IMG submission 184415) | Active sludge microbial communities of municipal wastewater-treating anaerobic digesters from USA - AD_UKC030_MetaG (SPAdes) (version 2) | ecosystem: Engineered > Bioreactor > Anaerobic >...
AAAAGGTGGATGCCGCTCGTCCTGGGCTCGCAGCCTTTCCTTGACAAACAGACCGATTTACATGACATTGCGCACGTTACCCGACGGCAAAACAATCCGTGAAATCCGTGTTCCAACGGGTCGGAGGGACGGGCTCGGCAGGGTGGGGGGGCAGAGCTGTCGGACTTGGGCCTGGCGGAGGCGGCAAGGAGGACTGAATGAAGCGTGAAGTCGCAGGCGTTGCATTGGTGGGGGTGCTGGCATGGGGGTGGGCGCAATGGGGGCCGGCCGGCGATTGCTCGAAGCCGGGGCTTGACCAGGAGATGGACTTCAGCGACAGCGGTGTCAACTACACCATCTTCTATCGGACGGACGCGGGCTCGACTCATCGCATATCGCATGCGGACGCGACCAATCTGCAGGCGAACGCGATCAGCTCGTATGACGCGCTGGTGGGGACGATGAACTTTCGGACCCCGTATCTGAACACCCTGCCGCAGTACGACATCATCGTGAAGGACGACTGGTATTACGCGGAGCCGGGCTGTTTGGTCATGCACGCGCCGGGGGTGCGCAGCGATCCCGAGTCGGACACACGCTGCATCTTTTTCCACGAGCGGTTTCACACCGTGCAGCGGCATTACAAGTGCGGCGTGGGGGATTGCGATTCGGGATACATTGGAAGCACGTTTGGCAAGTGGGTGTCCGAGGGGACGGCCGATGCCATCATGGACAAGGGCTACCTCGACCTGGACAACCTCACCGGCTATCCCTATTACGAGAATTCCGCCCGCAACTACCTGAACGATCCCGACACCACGCTGTTCGACCGCGAGTACAATGCGTGTCTCTGGTGGAATTATCTGATGGAACAGATGGGTGTTGTCCGGGTGGAGCCGCAGGTGGGGACCGATTTCCTGCAGGCGTTCTGGGATCGGGTGGCGTCGAACGGCGCCTCCGGCTCGGCCGCATGCCGAACAGCCATGGAGCAGACCATCTCGAGCTTTTCATCGCGCAGCTTCGAGAATGTATTCCTGGATTTCTCGATCTGCAATTACACGCGCGCCTACGACGCCTCGGCGGTGCCCAACGCATCCTATTACTCCTACGTGGACGAGCAGGGGCAGGCCATCCTGACGAGCGTTCCGGTGACCGCGATCGGCGCGCTGCCGGCCAGCCAGGACAACGTCGGCGTCCCCAGCTTCGCTGCGCGCTATTTCGAGCACGTGCTCGATGGCGGCGGCGACTGCGAGGTCGTGGGATTCAAGGCCGACGACGCGGACGACGTGATGGGGTTTGCGGCTGTGGCGGTGGACAACTCGGGGCGGGTGATCGGCATCCGAAAGGGGATCGGCCAGGAGTTCGCCGCCACCTTTTTCAACCCGCCTTCGCGCCCGATCCGGCGCCTGGTCGGGATCGCGGTCGGCCTCGAGGAGACCACCCCGTTCGACTACGCCTTCGACCGCGGCTCGGTCAAGCTCGAGATTGTGCGGCCGACCTTTTCGCATCCAGCCTATCCGGGGCCGCACGATGAGCCGGGCAACGTCGTGGTGCGGACCCGGGTGCTGGGGCCGTCGGCGCTCGAGCCCGAGGGGCCGGGCACCCTGTCGGTGCTGGGATTGCAGGCTTCCGATTTCACGGTCTTGATCGGCGGATCGAATGCGCCGGTGAGCTATGCGGATTACGTCGGAGGAGAATACCAGCTGCTCGTCGAAGCCCCGGAACAGCCTGCGGACGGCCTCTACGATCTGGCGGTCCAGCTGTGCACGGCCGATCAGTCGGGCGTCACGGCGACGTCCCGCCAATCGGTTTATTACGGCGACATCCGGTTCCATCATGTCGTGGCGCTGGACATCTCGGGCAGCATGGAATATCCCACCAGCGCCAAGCTCGATGCGGCCAAGGAAGCCGCCAAGTTCTACATCGATGCTGTCACCGACAACGACCGGCTTACGGTGGTGACGTTCAGCGGAGACACCACCGAGTGCAACGAGGACGCGGCAAATCTCAAGGGATCATCCGGCCTGGTGCTGGCCAACGGCCTTTCGCGAGGGCTCCTCAAGATGGCGGTCGATGCCCAGAGCAGCAAGAACATGACCTCGATCGGCGATGGCCTTTGGACCGCCCAGGACGCCCTCGATGCCGAGGCGGCCGCGGTGTCCTACGAGCATTTCGATGCCATCCTGCTGCTTTCCGACGGCAAGGAGAACGAGGCGCGCTACTGGGACTCGACCACGTGCATCGCCTCGGGCACCGTGGCCAGCCGGCTAACCGCGTCGGATACGATGATCAATTCGCTGGCGTTCGGGGCGGATGCGGACCACAGCCTGATGCAGACCATCGGCCTGGTGACCGAGGGCGATTACAGCTACATCCCGGTCGATGAAAGCACGGGCTCGCTCATGCTGAAGGATGCCGCGGCGGCCTCGATCGGGATCGGCACGATGCAGAACGACCTCACGCTCCGTTTTCTCGAGGGGATCGAGCGTGCCAAAGGGCTGCAGCGGCTGGTCATGGCCACGGCGGATGTCGCGGCGGGCGGGCGGCGCGATCTCCTGCTCGATCTGCGCGAGGAGGTCGTCCAGGGTGCGATCTTGTTCGTGGGGTGGTCGGCGCCCGGCACCGTGCAGGTCCGGATCCAGGATCCCAGCGGCGTCGATCCCGAGACCTATGCGCTGGCGGTCTACTCGGGCGATTCGCATCATATCCTCCACCTCAAGGGGCTCAAATCGGGCGTATACGAGGTCCGTCTCAACAACCTGTCGGGGCAGGCGCTCGAGTGTTTCGCGGGCATCTCTGGCATACCGGGCAACGGGTTGAGGGTCGAGTTCACGCTGGCGCCGTTCCGGACCGGCGGGGTGGCCGGGCGCTCGGAAAGCGCGCAGGAGCTGTTCGAGCAGGGTGTGCCGGTGCGGATGCTCGCCCGCATCTACGATCGCAAAGGAGCTGTCCGCGACGCCAAGGTCGAGGTGCAGGTCACCCTGCCCGACGGGGAAACCGCATGCCGCTCCCTTCACCTGTTCGACGACGGGAGGCATGTGGACCAGCGCGCCGACGACGGGCTTTACGGCCTGCTCTACACCCGGACGCCGCTGGCCGGCCGGCCGGGAGGCAACACGGACGAGAATCCGAAGATACCTGACGATCCGAAGCAGTCCGGCAATTATCATGTGTCCCTGCTGGTCCGCGGCAAGGCCAATGACGGCTCCGAGTTCCTGCGCAGCCTCGGACGGGATTTCCAGGTCTACGAGCGCGTCGAGCAGGCCGATCGCGACCACGATGGCATGCCCGACACCTGGGAAGTCTATTATGGAACCGATCCCGCCAAACCCGACGATAGCCTGGATCCCGATCGCGACGGGCTGACGAACAAGGATGAGTTCTACCACGGCACCCATCCCCGGGATCCGGACACGGACAATGGAGGCGAATCGGACGGCTCGGAGGTCAAGAACAGCCGATGCCCGCTCGATCCGACGGACGATCTCCTGCCGCCGGTGTCCGAGGTGTCGATCATCACCTCGCCGGATTCGCGCGGCGGGATGGGGTATCTCCGGCCCAACGCGCTGCTGCTCCATTTCCCCGATCACGCCTCCTACCAGGAGATGGAGATCTTCCGGTCAACGTCGCCGGCCCTGACAAGCCAGCCGTCCAACCGGGTGGCCACGCTGGACCTGCGCGGCAAGAACATCAATTCCTACTACGATGAGGGGTTGGCCGATGGCACCCGCTACTACTACCGGCTCCGGGCGCTGGGCTTGTCGGGATCGGCCACCCCGTTCTCTCGAGTGATCACCGCGGTCGCCAAGGCGGATCCGTACGTGCCGGGCGGCCACATCCTGATCAACCAGGGCGCCCGCTACACCGATCGCCTCAACGTGCGGGTGGACCTGATTGCCGACTCGCTCGTCAAGGAATACCGGCTGAGCCAGCAGCCGTTCACTGGCGCCGAGCCGTATCTGGCGATTGTGCCCCGAACGAATTTCGTGTTCAGCGGATTGTCCAGCGGCGATGTGGGAATTATTTATGTCCAGTTCCGCAGCGCCAGCGGCAACGAATCCGATGTGACCGACGACACGATCCTCTATCGGACGACGGGCGACGCCGACCGCGACGGGACCGTGGATGGCGTCGACACGGACGATGACAACGATGGCCTGCTGGATGCCACAGAGATCTTCCAGCACGGCACGAATCCATTCACCCAAGACACCGACCGCGACGGGTGGCGGGATCCCGTGGAGATCCAGGCCGGATCCGACCCGCTCGATCCAATGTCGGTCCCGTCGGGCGATGGCGACGCGGACGGGTATCCGAACGACCTCGAGCAGCGGTATGGCGCCGACGCGTCAGACGCGCTGGATTATCCCGACCTCCGATTCGCGATCCAGCATGGCGCCGGGGCGGTCGAGGTGCTGCTGCCCACTCGCGTCGGGGTGGCGTATCAGCTCCAGTATGCGGAGGCCCTGGCCGGTCCATCGACGGCGTGGATGAACCTCGGTGCGGCCATTCCCGGCACCGGCGGCGTGGTCACGGTGCCGCTGACTCCGGACCAGAGCGCGCGCTACCTGCAATTCAACGTCGTGGTTGATTAGCCATTTCTTCGAGCGACTCGGCGATCCTGTCCAGCAGCGCCCGCATCTCCAGGTGCAGAGGCGTGTTTCCGTGGCCATGGAACCGCGAATCCGGGTCGACGAGGCGGTCCGGCGAACGGGAGCCAGCCGAGTCGCGCCGACAGCAATCGAGCGCCCGCGGCGGCTGGCTCCCGTGGCTGATCTTGGCGTTCGGCAGCAGGCTTGCCGCCGCCGGCGTCCCTCAGCAATATGTGTTCAGCAAGAAAGCAGTCGACTTGCCGGGCTTTTTTCGGCCCACCAAAGAATGGGACATCCTTGTCGTTCGGGACTCGAGACTCCTCGCCGCAATTGAGGCCAAATCGCAGGTGGGCCCGTCTTTCGGGAACAACTTCAACAACCGAATCCTATCATCTGGCATAAAATCGCGAACGCTTCTTACGAGGTGGAAAACGGATCGAAGTTTCTCGGAAAGCCCTATGAGCCCAACGCGATCATCAAGAACGACATGGAGTTTATTTTGATGCAGCGGAAGCCGGGCGGCTACCGGAAGCCGACAGACCAGCAGCGTCGGTCAAGCCGGATTGAGAAGGAGACTTTTGACCGTTGGTTCCAACAGATTTGGAACATCACAGGCGCATCCACCCAGCACCACCCCGCGCCGTTCCCCTTGGAGTTGGCCACGCGCCTGGTCCGCATGTTCTCGTTCACCGAGGACACAGTCATGGACCCATTCTGTGGCTCGGGCACCACCATGATTGCGGCGTTGCGGACGAACCGCAACAGCATAGGCATTGAGATCGACCCCGAATACTGCCGGATGGCTGCACGCTACCTCAAAGCCGAGACGCCTGACCTATTCGCCCAAGCAGAGCTTCGATTCGAGCAGACACCCACGCAAACCGCCAGCCTGCTCAAAGAAGATCCCGTCCTGTTTGATGTCCAACCAGCCAAGAAAAAACTGGAATAGGCGGCACTGGTTTTTAGGGAAGGGTGCACACTTGGTTTGATTGAGGCCAGTAATGATCTCGGTGCTGTGGGCTAGCCAGAAGGAAGTGGATCTGTATGAAAGCGAAGGAATTTGACCTGATCACAACGAATTTGGCTTTTCAAGGATTCTAGCTGCAAGGGGACCTGGAAGGAGGTTATGGTGGTGGGCATGACACGGCCTTGCCTGCTGGCATCGCTGGTCGATCTGGCGGTGCAGATGCAGCGGGACGCCGATCGGCCCGAGGCGGAGCTGCACCGGCGCGATCGCGCCCTGGTTCGACCGCTGGAGGGCGGCGCGTCGAGTCATCGGGAGCTTCTGATGGCGTGGCTCGAGGGCCTGCGCGCGGGCGGGGAAGCGATGCCGGGCCGCTCGTTCAGCGCCGCCTGCCGCGTGCTGGTCCTCAGCCTGGCAGTTCTCGGGTTGGCGATCGGGTGGGGGGCTGCTGCCGCGCTTTTTTTTTATGACGGCACGCGTCCGGTCAACGTGGTCCACGTGCTGGCGGTGTTCGTCGCGGGGCAATGGCTTCTGCTGCTGTTGCTGGGAATCGTGATGATACCCGATCGGTGGGCCCGCTGGATTCCGGGCGCAGGCGCGGTTCAGGAAACGCTCGCGCTGCTATCGCCCGGGCAGCTCGTCCGGCTCGCGATCCGATTCGTTCCGCGGAGCGCGCGTGATCGGCTCGCCGGAACCGTCGCGTCTGGGGCGGGGAATCTCCTCCAGTTCAAGAAGGTGTGGAAATGGGCGGTGATTTTCGCGTCTCAATCATTTGCGGTGGGTTTCAACGCGGGCGCGCTGGCGGCCTGCCTTTACCTTGTAACGTTTTCGGACCTGGCGTTTTCATGGAGCACGACGCTCGAGCCGGACGTGGAGGTGGTTCACCGTCTGACGCAGACGCTGTCGGCGCCGTGGTCGCGCTGGGCGCCGGATGCGGCGCCGTCGGCGGACTTGATACGAGAAACGCTCTATTATCGCCAGACGAGGCCGCTGAGCGGCGCGGCGCCGGAGCGGTGGGGGCAATGGTGGCCTTTTCTGGCCGCGTGCATGATCGTCTACGGATTGGTCCCGCGGATGGTGCTGCTGGGCCTGGCTGGCTGGCGGCTCCATGGCTCGGCCCGCCGGGCATTTATCGAGGCTCCGGGCGTGGCCGTCGTGCTGGATCGGTTGACAAGCGAGTGGGTGACCACCCAGGCAGCCAATCCCGAATCCAAGTCTCCCGATCGGTCTGGCGCTGTCCTTGAGGCGCTGGAGGGTTCAAGCCTGGCGGATGGCTCGCCGCTGTGCCTGGTCAACTGGGGAGGGATCGAGATGTCTGATGAGATGCTGGCGAGCCGGGTGGGCGAATCGTGGAACCGCCGCATCGCCAGCGTCCGCCACGCCGGCGGGCGCGCGTCGATCGAGTCGGATGGCCGGGTGATTGCCGACATTGCCGCGGCGACCGGAGAGCCGGGCGTGGCGGTCCTGGTGAAGAGCTGGGAGCCGCCGATCCTCGAAGTGATCGATTTTCTTCGGGAGTTGCGCCAGGCCATCGGTCCGGGGCGGATCCTGATCATTGCGCCCGTTGCTTTGGATCCAGCCGGCGGATTGGCGCCGCCCCGCGATGCTGATTTGGGCCAATGGCGGAAGAGATTGCGCAGCCTCGGCGATCCGGCTCTGGTCGTGCGCGGGTGGCAGGAGGGAGAGACGCCATGAGCCTGCCTGTCTTCGCCGTCGTTGGGCATCCGAACAAAGGCAAATCGAGCATCGTCGCCACGCTGGCATCGGACGATTCGGTCGAGATCGGCCCGGAGCCGGGCACGACCACGCGGTGCCGTCGATACCCCATGGTGGTGGATGGCGAGGAGCTGTATGCGCTGGTCGATACGCCCGGTTTTCAGAGGGCGCGGCGCGCTTTGCATTGGATGAAGCAGCACGAGACCAGCGCCGATCTTCACGCGGATGTGGCGCGGCGGTTTCTCGAGGCCCATCGCGGGCAGGATTCTTTTCCGGACGAATGCGAGTTGCTGCAGCCCATCCTCGATGGGGCGGGCATTCTCTATGTCGTCGATGGCTCGGTGCCATATGGGGAGGAATACGAGCCGGAGATGGAAATCCTGCGGTGGACCGGCCGGCCGAGCCTTGGACTGATCAATCCCATCGGCCCGGCGGATCACATTGAATCGTGGCGCTCCGCGCTGGGCCAGTTCTTCAAGGTCGTCCGGGTCTTCAATGCCGTGGCCGCTGAATTTCAGAAGCGGGTGGATCTGATCCGCGCGTTTGGGCAATTGAACGAGGAGTGGCGGGCCCGGCTGGACCGGGTTGTTGTCAGCCTCGAGGGCGACCGGCGGCGGAAGCGCCGGCTGTCGGCGCGCGCGGCCGCTGAGGCCCTGGTCGAGATGCTTGCCCATCGGGTGGAGCGGAGGCTGCCTTCGGATGCGGATACAGCGGCTGCCCGGCCGGCGATCGAGGAGGAGTTCCGGGAGGATCTGCGCCGGTTCGAACAGCGCGCGCGGGACATCGTCGAGCAGTGTTACAGCCACCGCCGGATCGAGCGGCGGGAGGAAGCCCTCCAGCTATTGGACGAGGATCTTTTCGCCGAAACAACCTGGCTGCGTTTTGGATTGAGCCGGCGCGAGATCATGGCCACCGGCGCGATGGGCGGTGCGGCGACCGGCGCGATCGTGGACGCCCATTTTGGAGGGGCGTCGATGCTGGCCGGCACGCTGCTGGGAGCCGGGATCGGCGCGACGGTCGGCTGGTGGACCGCGGACCGGCTTGTGACCGTCAAGATCCTCGATCTGCCGCTGGGCGGGAAACGGCTCGTGGCCGGCCCCACCCGGAACGCCAGCTTTCCCCATGTGGTGTTCAACCGGGCGCGCTATCATCATTTTCTGGTCTCGCATCGCACCCATGCCACGCGCGGCGATCTCATCCTGACCGGCGATCGAGCCCATCCGATGCCGGCGCTCGACAAAGAGGATCGGGCGGCGCTCGAGGGCGTGTTCGACCGATTGCGCAAGCGCCGGGGCGAACCCGACATCGTCGGCCGGCTTGCCGAAGTCATCGAGAGGGTTTTCGACAAGGACGAGTGAGGGGGGGCGTCATCCCTGTAGGCCCGGTCCCCCGACCGGGCGATTGGCAGCCATGCCACCAAGCGCCGCGTGGGGGCACGAGGCCTACATCGGAAACGTCCACCGCCCTGTAGGCCCGGTCCCCCGACCGGGCGTTGTGGACAAAAGATACTGGCTGTCCAGGCATGTTCCCGCTATTCTGCGGGCATGTCCAGCATAGGGGGGAGACTGTTGTTGGCCATCGTTGTTGCGGCTGGCCATGCTTGTGCATCAAGCGTTACGGCCGCCGAGGATGGCATCCTCGAGGCGGTGGCCTCAATTTTGCGGTCGGCGCGGGGAGCCTTGCGGGGATGGCGGGAAGGCGGGTGGTCATCGACCTGCCGGGCCTGCCGAGCGGGGCGAAAAAGCTCGATCTGGTGTTGCTGATCCCCGGCCAGTTCACGATGGGCAGCCCGGCTTCCGAGCCGGAGCGCTCTTCCAATGAAGAGCCGCAAACAGAGGTGACTTTGAGCCTGCCATTCTTCATTGGCCGATATGAAACGACCCAAGGGCAGTGGGAGGCGGTCATGGGAAACAACCCGAGTAATTGCAAAGGCGATCCGGATCTGCCGGTGGAACAAGTGAGCTGGAATGACGCCCAGGATTTTCTGCGCAAGCTCACCGCGCGCGACCGCCAGGCAGGACGCCTGCCGTCCGGGTGGGAATACCGGCTTCCCACCGAGGCGCAATGGGAATACGCGTGCCGGGCAGCGGGCCGGCTCATCGACTCTCCGGACGATCGCAACCTCGACGTCGGATTCCGGGTCGTCCTAGTTGCAGTTCCTGGGCCTTGATCTGAGCTCGAGTATCGCAGGGGATCCACTCCCTCCCTTGCCTGCCTGCGCCGCCGCGGCAGGCAGGCGCCTCGCATCGAGCCCGGCGGCGCTCGCGCCAAAATCGGAAGTAATTTTTACACAGACCCTAAGATTCATGAATGAAAAGTGGCAATGGCTTGGAACTGAAATCATCTGAACTTCCGCGTCATTCGGCGTGTTCCGCGGGCATCCACTCTTCCTTCTTTCACCCATCCATGGCCTCGCGAGGCAAGAAATCCAAAATGAAGAGGCGCCTGCGGAACACGCGGAATAGAACCTATTCAATTCAAGATTCCGCGGCATTTCGTGGTTGGTGGGGACGAGATCCTTTTCTTCGCGCTTTCATTGTCTTGTTGCTGACAGTCGCGGGCACGGCGGCGCTGGCGGATGGTGTGACGGCCGCGCTCGCTGCGTCGAGCGGCTCGTCGGATCCGGCGGCCGACGATGGCAGCTGGCGCATCACGACATGGCCGGCCCAGGGCGCCCAGAACAAACAAAGCGGCGTCCTCACGCTCGTCAGCTACAACGTGCTCGGACGCGACCGGGCCGATTGGACGACCAACTCGGCCCAGGTGCGGGCGATCGGCCGGCAGTTGGCGTTCCTCGAACCCGACATCATCGGTTTCCAGGAGATACCGGAAACGAACGCCAACTATCTCCAGATGAGCGCGTGGGTGAGGGCGTATCTGCCAGGGTATTACTTGGCGACGGGCCAGCGGACCGACGGCGGCGAGCGCAGCGCCGTCGCCAGCCGCTTCCCGATCGCGCGCTCGCAGTCGTGGCTGGCGCGCAGCAGCCTGGCCGTGTTCGGCTATGACGGCGCCTTCACGCGCGACCTGTTCGAGGCGGAGATTCTGGTGCCGGGTCTGCCGCAGCCGTTCCATTTCTTCACCACCCACCTCAAAGCGCATTCGGACCAGGCCAGCTCGCTCCGGCGGGCGGCGGAGGCGCGGGCGATCTCGAATTATTTCGCGACCGTCTATCTGCCCGCAAAAGGACTGCGGCCATATGCGCTGGTGGGCGACATGAACGAGGACATCGCCCGGCCGCGGACGTACGAGCAACGGGCCATCCAAACCCTGACCAGCTTGCCCACGGGGCTTCGGCTGACCACGCCGCGCAATCCGGTCACGAACGACGAGCGGACGTGGTCGATCCAGAACTCGAGCCTGACGATCCGGTTTGATTACATTTTGCCGTGCGGGCTCTTCTTCTCGAACATCCTCAGCAGCCAGGTCTTTCGGTCGGACAAGGTGTACCCACCGGCGCCGCCGTTGCTGGCGAGCGACAGCGCCAGCGCGGCGGATCATCTGCCGGTCGTGATGGTCTTCCGCGATCCGTACGACGTTCCGCTGTCGATCCGGGCGTTGACGATCACCAACCAGACGGTCTGCCTGGATTGGAAGGCGATTCCGGGCGACCGCTATCGCGTCGAGCGCTCGGCTGACCTGGCGGCCTGGCAGCCGATCGTGCGCAACCTGCTGGCCGAAAGCCCCGACATGCGGTTTGAGACGCTGGCCACCGGTCCCACGCTGTTCTTCCGGATCGCGCGAGAGCGGTGAATTTTACGGCCAGGATGGAGATCGGATCGGCGGAACCGTCAGTCGTCGAGAGGATGCAGTTTTGGCCTCCTTGGCAATGACGTAATTCAAACCGATGATGATCAATTGGCGAAAAGTCATATCCTTTTCCAAGGCAAGCCGTTTCGCGCTTTTCATTAAATCATCCGGTATTTCAACTGTTGTGCGCATACATATATATTGCTGTATTGATGATTAAAGTCACTTGTTCTGCGTATCGATTTGAAGGCGGACCGGGGTCGCCCCGGACTGCCTGGAGGATGCGGCAACAGGCTGGATGCCGTGGAGCGCGCTAGCCTCGTGTTTGCGATCGGCACGGTTGGCATTATATTAAGAGTCTATGCAAAAATTACTTCCGATTTTGGCGGGAGCGCCGCCGGGCCCGATGCGAGGCGCAAGGGAGGGAGTGTATCTCCCTGCGATACTCGACCGACCGAGCAACGAAGCAGATGGCCCGGCGCCGCCCCGCCCCTGCGGGCTGGGGGCCTTCGGCGCGCTGGCTGTGTTGCTCCTCGCTCACAGACCGCACGGGTATGCTCGCTCGTCGCGCCTTGCCAGCCCGCCCAATCCCCTCCAGCAAAATCGGAATTAATTTTTGCACAGACCCTAAGAGCGCTCGCCTGGTAGTGAATGGTTTGCACAAAAGCGCAGTGATTTTATGAACATTCCTTGGCGTATCCGCCTGCGGGGAGTTGGCTCTTATTGCTCCTTCTTCACGGAATCCCTCCGTTGCGCTGGCCTTCGGTTGCGCGTGAGCGTCGCGCTTCTGGCGGTGGCATGCTCGCTTATTGGGCTTTCCACAGATGCTCTCTCCGCCGAATCCTCCGATGGGCTGCGCGACATCCAGCTCTCGCAATATTACGAGCCTTCGACAATCGAGTATCCGGCGAACAGCCCGGGCGCGCCCTTGCCTCTGGATCTGGACCAGATCCCGGGTGGCGCCGCCATTGCGGCGATGCTGGGTCTGGACGACAACGCGTGCGCTGCTCTCGAGCGCAATGGCTTCGTGGTCGTGCCGAGGGGCAGACAGACGGATTTCCTCGAAGCCTACAGGGAACTGCGACATCGAGGCATCCCGCTGTTCGTCACGTCCGACACCTTGCTGCATTTCTACCACGTGCAGTTCGACGACATCCTGATGCATATCGAGACCAACGAGTTCCTGCCGGATCTGGCGGCGCTGACCCGGGCGCTTCTGGCGCAAGCAAAAACCCAGCGGGAAGCGTTCGAAGGCGATCTCGAGGAGGCGGCCGCGCGGAACATCGCCTATTTGGGAGTGGCTCTGGAATTGCTCGGCGATTCCTCCCAAGCCCCGGTCGACATCCAAGACAAGATCCAGGCCGAGCTGGATCTGATCCAGGCCCACGCCGGGTTCAGTCCCAGCCCGATCTTCATCTACCACGAGGATTACTCGCAATACGTGCCTCGGGGGCATTACACCCGATCCGAGGAGCTGGGCCGTTTCTTCCGGGCGATGATGTGGTATGGGCGAATGGCGTTTTTGCTCAAGGGCAATCCGAACTGGGGGCCGGTGGGCGAGGCGCTGGTATCCGTCGAGGACGCGCGGATCCAGACCTTGCAGGCGCTGCTGATCGCCTTGGGTCTGGATGCATTGCGGGCCGACGACCGCTCGATCGCCGAAATCTGGAACCGGATCTATGCCGTGACCGCCTTCTTCGTCGGGCTTGCCGACGACCTGACCCCATACGCCTACAAACAGGCAGTTCGGGAGGCCGCGCAATGGCCGGCGGCTCCGGAAGCGCTGGCCGATCCCGGCACTCTCCACGCGGTCAAGACGGAGCTTGCCCTGATGCAAGGCCCGGAGATCTACGGGGGCACGGGCTGGATCTGGGTCGATCCACCGGTCACGCCCGAGACGCTCGATGGGGTGTTGGACAAGACCAAGGGCATGCGGCTGATGGGCCAGCGATTCATACCGGACTCGTATATGTTCCAGGAACTTGTGTTTCCCGAGGCCAGCTATTACACGGGTTCAGGCGATCCCATGCCGTTCACGTTCGTTCCCAGCAAGCGCGGGTTTCCCAGGGGATTGGACGTCATGGCCGTCATGGGCTCCGAACGCGCCCTGCTGATCCTCGATCGCGATGGCGACACGGATTACCTGCATTACGACGAGCAGATGAATGAACTGATCCGACAGTTCCGCGCGTTCAGCGAGGTCGATTGGAACCGCAACCTGTACTGGAGCTGGCTCTACACGCTGCGCGCGCTGCTCGAAACGCCGGGCCCGGGACATCCGGGATTCATGCGGACCGATGCCTGGCTCGACAAGCAGCTCAACAGCGCGCTGGCATCGTGGACCCAATTGCGCCACGACACGATCCTCTACGCCAAGCAGAGCTACACGCCCGGAGAAACCTCGATCCCTCCGGAACCGGACACGGCGTACGCCGAGCCTGTGCCCCAGTTCTATCATCGCCTCCTCGGGCTGGCCTCCCTGACGCGGGCCGGCCTCATGGACTTGGGGGTTTTGGATTCAACCCAGGAAGCTCGTCTGGCCGCCCTCCAGACCGTGCTCTTGCGGCTCGAGGCGATCTCGATCGGGCAGCTGGCTGGCAGTCCCATGAGCCTGGCGGACAGGAACTATCTTCTCGGCATCGACGCCGCCCTCGAGCCGCTGCTCGAGGGGATCGACGACGAGCGCGGGTTTCGGTCCGCCCTCGTTGCGGACGTTCACACCGATATCAACACGTCGGCCGTGCTCGAGGAGGGCGTCGGGTATGTCGAGATCATCGTCGCCGCATTTCCAGAGGCGAACGGCGCGATGCGGCTCGCCGCGGGACCGGTCTTCTCCCAATACGAGTTCAAGCATCCAATGGCCAACCGGTTGACCGACGAGGCATGGTTCGAAATGCTCGAGAAGGATGAAGCGCCGGATCCGCCGGCCTGGACCCGGTCGTTCCGGCATCCGGTCGTCCTGCCTCCCTTGGACCTTGACCGGGACGGGCTGCCGGATGATTGGGAGCGGGCTGTCTGGGGCAGCACAACCGCCTGCGACGATCCGGCCGGCGATCCGGATCAGGACGGCCAGCCCAACCGCGCCGAATGCCTGGCCGGCACCGATCCGCGCCGCCTCGATTCATGCCTTCGCGTGACCGCGATCCGGCCGTCACCTTCCGAAGTCGTGCTGGAATGGAATGCGAATGGCCCGCAGCGCTACCGTGTTTTCACTTCCAGCGATCTCCAAAACTGGTATTTACTCGGCGTGCCGGCCGCGGGTGGCGACGGGCAGGCCCAGATCGCTGACACATCCGCCGATGCGGCAGCGACCCGGTTCTATCGGGTGCAGGTGTTGCCCCAGCCGGGTTCTCCGGCGGGCGGGCGATGAGCTGCCGGGGCGGGGCTGAGGCGACGGGGCTCACGACAAAGTCCTTCGGCGCCATGCCCGACGTGATTTCCACCCCCCGCGAGGCACGAGCGGGGGTGGGAAATCCCGAACAAGATTCCCAAAGACGCAGATTTACGTCTTGTGCGCAGCCGGTGGGGTTCGCTGAAATATTGCTGACAAAGCGCTGTGATTGGGATAGTGCATGAAACCTGGAATGAACCGGCGTCAATTTTTAGGGACGGCCTCTGCTGCGGGCGCTATGGGGGGCTGGCAGCTCGTTGCCGCGCGTGTCCTGGGCGGAGATGGCAGGGTGGCGCCATCGAACCGCGTGGCCATCGGGGTGATCGGGCTGGGCATCCAGGGTGTCGGCGACATGAAGTCGTTTCTGGGGATGCGCGAAGCCCGGGTGCTGGCCGTCTGCGATGTCCACGAGGGACAGCGCGCGAAAGGCAAACAGGTGGTCGACACCTTCTACGGCAACTCGGATTGCGCGGCATACAACGATTTCCGGGAGCTCATCGCCCGGCCAGACATCGACGCCGTGCAGATCACGGCGCCGGACCACTGGCACCCGCTCATCGCGATCGAGGCCGCCCGCCACGGCAAGCACATGTATCAGGAAAAGCCCATGGGCTGGAGCGTTCGCGCGGCGCATGCGGTCGAGAAAGCGGTGAAGGAGAATGAAGTCGTGTTTCAATTTGGCACGCAGCAGCGATCGGACGGCAAATTCCGGTTCGCGTGCGAGCTGGTGCGGAACGGGAGGATCGGGCGGCTGAAGACGATACTCGTGGGCGTGCCTGGGAGTGTCTCGTCCTGTCCGATCCAGCCGGCCGAGCCGGTGCCGAAGGAATTGGACTACGACTTATGGCTGGGGCCGGCGCCCATGGCACCTTACTCCTACCAGCGGTGCCGGCCCTACAGCCAGAAGGAAGGCTGGAGTGTCTGGTACGGCATCTCCGACTATTGCATGGGCATGATCGGCAACTGGGGGGTCCATCACCTCGATATCGCCCAGTGGGGCAACAACACCGAGCTCACCGGCCCCGTCGAGATCGAAGGATTGGGCCAGTTCCCCAAGGGGCTGCTGACCGATTGCGCCGTGAGCTGGCAGGTCGAGAATCGCTATGCCAACGGCGTGACGCTGATTCACATGGATGACGCCACCAGCCGGAAGCACCCCCTGCAACAGGGCGGCCATGGCCACGGCGTGATGTTCCTCGGGACGGAGGGATGGGTGCATGTGGATCGCCAGAAATTGGACGCGCAGCCCGCCTCGTTGCTCGAAACCAAGTTCGGGCCGGATGAGCCGCGCTTGCTCCGGAGCGACAATCATGGCGCCAATTTCATCGGCGCCGTGAAAGGCCGGAACCAGCCCGCCGCCCCGATCGCTGTCGCCGTTCGCACCGACACGCTCTGCAACCTGCAGCTCATCGCCGCAACCCTGAAACGAAAACTGCGGTGGGATCCAGACCAGGAACGGTTTCTCGACGACGCCGAAGCCAACTCGATGCTCGATCGGCCGATGCGCGCTCCGTGGCGGTTATAGGATTCCGCCTCCTTACGTCGGCGGCTGCGCTGGCCCGCCTCGTGACCCTGGCCACAACAAGGAGTGCGCTCACGGATGACCGCGCATGATTCCCCCGGTTTCTTCCGCATTCAAGGATTGAACACGGAAGGACCGCCCGTTGTCTCCTGATTGACAGGCACTATGAATTTCTTGTTACAGCTTCCGAATGGAGCCTTGTCGCTGCTGGTTGGGTTATCCGACATTTTGATCTTCCTATGTGTGCCGGCGGTGGCCGCGGCACTGTACATCGGTTTTCATCGCAGCGCGGCAGTCGATGAGGGGCGAGTCTGGAAAGCAGCCCTGCGCTGGGGGGGCGGGCTGGGCTTGGCGCTGCTTGTGTTTTGTCTGTTGCTGTGCGTGATTCCCGGTCTCGGAGGCGGTTGGGACCGGCTTGACTACGGAATTCTTACGGGAGTGCCAACGTTTTTCGTCGCTGCAGTTTCCGCCTACACCATCCTGATCTTGGCGGGACTGGCAGCATTCGGCGCCGCGCGCAGCATCGCGCTCTTCTAGCCGCATCGTCCAGTTCCCGCAGACACCGTCACACAGCCGTCTCGGCTGCGCGGTGGTGCACCAACTTTTTTCCCACGCTCCGTGTTGAAACGGCACGATCCCATGGGGTGATCCCAATCCTCCATTGGCACTCCATTGGCAAAAATCTTCAAACAGACCCTAAGGTTTAACCCGGGTTGGGTGTCTTACACGATAAAGGGATGGATTGGGGGAGTGGGAGAGAGCGCTGAAGGAATGGGCACCATGGCAGTTTTAATGAAATCGAAGGGGATGGTGATCGGTTTTCTGCAGCTGCCCGGGATCGGGATTCGGCTTTACGTGGTTTATGGCGGCACGGAGATGACCCTCGAGCTGGAGCCGGTCAGGGTGGTGGAGGGAGATGCGCCAGCATGGCTGCAGGAAATGGTGGTGCGCTGGGTGCGTCGCAACCAGTTGAAGCTGCTGGGGATGGCGCAGCAGCGGTGCCAGCTTTTCGGCGGGAATGGTTCGAGGCATGGCCGGCCGCAGTTGCGTGACGGCCCCCGTGCGCCCCATGCGCTACAAGCAAGGTGATAACGCGCGCCGCGTGAGAAACTGCAGCCCGCTTCACGATTCTGCGGGCCGGGCGCAAACAGCGGCTCAAGGCCAGTTGCGGAATGTGCCATCGAATCCGATCACGTGCACCTGATCGGCTTCCCATGGGCGTTCAGGGCGGAGGTAGATGAGGCGGGTATTGCGCTGCTCGAGCTCGAGCCTGGCGGCGGCCGGCAGATCGGGTTCGAGGCCGGGCTCGAACAGGAAGTCGCCCCAGTAGGGCTTATGGAATGTCTGGCAAGTCTGCGACCAGTAGCTTTGGAGTAGCAAAGTGGAGCCGGTCAGGATGCCCGACATGGTTGTGGAGCCGAACCGCCAGAGGGTGGGGGTGAACCCGGTCATACCTCCTGGCCATTCCTGGGGTTTGTAGACGTAATCGATTGTGAAGTGCAACGCGTTGTAGGCCGTGAACGACGCGGTCTGGAACGACGGCAGGGCCGGATCGGCGGGCGGCACGGGCTCGAGTCGAACCGAATCGCGAGCGGTGTGCGCCACCTCCTGCTTCCAGGAATCGAAGATCATTTGGGGCAGGGAATAATCGGCGCGCAAGGAGACTTCGAGATCGCTCAGGCAGAACACGGGGCACGAGTCGATCTGGGTGGCCCGGGGCAGAACCACCTCAAGACAGAAATCGATCCAGCCCATGGCGGTGTTCATGGACCAATGATCGCGCGAGCAGGGGCGCTGCCGGTCGTCCAGAGCGGTTTCATGCCAAGCACTGTCCCAGGAAGCCACCCTGCCGGCCGTGGCTGACAGCAGACCTTCGAGCGTGTGCTGCCAGTCGGTCCGGGTGAAAAAGCTGGATGCCAGCCCGGCCTCATTCAGCCAGCGGCTGGCGGTCTCGATTGACCATAGGGACTTGAGCCGGTGATGGGCGAAGACCGAGGCGCGCGGCCCTTGTGAAACCTGGAGTAGGACGGGCTCGTTGAGCAGGACCGGGTCGGCCGGCAGAGCCGGCGGCCGAGGCAGCGCGCGGATTTGTTTGATCACGAGCCAGTCGGGCGCGATCCGCTTGTATTCGAAGTCGAGGGTGAATTCAGACTTGGCAGGATAGTACGAGTGATAAGCGTCAGCCAACTGGACGAATAGCGCCTGGAAGGTGCGATACTGGGTTTCGTTGGCAAGGACCTGAGTCTCGCCGGGCGAAAGCAGGTTCGAGTTCTGGACGATTCGCGGGCCGGAAGTGACCTGAGGCGGCTGTCCCTCGGAGGTGATTTCAGCCACTTCGGGAATCGCATCGCCGGAGGGATTGGCGACGGGAACGGCGCCTTTTTGGGTTACCATGGTCGTTTCGAGCCGCCGGGAATCTCCGGCTCTCGAGCAGACGGCGGTGGCGACTCCGTTGGCGAGCTCGATTTCATCCGGGAACGAGTGATGGACCAGAACGGCCATTCCGACCGCGGATTCATCGACCCGATGGCGCAGGCGTTCGATCACGGCATAATCGTTGTAGAAGCTGGCGAAGACCTTTCGGATCGCGCGGAACACGCCTCGTTCCTTGGATTCGGCGGGATCGCACCGGCATGGGCCGGCATCGTTGTCGTCGAGGTCGTCGAGGAGGCATCCGCTAAAACTGTCATACAGGCCGGCGCCAACGAACAGTTCGGTATCCTCGACGTTGGTCGAGCTGCGGAATCGGATGGGCTGGCCGGGAGCGAACACTGCCAGGGCTTCGAGAATGGCCGCTCGCTGCGCAGGGCTGAAATCGGCGACATCGGTGGTCCAGCGGCGGATTTCCGCCAGGTCGATGGCGAGGGCGGTGCGGTCGGCGGGGTAGGCGTAGCGGGAGATGCGCGCGGAAATCTCGGCGGCCAGCGTCTGACCCGTCGGCAGCGTTTGCTGGAGATAATCGTCCCAGAGATCGAACGTGAAGGCGATGGCGGGGCTGGGCGAGTGATCGGGAATCGTCCGCCGCAGGAATCCGGAGTTGGCAGCCTTGCCGCCGACATGCCGGATATCGGCCGGCGTCAAGGGATCGACGGGCAGGCTGTAGGCGCCGCAGCGGGCGCGAGGCTGGATCGCGAGCGCGGGCACGTATTTCAAGGAGCGGATCTCTGTTTTCAGGGCGGGATCGATCCCCTCGACGTCAATCGCTTTCACCCGGGGACGCAGATCGTCGATGCCAATGGGCTCGATGACTCGCAGCAGAATATCGTGGTTGAGCGCGGCCTGGAGCGTCTGGATCAGCGCCGGGTCGGTGGCATGCAGGAAGGGAACGCCATAGCTGCGCGCGAGGATGGCGGCATGCGAATTCGGTGTGGAAGGCGACAGGCAGACGATCCCGGCCAGAACAGGCAGTTCGGCGGGCACCTGGTCGGTCAGGAGGATGTCGTCGTGCTTGAGGCGGCCGTCGCGGAATGCCCCTTCGATTTCGGCGCCGGCAAGCCAGCGCAGGCGGCCGATCCCCCAGCCATGGCTGTAGATGTTTTCGCCCTCGAGCCATTGCTGAACGGTGCCCAGCGGAAGTCCTCGGGCCGCGAACCACGCGGCATCCGCCCTTGCGGCTTCGGTTTGCGTGAACGTGGGCATGTAGAAGCGACGGGCGCCCGCGGGCTTCTCGATGGCGGCGTCGACGGCTTCCGCCAGGAACCGGATCATCTCGCGCGGGTAGGGATCCTCCCCCGCGAACTCGAATCCGTATTCGAGGGTGTCGGGATCGAACAGGAGCGATCCGATGACTGCGACCTGGCCGCTGGCATGCAGCGTGGCGGCGTCATAGACGGCCGGGCCGATGCCAAGAAACGGGTCGAGGAGCGTCGTGGCGAACGCGTAGTGAAGGGGATGTTCGCGGGTGTTCTGGAAGATCACCTGGGTTGGATCGCTTCGAAAGACAGTGAACTTGACCCAATTGATCCGCTCGAGATCGGAGAGAGGATTCGGCGTTGTCCAGATGTTCGTATGATCCCAAAACGCATCGTCCAGGAGGCGGATCCGGTTTTTCCACTGCGGGGCGGGGGTCAGAACGAGTGGTTCGTGGATGGCGATGCGGTAGAACCGCTGATCTGTCCTCGGATCGATGCCGTCCTCGACGAATGACCAGGCAGCATTCGTGGAGGCATGGATGGGGATCCAGGAAGCGAGATCGGACGAGAACTCGAGCACGGCGATATTTCCCGGCGCTCCTTCGGCTTCAAGCTGGATGCTGCCGGAGGCCGGATCCGCAGCGATGGAACGAAACGAAGCCGCGCTCGCTCCGGCCGCCGGGATCCACGCTGCCAGGAACCCCGCGCCCGCCGAAGCGATCAGAAGGGATTTCACGGGATGACGGTTTTCGGGGGGGCAGGATTGGCTCTTGCGGCGGCGGCGGTGGCGGCATCGAGGAGGTGGCGCAGGTCCTTGTCGGCTTCGCGGAATGCGGCGTTCAGCAACGGATCGTTTTGGACATAGTCCTTGGTCAGGTATGCCTGGGTGAGGGCGTAGCGCTGGGCGACGATCGGGAGATCTTCAGGCGTCGGAACCTTCCGATTGACCAGGCCATCCTGATTGAGGTCTTCGATGAGATTGCGGCGCTGGTCGGGGGTGAGCGACGGGTCGAGTGCGGCCGTGTGGAACAACTCGGCGGCCTGGAGATCGGTTCCCACATAAGCCAGCGCCAGCCGGGCCAAGGGTTCCTTGCTGCCGGGCTGCGCCAGCCGGATGTCCTGGTAGGTGCGGGCGGCGAGGGCGACGCTTTCCGGGCCGAGCGTCTGCTGCAAATATCGCAACGCGCTGACATCGAGCCGGCCATCGGCCTGCACCAGTTGTGCCTGGGCATCGGGCACAAAAGACGGATCGCTGAAGCGCTGGAGAACGCCAAAGAGATAATCGCGGTCCAAGCGGTCCGGCGTGGAGTTCCCGGACAACAGTGTGCGGGCCGTTTCCAGAGCGAGGGTCTGGTACTGCCCCGGCGCCAGCTCTTCGAGGGCCTGGGTGAGGTAGGCCACCTCGATCCCTCGAGTCGAGCGGCCGAGGTTTTCTGCCAGCAGGTTCTCCGCATCGGCGCCGCCAATCTGTCGCGCGACGTCAAAGAGCGCAAATCGCAGCGAGGCTGGAACGAGCGCATCGGTGAGCGATCGGATGTCTCGAGGGACTTTGCCGCCGAGAGATTCGTAGGCGACATCCTGGCCGGTCGCCAGGAACTGGCGTATGGCCGGCAGCGCCGATGGCCCTGCTTGCGCAAGCTGATCCAGCAGCGCCAATGCGTGCCGAGCAGTGCGGGTTTGACCCGGCTTGATCGGCAGAGCGACCAGTTGGTTCAGAAGCGCCTGGGGATCGTCCGCAAGAGCAGTTGGAGGCGGCGGCGGATTGGATCTTGGGGCAATCGGTCCAGCCGGACGTCCGGGGCGCGCCTGGTCCAATGCCTTGTGGAACTGTGACCTCTCGGATTCCCAAGAGGCTCGCTCGGTGGCGAGCTCACGCGCCAAACGATCGGCTTGCCGGTGACTTGCCCACAACGCCAGGAGAGCCAGTCCAACGCCAGCCAAACCAAGGACCACATGGAGAGATTTCATGGGCGGACTAAGGATCAGCATACACCAGTGCCGCCCGATTGCCAGACTGAACCTACCGCAACCGGGCGGATGGACCCGGAGAAGGCGCCATGCCTTCGCCGAGGTAGAACCCGGGCTGAGGCGTTTTGTTATAGACCACGTTCTGGGCGGCGACGGCGAGGCGGTATTGGGGATCGTGCATGAGGGTGGGGAGGCGGTGGCGGGTGAGGACGGTGGTCGAGTAGAGGCGCAAGGAGCGGCCGTCGGGCGAGGGGAAGATGACTTCCTCGCGCCAGTCGCCGAGGAGATCGGCGGCGAGCGTGGGGGCGCGGGATCGGCTCCAGCCTTCGGCCCGGAAGAGCCGCTCCTCGATCCCTTGGTTCCAGTTCCATTTCGTGATGGTGCTGCCGGAGAGCAGTTCGCGGAGAAGATCGCCGTCCCACCAGATGGCCCAGCCGGTCGATCGGGGCGCCGGGCCGATGATCCGGCCGCCGGCGTCCCGCAGCCCTCCCGGGCCGTCCCAGGACTCGCAGCCGCGGTGGCGCGGATCGATGTCGGCGACCATGGCGGCTGCCACGTCGATCCCAGGGCTGTGAGTCCAAATGGGCTGGCCGGTGCGGGCGTCGTGGAGCCCAGCGCCCGGCGTCTGGAACCGCACGGTATCGTCTTCGTTTTCCGTGATAAGGAACAGCTCGAGCCCGGGCCGATCGGGATCGAAATCGCCCAGGTGCATGGTATCCCCGTGGCGCCGGCCGGTCGAGTAGAGCCCCCTGCCATCGTCGTCGACCGTCATGGCATGATAGATGATCTCGTCTTTTCCATCCCCATCCACGTCCGCCACGGCGAGCGAGTGCCCGCCCATGCCGGAGAAGGGAGATGCGTTCGCGAACGGCGGGCGGCTGATGCCGGAATCGAAGATCCAGCGGTTGGACAGGGTTCCGTTGCGCCAGTCCCAGGCCGCGATGACCGTGCGCCCGTAAACGCCGCGGCACATGACTGCGCTCGGCCGCTGGCCATCGAGATAGGCGATGCAGGCCAGAAAGCGATCGCATCGGTTGCCATAATCGTCGCTGCCGCCGTTGCCGCCGATGCCGCCCCAGCCATCGATCGGATCCCGGCCAGGGATGTAGTCCGCGGTCTTCAGCGCGGCGCCGGTCCGGCCGTCGAAGATGGTGAAGTGCTCCGGCCCTTCGAGGATGCGTCCATATTTGCGGCTGGTTTCCTGGCGATTGCGCCAGTCCTTGGCCGGATCACCAAGGACAGTGCCGGCGCCATCCCGGGTGCCGTCGGCGGTCTTGCATGCCAGCTCGGCCCGGCCATCGCCGTCGAGGTCGTAGACCATGAACTGGGTGTAGTGCTCGCCCTCGCGAATGTTGATCCCGAGATCGATTCGCCACAGGCGTGTGCCATCGAGTTCGTAGGCGTCCAGAACGGGCGTGCCTGTGATGCCCGCAAAGGCGTTATCCCGCGGGCGTGAGACCTGGTGCAGAACGATCTCGTAGTCGCCATCCCCATCGAGGTCGGCGACCGAGGCGTCGCCGGGGCGGTAGTCGGGGAGGGGCTGGATTGGGATCTCGAGGTAAGTCCGATCCCAGGCGCGCACGGGTTTCGTGGGCTTGGATTCGCGGCCTTCGAGGACGGAGCGGATCGAGTATTCGACCGGTTGATCGGGCGGGGCCTCCCGATCGATCAGGCAGGTCGGGTCCGCGATCGGCTCGGGATTGACTCGGACAGGCGCTCCACCGCTGGCGCTGCGATACAGGTTGAATGCCTGGCTAGCAGGATCCGTCCCCAGCAGCCGCCAGGAGACGAACACGCCGCCTTCCGCAAGGCGCATGGCCACCAATCCCCGGGAAAGCGATTCCATCTGTCGCTGCGCGCGAGCCGATGGATCCGACATGAACGCGGCGCAAAGAGCCAAAGCCAGCAGCTTGAGGTGGGCGTGCATGTTGCATGGAGGCTTTCAGATTTGGGCGGCGTTGGCAAGAGGCTGAAGCAGGCCGCGGGCTGCGGAGTTCAGGGCGCGTGCCTGTTGGCTCGGGGAAGGATCGAGGGGCGGCGGGCTGGTTCCTCGATGATGCTCGTGGGGCCCCTGACAAGGGTCAGAGGCCGGGCTAGCGGCGGCGGCGCCGGGCAGGGCCGCAGTAATAGCCGCCGCTGAGGCGGACCGCGCGGACCTTTCCGGGGTAGCCAGCGGGCGCGCCAGGACGGTCTTGTTCGAACAGTGCGGTGTAATCGTACGAGTAAGCGTCGAGCTTCTGCCTGGGGATTTTCTGGCCGATGAACCGCTCGATGGCGAAGACATGGGGAGCGTCTTCGGCGACCATCAGGGTGAAGGCGTCGCCGGCGGCCATGGCCCGGCCCGTGCGCCCGATGCGATGCACGTAATCCTCCGGATGCTGAGGGACATCGAAGTTGACGACATGGCTGACCTCGACCAGATCGAGGCCGCGGGCGGCGATGTCGGTGGCGACGAGCACCTCGAATCGGCCGTCCCGGAAGCCGCGCAAGGCGAGCTCCCGCTCGCTCTGAGTGCGGTTGGAATGGAGGACGGTGACGGCGTGCTGGTGTCGTTTCAGAAGGTTGGCGATGCGATCGGCGCGGTCCTTGGTGCGGCAGAAAACGATCACGGAATCGTAATTGACGCGCTTGAGCAGCTCGAGGAGGAGGTCGGACTTCTGGGACTCGGCGACGGGGTAGATGACGTGCTTGACGGTTTCAGCCGGGGACCGCCGGACACCGATCTCGACGGTTTGCGGCTTCTTCATCGCCCAGGAGATGAGAGACTCGATCTGGGGCGGGATCGTGGCGGAGAAGAGGGAGGTCTGGCGCTCGCGCGGACATTTCTCGAGGATGCGCCGGACGTCGGGCAGGAAGCCCATATCGAGCATGCGGTCGGCCTCGTCGAGGATGACGTGGCGGACGGCGTCGAGCCGGCAGTTGCCTTGGCGGAGGTGGTCGAGGAGCCGGCCGGGGGTGGCGACGAGGATGTCGACGCCCTCTTTCAGGGCCTGGTTTTGGCGCCCGTAGCCGACGCCGCCGTAGATGACGGCGACGCGCAGGTCGGTGAAACGGGCGAAATCGCGAAACGCGGTCTCGACCTGGGCAGCCAGCTCCCGGGTGGGCTCGAGCACCAGGACCCTGGGGCGGGGCTGATGCGATCCGAGCAGGGAGAGGATCGGCAGGGCGAACGCAGCGGTCTTGCCGGTGCCGGTCTGGGCGCAGCCGATGACGTCCGCGCCGCCGAGGTAGAGCGGGATGACGCGAAGCTGAATGGGCATCGGATCGGTGTAACCTGCGGCGCGAACTCCCTGGAGGATTCGCTCTGGCAAGCCGAGAGATTTGAACGGCATGGCGGATGTTATGCCATCGAGACGGGCGCGAGGGAAGGTTTTAATGATCGGGCAGCCGGCCGCCGCACTGGGAGCAGTAGCGGGAGGGGGGAGGGCACGGCCAATGGCAGCCGGGGCAATCGTGGTGGGCAGCCAGGTGGCGCTTGTGGATGATGAGGTTGCGGATGTAGGGGATCCAGGTGAAGGCGTAAGCGAAAATGAAGACCGAGTCCCGCTGGTAAAAGAGGGCGTAGCAGAACAGGAGGAAGGCGCCCGCCAGGCTGAGCCACCAGAAGGCGGCCGGAACGATGACCTGTTTGCGCCGCTCGGTGGCGTACCATTGCACGAGAAACCGGGACGTGAACGTGAGGTTGCCAAGCCAGCCCACGATCTTCCAGAAATGCCACTCGATGCCCAAGAGCTTGCCTCGGATCACCAGGAGGTCCATCAGCCAGTCCATAGCCGGGTATATTAAGGGTCTGTGCGAAAATTGCTTCCGATTTTGGCGGGAGCGCCGCCGGGCCCGATGCGAGGCGCGAGGGAGGGAGTGTATCCTCCTGCGATACTCGACCGACCGAGCAACAAAGCAGATGGCCCGGCGCCGCCCCGCCCCTGCGGGCTGAGGGCCTTGGGTGGGCTGGCTTTGTTGCTCCTCGCTCACAGACCGCGCGGGTATGCTCGCTCGTCGCGCCTTGCCAGCCCGCCCAATCCCCTCCAGCAAAATCGGAATTAACTTTCGCACAGACCCTAATCTGCAGGAGGCCGGAAGACAAAACATTTTGCCGATCCGCTGGCGGGGCAGCCGTTCCGGATCGCCGAGCCGGCGGTGGAGGAGCGCGAGGATGCCGATGCCGCAAGGCCGGCGCCCGCCTCCTGGCGCGGGCGGACCGACTCCGGCGGCTGTTACTCGGCCGCCAAGGCGGCGACCGGATCGAGGCGGGCGGCGCGCCGAGCGGGGAGCAGGCCGCTGGCCAGCCCCACCAGCAAGCTCGTCGCCAGGGCCAGGACCACGTATTCCGGCGGGGTCTTGACGGGCAGGGCAGGGACGTACATGCGCAACAGATGGCCTGCCCCCATGCCCGCCGCCAGGCCGAGGGCGCCGCCCAGGGTCGAGATCAGGGTCGCCTCGCTCAGGAACAGCATGAGGATTTGCCGTGAAGTCGCCCCGATGGCTCGCGCCAGCCCGATCTCCGAGGTCCGCTCGTTGACCGATATCCACATCATCGTCAGAATCCCGATCGATCCCACCAGGAGGGAGATCGCGCCAATCCCGCCCACGGCGAGGCTGACGATCCGGATGATGCGATCGAGGCTTTCGAGCATGCCGTTCTGGGTGGTGACGGTGAAGTCCCGCTCGCGGTTGTGGCGCTCGGTCAACACGGATTCGATCCGGCCCACGATCGTGTCGATAAGGGAGGAGTTGGCGACGGTGATGTCGATCTCGTGGAGGTGATCGCGGTTGAAGAGGCGCTGGGCGCGGGCGACGGGGATGTAGGCGCTGTCATCGATGTCGATGCCGAGGATCTGGCCTTTAGATTCCATGAGGCCGATCACCAGGAACCGCTCGCCGCCGATGCGCACGTGGCGTCCGAGGCAGTTCTCGGAGCCGAACAGCTCCCGCTTCAGAGTGGGCCCGAGGGCGGCCACCGGCGCGCCGTCCCGCGCGTCCAGCGCGGGCAGAAACCGCCCGGCCCGGACCCGGATCCGCCACACGTCCGGCATGGCGGCCGTGACGCCGTAGACGAAGACATTGCGGGTCTTGCCGGCGTGCTCGACCGGGGCGGCGCCGACGACGGAGGGGACCACGCGCTCGACGCCGGGGATTCGGTCGACGGCTTCGGCGTCCTCGATCGTCAGCGGATGGACCGTGACGCCGAGGGCGCCCGGGGCGCCCGTCGTTTCGATCCGGCCCGGATTGATGGCGATGAGGTTGGCGCCGAACTGGGTGAACTCGGACAGCACGTAGGAGCGGGTGCCCTCTCCGATGGACGTGAGCAGGATGACCGAGGCGATGCCGATGAGGATGCCGAGCGTGGTGAGAAAGGAGCGCTGGCGATGGAACCAGAGCGATTGCCAGGCCAGCTTGAAGATGTCGAACCCGCTCATGCCTTTCGCCTCATGAGCGCCTCGATGGGATTGAGCTGGGCGGCGCGGCGTGCCGGGAGGATGCCGAAGAGAAGGCCGACCGACGTGGCGACGGCGAGGGCGGCTCCGATCACCCAGGGCGGACAATGGATGGGGAAATCGGGATAGAGCCGCTGGAGGCCGTGGCCGGCGGCCAGGCCGACGATCAGGCCGACGACGCCCCCGGCGGTGGAGAGGACCGCGGCCTCGACGAGAAACACGGAGATGACCTGGGCATGGGTGGTCCCGATGGCCTTGAGCAGGCCGATCTCCCGGGCGCGCTCGGACACGGAGACCAGCATCACGTTCATGATGCCCAGGCCGGCGACCCCCAGCGAGATGGCGGCGATGCCCGCCAGGGCGGCCGTCAGGGCCCGGAGGATGAGGTTGAACGAGCTCAGCACGGCGTCCTGGGTGATGATCGTGACATCCTCCTGGCCGGCGTGGCGCTCGCGCAGGATTCGCCGCATCTCCTCCTGGGTCCGGTTCAGGTCCCGATGCGAGCCGGCCTCGGCCAGGATTCGAAACAGGCCGCTGCGATTGAACACGCGCAAGGCGGTCTCGACGGGGATCTCGATGACCTGGTCCATGTCCATCCCGATCGACGTCCCCCGGGGCGCCATGATGCCGATCACGCGGAACCGCCAGTCGCCGATTCGAACCCATCGGCCCAAGGGGTTCTCCTGGGGGAAGAGCTCGCGCGCCGCTCCGGCGCCGAGGACGCACACGGCCGCCCGCGGCTGCTCGCGGGGCAGGAAGCGCCCGCTGGCCATCCGGAGATGGCGAATCTCCAAAACATCGTGGGTGGTCCCCAGCAGGGTGATCTCCCGGCTGCGATCGCCGGCGGACGCACGGGCGGTCCCGACGACGATCGGGGCGACCCTCTCGATGGCAGGGACCCGCTGCAGGAGGGCGTCGGCGTCTTCGAGGGTCAGGTCGTGCGGCGCCGTGTTCACCAGGGGCGCCAGGCCGGCGGTCTCGGTCTTGCCGGGGATGACGATGAGCAGGTTGGCTCCCAGGGAAGCGAACTCGCCGGTGACATAGAGCCGGGCTCCTTCGCCCAGACTGGTCAGGAGCAGGACCGAAGCGACGCCGATGCTGACGCCCAGCAGGGATAGGATCGTCCGAAGACGGTGGCCCCTGAGCCCGCCCGCTGCAAATCCAATGAGATCCACGCCCCTCATGGGGAATCGTCGGAGATGACCCGGCCGTCGGCCAGCCGGATCCGGCGCCGGGCCCGATCCCCGATCTTCGGGTCATGGGTGACCACGATCAGAGTGAGCCCCTGCCGGTTCATCCGCTCCATCAGCTCGACGATCTCGCGGCCGGATCCGCTGTCGAGGTTGCCGGTGGGCTCGTCGGCCAGGAGCACGGCGGGCTCCATGACCACGGCCCGCGCGATGGCCACCCGCTGCTGCTCGCCGCCGGAGAGCTGGTCGGGACGGTGGCCGGCCCGGTGGCCCAACCCGACCACCTCGAGGACCTGCTCCACCCGCTGCCGGCGCTGGTCGGGCGGGATCCCGGCGAACACCATCGGCAGCTCGACGTTGGCAGCCGCCGTCAGCCGCGGCACCAAGTGGAAGAACTGAAACACGAATCCGATCCGATGCCGGCGCAGCGACGACAGCTCGTCGTCGGAGAACCGGGCGGTCTCCTGCCCCGCGAACCGGTAGGATCCGCCGTTGGGCCGATCCAGGCAGCCCAGGATATGGAGCAGCGTCGATTTGCCCGATCCGGACGGCCCCATGATCGAGACATACTCGCCGGGCTGGATCTCGAGGGTCGTCTCCTTCAGGGCGCGCACGGGGCTTCCGCCCACGACGTAAGTGCGCTCGATTGCGTCGAGACGAATCATGGCGCGGTTTCCGGATGAGCCTCTGCCTCCGTTCGGCCGCTCTCTCCCCCGGGGGCTGCGGGAGAGAGGGCAGGGAGGGGGTTGGTTCCCTGGCTCTGGGATTCGGCGCCCGAACCCGGATCGGAGGCAGCCTCCCCCTTCGCGATGGCATAGGCGCCCGCCTTGACCTCCGGCCGATCGAGCGAGACCACCACGACCTCACCCGCGGCCAGGCCCGAGACGATCTCGGTGAAGCTCCAGTTGTGAAGGCCGGTGACGACCTTCTGCTCGGCTAGCCGGCCCTCCCGCAGGACCAGGACGCGATCGCCTTCGAGCAGCGCGTAGGTGGGGATTCGGAGGACCTGCTCGCGCGCCTCCAGAATGATCTCGATGTCGGCGGACAGGCCGGGAAGCAGGTTGGCTGGAAGGGGGTTCTTCTCGAGCTCGGCCTCGACGCGGAGCGTCCGGTTCTGTTCCTGGCGGGTCTCGACGAACGAGGAGATGTAGGTCAAGGCGCCGCGGAAAGAGCTCTCTCGAAAGGCATCGAGCGTGATGCGCACGGGGTATCGGAGGCGGAGGCGGGCGACATCGGCCTCGTCGATGGGGGCGCTGACGTAGAGCGTGTCGGGATCGATCAGATCCACCACTGGCGGGATGAAGACGCCGGGCGGGCTGGGGCTGATCCATTCGCCGGTCTCGGTGGTGACATCGAGCACGACGCCGTTGAAGGGGGCGGTCATGACGGTTTTGGCGAGGGTGGCGCGGGCCAGTTCGAGGGCGGCCTCGGCCTCGCGGGCGCGGGCTTGGGCGGCCAGGCTGGCGGCCAGCGCGGAGCGCGAGCGGGTCTGGTCCTGATCCAGCGCGATCTCGGAGATGACCTTGTCGCGGGCCAGGCTCTGGGTCCGCTTCCAGGATTGCTGGGCGAGCTCGGATTCGAGCCGGGCTTGTTCGGCGAGGGCTTGGGCGGCCTCGAGGGCGCGCTCGGCCAACTGGACTTGGGCCTGGTGCTCCCCGTCATCCAGCCGCAGCAGGACGTCGCCTTTCCGAACCCGGCTGCCCTTCTGGACGCGGATCTCGGCCACCAGCCCCGCCAGGCCCGGGCTCATCCCGGCCCGGCGCCGGGACTGGACCGTCCCGGCGCGAGAGTTGACCACGGTATCCTCGACGCGCCCCTTTTCGACGCGGCAGACGGTCACCTCGATGGGGCGGGGACGGAACACGGTGAGCCGCAAGGCGAGCCCGATTCCCGCCAGGACGACGAGGACAAGCGCCAGCTTCAGCCAGGGAAAGGGCGCACGCTCAGCCTGAATCATGGGCGCAGGTTAGCCTCGAATGCATTGAGGCGCAAGGACTGCCGGCGGGCGCCGCCGCCGGCTGTGAATAACGCGGCGCCAGGATCCGGGTATTCTCACTTGACCATAGGGGTGATGATTCCTTATTTATCAAAGGCAATTTAGGCAACGGTCATGTTCGCGCAACTTAAAGGGCTGTTTTCCAATGATATTGGCATCGACCTGGGAACAGCCAATTCCCTGGTCTTTGTGCGGGACCGCGGCATCGTGTTGCGGGAGCCGTCCGTGGTGGCCATTCAGGCGGGCACGACGAACGTCCTGGCGGTGGGAGAGGAGGCCAAGCGCATGCTGGGCCGCACGCCGGGCAACATCGTGGCCATCCGGCCGATGAAGGACGGCGTCATCGCCGATTTCGAGGTGACGGAGTCGATGCTGCGCTATTTCATCCAGAAGGTGCATCACCGGCAGCTGATCGCGCCGCGGGTGGTCGTGGCGGTGCCGTCGGGGATCACCGAGGTCGAGAAGCGGGCGGTGAAAGACTCGGCGATGCATGCCGGGGCGCGCGAGGTCTACCTGATCGAGCAGCCCATGGCGTCGGCGATCGGGGTGGGGCTGCCGGTCCACGAGCCGGCGGGCAACATGATCGTGGATATCGGCGGCGGGACGTGCGAGATCGCGATCATCTCGCTGGCGGGAATCGTCTTCAGCCGGAGCATGCGCGTGGGCGGGGACGAGTTTGACGAGACCGTCGTCGCCCACATGAAACGCGCCTATAATTTAATGATTGGTGAACGAACCGCCGAGGAGATCAAGATTCGCATCGGCTCGGCATATCCCTTGGAACAGGAACTGACGATGGAAGTGAAGGGCCGCGATTTGAGCTCCGGACTGCCGAAGACATTGCCGGTGCGTTCGGAGGAGATTCGCGAGGCCCTCAAGGAACCGCTTTCAAGCATCTTGGAATCCGTGCGCATCACGCTCGAGCGCTGCCCGCCCGAGCTGGCGGCCGACCTCGTGGACCGGGGCATCGTGCTGGCCGGCGGCGGGGCGCTGCTGCGGGGCATCGACCGATTGATCGCCGACGAGACCGGCCTGCCGGTGCACATCGCTGACGATCCGCTCAGCGCCGTGGCCGAAGGAACCGGGCGCGTCCTGCAGGAGCTCCAATTCTTGAAGCGGCTCGCTTTCTCGAAGACATGATCCAGGCGTTCACCCCCCAACCGGGTCGGGGTGAAGCATGTTAAAACGGCCGTTTGTAGCTGCCCTTATTGCCATTGCGGTGCTGGCGGCAGGTTTGTGGAACCTGCCCCTCTGGTTTTCGTCGCCGGCCAAATCCATCCTCGGCGCCGGGTTCGTCCCTCTCTTCGGGCTCGATCATGCTGGCCGGGAGCTCGCCGATGCGGCCGGCAACGCCCTGACACCCCGCAGCGCGCTCGTCCAGGAGCGAGACCAGCTCCGGCGGGAAAACCAGACCCTCCGCGTCCTGGTCCAGGAGGCGTCCGATCTCCGAATCGAGAACGAGCGGCTGCGCGCCCAGGCCGGGTTCGCCGCGCGCGCTCCCTGGAAGCTCCGCCCCGCCCAGGTCATCGGCCGCGATCCGTCCAACTGGTGGCGCACCCTGCATATCGACGCCGGCGCCACCGACGGCGTGCGCGTCAACTGCCCGGTGCTGACCCCGCAGGGGCTGGTGGGACGCGTCAGCCAGGTCCATGCCCAGCGGTCGGTCGTCCGCATGGTGGGCGATCCCGAGTGCCGCGTGTCGGCGCTGATCCAGGAGACGCGGGAGGCCACGGGCATCCTCATTCCGACCGATGAGCTTTCCGATCGCGGCGGCCTGGCCACGCTGACCTTCCTCTCGCGCCATGCCGCGCTCAAGGCCGGTCAACAGGTGATCACCAGCGGCCAGGGCGGTGTCTACCCGAAAGGGATCCTGGTGGGCCGGATCGTGGATTGGCGGCTGGCTGACCAGGGGCTTTACCAGGAGGCGCGGATCCAGCTGGCCGTCCGCCAGCATCAGCTCGAGGAGGTGTGGGTGATTCTACCATGAACCGCATCTACACCCTCTGTGTCTGGCTGCTGGCCGTGGGCATGGCTTTCGCAACAGCCGCGCTGGATCTGCCGCGGCGGATGCTGGGCACGCAGATCGACCTGATGACGCCGCTGGTGATTGCGGCGGCGCTGGCGGCCGATCGGCGGACCATGATCGGGGTGGCGGTCGCGGGCGGGCTGTCGATGGACACGCTGTCGGCGACGCCCCTGGGGCTGAGCGTGCCGCCGCTGGCGGCCGTGGGCCTGCTGGCGCACCGGCAGCTTCCGCTGATGCTGCCGGACCAGAAGGCGGTGCAATGGCTTCTGGGGCTGGCTGGCGGCCTGCTGGCACCCACCCTCTCCCTGCTGAGCGCGCAGGGGTGGGCCTATTTCAGCGGCAGCACCGATCCGCTCGCCGCGCCATCGGCCGCCGCGGCCATCGAGTGGGGCTGGATCGAGGCTGTCGAAGACCGGGAGCTGCCCTTGACCGCCGGCTGGGTTCTCTGGCGCCACGTGCCTTTCATGGCAGTGGGCAGCGCGTTCCTGACGCCTTTGATGTATGGGCTGCTGCGAAGGCTCGGACGGGCGATCGAGTATCCGCTGGTCAAGCCGCCCTATTATCGGCCGGATCGGGAGATGAAACGGGGGCGGATGTGAGGCGGCCATGCTGATCCTGGACCAACTGAAGCGGAGCGACCGGGGCCTGTGGCTGATGGCCGTGGGGATCCTGGCTGCGTTTGGCGGGCTGCTGGTCTGGCTGGCGTATCTGCAGGTCTTCTCGGTCAGCCGCTACCAGGCCAGCCAGCAGGCGCAGTCCATCCGCCGCATCCGGTTCCCAGCCGTGCGCGGGACCGTGCACGATCGGCGGGGCCAATCCCTTGCCGAGAACCGGCCCATGTTCAATGCCAACCTCTACATCGAGGAGCTCAGCCCGCTATTCAAGGCCGAGTACCGGCGCCTGATCCACGAGAGAACCGGGACCAACATCGCCCGGCGCAGCTGGTGGGACTGGCTGGGCCGGCGGCCGGCGCAGAAGCCGGCCCCTGCCCCTCGGCTGACAGCGGCGGAGCGGGAGGCCTTGGGGCGACAGGCCCGGTTCCAGGTGGTGAACCGGGTCGTCCAGGAATTGGCGGCACAGATCGAGCAGCCCCTGGCCCTGGACGAAGCCCGGTTCCATCAGCATTACGAGGAGCTGCGCGCCCTGCCGTTGCCGCTGCTGGAGAACCTATCCGACTCGATCGTCGCTCGCATGCAGGAGCGCCCGGAGCGGCCCGTCGGGGTGAACCTCGATGTGCAGCCGATGCGCTGGTATCCCCATGGCATGCTGGCGGCCCACCTGCTGGGTCAGGTCCGCCGGCTGGATCACTTCCAGGAAGAGATCGATGACGGCTTTTATTATTGCCTGCCCGATTACCAGGGGAACGTCGGGATCGAGGGGGCCTTCGATCGCGAGCTACGCGGCCAGGCGGGTTTCAAGGCTGTCCGGGTCAACAACATGGGCTACCGTCAATCCGAAACCATCTGGTCGCCCGCTCAGCCCGGCCGGGACGTCCATTTGACCATCGACCTGCGCATCCAGCGGGCTGCCGAGCAGGCCCTCCGTCAGGCCGGAGCCGCTCCCAAAGGCGCCGTCGTCGTCATGGACCCCCGAAACGGCGATCTGCTCGCCATGGCATCCTCGCCGGCGTTCGATCCCAACTCGTTCGTGCCGCGAATGAGCCATGCCAACTGGGTCCGGCTCAGCGATCCGGACTTGAACCCCATGTTGAACCGGGCGTCGTTCGGCTCCTACGCGCCGGGATCGATCTTCAAGATCGTGGTCGCGCTGGCCGGGCTCGAGGCGGGGACGCTGGATCCGCGCGAGATCTATTCCAGCAAGGGGTATTACTCGATGGGCAGGCGCAGCCGGCCCATCGGGGACACCGCGCCGGCGGGGGATTACGATTTCCGGCGCGCCTTCAAGCTGTCGAGCAACTCCTATTTCATTCATCAGGGCCTTCGGGCGGGGCTGGACCGGATCATCGAGATGGGCCAGCGTTTCTTCCTGGGCCAGCGGACACAGATCCCGCTGCTCCAGGAGGTCCGAGGCTTCTTCCCCACGCTCGAATGGGTATCGTCCCGGAATGAACAGGGCGATCCCGTCCAGCCGGGCGAGGTGGCCAACCTCTGCATTGGCCAGGGCTTCTTGACCGTGACCCCGCTGCAGATGGCGGTGCTGACTTGCGCGATCGCCAACGGGGGGACGGTCTATTGGCCCCGGCTGGTCGAGCCAGTCGAGCTGGGAGGATCGGCCAGCGCCGGCGGCCTGCGATCGGCCGGCCGCCCCCGCGGCCAGCTGGGCGTCAGCCAGCAGCACTTGGCCCTCGTCCGCGAAGGCATGCTGGCCGATGTCGAAGACCCCGATGGCACCGGACGCCATGCCTCGGTCATCGGGATGAGGGTGTGCGGCAAGACCGGGACCGCGGAGGTGGCCTTGAACGGGGGCGGCAAGCGCCTAGACACGTGGTTCGTGTCGTTCGCGCCTTTCGAGAAACCCCGGTATGCGGTGGTGGTGGTGGTCGAAGGCGGCGCTTCGGGCGGAGGGACTTGCGCGCCAGTGGCGCGCTCTATCTACCAGGCGCTGAGGCAGTTGGAAATTCAAGCGAATTCGTCGAAACCAGAGAGATCGAACTGAAATGGTTTTTCATGGTCTTCTAACTAATAAGTGGCGTATCGCATGCTAGAGGCATCGCTCAACGAACGAGAACGGCGGGTGGACTGGCCCTTGCTGGCCAGCGCGTTGGGCTTGATGGTGTTGGGAGTGGTTTTTATCTGGAGCGCAACGGCCAACCCGGATCCAGTTGGAGGATTGCCATGGTATCGCCAGACGGCCTTTCAGCAGGCCGTCTGGTGCGTGCTGGGGCTGGGCGTGGCGGCGGCCGTCTGCCTGGCCGACTACCGGATCTATGCCCGATGGTCGTATCTGATTTACGGGGCGACGATCCTCCTTCTGATCGCGGTCCTTGCGGTGGGGTCGGTCCGGTTCGGCGCCCGGCGATGGATCGATCTGGGCCTGTTTCAGTTCCAGCCATCCGAGTTCGCCAAAGTTGGTTTTCTGGTGGCGATGGCTCATTTCCTGAGCCGGCCCCCCGAAGAGCTGGCCAAGCCGAGGCTTTTCTGGCTGGCCTTGGCGATGACGGTCGTGCCGTTTGCCCTGATTCTGAGGGAGCCGGACCTGGGGTCGGCTCTGGTTTTGCTGCCGATGGCGCTGGTGATGTTCTTCGTGGCCGGCGTGCCGGTCCTGTTTCTGCGGCGGCTGCTGACGGGGGCTGCGGCCGTGTTGGGGCTGATCCTGGTCGATGTTCTCTGGGCGCCGCCGCAATGGCAGGTGATCCACCTCGAGGACTACCAGCGGAGGCGGTTGCTGGTCTATTTCGGGCTCGATTACGCAGGGCCCAACGCGTCCGAGGAGGAGCGAAGGCGGGCGCGCGTCCAGCAGTTGAACGATTCCTACAACGTGCGCCAGGCCCTGATCGCCGTGGGCTCAGGCGGATGGACGGGCAAGGGATGGCGGCAAGGCGCCCAGAATGTGCTCGGGTTTTTGCCGAAAGGGGTTGCCCACAACGATTTCATTTTCTCGGTGATCGCGGAGGAGGGCGGGTACATGGGGAGCGCGACGGTTTTAGGGCTCTACACCGTGATCCTGTTCGCCGGTTTGAGGACCGCCAGCCAGGCCCGCGATCGCCTGGGCAAGCTGCTGGCGGTGGGCGGCGTGACGCTCTTCTTCAGCCACGTCGTCATCAATATTGGAATGAATGTCCGGCTGATGCCCGTGACGGGCATCCCGCTGCCCCTGCTCAGTTACGGGGGCTCTTCGGTGCTCTGCTCGATGATCGCGGCTGGCCTGTTACAGAACGTGTATTTCTACCGCAAGTCCTATTAGCCATGAGTGAACGTAGCTTCTCGAGCCGCCGGCGCGGCGGCATGCGATTCCGCCCCGCAGGCGGATTGTCTTCACGTCCCGGCCGCGGCGGCCGGATCCCCTCGGCGGCCCGGCCCGATCCCGCGGCCTTCCCCGTCCCCCAGGACACGGTCTTTAACCGGTCCCGGCATGCCCGGGAGATCGAGCGGTCGGAGAACCTGGCGGCCGGCCTGCCGCTGGAAGGCCCGCCCCCGATGGCGGCCGTGCCAGCCCCCGCCCCCGCCGACCCCGATGTTGGCCCCGCACCGCGCAAGAGGGATTTCCGCGAGCCCGACCTGTCGATTCCCGCCGAGGTCCAGGAGGAGAAGACCTCTGTGCCGGCCGCCATCGCCGAGCCTGCCGCCTCGGGCATCGTCGAGACCCTGCGCGCGGCAGCCAACCGCGTGATGCGCAAGGTCCAGCGGCTCATCAAGCCCACCAAGCGCATCCGGAAGGAGATCGTGATCAATGCCGAGTCGCTCGAGATCCGCGTGGCGGTCCTCGAGGAGGGCAAGCTCGAGGAGTTCACCATCGAGCGCACCGAGGAGGAGCGCCTGGTCGGAAGCATCTTCAAGGGGCGCGTCAAGAACCTCGAGGACGGCCTCAAGGCGGCCTTCGTCGACATCGGGTTCGAGAAGAACGCGTTTCTCCATTATTGGGACATCGTGCCGAGCACGTTCGACAGCTCGATCGAGGTCGTCGAGCGCGAGGCGCGGCGCCGGGACCGTCCGCGGATCACCCCGAAGGACATCCCGCGGCTCTACGCCCCCGGCAGCGACATCGTGGTCCAGGTGACCAAGGGGCCGATCGGCACCAAGGGGCCGCGCGTCACCACAAACCTGGCATTGCCCGGCCGGTTCCTCGTGCTCCTGCCCAACTCGGATCAGTCGGGCATCTCGCGCAAGATCGAGCAGCCCGAAGAGCGGCAGCGGCTCAAGCGGATCCTGCGCGGATTGAAGATTCCCGAGGGCATGGGCGTCATCATCCGCACCGCCGGCGAGGGCCAGCAGGCGCGCTATTTCGTGCGCGACCTGGCGCTCCTGCTCGACGAATGGCGAGGGATCCAGGAGAAGATCACAAACAACCCTCCGGCCACCTGCGTGTTCCAGGAGCCGGATCTGATCGAGCGGACGGTGCGGGATTTTCTGACCGAAGGCGTCGAGCGGATTGTGGTGGATTCGAGCGCGGCCTACGAGCGGATGATCCGCATGATCCAGCGCATCTCGAAGCGCTCGATCCACAAGATCATCCTCTACTCCGAGCCCCAGCCGCTGTTCGACCGGTTCAACATCTCGCGCCAACTCGACAACGCCTTCGCGCGCCAGGTCCACCTCAAGAGCGGCGGCTACATCGTCGTGGACGAGACCGAGGCCCTCGTAGCCATCGACGTCAACACCGGCAGCCACAAGGGCGGCAAAGACCAGGAATCGACCATCCTCAAGGTCAACCTCGAAGCCGCCGACGAGATCTGCCGCCAGCTCCGGCTCCGGAACATCGGCGGCCTGATTGTCCTGGACTTCATCGACATGAAATCCCGGCGCGACCAGCACACGGTCTACCAGCGGATGAAGGAGGGGCTCCGGCGCGACAAGGCCAAAACCCATATCCTGCCCCTCTCGCAGCTGGGCCTCATGGAAATGACCCGGCAGCGCCACTCCGAAAGCTTCCGCTCCTCCGTCTACGACGATTGCCCCTACTGCAAGGGGCGCGCCAAGATCAAGAGCGCCCTCACCATGAGCGTCGAAATCCAGCGCAAGCTCATGGAGATCCTCCGCAAGCGCGACCGCGACGAGTCCGATTTCCAGCTCCGGGTCATCGTTCACCCCTCCGTCCTCGACCGGTTCCGCTCCGAAGACGAAAAGCTGCTCATCGAGCTCGAAAAGCGCTATTACGGGAAGCTTTCCTTCCGCGCGGATCCCGCCTTCCATGTCGAGCAATACCGGATCCTCAACGCGATGACCAACGAGCCGATCGCGGAGCAGGGAGCTATTCCCCCAGGATCTTGACCAGGACCCGCTTGCGGCGGCGGCCGTCGAACTCGCCGTAAAAGATCTGCTCCCACGGGCCCAGGTCGAGCTTGCCCCGGGTGATGGCCACCACCACCTCCCGGCCCATCACCTGTCGCTTCAAATGCGCGTCGGCGTTGTCCTCGCCCGTCCGGTTGTGGCGATACTGCGCGAGAGGCTCGTGCGGCGCCAGCTTCTCCAGCCAGACCTCGTAATCGTGATGAAGCCCGCTCTCGTCGTCGTTGATGAACACCGAAGCCGTAATGTGCATCGCGTTCACCAGGCAGAGGCCCTCCTGCACCCCGCTCTGCCGCACGAGATTCTCCACGGTCGGGGTGATGTTGACCAATCCACGCCGCTCCGGGACCTCGAACCACAGGTAATCCGTCAGATGTTTCATCGCCGCCAATTCTATCGCACTGGCACGGCGTTTGGCCAACCTTCATCCAGAGCGTGCAGAAGACAAGGCGGCGTGGTGGCGAACTTGTCGACCCGGCAGTTGAGTGTCTTCTCCCTCGCCTCCATGGCAATGGAGGAGAGGGCGGGGGAGAGGAGGTCGAGCATTTTTGTCTCTCCCTGTCCCTCCCCCCGCTCGTCCCTCGCGGGGGGAGGGGAATGGTGGCCGGCTTGCGAGAGACAAGGCGGCGGACTCGTCCACCGAGTCGCCGATCGTCTTCTGTTTTGACCTGGGTCAAGGCGCCGGATCCAATCCCGAGACATCTTCGCCTCATGAACGCAATGTCAACCGAACATGTATGCGGGCCCATCGACACCATGATGCGCGAGCACCGGCTGATCGAGCAGGTCCTGGCCTCGCTGGCCGCCCTGGCCGCCCAGCTCGAGACGAATCCCGCCGCGCCCCGCGAACGAATCGCCCAGTTCGCCGATTTCTTCCGCAACTTCGCGGACCGCTGCCACCATGGCAAGGAAGAGGACCAGCTGTTCGCCAAGCTCAACGAGTGCGGTTTTCCGCGGGAGCACGGCCCGGTGGGTGTCATGCTCGCCGAGCACGCCGAAGGCCGGAGGCATGTCGAGGCCCTGTCCAAGATCGGGGCCGGGACCGGCCCTCTCCGCTCCGACGAGGCCGCCCAGGTGGTCAGCCATGCCCGCCAGTTCATCCCCCTGCTCCTGGATCACATCCGCAAGGAGGATCATGTCCTGTATCCCATGGCCCGGCAGGCTATACCCGCCGACGGAATGATCCAGCTCGACACGGCGTGCCGCGCCTACGACCAGGACCGGATCGGTCCCCTCGAGATCCAGCGCCTGCGCGACCTGGCAGCCGAACTGCTCCGGATCCATCCGCCCCACCCCGGGGTGCTTGCCCCAGCCTGACTCGCCCGATTCGGCAGCCGGCTCCCGCGCTCCTGGCCGAAACGCGGATTTCAATCCGCACGGGTTTCAACCGAAAGCCATCCATTCGGACCCGCAGCCCCGCGCCATGACTTCCGCGCTTGCCCCGCCCATCCGGACCGGGTAACCATGGACTCAACATGCCGCTGTTCGGATTGTCTCCCGGGATCGGGTCGGGGACTCGGTCTGAATGACACTGGAGACACTCGAATGGACATCGTTGCGGCCGGGATTGATCTGAATCCATGCGCGTCGAAATCGAGTTCACGACCGGGAGGATCGGGCCGCGCTCGGATCTGCCTCCCGAATGCGGCGGCCGCGCGGGCGCCGTCGTCGAGTTCAGCGGACGGGTCAGGGCCGACGAGGATGGGCGCCCGATCGCCGCGCTCGAATACAGCCTGGAGCAGTCGGTCGTCGAGCGCCTGATACGGGATCGGGCGGGCTGTCTGGACGGGCGATTCCCGTGTCTGCATGTCCGGGTGATCCATCGGACGGGGATCATTCCCGTGGGGGAAACCCCGCTTCAAATCGTGGCGGTGTCCGTCCATCGAAGCGAGGCGCTGGGGATGGTGGGCGCTCTGCTGGACTACATCAAAGAGGATCTCCCCGTCGTGAAACGTCCGATCGGAACGGATGACTCATCGAGAAAAAACATTGCATGAGGAGCGGTCCGGCGCCCCGGTCTCTGCCGGCGGCTGGGGCTTGCGGCATCGGATGAACGGATCTCCCCGACATCGCTCCGTCCGATCCACGGCGGCGGCTGCCCCCGAGCCCGCCGGTCCCCAGGAGGTGATCGATTGCCTGCGGGAAATCCTCCGTCCTTTGCCCGCGGAACGGATCGGCCTGGTGCGGGCTCTGGGGCGTGTCCTGCGCGAGACCATCGTCGCTCCGGAGGACCAGCCGGCCTTTGACCGGTCGTCCGTGGACGGCTACGCGGTGCGGCGCGACGATCCTCGATCGAGATTCCGCGTGGTGGACGAGCTGCGGGCGGGGGATTGGCGGCCCCGCCAGCTCGAGCCGGGCCAGTCGGTCGCGATCGCCACCGGCGCCGCTCTTCCCTGCGCCGGCCTCGAGGTCATGATGCTCGAGGATGTCCAAAGGCAGGGCGACTGGATCCGCGCGCGGCGCCGGCCGGGCGCTGCCCACATCCGATCTCGCGGCGAGGATGCGCGGGCGGGGGCAGTGCTGGCCGAGCCAGGCCTGGTGCTTGCGCCCGGCGCTCTGGCGCTTCTAGCCAGCAGCGGCCACACGCGGCTCTGGGTCACCCGCCAGACTCGAGCCCTTCACGTCGCCACCGGCGGCGAAATCGTCGACCCCCGACGAAAACCGGGCCCTGGACAGATTCGCGATGCCAATTCGATCCTGGTCCGTGCGTTTCTCGAGCCGTGGCAGGCCCGGCTCCGGCAGCTTCGCTCGCCCGAGGACCCGGCCGCTGCCGAAGCCCCGCTGGCTCGATGGCTCGGATCGCCCGATGGGGCCGAGCCGCCCGAGGACGGGGTGGACTTGCTGCTGATTTCCGGCGGGGCGAGCGTGGGCCCGCACGATCTGACTCGCGCTTGGCTCGAGCGATTGGGCTTCACAATCCGGATCCACCAGACCCGGACGCGTCCGGGCAAACCGCTCCTGGTGGCCCAGCGCGGTTCCACGATCGCATTCGGCTTGCCGGGCAATCCGCTGGCCCATTTCGTGGCGCTCAACCTGTATGTCCGAACGGCCTTGGAAGCCTTCAGCGGCACGCCCGCCAGACCGGGGTTTCGACGAGGCGTTTTGCAGTGCGGTCTGGCCTCGGATAGCTGCGAGCGCGAAACGTTTTGGCCGGCGCGGGGCGGATTCGAGGACGGCTGTGTCGTGCTGCAGCCGCTCCGATGGCGCAGTTCGGGCGACCTGACATCCCTGGCGGCGGCCAACGCCTTGATCCGGGTGCCCCGCGGCACGCGGCGCATGGCGCCCGGGCACGCCGTCGAGTTCGTCTCGGCATGCCTGGGGAGGAGCGACTTTGAAAATCGGACGAGTCACGATTAGCGATCGGGCGGCGGCGGGCCTATACGCCGATCAAAGCGGGCCCGAGATCGAACGCAGGTTGCGGGCGATTTTTGGCCCCGAGGCGTCGTTTGTCGCCGTCGTCATCCCCGATGAGCTGGATCGGGTGGCGGGCGTGTTGCGACAGTTGGCTGATCAGGACCGGTGCGATCTCATCGTGACCACCGGCGGGACTGGCGTTGCGCCCCGGGACATCACGCCCGAGGCCACCCGGTCCGTGCTCGACCGGGAGTTGCCCGGTTTCGGGGAGCTGATGCGAATGCGATCCTATGACCAAGGCGTCCGCACCGCGGTCCTTTCGCGCGCCGTTGCGGGCGCCCGCGGATCGACCCTGATTGTCAACCTGCCCGGCAAGCCGCGCGCGGTGGCCGAATGCATCGGGTATCTCGAAGATGCCCTGGTCGAAGCGGTCTCGCTCTTGCACGGCCAGGATCCGCATGACGCGCCGCCCATGGCCCAGCGCTGAACCCCCATGGATCGCTTCGGACGCACCATCGATTACTTGCGCGTTTCGGTGACCTGCCGCTGCAATGAACGCTGCCTCTATTGCATGCCGGAACCGAACGGCCGCCCCGTGGGCAACGGCGATTGCCTGACGGCCAACGAAATCCTGCGAGTGGTCCAGGCGGCCGCCAGCCTGGGCTTCCGCAAGATCCGTTTGACGGGCGGCGAGCCCTTGATGCGGCCGGACCTGTGCGACCTGATTCGGCAAGCGGCCGCCGTGCCGGGCATCGAAGGCATCGGTCTCTCGACCAACGGGCTGAGACTCGCCAGCATCGCCCCTTCGCTGGCCGCCGCCGGTCTCGGAGGCGTCAATGTCAGCCTCGACACCCTCGATCCAGTCGCTTACCGCCGCATGACCGGGGGCGACCTCCAGCGGGTGCTCGATGGAATCCGCGCGGCCCAGACCGCCGGATTCGCCCGGATCAAGCTCAATTGCGTGCTGATGCGCGGCATCAACGAGGACCAGATCGAGCCGCTCGCCCGGTTTGCCGCCGCACGCGGCCTTCCCATCCGTTTCATCGAGCTGATGCCTATCACAACCTCCAAGGCCCCCGGTCGCCTGCGATTTCTGCCGGCCGAGGAAGCCATGGCTCGCCTGGGCCCTCCGGACGCGTGGATCCCGAGCCCTCGATCGAGCGGAGACTGGGGGCCAGCTCGCTATTATCGGCTGCCCGATAGGGACGCCTCGATCGGCTGGATCCGACCGCTCACCGATCCCCGGTTTTGCGATTCCTGCAATCGAATGCGCCTCACGGCCGATGGGCAGCTCATGCCTTGCCTGGGCGATCCCACCGAGTTCGATCTCCGCCGCATCCTGCGCCAGTCCGCTTCCGACGAACCGGTCCGCGATTGCCTCTCGCAAGCGATCGCTGCCAAACCCAGGCAGCACCGGTTCAATCGCCTCGGCCAGCCCTGCCGCCCTATGTGCACCGTGGGCGGTTGAATCTCGCTGGGCCCCCTCTGGCACAATCTGAGGTGCAGTGGATTGGACCGTCCAAGTTTGCGACTTTTTTTGTTGCCATTGCCCCCAACCTGCATTCTATTACTGCCCAATCAATGGAGAACCGGACTTGGCTGTCGGCGGCGAGGCAGTTGGATCGTCATCGAAGGGCGGTCGGGTTTCCATTGAGCGCCTGTATTAAGCCTGTGTTGATGTTGATGTTATGTCTATGAGAATAAAACTCTTCAAAAGCGCCCTTCTTGGGCTGCTGGTGGGGTTGGTCAGCACCCAAACCAGCGAAGCTGGCTTGCTGAAACGCTTCATCTACGCCAACTTCTCGGGCACGGCAATCACTAACCTGTTCGGCACCAATAACTTTGGTGTTCCTGGGATGTTTCCCAACAGCCCCGATGCCGTCGAATTGGTCCCGGGCAGTTCCTACTATGGCCCCTTTTATGCCGAGACCGGATCCGGTGTCGGCGACAACTTCGGCAGCTGGATTCCCGGCTACGTCGAGCCTCCGGAAACCGGCAATTACGTTTTCTACCTGTCGGGTGACGACGAAACCCAGCTCTGGCTGACCTCTGATCCCGCTGATCCCAAAAACCCCGCCAAGAAGCAACTGATCGCTGCGGTGGTCGATCCGAACGCCCCGGGAACGGGCTATAGCAGCTGGCACCAATGGAACAAATATGCCAGCCAGCAGTCGGCCCCGATCTACCTCGAGAAAGGCAAGATGTATTATCTCGAGGTGCTCCATAAGGAAGGCACCGGCGGCGATCACGTCGAGCTGGGCTGGCAGACGCCGGACGGCAAGATCTACCAGCCAATGTCGAGTTTCTATTTCCACCCGGCCCAGGATATCAACGCGGCATTGCCGCTCGAGGGTCCCTATATCGGCCTGGCGAACCCGAACATCGATCCGTGGACTGGTGCTCTGGATTACAGCACCGTCTACGAAGGCAATCAGGCCGTCGTCTGGGTGGACTTGGTCAACGTGAACCTCGGCACGCAGGCTCCGACCTTCACCTGGTACAAGAACGGACAGGCGATCAGCGGAGCCAACCAGAGCTACTATTTCTTCCGGCCAACCCTCGCTGACAGCGGAGCCAACTACCATGTCCAGGTCAGGATCGGATCCCAGACCCTCACCTCGAGTCCTATTGGGCTCTTTGTTTACACGGATTCAGTGGCTCCGACGGTCTCGAGCGCGGCCCTTGCGCCCGCCAACCCGACGGAGATCAAGGTGGAGTTTTCGGAGGACGTCGAGGAGGCAACGGCCGAGGCGCTCAGCAGCTACTCGATGCCCGGCGCCACCATCCAGTCCGCCACCCTCCAGGGCGACAATCGGACCGTCCTCCTCAAGACCGCCTTGCTCGATCCGTCAACCCTCTACAACCTGACGGTGAGAAACGTCCGCGACCGGGCTGACACACCCAATGTGATGGTTGAATCGCAGCACACGATCGCGGTGACCGACGGCCAGATCCTCCTGCGGGTCTATTACTCGACCCCCAGCAGCTTGTCCACGCTGCGGACCTGGGCGACCAGCGGCCCCGATTACACCAACGTCAATGCCTCCGAGACCCGGTTCATCACGTCGACCATCATTGGCTGGAACCTCTACGACAATTATCAGGGCCAGATCGTTGGCTTCGTCACCCCGCCCGTGACCGGCAACTACAAGTTCGGTTTGGCCACCGATGACCAAAGCGTTCTCTACCTGAGCACGGACAGCACGATGGCCAACCGCAAGGAAATCGCGTACGTGGACGGCTACACCGGCCAATACGTGATGAACAAATACACCACCCAGATCTCCGCGGACGTCTACCTCGAGGCAGGCAAGCGCTACTACATCGAGGCGCTCTGGCGCGACGGCACCGGCGGCGATGGCTGCACCATTGTCTGGCAGAAGCCCGGCGACGATCCCATCCCCAACACCGCCACAGCCGCCAACCTCATTCCAGGCCAATATCTCTCGGCCTACTCGAGCTACGGCAACGTGGCCATCACCAACCAGCCGGTCAGTTTCACGACCATGGAAGGCAACCCGAAGAGCTTCACCGCCAAGGTGGATGGCACGATGCCTTATTTCTATCAGTGGTATCGCGCCGGCGTTCCGATCCCGGGCGCCAACAACAACGTCTATCAGTTCCGCCCCGGCGCGTCCGACGATGGCGTCGAGTATTATTTGGTCGTCAGCAATTATTTCAGCTCGGCCACCAGCTCGATCGTCAAGCCGACCGTGACCCAGGACACCGTCAAGCCGGTCACTGCGGCAGCCGGCAGCCTGCTCAAGCAGGTCGTCCGCGTCCGGTTCAGCGAGCCGGTCAATACCAATGACTCGACCACGCTGGCCAAATACAGCCTCAAGACCGCCGCCGGCGCCTCTGTGGCCATCAATTCGATCAAGATGGACACCAACAACTTCGCCGTCGTCTACCTCCAGACCGCGCCGCTGGTCGAATACGGCGCCTACGAGCTCACTGTCCAAGGTATCCGCGACAATGCCGAAGTGCCCAATATGACCGATGTCGCGACGCTGCCGTTTATCGCCTACAACTTCGAAAACGCGGGCCGCATCGGCTACACGCTTGGATGGGATGCTTACGCCGAAGGGACTGTCATCACGATCACGGCCGGCGGCTCCGATATCTGGGGCACGGCCGACCAGATGGTCTTCGCCTACAAGAACATGACCGGCAACTTCGACCTCAAGTTCCGGGGCGTGTCCTTGTGGATGACCAACAGCACCTTCGCTGCCAACAACTGGGCCAAGATGGGTCTCATGGCCCGTGAGTCGACGAACGCCAACAGCCGGAACGTCTTCTCCGCCGCGACTCCGACCGGCACCATGGCCAACGGCACCGCCTCGCAGAATACCTACACCGCCCAGCACCGCCCGGCCAATGCCGGAAACAGCTATTCCAGCGCGGACGGCACGCTGCCGCTTTGGCCGGTTGTTGCGGGTCTGCAGCCCGGCGCATTGCCTCGGCCTACGGTGACCTACCCGAACACATGGTGCCGGCTCCAGCGGGTGGGCAACACCTTCTATTACTATTACAGCTCCGATGGCGTTAACTGGACCTACTGGACCTTTGTTAACGTCGAAAACGACGCCGCGGGCGCCTACCCGGATACAGTCCCGGTCGGCTTGGCCGCCACCAGCCATGCCACGGCCGTCCTCGCCGACGCCGTCATGGCCGACTTCGGCCCGGTCGTTCAGACCCCGCTCGCGATCGATCAGGCGCCCGTCAGCCAAACTGCCGAGGAGAGCAAGCCCGTCACGTTCACGGTCGCGGCCTCCGGGCAGCAGCCGTTCCAGTATGAGTGGCGCGTGAATGGCGTGCCCTACGTGGATCCCCTCACGTTCGCGGCCGCGACCAACGCGACGTGGACGTTCTCGCCGTCGTTCACGCAGAACGGCGCGGCGATCACCTGCCGGATCTACAACCCGCAAGGGCAGAGCGTCGTGACCCCGTCAGCCACGCTGACGGTCACCCGCGACACCACGGTGCCCACGTTCACGCTGGCGACGGCGCCGCGCGTGGTGGGCGGCAACACGATCCAGATCCAGTTCAGCGAGCCGCTCACCCAGGGCCCCGCTGAAACCACCGGCAATTACGTCATCACCAGCACCGCCGGAAACCTCTCGGTCGTCTCGGCCGTCCTGAGCGCCGACCGGAAGGTCGTGACGCTGACCACCGGCGCCGGCGTTCCCGGCACCACCTACACGATCACGATCAACAACCTGACCGATGGGGCTGCCACACCCAACAAGATCACCAACGGCAAGATCGACTACTACTTTGCCGGCACCACCCAAGGCGTCATCACCCAAGGCGCCGGCGGCTACGTGATCGTCGAGGCCGAACACTACTCGCGCCTGGTCACCGGCACCACGCCGGTCAGTGATTGGGAGATGCGCAATTCCGCGCCCGGCTACTCCGGATTAGGCTATATGCTGGTTCCCACCCAGAAGCCCAGCTTCGATGCCACCACCGGCGGCACCGCCCTCGGTCCGCCTTCCGTCGCCACCGGCGCCGCGATGGAATACGACATCCTGTTCACCAACACGACACCGACCCGGTTCGTGATCTGGCTCCGCGGCTGGAACGAAGACACTACCCGCGCCGGCAACAATGACTCGGTCTATCTGGGCTTCCGCACCAATGGCGCCACGACGGTGAACCCGCTCATCGCCCAGCAGGCGGATGGAGCGACCTCGGTGGACAACTCGACGCTGACGGGCTTCCCGGCCACCGGATGGGATTGGCGCGCTGACCGGAACACCACCGTTAGCGGCAAGTTCACCGATCCGTTCGCGTTCACCAACTACACGCCCGGCCTTCATACGTTCATCATCTACGTGCGCGAGGACGGCACGCTGATCGACAAGATCCTCCTCCAGCCCACCACCTCGAACCCGGGCGTCAGCTCCGAGCCCGCGCGGGCGTCGATGAACGGCGGCTTGGGCGATATCGAGACGTGGGATTATGTGGCTGCGATTCCCGCGGCCCCGACGGCCTCGATTTCGAGCCCGGCAAACAACTCGACTTCTGCCACCGGCGGGGACATCGCGATCGCCGCCACGGCCAGCGGGCCCAACCCGATCGCCAAGGTCGAGTTCCTCAGGGCCACCTGGGATCTGGGATATTTCGTGAACAACACGGTCATCGGCGAAGATGCGACCGAGCCGTTCGAGTTCACGGATCCCAGCGTGCCTGAAGGCATCTATCAATACACGGTCCGCGCCACCGACTCGATCGGGTACACCGCCGTTTCGTCGGCCGTCCGGATCGTCGTGGATAGCACCAAGCCGGTCGCGGCTGAGGTCGGCTGCCTCGGCGGCAATCTCATCGGCGTGCTCTTCCATGACACCGCCGGCCTCGATCCGGCCTCGGCCACCAACATCGCCAACTATATCGTCAACAACGGGGCGGTCGAGGTGACCAACGCCACGCTCGAGCCCGATGCCCAGACCGTCCTGCTGACGCTGGCATCGACGATCAGCGGCAATTACACCGTGCTCGTCCAGAACGTCGCCGACATCGGCTTCGGGCCCAACGTGGTCAATCCGACCACGCTCAACGGCACGGTCATCACCTCCTGGCTCAATCGGGATGTCGGAGTTCTGAACGCGACCAACCCGGCCGTGTTCACCAACCCGATCCTGCCCGGCGAAGCGGTCGCGATGAGCGAGAAGGACTTCTACGTCCGCGCCGGCGGCGCCGATATCTGGGGCAATGATGACGGCATGCACTTCGTTTACCGCGAAGTCACCGGCGACTTCGACATCCAGGGGCGCGTCGAGCTGATCACGCGGCCCAACGAATGGGCCAAGGCTGGCTTCATGATCCGCGAGGATCTCGATAGCAACAGCCGGCACTTCGATGTCGTGGTGGCGCCGCACGGCGGCACGCCCATGGGCCAGAACCTCTGGACCGTCCAGCAGCGCACCGTCAAAGCCGGGACGAGCACCAGCTTGACCCTGATCGGCACCCGTCCGGCTCCGCCGTATCCGAATGCCTGGATGCGGATGGTCCGCGAAGGTCAGACCTTCAACTTCTATTGGAGCACCAACGGAGTTGATTGGGTTCTCATGGCCACAGGCACGCAATCGCCGGATTATCCGGAAACGGTCTATGTCGGGCTCTGTGCGACCTCGCACAACAACGGCACCAGCCCGGCCAACCTGGTGAAAGTCCTTTTCCGGGACGTCGAGCTCACCACCACCGGCCAGCCGCCGGTTCCGCCGACCTTGTCGGTCGCGCGCGTCGGCCAGGCGCTCGAGATCTCCTGGACGTCCGAATCCTCGGCGTTCGTTCTCGAGAGCACATCGACGCTGAGCACCAACTGGCAGCCGACCGGCATCGCGCCGGTGGCCAGCGGGAACGTTTACACGTGCACGGTGCCGATCGGGACCGGGCCTGCGTTCTACCGGGTCGTGGCCCCGTAAGGGACCATTCCTGACCCGGCTTTCGTGCCCTTGGCCGCCGCCGGCGGCCAAGGGCCGATGAGAAGCCGGCAACCATTCAAAGGCCGGGAGCAATCCCGGCCTTTTTCATAGCAGGCTGCCAACTGTTCCCAAAAGGCGGCAGAGGACTGCCGCACTCCAAGACGCTTCGCGAACTGCATGGGTGTGTCCGAACCGGGCGCCAGCCTCGTGGAGTGCGGCAGCCCTCTGCCGCTTTCCATGGACCTTCCCGCTCTCCAGGGTCTTCGCGCCCATCCCCGCTCGTGGCTCGCGGGGCGAGGCAAGCAGTAGGCGCTGCGTCCGTGCGTCGAGGAAGGGACGCGTCGCTGACGCGTCCGGTTGTCAGCCGGCCCTTGCATCCCCTTGCTGGCGTAGCCGCAGCTTTCAAGCTGCGCAATTTATCTGACGCGAAGGCGCGAAGGGCGAAGAGGTTGCCCCCCAATCACGCGAAGCAACTCTTTTTGCGTCTTCTTGCGTTCCTTGAGGCAATCAAAGGTCGGCTTTCCAATCTATCGCAAAGAAGAATTGTGGCTATTCATACTGGGAATCAGGAACTCAGGAAAGGCGATGGGAATGCCATTCTTGATTTTGTGAGTTCGAGATTGAACAACTTCGAAGGGCGACTTTTTTCGCCGCAATGAACGCAAAAACAGGCAAAGAGGAATTGTCCTCCCACATCGGCCGGACGTCGCAGTTTTGCCTTGCATTGGGATTCGAAATTCCTTTAAGTAATGCTTAATCGGCCCAATCGGGTGACAACTGCAGGTGCGTTCATTCGTGCCTTCAGCTTCTGTTACTGCCTTTTTGCTGAGTGGATCGTAAGCCTGTGGAACGATGATAATCATATGAAAACAAAAATCTTGAGGAGCGCATTCCTGGGCCTCCTTCTAGGGTTGATCGCCGTCCAAACCGCCGAGGCGGGTCTGCTCAAGCGGTTCATCTACGGCGATATTCCGGGCACAGCGGTAACTAACCTGTTCGGCACGAACAATTTCGGGGTCGTCGTATTCCCGAACAGCCCCACCGTCGAGGAGTTGATACCCGCCGACTCGATTTATGGGCCGTTCTACGCCGAGTCCGTCAATGTGAGCCCGGCGATGGGCGATTACTACGGCAGTTGGACACCCGGCTATGTCGAGCCACCCCAGACCGGCAACTACGTTTTCTACCTATCGGGCGATGATGAAACCCAGCTCTGGCTGACGTCCGATCCGGCGGATCCGAAGAATCCAGCCAAAAAGCAAATGATCGCCACGGTTGTCAACCCGCTATCGCCCGGCACGGGCTACAGCAGCTATCGGCAGTGGAATAAGTACGCCACCCAGCAATCCGCTCCGATTTACCTCGAAAAAGGCAAACGCTATTATATCGAGGTCTTGCATAAGGAGGGCAGCGGCGGCGACCACATCGAGCTCGGTTGGCAAACCCCCGACGGAAAGATCCAGCAGCCGATGTCCAGTTTCTACTTCCAACCAACCCAGGATATGGAGGAGCTGCCGTTGGGCGGGCCCTTCATCGGCTTGGTCAATCCAAATCCAAATCCATGGGATCCAGCAACCTACGATTGGTATACCGTTTATGACGGCAACAATGTCGCCGTGTGGGTCGACCTGCTCAACGTCGACATCGCCAACCAGGCAGTCACGTTCACATGGTACAAGAACAATCAGGTCATCTCCGGCGCCGATCTCAGCTATCATTTCTTCCGCGCTACCATGGCCGACAATGGGGCCACTTTCCGGGTGCGGGTCCAGGTCGGGTCGCAGACCTACACTTCCGGGGACATGGGATTGACGGTCAATCCGGACACGACGGTGCCGACCGTGACCAGCGCTGGCATGGCAGCGAATAATCCGACCGAGCTTCGGGTGGAGTTTTCGGAGGACGTCGAGGAGGCCACGGCCGAGGCGCTCAGCAGCTATCAGTTGCCCGGAGGCGTCATCCAGTCGGCCTCTCTCCAGGGCGACAACCGGACCGTCGTCCTCAAGACCGAACTGCTCCAGCCCACTCAAACCTATACGCTCACGATCCGAAACGTGCGCGACTGATCGTCGTCCGCCAACACGATGCTTCCATCGAGCCACAGCTTCGTGGTCACCGACCGCCAGATGCTGCTGCGGATCTACTTCTCGTCCGGCGTGACCAGCCTGGCCACCTTGCGCACCTGGGCGACCAGCAACGCCGATTACCTCAATGCCAGAGCCGCCGAAATTCAATACCCGGTCTCGACCACGGTCGGCTGGCCCTTGAGCAGCTTGCATGGCGAGGTCATGAACAATTACCAGGCCCAACTGGTCGGCTACTTCACGCCGCCCGAGACGGGCAACTACAAGTTCGGTCTGGCCTCTGACGACCACAGCGTGCTGTTCCTGAGCACGGACGACAAGCCGGCCAATAAAAAGGAAATCGCCAGCGTCAACGGCTCCAACAGCCAGTACCAAATCAACGAGTACACCACCCAGATCTCCAGCGCCATCTACCTCGAGGCCGGCAAGCGCTATTACATCGAGGCGATCTGGCGCGATGGCACCGGCGGCGATGGCGTCACCGTTGTCGTGCAAAAGCCCAGCGATCCGGACCTGCCCGGCACCGCGACGGCGGCGAACCTCATCCCCGTCGAGTGCCAGTCGGCTTACAAGAGCTTCGGCAATGTCGCCATCACCAACCAACCCGTCAGCTTCGCCACCATGGAAGGCAATCCCTCGAGCTTCACGGTCGGGCATGCGGGTGTCGACGGCACTCTGCCTTACTTCTATCAATGGTACCGGGCGGGCGTTCCGATCCCCGGCGCCAACAACTACAGCTACGACTTCCGGCCCAGGCTGGATGACAGCGATCTGGATTACTACCTCGTGGTCAGCAATTACTTCAGCGCCGCCACCAGTGCGGTCGTCAAGGTCACGGTCTCGAAAGATGTCGAAAAACCCACGGCCGTCACCGCCGGCAGCCTCCTCAAACAGGTGGTCCGCGTCCGCTTCAGCGAACCCGTCAACACCAACGACGCCGTCGTTCTGGCCAATTACAGCCTCCAGTCGGCCACCGGCGCGGCGATCCCGATCTATTCGGCCGCCATGGACACCAACAATCCAGCCACGGTGGTCTACCTCCAGACCGGGCCGATGACCGAATACGGCACGAACTCGCTCACGGTCCAGAACGTTCGGGATATTGCGGAAACGCCGAACACAATGGATCCCGCGACCGTTTCATTCGTCTCGTATAACTTCGAAAACGCGATCCGTGTCAACAATACCCAAACATGGGGCGCTTACGCCGAGGGCACCAATATCACCCTCACCGCCGGCGGTTCGGACATCTGGGGATCATCGGACCAGATGACGTATGTTTACAAGACGGTCACCGGCAACTTCGACCTCAAATATCGCGGCGTGTCGCTCACGCTGGCCAACGCGTGGTCCAAGATGGGGCTGATGGCCCGGGAAAGCACCAACGCCAACAGCCGCAACAAGTTTGCCGGATCTTCCCCCGCCACAGGCCAAAACACATGGACCGCCCAGGAGCGCGAGGCCAACGGCGGCACAAGCCAATCGACCGGAGATGCTGGGTCCCCCATCCTGGTCGGTCTCCAGCCCGGCGCCTCGGCGCGGCCTGCGGTCACATATCCGAACACTTGGTGCCGCCTCCAGCGAATCGGCAATTCGTTCTATTATTACTACAGCTCGAACGGGACGGACTGGACGTATTGGACAGTGATCGATACCGACTACGTCACGGCGGGCCCGATGCCGGCGACCATGGTCGTCGGCCTGGCCGCCACCAGCCATGATACCGCCAAGCTCGCTGACGCCGTGATGGCCGAGTTCGGCCCCATGGTCCAGGGACCGCTCGGCTTCAGCGTCAACCTCACCAACCAAACGGTCAACGAGAACATGCCGGTGACGTTCTCGGTCGTCGCCTCGGGCCAGCAGCCCTATGGCTACGAGTGGCTCAAGAATGGCGCGCCGATCTATGATCCGACGACCTTCCTGCCCTATACCAATTCGACCTACACGGTCGCCCAAGCTCCCTATGCCGATAATGGCGCGGTGATCACCTGCCGCTTGTTCAATCCTTACGGCACAAGCATGCTGAGCGCGCCGGCCACCCTGACCGTGATTCGCGACACCACGGCGCCGACGTTCGCCCTGCCGATGATGCCGCGCGTGCTCGCGACAAATGTTTTCACCCTGCAATTCAGCGAGATCCTCGCTCAAGCTTCCGCCGAAACCACCGGCAACTACGTCATCACCGGCCCCGGCGGAACGCTCTCCGTTCTCTCGGCTGTCTTAAGCCCTGACGGAACCAAGGTGACCCTGACCACGGCTGCGCCCACGCCAGGCGCGACCTACACCCTCACGGTCAACGGAGTGACCGATATTGCCGCCACGCCCAACCCGGTCGCCGCCGGCAGCAAGGTCAACTTCTATTACGGCGGCAGCACCACCGGTATCTTCGCGCAGCGCGCGGACGGTTACGTGGTCATGGAAGCCGAAAACGCCACCCGCCTCGTCACCGGCACGACCCCGGTCGATGATTGGGAACTGCGCAACACTGCGGCTGGCTTCTCAGGGCTGGGCTACATGCTCGTTCCGTCCCCGAGCGCGACCTCCGACGGCACGACTGGCGGCAGCGCGCTCGGTCCGCCCACCGTCGGCAACGGCCCTCGGATGGAGTATGACATCAACTTCACCACCACCGGCCGATTCATCATCTGGGTCCGCGGCTGGAACGAATACACCGCCCGCCCCGGCAACTGCGACTCGATCTTCATCGGATTCCGTCCGGAGGGATCGACAACCGTCAATCCGTTGATCGTTCAGGCGCCCACCGCGACCACGGTCGACAACTCCCAGATGAGCGGTTGGGGTGCTGCGGGTTGGGATTGGCGCTCGGATCGCGGCTCGGGCTCGGATCCGTTCGCATTCACGAACAGCACGCCCGGGGTCCACACGTTCATTATCTACTCCCGCGAGGACGGCACGCTGATCGACAAGATCGTCCTCGAACCCGGCAGCCGCGCGGCGGGCAACAGCGCCGAACCCGCCACCGCGTCCAATAACGGCGGCCATGGAGACGGTGAGACCTGGGACTGGGCTATGGCGCCGACGCAGCCCACGGTCTCGATCTCGAGCCCGGCCAACAACCAGTTGTTCGCCAACGGATCGTCGATCCTCGTCACCGCCGACACCACCGCCGGAGCGCCGATCGAGAAGGTCGAGTTCTTGCGGGCGACTTACGTGATGGGCTATTTCGTCGGCGCCACGGTGGTTGCCACCGATACGACCGCGCCGTTCGAGTTCACGGATCCCAACGTGCCTGAAGGCATCTACCAATACACCGCTCGCGTCACCGATTCGATCGGTTACGTGGTATCCTCGACTGCGGGCGTCCGCGTGGTCGTCGACAGCACCAAGCCCGTCGCCAGCGAGGTCGGCTGCCTGGGCGGCAACATCATCGGCGTCCTCTTCAAGGACACCGTCGGCCTCGATCCGGCCTCGGCCACCAACATCGCCAATTACACCGTCAATAACGGTGCGGTCCAAGTGGCCAATGCCACGCTCGAACACGACGGCGAGACGGTTCTGCTGACGCTGGCCTCGGCCATCAGCGGCAATTATACCGTCCTGGTCCAGAACGTCGCCGACCTCGGCTTCGGGCCGAACGTGGTCAACCCGACCACGCTCAACGGCACGGTCATCACCTCCTGGATGCACCAGGATGTCGGTGTCCTCAGCACGAACGATCCGCCTGTGTTCACCAACCCGCTCCTGCCCGGCGAAGCCTTCGCGATGAGCGAGAAGGACTTCTATGTCCGCGCCGGCGGGGCCGATATCTGGGGCAATGCCGACGGGATGCACTTCGTCTACCGACAAGTCACGGGCGACTTCGACATCCAGGGGCGCGTCGAGTTGATCACCCGGCCCAACGAATGGTCGAAGGCCGTCCTGATGGCCCGCGAGGACCTCGAAGGCGGCAGCCGGAACGTCGCGATCCTCGTCGCCCCGCCTGGCGGCACGCCGTTGGGCCAGGACCTCTGGAATGCGCAGGAGCGCGTCGATAAGAACGGAGTGAGCACCAGCTTGGCGACCGCCCTGCGGCCGCTCCATCCGCCGTATCCGAATGCCTGGATGCGCTTGGTCCGCGAAGCCGGGACCTTCAGCTTCTTCTGGAGCACCAACGGCACGGAGTGGACGCAGTTCCACACCAACACGCCAGCCGTCGCCTATCCCGACACTCTCTATGTCGGCTTCGGCGCCACATCGCATGACAACGGGGGGACCCCGGCCGACCTGGTCAAAGTCCTCTTCAGGGACGTGACGCTCACCACAACCACCCAGCCGCCGGCCCCGCCGACCCTGTCGGTCGCGCGCGTTGGCCAGGCGCTCGAGATCTCCTGGACGTCCGAATCCTCGGCGTTCGTTCTCGAGAGCACATCGACGCTGAGCACCAACTGGCAGCCGACCGGCATCGCGCCGGTGGCCAGCGGGAACGTTTACACGTGCACGGTGCCGATCGGGACCGGGCCTGCGTTCTACCGGGTCGTGGCCCCGTAAGGGACCATTCCTGACCCGGCTTTCGTGCCCTTGGCCGCCGCCGGCGGCCAAGGGCCGATGAGAAGCCGGCAACCATTCAAAGGCCGGGAGCAATCCCGGCCTTTTTCATAGCAGGCTGCCAACTGTTCCCAAAAGGCGGCAGAGGACTGCCGCACTCCAAGACGCTTCGCG
>Ga0209310_1000363_pt1 | contig 55374 bp, 54 predicted proteins | sample AD_UKC030_MetaG_FD_184415 | JGI IMG/M metagenome (GOLD analysis project Ga0209310, IMG submission 184415) | Active sludge microbial communities of municipal wastewater-treating anaerobic digesters from USA - AD_UKC030_MetaG (SPAdes) (version 2) | ecosystem: Engineered > Bioreactor > Anaerobic >...
ACGAATACCACCCGCGCATCGCCGTCACCGTCGACATGATCGCCACCGGCACCGACGTCAAACCGCTCGAATGCCTGCTCTTCATGCGCGACGTCAAAAGCCGCAACTACTTCGAGCAGATGAAAGGCCGCGGCACCCGCACGCTGGACATGGACGACCTCAAGAAAGTCACGCCCAGCGCCAAGACCGCCAAGACCCACTACGTCATCGTCGACGCCATCGGCGTCACCAAATCGCTCAAAACCGCCAGCCAGCCGCTGATCACCAAGCCCGGCGTGCCGCTCAAGGATCTGGCGATGGGCATCCTGATGGGTGCCACCGATACCGACAGCGTTTCTTCCTTGGCCGGCCGTCTCGCCCGCCTCAACAAGCAACTCGACGCCGACGACCAGCGCCGCCTGCGCGAAGCAGCCGGCGGCGTCGAACTCAGCCACCTCGTCAGCAAACTGTTCAACGCCATCGACGGCGACCTCATCGAAGCCCGCGCCCTCGACCTCGCCGGCTTGCCCATCGGCAACGACCCCGGCGACACGCTGCGCGACAAAGCCCAGCAACAACTCGTCGGTGAAGCGGCGGCACTGATGAACGGCGAATTCATCGAACTCATCGACACCATCCGCCGCGAAAAAGAACAGACCATCGACCACGACAACCTTGATGGGGTCACCTACGCCGGCTGGAGCAAGGACAGCGCCGCGCAGGCCGAAGCCTTGACCGTTGAGTTCGCCGACTGGCTGGCCGCCAACCGGGATGAAATCGAAGCCCTCACCATCTTCTTCGCCCAACCCTGGCGCCGCCGCGAAGTCACGCTGAAGCTCGTGCGCCAGGTGCTCGACAAGCTCAAAGCCGACAAACCGAAGCTGGCCCCGCTGCGCATCTGGCAAGCCTACGGCCAGTTGGACGGCTACAATGGCGCCCCGCCGGAACAGGAACTGACCGCGCTGGTCGCCCTGATCCGCCGCGTCTGCGGCCTGGACGAACAGATCACCCCGTTCGCCGACACCGTGCGCAAGAACTTCCAGACCTGGATCATGCAGCGCCACGCCGGCGGCACCGACAAATTCAACGAAGAACAGATGAACTGGCTACGCATGCTCCGCGACCATATTTGCCACTCCTGCCACGTCGACCGCAGCGACCTCGACTACAGCCCCTTCGACGCCCAGGGTGGGCTGGGGAAAATGTGGCAACTGTTCGGCGAGGGCATGGACCCGTTGCTGGATGAGTTGAATGAGGCTTTGGTGGCGTGATGACTGAGCAACTTCCGGAAGGATGGATTGCTACGTCACTGGCAGAAATTGCGTCAAAGTTGGTTGATGGTTCACACAACCCGCCTGCAAAGCAGGCCACGGGCTTGCCAATGCTCAGCGCGGTCAATATCAACGATAACAAGATTCTGTTTTCTGACTTCCGTTTGATTACCGAGTCAGACTTCAAGCAGGAAGATCAGCGAACAAAAATTGCGTCCGGAGATATCTTGCTGACGATTGTTGGTGCCATCGGACGTACCGCCGTTGTTCCCGAAGGAATTCAGAAATTCACCTTGCAGCGAAGTGTTGCGGTCATCACACCTGTATTGCTTCCGTCGAAGTTCCTGATGTACCAGATTGAGGCGCCGCGTGTTGCTCAATACTTCAAGGACAACGCCCGAGGAACTGCGCAGAAAGGCGTCTATCTGAAAACGCTGGGTGCAACAGAAATTTGGTTGCCCCCGCTCGCCGAACAACACCGCATCGTCGCCAAGATCGAGGAACTGTTTTCCGAACTCGATCAGGGCGTGGCCAGCCTGAAAACCGCCCGCGAACAGCTCAAGGTCTATCGCCAGTCGCTGCTCAAAAATGCCTTCGAAGGCAAGTTGACCGCAGCATGGCGCGCCGCCCACCGCAACCAGCTCGAAACCGCCGCCGCCCTGCAACAACGCATCGCCCGCGAACGCCAGGCCCGCTACCAGCAACAACTCACCGACTGGCAAAACGCCGGCCAATCAGGCCCCAAACCCAAACCCCCCAAGCCCCTGCCACCGCTCACCGCCGAAGAACTCGCCGAGTTGCCCGAATTGCCGGCGGGGTGGAGATGGGTGAAATTAGGCTCATTGGCTTCGCAAATTACAGACGGCGAACATTTCAGGCCGACAACAACGGAACAGGGCATTCCGTTCCTTTCGGCAAAAGATGTTCGGGCGGATGGGGTTTCATTTGATGCTCCGTTGTTCATCTCGTTGGAAACAGCCGAAAAGGCATGGACACGTTGCCAACCGGAACGGAGCGATATTTTGATTGTGAGCCGTGGGGCAACGGTTGGTCGCATGTGCGCCGTCAATACGGATCAGCCTTTTTGTCTGTTAGGCAGCGTTATTTTGATCAAAGTCACGCCTGCCACACTCCCTGCTTATCTGTTGGCGGCGCTCAAGACTCCGTTCGTTAACAAAAAAATAGTCGGCGCTTCAGGAGCAACGGCTCAACAGGCAATTTATTTGCGCGACATCCAGACCGTTCCTGTTGCGGTTTGCTCGTTAGCTGAGCAATTCGAAATCGTCCAAGAACTCGAATCCAAACTCTCCGAAGCCGGCCAACTCGACCAAACCCTCGCCACTGCGCTGCAACAAGCCGACGCGCTGCGCCAGTCCATCCTGAAAAAGGCTTTCCACGGTCAACTGGTAAAACAGGCCAAAAACGAAGAACCCGCCACCGCCCTGCTCGAACGCATCCGCGCCGGTAAAGCGAATGGCACGGAAAAAGCAGGCAAACGGGGAAAAGCCGGCTAAAATACTGGTTTTATATACAGCCATTTGTCGAGGCCGATCATGCCGGTTCAACGGATAAATATCGTAGTTACAAATAATGCTTGTCGCAGCAATTTTTCGTAACTACAATAATTGTGCAGATCGAATTCGACACCGAAAAGCGCGACCGGACGCTTGCCAAACGGCAGGTGGATTTTGCCCGGGCAGCGGAGGTTTTTGCGGGGCGGCATTTCACCCTCGAAGATATTCGCGACGATTATGGCGAGACGCGCTACATCACGGTTGGCAAACTTGATGGCCGGATGGTCGTGATGATCTGGACGCCGCGTGGTGAGGCACGCCGCATTATCAGCATGAGGAAAGCCAATGAACGTGAACAAGCAAGCTACGCACAGCGAGTGGATTGACCCGGACGATGCGCCGGAATTGACTGACGAGTTTTTCGAACACGCCGATGAGTATGTCGGCGACAAACTGATACGGCGTGGCCGCCCCAGGTCAGACCAGACCAAGCTGGCGCTGACCGTGCGCTACGATGCTGACATCGTGGCGGCTTTCAAGGCAACCGGCAAAGGTTGGCAAACGCGCATGAACGAGGCGTTGCGCGACTGGCTGAAAACGCATTCGCCGGCGTAGGCAGTGCAATTCGGCACATGCTGTGTGCACAATCAACGCATGACCCAAGGCAAGCCATGAACGCAACCGCATCCATCGTCTCCCGTGTCTGGAGCTTCTGTACCACGCTGCGCGACGACGGGGTCAGCTATGGCGACTACCTCGAACAGCTAACTTACCTGATCTTCCTGAAAATGGCCGACGAGTACGGTCGACCGCCCTATAACCGCAAAATCGGCATTCCCGAAAACCTCGGCTGGGCCAGCCTGAAGGCGGTGCGCGGGGCGGCGCTGGAGGTGCATTACGTGACGGTGTTGCGCGAGCTGGGCAACCGGCCGGGGCTGCTCGGGCAGATTTTTACCAAGGCGCAGAACAAGATTCAGGACCCGGCCAAGCTGTCGCGCTTGATCGACATGGTCGATGAAACGAGTTGGGTGACGCTGGGGGCGGACGTCAAGGGCGACATCTACGAGGGCCTGCTGGAACGCAATGCCGAGGATACGAAGTCGGGCGCCGGGCAGTATTTCACGCCGCGTCCGCTGATCCGGGCGATGGTGGAATGTGTGCGCCCACTACCGGGTAAAACCATCGCCGATCCGGCCTGTGGCACGGGCGGTTTCTTCCTCGCGGCCTACGATTTTCTGGTCGACACCTATCCGGGCATGGATCGCGAGCAGCGGGCTTTCCTGAAGCACGACACTTTTTTCGGCAACGAAATCGTCGCCGGCACGCGCCGGCTGGCGCTGATGAACATGTTCCTGCACAACATCGGCGAGATCGACGGCGACAGTCCGATTTCGCCGAACGATGCCTTGATTGCGCCGCCGCGGGAAACCTTCGATTACGTGCTGGCCAATCCGCCTTTCGGCAAGAAGAGCAGCATGGTGTTCACCAACGAGGACGGCGAGCTGGACCGCGACGACCTGACTTACAACCGCCAGGATTTCTGGGCGACGACCTCGAACAAGCAGCTCAATTTCGTACAGCACATCCGCAGCCTCCTTAAGACGACGGGCTGCGCTGCCGTGGTGGTGCCGGACAATGTGCTGTTCGAGGGCGGGGCGGGCGAGACGGTGCGCCGCAAGCTCTTGGAAACGACCGACCTGCACACGATCCTGCGCCTGCCGACGGGCATCTTCTACGCCAACGGGGTCAAGGCGAACGTGCTGTTCTTCGACAACCAGCCGGCGCGCGCCGAGCCGTGGACGCGCGAGGTGTGGGTCTATGAGTACCGCACCAACATCCACCACACGCTGAAGAAGAAGCCACTGCGCTATGACGACCTGCAGGATTTCGTCGCCTGCTACCAGCCGCACAATCGTCACGGTCGACAGGAAAATTGGCACGAAATCGACAACCCGGAAGGCCGCTGGCGCAAGTTCAGTTATGAGCAGATTCTCGCACGCGACAAGACCAGCCTCGACATCTTCTGGTTGAAGGACAAGAGCCTGGCCGACCTCGACAACCTGCCGGAGCCGGACGAACTGGCCGGCGAGATCATCGACAACCTGGAGGCGGGGCTGGAGAGCTTCCGGGCGGTCGCCGCTGCGCTGGCGTAGGCGCGCTGATAGAATCGGGCGCATCCCAAGGAAAAACACCATGCAACTCACCATCACCCGCCCCGACGACTGGCATCTTCACCTGCGTGACGGCGAAGCCATGGCGTCCGTGCTTGCCCACACTGCCGCCCAGTTCGCCCGCGCCATCGTCATGCCCAACCTGAAGCCGCCGGTGACCACCGTCGACCAGGCAGCCGCCTACCGCGACCGCATCGTCGCCGCCCTGCCGGCCGGCGCCAGTTTCGAGCCGCTGATGACGCTCTACCTGACCGACAACATGCCGCCGGCCGAGGTGGCGAAGGCCGCCGCTTACGGCTTCGTCAAGGCGGTGAAGCTGTATCCGGCCGGGGCGACGACCAACTCCGATGCTGGGCTGACCGACATCCGGAAGGCCGACGCCACCCTTGCCGAGATGGAACGCGTCGGCCTGCCGCTGCTGGTGCACGGCGAGGTGACCGATCCGCAGATCGACCTCTTCGATCGCGAGAAGGCCTTCATCGATACGGTGCTGTCGCCGCTGACGCAGCGCTTCCCGAAGCTGAAGGTGGTCATGGAGCACATCACGACGCGGGACGCCGCGGATTTCGTGCAGGATTCGCCGTCGACCGTGGCCGCCACCATCACTGCCCATCATCTGCTCTACAACCGCAACGCCATCTTCCAGGGCGGCGTGCGGCCGCACTGGTACTGCCTGCCGGTGCTCAAGCGCGAAACCCATCGCCAGGCATTGATCGCCGCAGCGGTTTCCGGCAACCCGAAGTTCTTCCTCGGCACCGATTCAGCGCCGCACGCCAAAATGACCAAGGAGGCCGCTTGCGGCTGCGCCGGCTGTTATACGGCCTTCGCCGCGCTGGAGCTTTATGCCGAAGCTTTCGAGCAGGCCGGCGCGCTGGAAAAACTCGAAGCCTTCGCCAGTTTCCACGGTCCGGACTGGTACGGTCTGCCGCGCAACAGCGGCAGCGTGACGCTGGTCAAGGAAAGCTGGACGGTGCCGGCCGATTACCCGTACATCAGCAGCGACCGCATCGTGCCGTTGCGCGCCGGCGAAACGCTGTCCTGGAAGATGCGCTGAATCAGCGACTGGACGCCCGGTGATGGCTCCGGAGGCATTCGCATCGCCGCTCTTCTATCCGCTGCGGCGCTGGCTTGACCAGTTGCCGCCGGGGGCGGATGGACGACCGGATACGGCGGCGGTCACCGCGCTCGCCGAGCGTTTTCCCATCTCGGGGCCGCATGGCCGGCGCATCCGTTTTTTGCCGCCGCAGGCGGACGGCCTTGCTTATGAATGCCGTATCCGCGACAGCGGCGAGGTCGAGACGCGCCCCGGCAACTGGCATGATTTCTTCAATGCGCTGGTCTGGCTGACTTTTCCGCAAGCCAAGCGGATCCTCAGCGGACGCCACGCGCAGGCGATGGGGCCGGCCGGTGAGGTGCGCGGCGCGACGCGCGATGCCCTGACCCACTTCGACGAATGCGGGATCGTCGTGCTCTCCAGCCAGCCGGAACTGCTCGACCTGTTGCGCGACTTCCAATGGAAAGCGCTCTTTGCCGAACGCCGGACCGACGTGCTGCACGCCATGCGTTTCGTCGTTTTCGGCCACGCGACCTACGAAGCACTGCTCAAGCCGTTTCGCGGGCTGACCGCAAAGGCGATTCTCCATGACATCGATGCGTCCTGGCTGAATTTGCCGGCTGCCGCGCAGATTGCCGCGGTCGACGCCCTGCTGGCGGCGGATTTGGCCAGTGGTCGCTACACGCGTCCGCGCGATTTCCAGCCCTTGCCGCTGCTCGGCATTCCCGGCGTCACGCCGGCCAGTGTCGATCCGGCCTATTACGACGATACTTGGCAGTTCCGGACCGGGAGGCGGCGCGCCTGGCCGGCGGAATCGGGGGAATATCCACAAGGGATACCGTCACCTCAAGAATCGGTGACATAAAAAAGCTGCCGTTCGGCAGCCTTAGCCTGGCTGACTTGGCTGCTTACTTCATGGCTTTGGGCGCCACGACGACGATCCCGGTGGCCACGACGTAGGTACCCTTGACCTGGTCGCCTTCCTTGATTTCCGCCATGACGGCCGGATCCTTGACATGGAACTTGAAGACGCGGCCCTTGGCGCCAAGGATGGTGATCGTGCTGGCCTTGGCATCGACCGACTTCACGTCGGCCACGAAATCGACCTCGCGGCCCCTGATCGCGCCCGGCTTTTGCCCGGGTTTGGCGGTTTCGTTGATGTCCTTCTCGACCGTTTCGCGCAGGCCGCCGCCCTTCTTCAGCTCCATGGCCAGCACTTCCATTTGCTCGGCGATGACGCGGTCGCCCACCTTGACCTGTCCCAGGTTCTTGGCTTCCTTGCCGACGATGACGTCGAAGACATTGCCATCCTCGCCCTTGAGCGTCACGGTGCGGGTCTTCTTGTTGATCGCGACGACCTCGGCTTCGGCCTTGACGGCGTCACCCATGACCATGGCGGGGGTTTCGGCGGCCGGGGTGGCTGGCTTCGCGTCCGCCGCATGGGCTGAACCGAAGGCAAGGGTGATGGCGAGCAGCGAGGCTTTCAGAACGGTCTTCATCAATGAACTCCAGGGGTTGGTATTGTTGTGGCGAAAAAATCGTTAAACGGGTGCGGTGCAACGCGTGGCCCGAAAATCTATTGGCTGATCACCGGCGGCACGGTCAAGGGAGGTGGTGAGGCTGCCGGCGGCATCTGCTGGAGAATGCAGCGGATGCCCGGGGAGTCCGGTTTGGTGTTGTAGAAGGCAGTGAGAGTATCGACATAATTGGCCACTGAAATCTGGCCATTGAACATGCGGGATGTCAGATCGATGAAGTAATCCCCCGAGGAGGAGGCGCCACCTCCACTCAGCAGGCCATTGATTTCCTGGCCGCCAAGGTCGAGGTTCCAGCATTTGTTTTGAACCTGGCTCAGGAATGCCTCATAGGGCGAGTCGGGGCGCCATGCATCTGGCGCGCAGGCGGCAATGGGAAAAGCTAGCGCCAGCGCCATGGATACCCGAGAAAGAATCATGATAGGTAACTCTTGGTTGACGGTTGCGGTCGACCGGGCTTCAGGGCCGAATTTCAGCCCGAAGCCCGGTGTTCCGGGTCGGCTTAGCGAGCGACGACGCGCGCGTCTTCGCCGTTGCCTTCGATAAAGACACTCTGGCCCTTGCGCAGGCTTGGATTTGCCTCCTGGGTTACCGAAACCAGAACGCCCTTGGACGTCCGGACGATGATCTGCTGGCCGGCAACCGGCTGGTCACGACGCTTCTGCACTTCGTGGCCGGCGACCGCACCGCCTACCGCACCGAGCACCATGGCGACATCACGCCCGGTGCCGCCGCCGATCAGGCTGCCGATACCAAGCCCGGCGAGGCCGCCAACCACCGCGCCGACGCCTCTGGGGGTGCCGCTCTTGATTTCGACCGGCGTGATCTGTTCGATGACCCCGGAGCGGATCTCCAGCTCGCCTGAAGTTGTGCCGGGCGCAGCACAGGCGGTCAGGGTCAGCGCCAGGGCGAGGGCGGAAAGATAGGCTGAAAATCTCTGGAACATATGCAACTCCTCTCGGAAAAGTTTAATTCGGCTGCTCGGCTCGAAATAACGAGCAGCACCGACGCTTGCATCATATCAATTTCACAAATGGGCGTATTGACCGTTCGCGACAAACGATGGCATTCCGACGGGGGGCATTGCTCATGCCGCCTCGGCGACGCACCTGGCTGCCACGGCGATGCCGGCCCGGTTGATGCCGCTGATCAGGGCCTTGAGCGAAGCGGTGACAATGTTGCTGTCGATGCCGACGCCGTAGCGGTCGCCACCGTCCGCACCGGCGACTTCCATGAAGGCGCAGGCCTGGGCATTGCCGTCCTCGCCAATCGGCACCATTGAACGTTCCTCGTAACTGCGCACCTGGACACCGATGCCGGCGCTCTGCAAGGCATGCACTGCGGCGTTGATCGGCCCGTTGCCTTCGCCGGTGAGAATGTGCGGTGTGCCGTCGAGTTCAACACTCAAGCGGATGCACTGGGCGTCACCGTGTTCATAGAGGTGATGTTCGCGGTAACGAACGGGTACGGTCGACTCGAAATAGGTGCTGGAAAAAAGGCGCCAGATATCGTCTGCCGTCACCTCGCCGCCGTGTGTGTCGGTGTGTTTCTGGACGATGCCGGAAAATTCGACCTGCAGGCGGCGCGGCATGACAATGCCGTGCTCGGTTTCCATCAGGTAGGCGATGCCGCCCTTGCCTGACTGGCTGTTGACGCGGATGACCGAATCGTAGCTGCGGCCAACGTCGGCCGGGTCGATCGGGAGATAGGGCACTGTCCATGGCTCATCCGCCTTTTGAGCGGCAAACCCCTTCTTGATGGCGTCCTGGTGGGAGCCGGAGAAGGCCGTGAACACGAGATCCCCGACGTACGGGTGGCGCGGATGGATCGGGAGCTGGGTGCAGTGTTCGTAGGTGCGGGCGACGGCGTTGATGTCCGAGAAATCGAGTCCCGGATGGACGCCCTGGGTGTACATGTTGAGGGCGACGGTGACGAGGTCGACGTTGCCGGTCCGTTCGCCGTTGCCGAAGAGGCAGCCCTCGACGCGGTCGGCGCCCGCCATGAGGCCGAGCTCGGCGGCGGCGACGGCGGTGCCGCGGTCGTTGTGCGGGTGAAGGCTGATGATGACGCTGTCGCGGCGGGCAAGATTACGGTGCATCCACTCGATCTGGTCGGCGTAGATGTTGGGCGTGGCGATCTCGACCGTGGTCGGCAGGTTGAGGATGACGTGGCGCTGCGGCGTGGCGCCCCAGGCCTCGGTGACGGCGTCGCAGACTTCCCTGGCAAAATCGAGCTCGGTGGCGGTGAAGAGTTCCGGGCTGTATTCGAGGGTGATCCGGGTTTCCGGCATATCGTCGGCAAGCGTTTTGATGAGTTTTACGGCGTCGACCGCCATCTTCACGACTTCCGCCTTGCTCATGCCGAACACGTTGTCGCGGAAGGTCTTGCTGGTCGCGTTATAGACATGAACGATGGCCTGGCGGGCGCCCTTGAGTGATTCCATGGTGCGCCGGATAAGGTGTTCGCGCGCCTGGGTGAGCACCTCGATGCGGACATCTTCCGGAATATGCCTACCTTCGATGAGGGTGCGCACGAAGCCGAACTCGGTTTCCGAGGCGGAGGGAAAGGCGATTTCGATTTCCTTGAAGCCGATGGCGCAGAGGGTCTTGAACATGCGCATCTTTTTTTCGCTGTTCATCGGTTCGAATAGCGCCTGGTTGCCGTCACGAAGATCGGTGCTCATCCAGATCGGCGCCTTGTCGATGACGCGGTTCGGCCAGTCGCGGTCGACGAGTCCGACCGGGGCAAATGCCGTGTATTTGCGGTTGGGGGTCTGCTGCATTGCCGTGCTCCGTTAATTCGTTTTGATGAACGAGATTTTACGGAAATGGCGCTGGCAGGTGCTTGCGTTTTATGGGTTGATTGATGCTATAGTCGGCATGGAATTTCAATTCCATATATTTTTAAGCAATAAAATGGAAATCGATCGCTACGATAGGCAAATTCTCGACATCCTCCAGCAGGATGGTCGCATCAGCAATCAGGATCTGGCCGACCATATCGGCCTGTCGCCGTCACCCTGCTTGCGTCGGGTGCGTGCATTGGAAGAGTCGGGCCTGATCTCTGGTTATCGGGCATTGCTCGATGCTCGCAAGCTGGGTTTGTCGTTGATGGCGCTGATCCATATTTCGATGGATCAGCACACGCCGGAGCGTTTTGCCAATTTCGAGGCACAGATCGGCGAAAATCCGGAAGTGCTGGAATGTCTGCTGATTACCGGGCAGGACGCCGATTATCAGTTGAAGGTCGTGGTGCGCGACATGGATGCCTACCAGGACTTGCTGCTCAACCGCATCACGCGCATTCCCGGCGTCACAGGCGTGCATTCAAGCTTCGTTCTGCGGCGGGTGGTCGACAAAACGGCGCTGCCGCTGTCGGGTGCCGGAATTCAGTAGCGGCGGCGCTGCGGTGGCGGGGTGTTGCCGCGGGTCTCGATGTGGCGGAAAGTGATGCGGCCCTTGCTCAGATCGTAGGGTGACAGTTCCAGCGTGACCTTGTCGCCAACCAGGATGCGGATGTGGTTCTTCTTCATCTTGCCCGAGGTGTAGGCGATCAGTTCGTGGCCGTTTTCCAGCGTGACGCGAAAGCGGGTGTCGGGAAGCACGTCGTTGACGACGCCTTGCATTTCCAGTAGCTCTTCTTTTGCCAAGTATATTTCTCCAGTAAATATAAAAGTCACCGATCCGGTGAAATCTAACCTGACATGATACCTTGATAGCGGCTTGGCGTGCGATAATTCGCAGTGGAAAGTCGGCCAGGCAATCGCTGGACGTCGGGGGCAACCCTGGCGTCGGGAGGAAAGTCCGGGCTCCGCAGGGCAGGATGCCAGCTAACGGCTGGGTGCTATAAGTCGTAAGACGAAAGTCGGGCGACCCAAGGCAACGGAAAGTGGAACAGAGAGTAGACCGCCTGCCGGGGGCAACCCCGGTCGGTAAGGGTGAAACGGCGAGGTAAGAGCTCACCGCGTTGGCGGCAACGTTCGACGGCACGCTAAACCCCATTCGGAGCAAGACCAAATAGGGAAGCATGGGCGTGGCCCGCGCTGCTTCCGGGTAGGTTGCTCGAGCCTGTCGGTGACGGCAGGCCTAGAGGAATGATTGCCGAACCCCGCAAGGGGGGAACAGAACCCGGCTTATCGGCCGGCTTTCCATCCTGTTTTTGCTTGCTGTACCCCAAGGGTACTTCCTGCGGGGTGCTGTCAACGACGAATAATGCCCGAAATTCGTGCGCTATCCAGGCCGTACAATGGCGCCATGAATCCAATTATCGAATGGACCGAAGGTGGATGGAGCCAAAGAGCACGCTGGCGTTCCGAAGCTGGAGTCGCGCCCCATGTTGCCATTGCCATAGGCGATGACCGGATGTCTGCCGATGCCGCTTGGCGTCTATTGGAATCGGGTACGGCCCTGCTCTGGCGCGGTGATTGGGTCAATGCCCGGCATCTGCTGCAGGCTCTGAGCCGGCGCGCCGAACGACACTTCGGTGGCAAGCGCGAATTGTCGCCGACGCCGACCGCGGCCTTCGCCAGGTATCGTGAGTTACAAGGCCAGCGTGCGGCGTTGCTCGGCCGCCTGCTGGTGGCGGTTGATGCCGTGTTCCGTGTGCCGTTGCGCCGTGCCCAGGATATCCGGCAGGCTTGCATCGAAGCCTGGGGGCCGTCGGACGGCGAGGGCTGCGTTGTTGCGTTGCGTGAATTACTGGCCGTGATCAGTGCCCACGAATGGCGCAAGAAGGGTATCCCGGTGCCGGCGGTGGAGGGGCGGATTTACCCGCATTACGGCGTGTTCTCGCCGGTGCGCGGTGAGTATGTCGATCTGGTGGCCAAGGCGCCGCTGCCGGCGGGCTGCGAGCATGCCTTCGACATCGGTACTGGTTCCGGCATCCTGGCTGCCGTGCTGGCGCGGCGAGGCATCAAGCGCGTGGTGGCCACTGATCAGGAGGCGCGGGCATTGCAATGCGCTACGGAAAATGCCCGAAATTTGGGGTTGACCGCAGCAATCGAGGTTATCGAGGCCGATCTTTTTCCGGATGGCCGTGCGCCGCTCGTCGTCTGTAATCCCCCCTGGGTGCCGGCGCGGCCGAGTTCGCCGGTCGAATATGCCGTCTATGACCCCGATTCGCGGATGTTGCGCGGCTTTCTCGGTGGCCTGGCGGCGCATCTTGAGCCGAACGGCGAGGGCTGGCTGATCATTTCCGACCTTGCTGAGCACCTCGGGCTGCGTTCACGCGACGAACTGCTCGGCTGGATCGCCGCCGCCGGCTTGCAGGTGCGCGGCCGCATCGACACCCGCCCCAGACATCCCAAGGCCAGCGACCGTAGCGATCCGCTGCATGTCGCGCGGGCCGCCGAGGTTACCTCGTTGTGGCGACTTGCTGCGGCTGGGTGTTAAGCGAGCTCAGGCCGGCGCCGAGGTCCGGATCAGGTGGTCGAAGGCGCTCAACGATGCGGTGGCACCGGCGCCCATGGCGATGACGATCTGCTTGTAGGGCACCGTCGTGCAGTCGCCGGCCGCGAAGACGCCGGGCACCGAGGTCTGCCCCTTGGCGTCGATCTCGATTTCGCCGAATTTCGACAGGTTGAGTGTACCTTTCAGCCAGTCGGTGTTCGGCAGCAGGCCGATCTGCACGAAGATGCCTTCGAGGTCGATGCGCTTGACCTCGTCGGTATTGCGATCCTTGTACACCAAGCCGTTGACCTTGTTGCCGTCGCCGGTGACTTCGGTGGTCAGCGCGCTGGTGAACACGGTGACGTTGGGCAGGCTGGCCATCTTGCGCTGGAGCACGGCATCGGCGCGCAGCTTGCTGTCGAATTCGAGCAGCGTGACGTGGCCGACGATGCCGGCGAGGTCGATCGCCGCCTCGACACCCGAGTTGCCGCCGCCGATCACCGCGACGCGCTTGCCCTTGAACAGCGGGCCGTCGCAGTGCGGGCAGTAGGCGACGCCCTTGCCGCGATACTCCTTTTCGCCGGGCACGTTCATCTCTCGCCAGCGGGCGCCGGTGGCGAGGATGACCGACTTGCTCCTGAGTACGGCGCCGTTTTCCAGCGTCACCTCGATCAGATCGCCGGCCTTGAGTTGCGTGGCGCGCTGCAGGTTCATGATATCGACGTCGTAATCCTTGACGTGCTCCTCCAGCCCCATGACCAGCTTGGGTCCGTCGGTTTCCTTGACCGAGATGAAGTTCTCGATGGCCAGCGTATCCATCACCTGGCCGCCGAAGCGCTCGGCCAGCAGGCCGGTGCGGATGCCCTTGCGCGCCGCGTAGATGGCGGCGGCAGCGCCGGCCGGGCCACCGCCGACGACGAGCACGTCGTAGGCTGCCTTGGCGTTAAGTTTTTCGGCGTCGCGCGCTGCGGCGCCAGTGTCGAGCTTGGCAACGATTTCCTCGATGCTCATACGGCCGGCGCCGAACTCTTCGCCGTTGAGAAAGACGGTCGGCACAGCCATGATCTGGAGCCGCTCGACTTCCGCCTGGAACAGCCCGCCATCGACCATCGTATGGCTGACGCCGGGGTTGAGCACGGCCATCAGGTTGAGCGCCTGAACGACGTCCGGGCAGTTGTGGCAGGACAGCGAAATGTAGGTTTCGAAACGGAATTCGCCGGGCAGTGCCTTGATCTGTTCGATCACGGCCGCGTCGACCTTGGGCGGGTGGCCGCCGGTCTGCAGCAGAGCGAGGATCAGCGAGGTGAATTCATGCCCCATCGGAATGCCGGCGAAGCTGATGCGCGCCGTCTCGCCCGGGCGGCCGATGGCGAACGACGGGCGTCGCGCGGCGTCGCCGTTCTCGCGGAGACTGACTTTTGCGGACAGTTCGGCAATTTCCTCCAGCAGGCCATGCATTTCCTGCGCCTTGGCGCTGTCGTCGAGCGAGGCGACGAGTTCGATCGGCATCTGCAGCTTTTCGAGATAGGCCTTGAGTTGGGTCTTGATGTTTGCGTCGAGCATGCTGTTCTCCCTTTTTAGGATTTCACTGAAAAGGGGCTTGAAGGCCCCTTTGCGCTGAAATCCGCGCCGCTCCCGAAACGGGAGCGGTTTGGCGGAAATCCGTGTTAAGGCTTAGATCTTGCCGACCAGGTCCAGTGACGGAGCCAGGGTCTTTTCACCTTCCTTCCACTTGGCCGGGCAGACTTCGTTCGGGTGGGCGGCGGTGTATTGGGCGGCCTTCAGCTTGCGCAGGGTCTCGGAGACATCGCGGGCGATTTCATTGGAGTGGATTTCAACGGTCTTGATGACGCCGTCCGGGTTGATCACGAAGGTGCCACGCAGGGCCAGACCTTCTTCGTCGATATGCACGTCGAAGGCGCGGGTCAGGGCGTGCGTCGGGTCGCCGACCAGCGGGAACTGGGCCTTGCCGACGGCCGGCGAGGTTTCGTGCCAGACCTTGTGCGAGAAGTGGGTGTCGGTGGTGACGATGTAAACCTCGGCACCGGCCTTCTGGAATTCGGCGTAGTTGTTGGCGGCGTCCTCGATTTCGGTCGGGCAGTTGAAGGTGAAGGCGGCCGGCATGAAGATCAGCACGGACCACTTGCCCTTCAGGCTGGCATCAGTGACTTCAATGAACTTGCCGTTGTGGAAAGCTTGGGCCTTGAACGGTTGCACCTGGGTGTTGACGAGCGACATGGGGTTTTCTCCTTGGTTGATGAATTGAATTGCAACAACATAATGATAGTTTGTGTTCCGATATTGAGCCAATTGAATCAGGGAATAATGTCCATAGGCGGGCCCTATCGCTGGCTGTATTTGACATGTTAGTTCGAAAGTAGTAACCAGCATCCAGCAGAGGGGCTGATTTTGGCTCAAAGCAAGTTGGAGTTGATCCAAATCAACGGAATCCTTGGCTGGATGAGGATCATATCGTTTGATATGGTGCCTGCTAGATGTTTTGCGGGCGAGGAGAGTAAGAAAAATATGAATATTTCTAGCGCCATCGTGCATATCGTTCCGGCGCGTCTCGACGAGGCGTGTGCGGCCTTATTGGGGATGCCGGGAGTGGAGATCCACGCCCGTAGCCCGGAAGGCAAGGTAGTCGTCACGCTCGACGAAGACGATACGGAAGCGGCGGCTGAACGTTATGTGGCACTTCATGGCATCCCCGGAGTCGCGTCGGTGGCCATGGTCTATCAATATTGCGACGACAAGTCAGATACCGAGGAGGTAGAGGCGTGAAACTCAATCGACGGGATTTCATCAAGGCCAACGCAGCAGCGGCGGCCATTTCGGCAGCCGGTCTGTCTGCGCCGACGACGGCGGTCGCTGCCGGTTCCGACGAGATTCGCTGGGACAAGGCGGCGTGCCGTTTCTGTGGTACCGGTTGCGGCGTGCTGGTGGGCACACAAGATGGCCGCGTGGTGGCTACTCAGGGCGATCCGGATGCGCCAGTCAATCGCGGCCTCAACTGCATCAAGGGCTACTTCCTGTCCAAGATCATGTACGGCAATGACCGTCTCAAGACGCCGATGTTGCGCATGAAGGACGGCAAATACGACAAGAATGGCGAATTTGCACCGGTTACTTGGCAGCAGGCCTTCGACATCATGGAGCTGAAGGTCAGGGAAACCCTGAAGAAAAAGGGGCCGAACGGCTTGGCGATGTTCGGGTCGGGCCAATGGACTATTTGGGATGGCTATGTTGCCGCCAAGCTGATGAAAGCCGGTTTCCGCAGCAACAACATTGACCCCAATGCCCGTCACTGCATGGCGTCGGCCGTTGCCGGATTCATGCGCACCTTCGGCATCGATGAACCGATGGGCTGCTACGATGACCTCGAGCATGCCGATGCCTTCGTGCTGTGGGGTTCCAACATGGCCGAGATGCACCCGATTCTGTGGACGCGCCTGACAGACCGCAAGCTGTCGAACAAGAATGTAAAGGTCGCAGTGCTGTCGACCTTTGAACATCGTTCGTATGAGCTGGCCGACATCCCGATCATTTTCACGCCCCAGACCGACCTGGCGATCCTCAATTACATCGCCAACTACATCATCCAGAACGGAAAGGTGAATCAGGCCTTTGTCGACAAGCACATCAATTTCAAGAAGAGCGCTACAGACATCGGCTACGGCCTGCGCCCGACGCACGCGTTGGAGAAGGATGCGACCAGTAACGGGTATCCCGGCGCGGACGGCAAGCCGAAGGGTGATACCGGCAAGTCCGAGCCGATCACTTTCGATGACTACAAGAAATTCGTTTCCGAATACACGGCCGAGAAGGTTTCCAAGCTTTCCGGCGTGCCGGAAAAGGATCTCAAAGCGCTTGCCGAACTGTATGCCGACCCGAAGATTAAGGTCACGTCATTCTGGACCATGGGCTTCAACCAGCATACGCGCGGCACTTGGGCCAACAATCTTGTTTACAACATCCACCTGTTGACCGGCAAGATCTCTGAGCCAGGCAACAGCCCGTTCTCGCTGACCGGTCAGCCGTCAGCCTGCGGCACGGCGCGTGAGGTCGGAACCTTCTCACATCGCCTGCCGGCCGACATGGTGGTCATGAATCCGGAACACCGCAAGATTTCCGAACAATTGTGGAAGCTACCTGAAGGCACGATTCCCGACAAGCCGGGCCTGCATGCCGTGGCAATGGCGCGGGCATTGAAGGATGGCAAGGTCAATTTCTACTGGCAACAGTGCAACAACAACCTGCAGGCCGGTCCGAACATTAACGAAGAACTTTTCCCGGGCTGGCGAAATCCGGAAACCTTTATCGTCATTTCGGATCCCTATCCGACCATATCCGCGGCTTCCGCCGATCTGGTCCTGCCGACCGCGATGTGGGTCGAGAAGGAGGGGGCTTACGGCAACGCTGAACGGCGCACCCAGTTCTGGCGCCAGCAGGTCAAGCCGCCGGGCGAGTCCCGCTCGGACATGTGGCAGGTCATGGAGTTCTCGAAGCGCTTCAAGGTTGAGGACGTCTGGCCGGCCGAACTGGTCGCCAAGGCGCCAGCGCTGAAGGGCAGGACGCTATTCGATGTTCTTTTTGCCAATGGTGCGGTCGACAAGTACAAGCTTAGCGAAACGGCTGAAGGGTTTGATAACGACGAATCGAAATATTTCGGTTTCTATGTCCAGAAGGGGCTGTTCGAGGAATATGCACCCTTTGGTCGCGGCCACGGCCATGACCTGGCACCTTTCGATACCTACCATCAGGCACGCGGCCTGCGCTGGCCGGTGGTCGATGGCAAGGAAACGCTGTGGCGCTTCCGCGAAGGCTACGACCCGTACGTCAAGAAAGGGGAGGGTGTCGCGTTCTATGGTCACAAGGATCGCAAGGCGGTGATCTTCGCGCTACCTTATCAGCCGCCCGCCGAATCGCCGGACAAAGAATACGACATGTGGTTGTGCACCGGCCGTGTGCTCGAACACTGGCATACCGGCACCATGACTCGCCGTGTTCCCGAACTCTACAAGGCCTTCCCCGATGCCGTGGTGTTCATGCACCCGGACGACGCCAAGGCGCGTGGTCTGCAGCGCGGCATGGAAGTCAAGGTGGCGTCACGGCGCGGCGAGATCAGGCTACGGGTCGAAACCCGGGGGCGCAACAAACCGCCGCGCGGTCTGGTCTTCATTCCGTTCTTCGATGCCAGTCGTCTGGCCAACAAGCTGACGCTGGACGCGACTTGTCCGATTTCCAAGGAAACCGACTACAAGAAATGTGCGGTCAAGGTCGTCCGGGCCTGATTGCCGGGATCTTCACAATGAAATGCGACCGGGCGGAAACCCGGTCGTCAATTGGAGGGTAATAACATGAGATTCATCCCTGCTCTAGGCTTGGCTGCTGCGTTACTCCTTTCGGGTATCAGTGGCGTCAGTGCGCAGGAAATGGTGGAGTCCTTGCGCGGTGACGTGCCGGTCAACCAACTCAGCAAAAACGACAACATGTTCCGTCCGGAAAGGGATCAAGACCTGATTCCACGCAATTTCCAGAAGCAGCCGCCGCTGATCCCGCACAGTGTCAAGGGCTACAACATCACACAGAACTTCAACAAGTGCATGGACTGCCACTCGAAGGAACGCGCCGACGAAACCGGCGCCACCAAGGTGGCCAAGTCGCATTACCTTGACCGTGACGACAAGAAGCATTCGAACATTTCGCCGCGCCGCTACTTCTGCATGCAGTGCCACGTACCGCAGTTCGATGCCAAGCCGCTCGTGGAAAATACCTACAAGCCGGCGACCAAGAGGGGGGAATGATGAGTATCAAGAATCTAATGCCCGGCTGGGTTAAACGCGTCGGTCTGGTGACGGTGTTCATGCTGTTTGCCGCCGGTATCATATTCTGGGGGGGCTTCAACTGGGCGCTCGAGGAGACCAACAAGGAGGAGTTCTGCATTTCCTGTCATGAAATGAAGGAAAACGTCTTCAAGGAGTACCAGAATACGGTGCACTACACCAACCGGACGGGGGTTCGTGCGACCTGCCCGGATTGTCACGTACCCAAGGAGTGGGGTCCGAAGATGATTCGCAAGATCCAAGCCTCCAACGAAGTCTGGCACAAGTTGCTGGGTACCATCGACACGCCCGAGAAGTTCAATGCCAAGCGTGCCGAACTCGCCCAGCATGAGTGGGACCGGATGAAGAAAACCGATTCCCGCGAGTGTCGTAATTGTCACCGTTACGATTACATGGATTTCACCGAGCAGGGTAAACGTGCGGCCAATGCGCACCCGGAGGCATTTGTCGCCGGCAAGACCTGTATCGATTGCCACAAGGGTATTGCCCATCAGCTGCCGCCGATCGATCAGAAGATCGGTGCGCGCAATGAAGGTGCCGTGGCAATTTCGCACGGCGAAAAGCCGGCCGAGAAGGCAGGCGAAGAGAAGAAATAAATTCACTCCACCCGAAAAACCCCGGCTCATGCCGGGGTTTTTTATGTGTCTGTTGCGGTCGACGTGCGCAAAAGGCAAAAAACTGAATCGGCCCAGCCAAATATCCCTGATGGCATCAGCAATTCTCCGGGAAATGTGCTACTTTTGCTGTGCTGCCGTAAAAACGGCCAGTTTTCTTAACCACAAGTAGTTAACAGGAGGCACTTAGATGAATAAATCCGAGTTGGTCGAGGTAGCTGCACAAGAAGCTGGTATCACCAAGGCTGCTGCCGACAAGGCGTTGTCGGCAATGGTCGCCGCTGTCGTCAAGACAGTAGCGAAGGGGGAGTCCGTTACGTTGGTCGGTTTCGGCACCTTTAAGTCGGCCAAGCGCGCTGCGCGTACCGGCAAGAACCCCAAGACTGGCGCCACGCTGAAGATTGCCGCTACCACGGTTCCAAAGTTTACCGCCGGTACCGCCTTCAAGGCCGCAGTCGCTCCCAAGAAAGCAGCCGGCAAGAAGAAGTAGGCTGCATCTTCCATCGCGGGGCCCGTGAAAACGGGTTTCGCTTTTTTGGTTTGCAATGAACGAACAGAATCCAGAAAATACCCCCCCCATTCAATCGGCACCGCCGCCCAACGATAACAAGCGCCGTCTGCGCGAATTGTTGTCCGTTCCGGAGCGGGACAGAACGGACGAGCAGTGGGATGAAATCATTGAGCTGGAAATTCAGCTCGCGCCGGGCAACCGTGTATCGGCTGCCGAGCAGGGCGGGAACCAGGGTGGCGGCATGGGGCACAACAAGCCCTCCGGTCAACCCAAGAAACACCGGCCGCGCAGCAATAACAACCGGCGGTCGCGACCGAACAAGCCGTCAGGCAATCCGGTCTGACCCCGGTCTGAACCTTTTTCCTGTTCCGCCTGAACTGAAACGGCTTTGCCGCAATGCAGCAGTTTGACCTGATCATCGTCGGTGGTGGACTCGCCGGTGCCAGTCTTGCCATCGCCCTGCGCGATACTCCGTTGCGCGTTGCGCTGGTCGAGTATCAGCCGCCACAGCGTCCGGCGGACTGGGATGCGCGCGTCTATGCCATCAGTCCGGCGAATGTCGCATTCCTCGAACGGGTCGGGGCGTGGCGGCATCTTGACCGCGCGCGCATTACCCCGATCCGTGCCATGGATATTCACGGCGATGCCGGCGGCAACCTGGCATTCTCGGCTTACGAAGCTGGCGTTCCGGAACTGGGCTGGATTCTCGAGTCCTCGCTGATGGCCTGCGAATTCTGGGAGAGCGCCAAGCGTCAGGGTAATCTTTCGCTGTTCTGCCCGGCGGCATCCGAGCGCCTGGAGTACGATACGGGTTCCGTTCGCCTTGGTCTGGCCGATGGAACGATGCTGTCGGCACGTCTGCTGGTTGGCGCCGACGGGCGCGATTCGTGGGTGCGGCGCAGCACCGGCCTGGGAGTGGTCGACACGCCGTATGGCGAAAAAGGCGTGGTGGCTAACCTGTTGGCCGAAAAGCCGCATCACAACGTTGCTCGTCAGTGGTTCTCCGACAACGGTGTGCTGGCCTATCTGCCGCTCCCCGGGAACCGGATATCGGTTGTCTGGTCCACTGCCGATGACCACGCCGACGAACTCTGCGCCCTGCCCGCCGATGCTTTTTGCCAACACATCGCCGATGCCGGTGGACGATCCCTTGGGCAGCTTGAACTGATTACGTCCCCGGCCGCCTTTCCGCTGCGCCTCATTCGCGTGCCGCAGACCATTGCGCCGCGGTTGGCGCTGATCGGCGATGCGGCGCATGGTATCCATCCGCTTTCGGGTCATGGCATCAATCTGGGATTTCAGGATGCCAGCGAACTGGCGCGGCTGCTGACCTCCGTTCAGCCTTGGCAGGATATCGGCGACGAGCGCTTTCTGCAGCGCTACCAGCGCGCCCGGCGCGAAGAGACGGCGCTGATGCAGACCACCACCGACAGTCTGCGCCGGCTGTTTCGCGAATCGCCGCCGGGGTTGCGCGGTCTGCGCAATCTCGGCCTGAACCTGACCAACGGATTACCATTTTTAAAAAATGCGCTGGTGCGTTATGCGCTGGGTGCCTTCTAGGAGAATTGAATGTTGAAAAAAATGCTACCGCTTGCTCTCGCCACGCTGTTCATCGCGACGGCCAGTGCCGACGAAGTCGAAATCAAGAAAGCCATGGAAGCCAAACTTGGCGCCAAGATCGAGAGCGTGACGAAGTCGGGTTATCTCGGACTCTACGAGATTTATGCCGATGGCAACATCCTCTATACGGACGAAAAGATGACGGCCTTCCTTGCCGGTGCCCAATTGATCGACGGCAAGACGATGAAAAACGTTACCGAAGAGCGCATGAACAAACTGACAGCGATCACGTTCTCCGAATTGCCCTTCGAGCGCGCGATCAAGCAGGTGCGTGGTGACGGCAAGCGGGTACTGGCGACGTTTGAGGACCCCAACTGCGGTTATTGCAAGCGTCTGGCCAAGGATTTGCAGAAGCTCGACAATGTGACCATCTATACCTTCCTGTTACCGATTCTCTCCGAGGATTCCCTCAAGAAATCGAAGCAGATCTGGTGTTCTGCCGATCGCGCCAAGAGCTGGAATGAGTGGATGGTCGACGGCAAGGCGCCGAACGGCAAGGATGATTGCGATACTTCGGCTATTACCAAGAACCAGGAGTTCGGGCGCCGTCTCAATATCAACGGCACGCCAACTGTCTTCTTTGCCGACGGCCAGCGCGTTCCGGGCGCAATTCCGGTGGCGAAAATTGAGCAGAAGCTGAGCCAGATCAAGTAAGTAATTTGCTGCATGGCGCCTCTCCTCACGGGAGGGGCGCAACGTCTATATCGCCGTATGGGCAACTGGGCCGATTTCGTCGGCTCGGGGCGACTATCGTTGCGGTCAACCGCCGATCGGGGCCAAAAATAATTACTCCGTTGTTAAAACGCTGGCATGGCGCGCCATGAGCTACGGCGCGCCCCAATCCTTATAAGTTACTTTAAGAGCCGTATTTCGCCCATTGATTTTAAAGCGAAATTTGGCGATTAATTTCGGTCAGAAAGTGCCTCTAAGTCCTTGTTGCGTATGAAAAAATTCATATTTTGTCTATTGACGGCGCCGATTTCATCCCTTAGAGTGGGAAAACGTGTCAAAAAGTGGGTAAACGAGGAGCGGGACGGAAATGTTCGAGGGGGCTGCAGCGCTTAGTCTGGATGCAAAGGGGCGACTTGCCATACCGGCAAGGGTTCGCGATACCCTGCTCGTCGCTGCCGAGGGCTCGCTGGTCCTGACCGCGCATCCGCACCGCTGCCTGCTGCTTTATCCGGCGCCGGCCTGGCAGCCGATCCGCGAGCAGGTGCTCAAGGCATCGAGCCTCGATCCCCGTGCCGCTTCGATCAAGCGGGTGCTGGTCGGCAATGCCCGCACCGAAACGCTCGACACCGCCGGCCGGCTCCTGATCGCTGCCGAGTTGCGGGAATACGCCCAGTTTGAAAAGACGGTGTTTTTGGTCGGCATGGGCACACATTTCGAGATCTGGAGCGAGACGGGCTGGAAGCAGCAGAACGATCTGGCTGCCGAGGCGCTGCTCGGCGATTTACCCCCCGGACTTGGGGATCTGGTGCTGTGACGAGCAGTGCCGCCCATGTGACGGTGCTGCTCGAGGAGGCGGTAGAGGCCCTGGCGATCAAGGCTGACGGCGTCTACATGGATGCTACTTTCGGTCGTGGTGGGCATAGCCGGCGGATTCTCGCCGCACTGAACGACAAAGGACGACTGATCGCGGTCGACCGCGACCCGGCGGCGATCAGCGCCGGGCAGGCAATCAACGATCCGCGTTTCCGCCTGGTCCATCGCGCCTTCGGCGAGGTGGCCGAGGCGGCTGGCGATACCGGGACAAGTGCTATCGACGGCATTCTGTTCGATATCGGCGTGTCGTCGCCGCAGATCGACGAAGGCGAACGCGGCTTCAGTTTTCGCCATGACGCACCGCTCGACATGCGCATGGATACGACGCAGGGGGAGACGGCGGCCGAATGGCTGGCGCGGGCTGATATCAGGGAAATTACGGAGGTCATCAGGGAATATGGCGAAGAACGGTTTGCTTTCCAGATTGCAAAGAAGGTTGTGGCTGCTCGGGTCGAACAGCCAATTGTCACAACAGGCCAGTTCGCGGCGCTCGTACGCGCGACCGTGCGCACCCGTGAACCAGGGCAGGACGCGGCGACGCGCAGCTTTCAAGCTTTACGGATTCACACCAATCAGGAGCTCGAGCAGCTGGCGCTAGCACTGCCGCAGGCGCTCGACCTGCTGGCGCCGGGCGGGCGCCTGGTGGTGATTTCCTTCCATTCCTTGGAGGACCGTATCGTCAAGAATTTCATGCGCGAGCAGTCGACCGCCGATTTTCTGCCCAAGAATCTGCCGCTGCGCGCCGATCAGCTACCGCCGCCGAAGCTGCGTCTGGTCGGCAAGCCGGTCAAGGCTTCGTCCGCCGAGGTGGCTGCCAATCCGCGCGCGCGCAGCGCCGTGATGCGGGTCGCTGAAAAAGTCTGATGCTGCGTTTCAACATGCTCCTTCTACTGATCCTCGTTGCCAGTGCCCTCGCTGCCGTGACCTCACAGCACCAAGGGCGCAAGCTATTCCAGGCGCTGGAAGGCGAACAGGAGCGCGTGCGCCAGCTCGATATCGAATATGGGCAATTGCAGCTCGAGTTGTCTACCTGGGCGACGCACCCGCGGATCGAAAAGATCGCCCGTGAGCGGCTGCACATGGTGACGCCGGACGCGGTTGGGCACGTGGTCGACAAGCCGGTCGCCAAGCTGCCGCTCAAGCCGGTCGTCCAACCGCAGAAGGGGGGGCGCTGATGGTCGTTCGTCGGCGTCCGAAGCGCGGCCACCGCTTTACCGAAAGCCCGGTGTTGCAACTGGCCTTGCAGGGCTGGCGTTCGCGCACCGTCGGTCTGCTGCTGATGGCCGCCTTTGCCGTGCTGGTCGGGCGCAGCTTTTACCTGCAGGTGATCAACAACGACTTTCTGCAGGAAAAAGGCGAGTCGCGCTATCGCCGCGATATCGAGGTTTCGGCCTCGCGCGGCAAGATCACCGATCGCAACGGTGACATGTTGGCGGTGTCGACGCCGATGAAAACGGTCTGGGCGATTCCCGGTGATGCGCGCACGATGTCCGCCGAACAGAAAAGGCAGCTGGCAGCCCTGCTCGACATGACGACGCGCGAGCTTGATGGCAAGATCGCGCCAGACAAGACCTTCGTTTTCGTCAAGCGCCAGGTGCCCCCGGAAACGGCCGAACGCATCGCAGCGCTCAAGCTGCCCGGCGTGCATCAGGAAAAGGAATACCGGCGTTATTACCCGACCGGCGACATGACGGCGCACATCGTCGGCTTCACCGGCGTCGACGACAAGGGGCTCGAAGGCGTTGAACTGGCTTTCCAGAACAGCCTGCTCGGGCGTCCGGGCAGTCGCAGCGTGATCCGCGACCGGCGGGGCAACATCATCGAGGACATCGGTGCCCTCAAGCCGCCGCAGGATGGCAAGGACGTCCATCTGGCGCTCGATTCCAAAATCCAGTATCTCGCCTACAGCCAGCTCAAGGCGGCGGTCGAAATGCACAAGGCCAAGGCCGGCGGCGCCATCGTTCTCGATACGCGAAGCGGCGAGATCCTGGCGTTGGTCAATCTGCCGACTTACAACCCGAACAATCGCGAACATCTTTCGGGTGCACAACTGCGTAACCGGGCAATTACCGATACTTTCGAGCCGGGTTCGGTGATGAAACCGTTCGTCGCGGCACTGGCACTCGAAAGCGGCAAGGTGCGTCCCGATACGATGATCAATTGCGCGCCGGGCAGGATGACCATCGGCTCGGCAACGATTTCCGATGCACACCCGCATGGTCCGCTGACCGTTGCCCAGGTGATCCAGAAATCGTCGAATATCGGTACCGCCAAGATTGCGCTCGGCTTCCGCCCGCAGGAGATGTGGGAGATGTACGAAAGCGTCGGCTTCGGTCAGGCGCCCAATCTCGGTTTCCCCGGCGAAGTCACCGGTCGCTTGCGGCCGTGGAAAAGCTGGCGTCCGATCGAGCAGGCGACGATGTCCTACGGCCATGGCGTTTCGGTCAGCCTGATTCAGTTGGCGCGTGCCTACGGCATTTTCGCGCGCGGCGGCGAAACCGGGCCGCTGACCCTGGTGCGCAGCGACGAGCCGCCGCCGCATGGTGTCCGCGTCTTTTCGCAGCAAACCGCGCGCGAGATCCTGACCATGCTGGAAATGGCTGTCCAGCCCGAAGGGACCGCACCCAAGGCAAGGGTTCCAGGCTACCGGGTGGGTGGCAAGACGGGTACTGCGTATAAGGTTGAGGGTGGCGTCTATGTCAGAAAATATGTCGCCTCCTTCGTCGGCCTGGCGCCGATCAGCGAACCGCGCCTGGTCGTCGCGGTGATGATCGACGAGCCGAGCGGCGGCGCCCATTATGGCGGCGACGTGGCGGGTCCGGTTTTCTCGCAGATCATGGGCGGCGCCCTGCGCACGCTGGGCATTCCGCCAGATGCGCCGATCATTACCGCCGAAGCAGCGGCCGAGAAGGGGCGCCTGTGAGCGAACCGCGCCAGATTTTCGAACGCCTGGCGGCAATGGGTATCCACCCCGCCGGGGTGGCCGACGACAGCCGTCGGGTGCGGCCCGGCGATCTCTTTCTGGCTTATCCTGGCGATCTGGCGGATGGCCGCCGCTACATCGCCGACGCCATCGCGCGCGGGGCGGTCGCCGTTCTCTGGCAGGCGGGCGGCGATTTCGAGTGGAATCCGGCGTTGACCGCAACGAACCTGCAGGTCGATGGTCTGCGGGCGCTGGCCGGGCCGCTGGCTCATCTGGCCTGCGGCGAACCGAGTGCCGGCCTGTCGCTAATCGCGATTACCGGAACCAACGGCAAGACGACGGTCAGCCAGTTCATCGCCCAGGCCCATCCGCGCAATTGCGCCGTCATCGGCACGCTGGGCGCCGGCTTTCCGGGTGCGCTCGTCGAAACCGGATTCACGACACCGGAAGCGACGACCCTGATGCGCCTGCTTGCCAATTTTCGCGATGCCGGGGCCGGCGCCTGTGCGCTGGAAGCGAGTTCGATCGGCATCGAGGAAGGGCGCATGAACGGCGCCACGGTCGATGTTGCGATCTTTACCAATTTTAGCCGCGACCACCTCGACTATCACGTCAGCATGGAGGCTTATGCGGCCGCCAAGGCGAAGCTCTTCGCCTGGCCGGGGCTGCGCCGCGCGATCGTCAATGTCGACGATCCGTTTGGCCGCTGGCTGGCGAGCGCAAGCAGCGCCGAAGAAATACTCGCTTATGGTTTTGGCAAGACGGCGATGGTCCGCGCTGAAAACCTTGAGACCACGGCGCACGGGCAGCGTTTCAACCTGGTTCTGCCGGACGGGCGGGCCGGGGTCGAGACTGCGCTGCTCGGCCGCTACAATATTTCCAATCTGCTGGCGGTAGCGGCGGTATTGCACGATGCCGGAGTGGCGGTGGACGAGTTGGCCGGGCGTTTGGCAGGCCTGAAGTCACCGCCAGGCCGCTTGGAGCGTCTCGGCGGCGATGGCGAACCGTTGGTGATCGTCGATTATGCCCATACGCCGGATGCGCTGGAGAATGTCTTGCTGACCTTGCGCGATGTGGCAACGGCGCGCGGCGGTGAACTGTTCGTCGTTTTCGGCTGCGGTGGCGACCGCGACAAGGGCAAACGGCCGCAAATGGGCGAAGTGGCCAGCCGCCTGGCTGATCGCGTCGTGTTGACGAGCGACAATCCGCGCCGTGAAGATCCGGCGCAAATCATCGCCGAAATCAAGGCGGGTGCAATTCGGGCCGAATCCGAGGTCGACCGCGCGACGGCGATCGCTCGCGCCATCGATTCGGCTGCGGAGAGCGATGTTGTCCTGCTGGCTGGCAAGGGCCACGAGGCCTATCAGGAAGCGAACGGCGTGCGCACGCCATTCTCCGATTTCAGCCAGGCGCGCGCCGCGCTCGAAGCGCGGCGTCGTGCGCGGCGGGAGGTCGCCTGATGAACTGGTTGCTGTCCGACATTCTGCGCACTACCGGCGGGCGCTTGATTGGTGCTGACCGCGCAATAGCCGGGGTGTCGACCGATACCCGGGCCATCGCGCCGGGGCAATTGTTCGTCGCCCTGCGCGGCGAGCGATTTGATGCGCACGATTTCCTTGTCCAGGCGGCCGCGGCGGGCGCTGCGGCCCTTCTGGTCAGCGACGAGGCAGGCATTCCGGCAGGCGTGCCGGCACTCGTCGTCGACGACACGCGACTTGCCCTGGGCAAACTGGCCGCCGCCTGGCGCGCGCGCTTCGCCATTCCGGTGATTGCGGTGACCGGTTCGAACGGCAAGACGACGACCAAGGAAATGATCGCCGCCATCCTCAAGGCGCAGTTCGGCGACGCCGTGCTGGCGACGCGCGGCAACCTGAACAACGACATCGGCCTGCCGCTGACGCTGCTCGGGCTGGACGAGACGCATCGCGCCGCGGTGATCGAGATGGGCATGAACCACCCCGGGGAAATCGCTTATCTGGCACCGCTCGGGGCGCCGACCGTGGCGGTGGTGACCAACGCCCAGCGCGCCCATCTCGAAGGGATGGGCGATATGGATGAAGTGGCGCACGAAAAGGGTGGCATCTTCAGTGGTCTTGCCGCGGACGGCGTCGCCGTGATTAACGCTGACGACCGCTATGCCGCAGTCTGGCGGCAGATGGCTGGCCATCACTTGGTGCGCAGCTTCGGGATCGAGCACGCTGCCGATGTGCGGGCCGCCGTTCATCAGCACGGCCTGGAAACTCTGCTCGCATTGTCGGCGCCGGAGGGCAACGCGGAATTCCGCTTGCCGGTACCGGGACGTCACAACGCCCGCAATGCGGTTGCCGCTGCCGCCGCCTGCCTCGCCGCCGGTCTCCCGCTGGCGGCGGTGGTCGCCGGACTGGAGCGCTTTTCCGGGGTCAAGGGGCGGCTGCAGGTGCGTGTCGGCCGCAATGGCGCGGTGGTGCTCGATGATACCTACAACGCCAATCCGGATTCGGTGCGCGCCGGGATCGAGGTGCTTGCCGCGACCATCGGCCGCAAGATCCTGGTGCTCGGCGACATGGGCGAAATCGGCGAGGCCAGCGGGCAGTATCACGACGAAATCGGCGGCTATGCCAAGAGTCAGGGCATCGACCTGCTCTTCGGCATGGGCGAAGCCTGTCAGCAGGCGGTGCGCAATTTCGGCGAGGGCGGGCGGCATTTTACCGACATCGAAAAACTGATCGTTGCGGTCGACAAGGAATTGGGGCCGGAAATCACGGTGCTGATAAAGGGTTCGCGCTTCATGAAAATGGAGCGGGTGGCCGATGCCATCGCTTCCGGGGAGAAAATCTGATGCTGCTGGCGCTGACCCAATGGCTCGCCCAGGACGTTCGCTTCTTCAACGTCTTCAACTACATCACGCTGCGCACCGTGCTGGCGGCGCTGACCGCGCTGCTGATCTCGTTCGTTGCCGGGCCGCGCGTCATCCGCTGGCTGGCCGAAAAGAAGATCGGGCAGGCGGTACGCAACGACGGACCGCAGAGCCATCTGGTCAAATCCGGGACGCCGACCATGGGCGGCGTGCTGATCCTGATCGCGATCGGACTCACGACCTTGCTGTGGGGCGACCTGAGCAACAAGTACGTATGGACGGTACTGGTCGTGACGCTTGGCTTCGGCATTGTCGGTTGGTACGACGACTGGAAGAAGGTGGTCTACCGTGATCCGAAGGGCTTGTCGGCGCGCTGGAAATACTTCTGGCAGTCACTGCTCGGCATCGGCGCCGCGCTGTTTCTAGCCTTTTCGGCAAGTTCGCCGGCGCAGACCGAACTGATCGTGCCCTTCTTCAAGAGTGTCGCCTACCCGCTCGGCGTCGTCGGCTTCATCACGCTGACCTATTTCGTCATCGTCGGCACCAGCAACGCCGTCAACCTGACCGATGGCCTCGACGGGCTGGCGATCATGCCGACCGTAATGATCGCCGGGGCCTTCGTGCTGTTCGCCTACGTGACCGGTCACGCGGTCTACGCCAAATACTTGCTGATTCCCTACGTGCCGGGAGCCGGCGAGCTGTGTATTTTCCTCGGCGCGATCGCCGGGGCCGGGCTCGGCTTCCTGTGGTTCAACGCCTATCCGGCCGAGGTGTTCATGGGCGATGTCGGCGCGCTGGCGCTGGGTGCCGCGATCGGCACCGTCGCCGTGATCATCCGCCAGGAAATCGTGCTGGTCATCATGGGCGGCGTCTTCGTCGTTGAAACGCTGTCGGTGATGCTGCAGGTCTCGTACTTCAAATACACCAAGAAAAAATACGGCGAGGGCCGGCGCATCCTGCGCATGGCGCCGCTGCACCACCATTTCGAACAAACCGGCTGGAAAGAGACGCAGGTCGTCGTCCGCTTCTGGATCATCACCATCATGCTCGTGCTGATCGGGCTTTCAACCTTGAAACTGCGCTAAGAATGGAACTCAGGGGCAAACGCGTTGTGGTCGTCGGACTCGGGGAGTCCGGACTGGCGATGGCCAAGTGGCTGCATCGTCAGGGCGCGGTCGTTCGCGTCGCCGACTCGCGCAACGATCCGCCGAACTGCGATACGTTGGCCCGTGTCGCGCCGGATGCCGAGTTGATCGCTGGTCCGTTCGTGGCGGCGACTTTCGCTGACGTCGATCTGGTCGCGCTGTCGCCCGGGGTGCCCAAGGCGACTCCCGAAATCGTTGCGGTCGACGCGCCAATCGTCTCGGAAATCGAACTGTTCGCTGCCGGCGTGCGCGAGCAAGCACCTGGCTCGCAGATCATCGCCATCACCGGCAGCAACGGCAAGACGACGACGACGGCGCTGACCGCCCACCTGCTGAACGCAGCCGGTGTGGCGGCTGTCGCCTGCGGCAATATTTCGCCGTCGGCGCTCGACGCGCTGATGGATGCGCTGGACGCCGGCCGGCTGCCGCAGGTCTGGGTCGTCGAATTGTCCAGCTTCCAGTTGGAAACCACCTATCACCTTGATGCCGAGGCGGCGACCGTGCTCAACGTGTCGGAAGATCATCTCGACCGCTATGCCGGCAGTCTGGCCGATTACGCCGCCGCCAAGTCGCGCGTCTTCCAGGGCCAGGGCGTCATGGTGCTCAACCGCGACGACGACTGGTCGATGGCCAACGGGCGCTGCGGACGCAGGATGGTGACCTTCGGCCTCGACCCGGCGCCGCGCGCCGCAGATTTCGGACTGAACGATGGCGCCATCCGCAAAGGCAAGGAAACGATCGTTGCGGTCGCCGCGCTGAAGGTTTCCGGTTTGCACAATGTGGCCAACGCCATGGCGGCCCTGGCCCTGTGCGACGCGGTCGGTGTCGCGTCGTCCCGCCTGGTCGCGCCGCTAAAGGCCTTCGCCGGACTGCCGCATCGGGTCGAAACGGTCGTCGAAATTGCCGGCGTCGCCTATATCGACGATTCCAAGGGTACCAATGTCGGCGCCACGCTGGCAGCAATCGAGGGCATGGGACGAAAGGTCGCAATCATCCTCGGTGGCGACGGCAAGGGGCAGGATTTCTCGCCGCTCAAGCCGGCGCTGGAGAAGCATGGCCGCGCCGTGGCGCTGATCGGACGTGATGCCGGCGCCATCGAAGCGGCGATTACCGGTTGCGGCTTGCCCCTGCAGCATTGCGACGACATGAACACGGCGGTGCGCTGGCTGTCCGGGCAGGCTCGCGAAGGTGACTGCGTGCTGCTCTCGCCAGCCTGCGCCAGCTTCGACATGTACCGCAACTACGGCGAACGCGCCGCAGTGTTCGTTGCTGCGGTGAAGGGATTGTCATCATGATGATCAATACCCTCGATTCGCCGCGGCGCCAGTTGCCGGAAATCGACTACATGCTGTTGTGGAGCGTCCTGCTGTTGCTGTTCGCAGGCATGGTCATGGTCTATTCGGCGTCGATCGCCATCGCCGAAGCGGGGCGCGGAACCGGCCATCAGCCAACCTACTACCTGGTGCGCCATGGAATATTTCTGGTGCTCAGCATGGGCGCGGCCGCGATCGCCTTCCAGGTACCGTTGAACGTGTGGCAGCGCTATGCGCCGATCCTGTTCATGATCGGTGTCGCGCTGCTTGCCATCGTGCTGATTCCCGGGGTCGGGCGCGACGTCAACGGTGCCCGCCGCTGGTTACCGCTGGGCATCATCAACCTGCAGCCGTCCGAATTGATGAAGCTGTTTGCCGTGCTATACGCCGCGGATTACACCGTGCGCAAAATCAATGTCATGCACGATCTCAAGCAGGCCTTTCTGCCAATGTTCGGCGCCATGGCCGTGGTTGGCATGCTGCTGCTCAAAGAGCCGGATTTCGGCGCTTTCGTCGTCATCATCTCGATCGCCATGGGCATCCTCTTCCTGGGCGGCCTCAAGGCACGACTGTTTATCTTGCTGATTATCGGTTTGCTGATTGCCTTCGCGCTGCTCATCATCGTCTCTCCTTATCGACGCGATCGAATCTTCGGCTTCATGGATCCGTGGGCCGATGCTTTCGGGCGCGGCTATCAACTCTCGCATTCGTTGATCGCTTTCGGGCGCGGCGAACTGTTCGGCGTCGGTCTCGGCGCTAGCGTCGAAAAGCTGTTCTATCTGCCGGAGGCCCATACCGATTTCCTGCTTGCAGTGATTGCCGAGGAACTCGGCTTTTTCGGTGTACTGGCCGTGATCGCCCTGTTCGCGCTGGTCGTCCAGCGCGCCTTCGCCATCGGCCGCCAGTCGGTGCAGCTCGATCGCCTCTACCCGGCCTTGGTCGCCATGGGTATCGGCATCTGGATCGGCGTCCAGTCCTTCATCAACATGGGCGTCAACATGGGCCTGCTGCCAACCAAGGGCCTGACCCTGCCACTGATGAGCTTCGGCGGCTCGGGGATCATGGCCAACTGCATCGCACTGGCCATCCTGCTGCGCGTGGATTGGGAGAATAGACAGTTGATGAGAGGCGGCAAATTATGAGCCGCACCTTCCTCGTCATGGCTGGCGGCACCGGCGGGCATATTTTCCCGGCGCTGGCGGTTGCCGAGAAGATGCGCGAGCGCGGCTGGCGGGTTTGCTGGCTGGGCAATCCGGAAGGCATGGAAGCGCGCATCGTGCCACAGCGCGGCTTCGAAATGGTCTGGGTCAGGTTCGGTGCACTGCGCGGCAAGGGATTGCTGCGCAAACTGCTGCTGCCGCTCAATCTGTTGCGCGGCTTCTGGCAGGCGCAAAAAGCGATCCGCCAGGTGCAGCCCAATGTCGTCATTGGCATGGGCGGCTACATCACTTTCCCGGGCGGCATGATGGCTGCGTTGCTCGGCAAGCCGCTGGTCGTTCATGAGCAGAATTCGGTTGCCGGGTTGGCCAACCGCGTTCTTGTCGGCGTCGCCGACCAGGTCCTGACCGGCTTCCCCGATGTCTTCAGAAAGGGGCGGTGGGTCGGCAACCCGGTGCGTCCGGAAATCGCCGCCATCGCCCCGCCGGGTGAACGCTTTGCCGGGCGTAGCGGTGCCTTGCGCCTGCTGGTCATCGGCGGCAGCCTTGGCGCCCAGGCGCTCAACGAAATGGTGCCGCAGGGCATGGCACTGCTCGGCGAAAACGAACTGCCGCAGATCGTCCACCAGGCCGGCGAGAAACATATCGAAGCCTTGCGGGCGAATTACGCGGCGGTCGGCGTCCCGGCCCATTGTGTGCCATTCATCGAGGACATGGCCGGCGCCTACGCCTGGGCCGACCTGGTGATCTGCCGTTCCGGCGCGCTGACCGTGGCCGAATTGGCGGCGGCCGGGGTGGCGAGCATTCTGGTGCCGTTCCCCCATGCGGTTGACGATCACCAGACGTTCAATGCCCGGTTCCTGGTCAATGTCGGCGGCGCTTTCCTGTTGCCGCAAAACGAGATGACGCCGGACGCCATTGCGCTGATCCGCAATTACAGTCGCGGTCAACTGCTGGAAATGGCCGAAAAGGCGCGCAGCCTGGCCCGGCCTGATGCCACCGAAGAAGTGGCGAACGTCTGCGCGGAGATTGCGAAATGAAACACAAGGTCAAACACATCCACTTCGTCGGCGTCGGCGGCTCGGGCATGAGCGGCATCGCCGAGGTTCTGGCGCACCTGGGCTACACGGTCAGCGGCTCCGATCTGGCGGCGAGCGCGACGACGCGCCGCCTCGAAGACGAGGGCGTCCGCGTCGTCATCGGTCACGCCGCGGAAAATACTGCTGGTGCCGATGCCGTGGTCGTCTCGACGGCGGTCAGGGAAGATAACCCGGAAGTGGTCGCCGCCCGCGAGCGGCATATCCCGGTCGTGCCGCGCGCCCAGATGCTGGCCGAACTGATGCGCCTCAAGCGCGGCATCGCCATTGCCGGCACGCACGGCAAGACGACGACGACCAGCCTGGTGACCAGCATCCTGGCCGAAGGCGGCATCGATCCGACCTTCGTCATCGGCGGCCGTCTCAACGCGGCCGGTGCCAACGCCCGCCTCGGCAGTGGCGATTTCCTGGTGGCCGAGGCCGACGAGTCCGATGCCTCCTTCCTCTTCCTGTCGCCGGTCATCTCGGTGGTCACCAACATCGACGCCGACCACATGGAAACCTACGGCCACGACTTCGAGCGCCTGAAAGGCGCCTTCGTCGATTTCCTGAGCCGACTGCCGTTCTATGGCGTGGCCGTTCTCTGCGGCGATGACCCGAACGTGCGCGCCATCATGCCGCAGGTCGCCAAACAGATCGTCACCTACGGCCTGACTCCCGACTGCAACTTCTACGCCGAAAACATCGTCACCGCCGATGGCCGGATGCGTTTCGATGTCGTGCGCGTCAACGGTTCGGTGACGCGCCTGTCGATCACGCTCAACCTGCCTGGTCTGCACAATGTCCTGAACGCGCTGGCGGCGATCGCCGTCGCCACCGAACTGCAAGTGCCGGATGCCAGCATCGTCAAGGCGCTCGCCGAGTTCAAGGGCGTCGGGCGCCGCTTCCAGCGCTATGGCGAAATGGCCTTGGCGGGTGGCGGCAGTTTCACGCTGGTCGACGACTACGGCCACCATCCGGTCGAGATGGCGGCAACGCTGGCCGCGGCCCGCGGTGCTTTCCCCGGGCGCCGGCTGGTGCTGGCCTTCCAGCCGCACCGCTATACGCGGACGCGCGACTGTTTCGAGGATTTCGTCAAGGTGCTGTCCACGGTCGACGCGCTTTTGCTGGCCGAAATCTATGCTGCCGGCGAAGCGCCGATCGTCGCTGCCGATGGCCGTTCGCTGGCCCGCGCGCTGCGCGTTGCCGGCAAGGTCGAGCCGGTGTTCGTCGAGGACATCGCAACCATGCCGCAGGCGATCAAGGATGTCGCATGTGATGGCGATGTCGTGCTGTGCATGGGGGCCGGCTCGATCGGCGCCGTGCCGGCCAAAGTGGGGGGCACCAATGAGTGATTTCGGCAAAGTTGCAGTGCTTCTCGGCGGCACCTCAGCCGAGCGTGAGGTTTCGCTCAATAGCGGGTCGCGCGTGCTGGACGCGTTGCAGGGGCAGGGGGTCGATGCCCATGCCTTCGACCCGGCAACGCAACCGCTCGACGCGCTCAAGGGCTACGACCGCGCCTTCATCGCGCTGCATGGCCGGCATGGCGAGGACGGCACGATCCAGGGCGCACTCGAACTGATGCATATTCCCTACACCGGATCCGGCGTGATGGCATCGGCCCTCGGCATGGACAAGTTCCGCACCAAGCTGCTGTGGCAGGCGGCTGGCCTGCCGGTGCCGGAATATGCGCTGCTCACTGCCGATTCGGATTTTGCAGACATCGAGGAAGAACTCGGTCTGCCGATTTTCGTCAAGCCGGCCCATGAGGGCTCGTCGATTGGCATCAGCAAGGTCAAGCAGCGCGACACGCTGCACCTCGCCTACGCCGAGGCCGCCAGACACGATCCGCTGGTGATCGCCGAGCAGGGCGTCATGGGCGGCGAATACACGGTCGGCATTCTCGGTAGCGGCGACGACATGCTGGCGCTGCCGATCATCAAGATCGAGCCGGCCACAGAGTTTTACGATTACGAAGCCAAATACAGCCGCGACGACACGCGCTACCTGTGCCCCTGCGGTTTGCCCGATGCGAAGGAAATGGAAATCCGCAAGGGTGCGCTGGAGGCCTTCCGCATTCTCGGCGGGCGCGGCTGGGGGCGGGTCGATTTCCTGATGGATGAAGCGGGCCGGCACTACTTTCTCGAAGTAAACACGGCGCCCGGCATGACCGACCATTCCCTGGTGCCGATGGCGGCCCGCGTGGCCGGTATGGAATACCCGGTGCTGGTGCGTCGTGTGCTTGAACTTGCGGCCAATGACTGACATGAGACGACCTTTAAGCGCACTCCGTTCGCTACCCCCCAAGGGGGTGCTGGCATCCCTTGGGGCGGCCAGGCGGGAGGCCAGATGAATGTGGAACAAACCGCACCTGCTCAATGCAGCCGCCGATCTGCTGATCTTGTCGGCGGGGGCCGCTGTGCTGGCTGGCGCGGTGGTCTGGCTGGTGCGCGTGCCATCGCTACCGGTCCAGCAGGTGGTTTTTGCACAGGCCTTGCAGCATACGCAGCGGACGGAAGTCGAGCAGGTGTTGTCTGGTGTACTGAAGGGCAATTTCTTCAGCATCAACCTGGAAGCGGTGCGCGGCGAACTGGAGAGACTGCCTTGGGTACGCAAGGTCGAGTTGCGGCGGGTATGGCCGGCGCGGCTGGAAGTGAAGGTCGAGGAGCATCGCCCGGCAGCGCGCTGGGGCGAAGGCCGCGACGAACTTGTCAACAGCTTTGGCGAAGTGTTCGCCGCCAGCGCGCCGGAAGCGGAAATCGGCACGCTGCCCCTGCTATATGGGCCACCGGGAACGGCGCCCGAGGTGTTGAAGCGCTACGGCGAGTTTGTCGGGGATTTCAAGGCGCTGGAGCAGAGGCCGGTGCAGGTCACACTGTCGCCGCGTCTGGCGTGGCAGGTGAAGCTCGACAGCGGCATGCTCGTTCAGATGGGGCGCGAACAGCAGAAATCACCGGTGGCTGCGCGCTTGCGGCGTTTTGTGGCGTTCTACCCGGAGCTCGTCGCCAAACGTGCGGGGCAGCCTGCGGTGGTCGATTTGCGGTATCCGAACGGCTTTGCGATGCGAGTCGCTGGGGAAGGGAAGGGAAAGTAGGGCTATGAGCAGGGATAACAAGGATCTGGTTGTCGGGCTGGATATCGGCACCTCGAAAATCGTCGCGCTGGTCGCCGAGATTACGCCCGAGGGCCGGTTGAATGTGATCGGCATGGGCTCGCAAGACTCGCGCGGTCTCAAGAAGGGCGTCGTCGTGAATATCGAAGAGGCGGTGCACACCATCAGCCGCGTCGTTCAGGAAGTCGAGCTAATGGCCGACTGCAAGGTGAAAGATGTTTACACCGGTATCGCCGGCAGCCACATCAAGAGCTTCAACTCCAACGGCATGGTGGCGATCAAGGACAAGGAAGTCACGGCCAACGATGTCGAGCGCGTCATCGAGACAGCCAAGGCGATGCCGATGCCGGCGGATCAGGAAATCCTGCATATCCTGACCCAGGAGTTTGTCATCGACGGCCAGGACGGCATCCGCGAGCCGATCGGCATGAGCGGCATGCGCCTGGAGGTCAAGACGCACATCGTCACCGGTGCCGTTTCGGCCGCCCAGAATATCGTCAAGTGCGTGCGCCGTTGCGGTCTCGAGGTTAACGATCTGGTGATGCAGCCGCTGGCTTCCAGCTACGCCGTGTTGTCCGAAGATGAAAAGGATCTCGGTGTCTGCCTGATCGACATCGGCGGCGGGACGACCGATCTCGCGGTGTGGACGCAGGGGGCGATCCGTCATACCTCGGTGATCCCGATTGCCGGCGACCAGATCACCAACGACATCGCGATGGCCCTGCGCACGCCGACCCGTGAGGCGGAAGACATCAAGTGCAAGTATGGCTGTGCCCTGTCGCAACTGGCCGACCAGGCCGAAACGATGGAAGTTGCCGGGGTGGACGAACGGCCGAGCCGCAAGCTGAGCCGCCGCGCACTGGCCGACGTGATACAGCCGCGGGTCGAGGAACTCTATGAACTGATCCAGCACGAACTGCGGCGGGCAGGTTTCGAGGAGGTGTTGTCATCAGGCATCGTGCTTACCGGCGGCGCCAGCATCATGCCGGGCATGGTCGATCTGGGCGAGGAAATCTTTCACATGCCGGTCCGCCTGGGTAGCCCGAAATACACCGGCAGCCTGGCCGATGTCGTCAAGAGCCCGCGTTTCTCGACGTCGTTCGGCCTGTTGCTGGAGGCGCAGGCCCAGCGTAAGCGCAGTCAGAAGATCAAGGAAAAGCAGGGCGTCAAGGATGTCTTCGACGGCATGAAGTCGTGGTTTTCCAAGAATTTTTAATTTTTCAAGGTTTTTTCAGAGGAGGTAGATATGTTTGAGATCATCGAGAAGGAAGAAGCGTGCGGCACGATCATCAAGGTGTTCGGGGTCGGCGGTGCCGGTGGCAATGCCATCGAGCACATGATTCACGAAGGGGTGAATGGCGTCGAGTTCATTGCCGCCAACACTGATGCGCAGGCATTGAAGCGCAACACGGCGTCGTCCAAGCTGGCTCTGGGCAAGACCGGCCTTGGTGCCGGCGCCAAGCCCGAGGCCGGACAGGCGGCAGCTGAATCGCATCGCGACGAGATACGCGCCGCGCTGGAAGGCGCCCACATGGCCTTCATCACGGCCGGCATGGGCGGCGGCACCGGCACCGGCGCGGCGCCGGTGGTGGCCGAGATTGCCCGTGAAATGGGCATCCTGACCGTCGGCGTGGTTACCAAGCCGTTCGGTTTCGAGGGTAACAAGCGGATGAAGGCGGCCGAACTCGGTATTGCCGAATTTTCCAAGCACGTCGATTCGCTGATCGTCATCCTCAATGACAAATTGATGGAAGTCATGGGCGACGACGCCGATGTCGACCACTGCTTCAAGGCGGCCGACGATGTGCTGAAGAACGCGGTCGGCGGCATCGCCGAAATCATTACCTATCCTGGAATGGTCAACGTGGACTTCGAGGACGTGCGCACGGTCATGAGCGAAATGGGGCGTGCCATGATGGGCTCCGCCGCAGCTGCCGGCGTCGATCGCGCGCGCATCGCCGCCGAGCAGGCCGTCGCCTCGCCGCTACTCGAAGGGGTCAACCTGTCGGGTGCCAAGGGCGTGCTGGTCAACATCACGGCGGCCAAGGGCGGCCTCAAGATGAAGGAGGTCAACGAGGTGATGAACACGGTCAAGGCGTTCGCCGCCGATGACGCGCACATCATTTTTGGCGCGGTCTACGACGAATTGATGGGCGATTCCTTGCGCGTTACCGTGGTAGCGACCGGTCTTGGTCAGGTCGCCGTGCGCGGCAACCGCCAGCAATTCGAGGTGGTCAACACGCCGGTCGTCCAGACCCTGGCAACCGGGACTGGAGATGCAGTGGCCTTTGCGCCCTCGTCGCCTTCCTCGGTCGACTACTCGCACCTTGAGGTGCCCTCGGTGGTTCGTCGCGGTCAGCGCAACGTGACGGTCGAAGCACTTGCCAACAGCGGCGTCGATCGCTACGACATTCCAGCCTTTCTGCGCAAGCAGGCTGACTGAGTGCAGTAAAACCATTCTCTGAAAAAGGGCCACGGCGCATTGTGCTACAATGCGCCGTACCCCAGATTATTCAAGTACTTGCATGTTAAAGCAACGCACGCTCAAGACTGTCACCCGCGCCTCCGGGGTGGGTCTGCACGGTGGTGTCAAGGTCAATATGGCCCTGCGTCCTGCCGCGCCCGATACCGGTATTGTCTTCCGCCGCGTCGACCTGCCCGAGCCCGTTGATATTCCCGCCGCTGCACTGATGGTCGGTGACACGCGCATGTGTTCCTGTCTCGAAATGGACGGGGTCAAGGTGGGGACCATCGAACACCTGATGTCGGCCTTCGCCGGCCTCGGTATCGACAATGCCTGGGTCGATCTGGATGCGCCGGAAGTGCCGATTCTCGACGGTTCGGCTTCGCCCTTTGTCTTCCTGATCCAGTCGGCCGGGATCGAGGAGCAGAATGCCGCCAAGAAATTCATCCGCGTCACGCGGTCCATCGAGGTTAGCGACGGCGACAAGTGGGCGCGTTTCGAGCCGTACGACGGCTACAAGCTAAGCTTCTCGATCATCTTCAATCATCCGGCCATCGACAAATCGGCGCAGAAAGCCGAAATCGATTTTGCCGAGCATTCCTATATCCGCGAAGTTGCGCGTGCCCGTACTTTCGGCTTCATGCAGGAAGTCGAATATCTGCGCGAAAATGGCCTCGCACTCGGCGGTGGACTGGAGAACGCGATCGTTCTCGACGAATTCCGTGTCCTGAATCAGGATGGTCTGCGTTACGGTGACGAGTTCGTCAAACACAAGATTCTCGACGCGGTCGGTGATCTCTACCTGCTTGGCCACCCGCTACTGGCCGCCTATTCGTCGCACAAAGGGGGGCACGCACTGAACAATCTGCTGGCCCGCGAACTTCTCGATCATCCGGAAGCCTGGGAACTGGTTACTTTCGACGAAGCAGAGCGGGCACCAGTCGGCGTGACGCGCTGGCTCAACCAGCCGGCGTAACTTGCCATGTGGCTGCTGCGTCTGCTGGCGGTCATTCTGGTTGTCGCCATCGGTGCCGGTTTGCTGATATACGTACTTACCGGCAACCGCAATTACCTTGCCTTTTCCTGGCGGCTTTTTCGTTACGGAATTGTCTTCGCCTTGATTGTTTTCGCGCTAATGATCATCGAGCGCGTCGCGCTCATTCCTTAGCGGCGCTGGACAACAGCGTTTCGAGCGCTTCGCGCAACGGCCCTTCTGGCAGGTTTTCCGAGGTCGACCGCAATGCTCCGCAAGCCCTTGCTGAAAGGGGCTTGTTTGTTGAACCCATTGATTGGCAAGGGATTTGTCGGGGTTGAACTTTCACTTCGATCCCGCTACACTGCGCCCCTTCAATAGACAACTCGTCACACAAACGCTGCCCCATCTGGCGAAGTTTGGTGGCGACTGCGCCGTTATCGGCGTGGATAACGATTTTCCCCGACTTGTAGTTGGCAACGTGCGCTACTTGGCCCAGCACTGCCGGGGCTATCGCTTCGAAGCGGCGCGCCAGCTTGAGCAACAACCGGGCATGGGCCATTACCCTGCCGGCGGCGGCATCGTTGTCGAGATAGTGCTCAAGCCCGTTGGTCATAGGAGATTTTTTTGCAGATCATTCTGGTTTCACGCCACCTGAAGGTGGCACGGACAGTCACCATTATGCCTCGCCATCTGGCGATCGCGGGCTTCGCTTTTCTGTCGCTGGTCATGTTCTCCGCGATGCTCATTTCGTGGCTGACCGCGCACGGGTCGCGTGCAGGCAGTCAGGACGAGGTGCTTTCGCAGCAGCAGGAGACGCACCAGGCGCAGCAATTCCTGAACAACAACCTGCAGTTGATGGCTACCCGCCTCGGTGAATTGCAGGCGCAGGTTCTGCACCTGGATACACTCGGTGACCGGCTCGCCGGAATCGCCGGCATCAAGCGTGAAGCGCCGCCGGCGAGCAAGCCGGCAGCGGGACAGGGCGGTGCGTTCGTGCCGGCGCCGCTGGCGGCCGATGAACTGCAACGCGAGATTGACCGCCTGGCGCAGGAGGTCGAAGTGCGTTCCGACGAACTAAGCTTCATCGAATCCCGGTTTCTCGAAAAGCGGGTCAAGGATCGGCTGTTGCCGACCACGCTGCCGGTCAAGGAAGCCGTGCTGGGTTCCCCGTTCGGGCGGCGCAGCGATCCGATCAACGGCCTGCGCGCGGTTCACGAAGGCATCGATTTCAACGCCGACACCGGTGATCCGGTCGTTGCCGCAGCCGATGGTGTGATTCTCGCAGCAGCCTATCACGGTGATTTCGGCAACATGATCGAAGTCGATCATGGCGATGGCCTGACGACCCGTTATGCCCATTTGTCGCGGATGAACGTCAAGGCGGGGAGCCTGGTCAAGCGCGGCGAAAAAATCGGCGCGGTCGGCAGTACCGGCCGGTCAACCGGATCGCATCTGCATTTCGAGGTACGCATGCTCGGCGTCGCGCAGAATCCGGCGCATTTCCTCAAGCAGGGCGTCGAATACGCGATGGTCAAGCACCGCTAGGTCGTTTGGCAGGCTTGATCCAGGTCGTCTCCGCCGGGTTCGGTCGGCGTGTTAGAATTCGCCCTTTGCCGCGCCCCGCGCAACTACGATCCCCGCGATGATATCTGGCCTCCTCAAAAAAGTTTTCGGCAGCCGCAACGACCGGCTAATCAAACAATACGCTCAGACGGTCAAGCGCATCAATGCCTTCGAGCCCGCCATCGAAGCCCTGAACGACGAGGCCTTGCGCGCCAAGACGGATGAGTTCCGCCGGCGTCATGCCGATGGCGAATCACTCGATGCGCTGCTGCCCGAGGCTTTTGCCGTGGTCCGCGAAGCCGGCAGGCGCGAACTCGGCATGCGCCATTTCGACATGCAGATGGTCGGCGGCATGGTGCTGCATTACGGCAAGATCGCCGAAATGCGGACCGGCGAGGGCAAGACGCTGGTCGCCACCTTGCCTTCCTACCTCAACGCCATTTCGGGCAAGGGCGTCCATGTCATCACGGTCAACGACTACCTGGCCAGCCGCGACGCCGAATGGATGGGGCGTCTGCACCGCTTCCTCGGCCTGAGCGTCGGCGTCAACCTGTCGCAGATGGATCATGAAGCCAAGCAGGCGGCTTATGCGGCAGATATCACTTACGGCACCAACAACGAATTCGGTTTCGACTATCTGCGCGACAACATGGTCTATGCCGCCAACCAGCGTGTCCAGCGCGGGCTGAATTATGCGATTGTCGACGAGGTCGATTCGATCCTGATCGACGAGGCGCGCACGCCGTTGATCATTTCCGGCCAGTCCGAGGATCATACCGACCTCTACCTGCGCATGAAGGACGTGGTGCCGCAGTTGAGCCGGGCGCAGGAGGAAAATGGCGAGGGTGATTACTGGGTCGACGAGAAGGGGCATCAGGTTCATCTGTCGGAAGCCGGCTACGAATATGCTGAGCAACTTCTGGTCCAGCATGGCATCCTGCAGGAGGGGCGCAGCCTCTACGATTCGGCGAACATCACGCTGATGCACCACCTCAATGCCGCGTTGCGCGCGCTGACGCTGTTCCAGAAAGATCAGCAATACGTCGTGCAGAACGGCGAAGTGATCATCGTCGACGAATTCACCGGTCGCTTGATGGCCGGCCGCCGCTGGTCGGACGGTCTGCACCAGGCGGTCGAAGCCAAGGAAGGCGTGGCGATTCAGGCCGAGAATCAGACGCTGGCCTCGATCACCTTCCAGAACTATTTCCGCATGTACGGCAAGCTGGCCGGCATGACTGGCACGGCCGATACCGAGGCCTACGAATTCCAGCAAATTTACGGCCTCGAAACCGTCGTCATCCCGACCCATCGTCCGATGATCCGAAAGGACATGAATGACCTGGTCTTTAAGACGGCCGACGAAAAGCACGCGGCGATCATCGCCGACATCAAGGACTGCTCAAAGCGCGGCCAGCCGGTGCTGGTCGGTACGACTTCGATCGAGGCGTCGGAATTGCTCTCCGGCCTGCTCGACAAGGAAAAGCTGGCGCATTCGGTGCTCAATGCCAAGCAACACGCCCGCGAGGCGGAAATCGTCATCGAAGCCGGTCGACCGGGGCAGATCACGATCGCCACCAACATGGCCGGTCGCGGTACCGACATCGTCCTTGGCGGCAGCATCGAGAAAGCGGTTTCTGCGGTCAAGCACGACGAGTCGCTGGCGCTGTCCGAGCGTGAGGCGCAGATGGCGAAGATGCGCGAGGAGTGGCAGAAGCCGCACGATCAGGTGCTGGCTGCCGGCGGCCTGCACATCATCGGTTCCGAGCGCCACGAGTCGCGCCGCATCGACAACCAGTTGCGTGGCCGTGCCGGCCGTCAGGGTGACCCCGGTTCGTCGCGTTTCTACCTGTCGCTCGACGACCCCTTGCTGCGCATCTTCGCCGGCGAGCGTTTGCGCACCATCATGGACAAGCTGAAGATGCCCGAGGGCGAGGCGATCGAGCACCCGCTCGTCACCCGTTCGCTGGAATCCGCGCAACGCAAGGTCGAGGCGCGCAACTTCGACATCCGCAAGCAGTTGCTCGAATACGACGACGTTTCCAACGACCAGCGCAAGGTGATTTACCAGCAGCGCAACGAATTGCTGGAAACCGAAGATATTTCCGAAACCATCCACGCCATGCGGCAAAGTGTCATCGCCGAGATTTTTCGCGCCCACGTGCCCGTCGATTCGGTCGAGGAGCAATGGGATATGGATGGCGTCGAGCGCGATCTGGCTTCCGAACTGCAGATCGAGGCACCGGTTGCCGAGTGGTTCAAGAACGAGTCGACGCTGTCGGACGACGAAATCCTTGCCCGTATCCAGCAAGGGGCTGATGAGGCCTACCAGGCCAAGATCGACATGGTCGGTGCCGAGAGCTTCCACCAGTTCGAGCGCAACGTGATGCTGCAGAGCCTCGACACCCACTGGCGCGAGCACCTGTCGGCGCTCGATCATCTGCGTCAGGGCATCCATCTGCGCGGCTATGCGCAGAAAAATCCGAAACAGGAATACAAGCGCGAGGCCTTCGAACTGTTCGAGCGCCTGCTCGAACAGGTGCGCAAGGACGTCACCCGCATCGTATTCACCGTGCAGATCCGGTCGCAGGAAGATGTCGAGGAAACGGCACCGCACGCCGACGTGCACAACGTACAGTACCAGCATGCCGACGTTGTCGACGCGGAGTTTGGTAGTGGCACCGGTGAGGCGCCAGCGCCGCAGCAGCAGCCGGCGGACGCCGGTCCCAAGGTCGGGCGCAACGATCCCTGCCCATGTGGTTCGGGCAAGAAATACAAACACTGCCACGGAAAACTTTCCTGATCACCAAGGCACCCGACGTGGTGCCTTGATGCTTTTGGAGTCACGAGAATGCCTGTCAATTACACCACCCCTGCTGCCGACCAACTGTTTCCTGTAGCGGGTGTCCGCCTTGGTACGGCGGAAGCCGGGATCCGCAAGTTAAACAGGCGCGATCTGACCCTGCTCGTCCTCGATGCCGGGTGCACGGTGGCTGGCGTGTTCACGCAAAACCGCTTCTGCGCGGCGCCAGTGCAGTTGTGCCGCGAGCATCTGGCGAGCGGCAATGGCATCCGCGCGCTGGTCATCAATACGGGTATCGCCAATGCCGGTACCGGCGAACCCGGGCGCCAGGCCGCGCAAGCAACGTGCGAGGCGGTTGGCGAGTTGCTTGGCGTCGCGCCGGAACAGGTCTTGCCGTTCTCGACCGGCGTCATTCTCGAACCCCTCCCGGTTGACCGCCTCACGGCCGGCTTGCCGGCCGTCAAGGACGATCTCAAGGCCGACAACTGGCATGCCGCCGCACACGCCATCATGACCACCGATACCGTCGCCAAGGCCGCTTCGCGGACTGTTGCGGTCAACGGCAAAAAGGTTATGATTTCCGGCATCTCCAAAGGGGCTGGCATGATCCGCCCGAACATGGCGACCATGCTTGGCTTTCTCGCCACCGACGCCGGCATTGCACAGCCCCTGCTTGACCAGTTGGCCAGAGACGCCGCCGATGCCTCTTTCAACTGCATTACTGTCGACGGAGATACGTCGACCAATGATTCATTCGTGTTGATCGCCAGCGGCCAGTCGGGTGCAATGTTTGCGTCCGCTACCGATGCCGGCTGGAACGAGGTCAGGGCGGCAATCATCTCCGTCGCGGTCGAGCTGGCGCAGGCCATCGTCCGTGATGGCGAGGGGGCTACCAAGTTCATCTCGGTCGTCGTCGAGGGCGGCAAAACGACGGCCGAATGCCGCCAGGTCGGTTACGCGATCGGCCATTCACCGCTGGTCAAGACGGCCTTCTTCGCCTCCGATCCCAACCTGGGGCGCATTCTGGCGGCGATCGGCTATGCCGGCATAGCCGATCTCGAGGTCGATGGCGTCAAGGTCTGGCTCGATGATGTTCTGGTTGCCGAGAACGGTGGCCGTGCTGCCGCGTACAGGGAAGAAGACGGTGCGCGCATCATGAAGCAGGCAGAAATCACGGTGCGCGTCGATCTCGGCCGCGGAAGCGCCGCCGCCAATGTTTACACCTGCGATTTTTCCTACGATTACGTCAAGATCAACGCCGATTACCGGAGTTAGCCATGTCTGCTGTCCGCCAGGATTTGACTCGCACCACGCTGGCCATCATTTGCCTTCTGTTGTTGATCGGAGGGACGCTCTGGATTTTGCGCCCATTTCTGGCGGCGACCATCTGGGCGGTGATGCTGGTGGTGGCGACCTGGCCGTTGTTGAGGTCTCTGGAGGCTCGGCTTGGCAACCGGCGCAGTCCGGCGGTCGCTGTGATGACGCTGGGCATGCTGCTGATACTGGTCGTTCCGCTCTGGTTGGCGATCGATACCATTGCCGAACATTCCGACAAAATGACGACGGTGATCAAGACTGTCGCCGCGACCGGGTTGCCGCAACCGCCGGAATGGGTGGCAGGAGTGCCGCTGGTCGGCGAAAAACTGGCCGCGAGTTGGTCGCAACTCGCTGATTCCGGCCCAGCCGGGCTGGTCGCCAAATCAACCCCTTATGTTTCCAGTGCCGCCAAGTGGATGTTCGGACATGCCGGCAGTCTCGGTACCGTGCTGGTCCAGATTCTTCTGGTGTTGCCTTTGGCAGCCATCATGTACTCCAACGGGGAAGCGGCGGCCCATACGGTACACCGCTTTGGCCGGCGTCTGGCCGGCGAGCGCGGTGAAAATTCGGTCATCCTCGCCGGTCAGGCCATTCGTGGTGTGGCGCTCGGTGTCGGTGTCACGGCAATCGTCCAGACCGCGCTCGGCGGCATCGGTCTGGCGGTGGCCGGTGTTCCCTTCGCAGCGCTGCTTTCAGCATTGATGCTGATGCTGTGCATCGCTCAGGTCGGGCCATCGCTGGTGCTGTTTCCGGCGGTAGCGTGGATGTACTGGACCGGCGACCACGGCTGGGCGACCTTTCTGCTGGTCTGGAGCATCGTTGTCGCGACGCTCGACAATTTTTTGCGTCCGGTGTTGATCAAGAAGGGGGCGGATCTGCCGCTGCTGCTGATTTTCGCTGGCGTAATCGGTGGCCTGCTTGGCTTCGGCCTGATCGGGATTTTCGTCGGGCCGGTCGTGCTGGCGGTGACCTACACGCTGCTTGAAGCCTGGATCGAGGATGCGCTAGGCAAGGCGGACCCGGTCTGATCTGATTTGCGCAGGCGGATCATCCGGAACCAGCCACCGGCCAGTGCCGGCTGGTCGTGTTCAACGTGCAGGCCGGGGGCCGCATTCAAAAGCGGTTCGAAGACGACATCGAGTCGCGTCGCGATGCGGCTGACGAACGGGCTGGCCAGGCGCCGAATCAGGGCTGCCTGTCCATGGCGCAGAAACTTGTCGAAAACCAGTACTGTGCCGCCCGGACGCAAAATGCGTTCGATCTCGGCAAAACAGCGCGCCGGTTCGGGTACGACGGCAAGGATCAGGTGCAGCACGGCAATATCGAAACTCTCTGAAGTGAATGGCAGATTCTGGGCGTCACCCTGGGTTGCCGTGAAGTCGACATGCCTGGCTTGCGGCAAAGCGCGGCGCAGCATGGCGTGGGTCAGATCAAGACCGACGTAATGGTGCTGCGGAGGCAGATGCGGCAGATCGAGGCCGGTGCCGACACCGGCCAGCAAAACCCTGCATGGCGTGTCCGGAAGCACCGCCAGGCTGCGTTTGCGGGCGGCGCGCGTGGCGCGGGAAATCGCTGCGTCGTAGAACGGCGCAATCAGCGTGTAGCTGTGCTTGAGGCTCAATGCAGGACCCTGGGAATTGCGAGAACGAATTCGGGGATTTCCGCCTCGAAGCGCGTTCCATCCTCGCCGACCATCTGGTAAGAGCCTTTCATCGTGCCGACCGGCGTCGCCAGCGCGCAACCGCTGGAATATTCAAACGATTCGCCCGGCTTGAGCAGCGGCTGGTTGCCGACGACACCGAGGCCGCGCACTTCCTGCACCTCGTTGTTGGCGTCGGTAATGATCCAGTGGCGGGCAATCAGTTGCGCCGGCAGTTCGCCGCAGTTGCGGATGGTGATGGTGTAGGCGAAGACATAGCGACTGTCGTCCGGATCGGACTGTTCGGGGATGAACTGCGGCACCGGCTGGATTTCGATTCGGTATTTTTCCTGGTTGGGCATGGCTGGTTTCTCTGGTTCTCGTTCAGGGGGCAGGTCCGGCGGTTGCGGGCGAGGAAAGAACTGATTTGACGCGACCGCCACGCATTATGTTCCGAATATCATCGGCGCGATGTCATTTACGCCGGTGGACAGCGGCGCCGGCGATGCGCTAGTATGCGTTCTGCTTGTCAGATGGCGGCAAGCCCCCGATTTTCAAGACCTCAAGAACAAATGACGACTCTGCGTATCTGGAACGAATGGCACGGTTGGCGTCGCTGGCGCCCCTGATCTCACCCGCTCTCCATTTGCGCCCGTCTGGCGCAATGCTCCAGTACGCAACTCCCTGTCATTTTCGAGGCTCCCCATGACTGAAATCGAATTCAACGCGCTTGCCGCGCAAGGCTACAACCGCATTCCAGTGACGCTGGAAACCTTCGCCGACCTCGATACACCACTGTCGATCTACCTCAAGCTGTGCAGTGGACCCAACGGCGGCCCCTACACCTATCTGCTCGAATCGGTGCAGGGCGGCGAACGCTTCGGCCGTTACTCGATCATCGGCCTCGCCGCGCAGACGCGCATCGTCGTCCATGGCCATCAGGTGCTGGTGCTGACCGGCAACCGTATCGCCGAACGCGAGGACGACACCAACCCGCTCGACTTCATCGGCAAGTTCATGCAGCGTTTCCGTGCCGCGCCGCAGGCCGGCCTGCCGCGCTTCTGCGGCGGATTGGTCGGCTGTTTCGGCTACGATACCGTGCGCTATGTCGAAACCCGCCTGACCCGCACCAACAAGCCGGACGATATTGGCACGCCTGACATCGGCCTGTTGCTTTCCGAGGAAATTGCTGTCGTCGACAACCTTTCCGGCAAGCTGACCCTGATCGTCTATGCCGAACCCGGTTTTCCGGGTGCCTGGCAGAAGGCGCGGGCGCGCCTCAAGGAATTGCTGGGCAAACTGCGCATGCCGGTAACGATCCCAAGCGAGCAGCCAGTGCATTCCGAGCCGGCGGTTTCGGTGTCCGGCGAAGCGGCGTTCAAGAAAGCCGTACTCAAGGCCAAGGAATACATCACAGAGGGCGACATCATGCAGGTCGTCCTCTCGCAGCGCATGACCAAGCCCTTCCACGCCAGTCCGCTGGCGCTCTACCGCACGTTGCGCAGCCTGAATCCATCACCCTACATGTTTTACTTCGATTTCGAGGATTACCACGTGGTCGGCGCTTCGCCGGAAATTCTCGTGCGCCTCGAAGGTGAGCGCGTCACGGTGCGGCCGATCGCCGGTACCCGCAAGCGCGGCGCGTCGCCGGAAGAGGATGCTGCATTGGCTGTCGAGCTGCTTGCCGACGAGAAGGAGCGCGCCGAACACACCCAGTTGCTTGATCTCGGGCGCAACGACTGCGGCCGCGTCGCACGGGTCGGTTCGGTCAGGCTGACCGAGAACATGATTGTCGAGCGTTACTCCCATGTCATGCATATTGTTTCCAACGTCGAAGGCCGGCTGCAGCCAGGGCTCGACGCGCTTGACGTGTTACGCGCCACTTTTCCGGCCGGCACCGTTTCCGGCGCGCCCAAGGTGCGGGCGATGGAAATCATCGACGAACTCGAACCGGTCAAGCGCGGTATTTACGCCGGTGCGGTCGGTTATCTCGGTTTCAATGGCGACATGGATATCGCGATTGCGATTCGTACTGCTGTCATCAAGGACCGGAAGCTGCATGTCCAGGCCGGTGCCGGGATCGTTGCCGATTCGGACCCAAATTCCGAATGGACCGAAACGCGCAACAAGGCGCTTGCCGTGCTGCGTGCCGCCGAACTGGCCGAACAGGGGCTGGATACGCGGATCGACTGATGGCTACGGAAGCCAGCCGAGCTTGCGGAAGAGCCACTCGGTCAGCCACAGCGTGAAGTAGGTCGCGAACCAGGCAAAGATGGTATCGGACAGGAAGTGCCCGCCCGGCACCATGCGTACCAGCGCCATGAAAGCCGCGAAACCGATGCTGGCCAGCAGCCAGCGGCGGCGTACGGCCGGCGTGCCAAGCCAGCCGAATGCCATGATGAACGCGGCGGTGGCGACATGGCCGCTGACAAAGGAGCAGTTATTTTCACACTGGTCGGCGACCACGAAGGCCGGCGTGAATTGCTGAACCCCGCCGAACTGTTCGACTCTAATCGGACGGGCACGTCCCGAATGCTCCTTCAGTGTCGCATCGACCAGCAAAACCGGGCCGAGAAGGCCGCCGACGAGGAGGAAGCCGAATGTCGCGCGGCGCGCCTTCAGCGCCGGAAAGCGCCTGACGAAACTCAGCGCCCAGAGGATCGGCAGGATGATGATCAGCCCTTGTCCGAGGCGCGGTAATCCGTGATATGGAAGAAACAGCCAAGGCGAGGTGCGATGCAGCGCCCACACCCCGTCGCCACGGTAGAAAAGCCCGCTGGCCGCCAGATCTATCTGCGGAAAGGCGACGAAGATCACGGCCAGCAGGCCGAAGGCCAGCAGCGCGAAGCGGAATTCAGTAGCCTTTGAAGTCACGAAGCAGATAAACGTCCATGATGCGCGAGGTTTGCGCGTCGATTGGCGCTTGCAGGGTCGCCAGCTTGTCGATCCCGGCAAAGCGGCTGGAAAGGTCGGCGCCGACCGGGTCCATGCTGATCAGCAGGGCATCGCGGCCGATGTAGGGGCGGAGGTCGGTGGTCAGCTTGTAATGGTCGCTCGGCTTGCCGCTCGGGTTCCAGCTGGCGGCAACCGGCTTCAGGTCGCGCACCTCGTAGAGCATGTGGGCGAGCAGGGTGCGGTTGTCGGCGACCAGCACCGCGTCAGGGTGTGCGGTGATAATTGGTTTTAGTTGACGGCCCAGTTCGTCCCAGCCCTGAGCGCGCTTGTAGAAATTCAATTTCGCCGCAGTTTCGCCGTCGACCGTAACAAGCACTTGCTGCCAGTGGTAGGCGATCCCGATCAGAACGACATTGATGACCACGCCGATCACCAATAGGCGCTGCTTTCCGCGTTGTAACAGCCAGGCGACGGCAGCGATGGTGGCCGGCGCGAAGGCTGGTGCCGCCCAGTTGGCGTTGGCATTGCTGTTGAGCGCCTGGGCCGAAACGATGGCCCACAGCGGCAGCGAGAACCAGAGCAGTAGCCGCGTCGCTTGGTTGCGCCAGCTTTCGCGGACGCGCAGCAGGATCAGGACGAAAACGCTGCCGAACACCGGCCCGAAGGCGCCCCATTGGGCGGCCCAGAATTCGCCGAGCGCGCGCAGCCCGCCGCCGGCGCGTTTGCTGACCGTGATTTCGGCAGTATGGCGCAGGGTCGGGAAGTCGTGGGCGAAGTTCCAGTAGAGATTGGGGCTCAGGATCAACAGTGCCAGTCCCGCTGCCAGCCACGGCTTGGGCGTGCCGAGGCGCGAACGGTGGAAGGCCAGCAGATGCAGGAATGCGGCGCCGAGAAAGGCGGCCATCGTGTATTTGGAAAGGAGTCCGAGGCCGCAGGCAAGGCCGAGCAGCAGCCAGTCGCTCCACCGGTCGCTGTCCAGCGCCCGCAGATAGGCCAGCAAGGCCAGCGCCCAGAACAAAGTCAGCAAGGCATCGGTCGAGACAAAGAGGCCGAGCCACGCGAAAATCGGCAGGGTCAGCACGGCGAGCGCCGACCAGAACGCAACGCGCGCATCGTAGAGGCGGTGGGCAATCAACCAGCAGGCAGCGGCGGTGAGCGGGTAGCACAACATGGCCAGCGCCTTGACCCCGAGCAGGTCATTGCCGAACAGCGCGGTGGACAAAGCGATCAATGCAGCGACGCCGGGCGGCTTGGAGTAATAACCCCAGTCCAGATGCTGTGCCCAAGTCCAGTATTGCGCTTCGTCGACGTAAAGTGTGACGCCCATCTGCGGAATCGCCCAGAAACGCCAGGTGAGTAGAATGGCAGTCAGCGCGAAGAGAATTTTGCCGCCGGATTTTTCGTAAATTCCGGCGTCGACCACGACAGTCACGCCGGCTTGCGCCAACCCTGGTCGGCTGCCAGCGGACTTGCCGGGCGCGCTGCGTAGGAGCGGACGGTGCCGGATTCGAAATAGATGCGGGCCATGATTTCAGCCAGCACGCCAGTCGTGATGAAATGGACCCCGGCGATCAGGCCGCCGATGGCGACGATCAGCGCCGGGCGGCCGCCGATGGGGTTGCCGAGGCCGAACTTGATCCACGCCAGCCAGGTCAGCACGAGGCCGGATAGGGCGGTCAGGGCCAGTCCGATGCCGCCGAAGAAGTGGCCGGGGCGGGCGCGGAAGCGCATGAAATAGAAGACGGCGATCAGGTCGAGAATGACGCGAAAGGTGCGCGAAATGCCGTACTTGGAAACACCGGCGGTGCGCGCGTGGTGGGTGGTCGGTTCCTGCGCAATGCGGCGCGGCGTCGTGACCGTGGCCAGCCAGGCCGGAATGAAGCGGTGCATCTCGCCGTAGAGGCGGACGCTCTTGATCACGCTGCCACGGAAGGCTTTCAGGCTGCAACCATAGTCCTTCAGATGGACGCCGGTCATGCGGGCGATCAGGCGGTTGGCGATCTTCGACGGAATCTTGCGCAGGAACAGGCCGTCCTGGCGATTCTGGCGCCAGCCGGCAACGAGGTCGAGATCCTCGTTCAGCAGACGGGCGACCATGCGCGGGATGTCGATCGGGTCATTCTGCAGATCGCCGTCCATGGTGACGATCACGTCGCCGCGCGCGGCATCGATGCCGGCCTGCATGGCGGCGGTCTGCTTGAAGTTGCGCGTCAGTTCGACGATGCGCACGTGCGGCCCGTATTCCCTTGCCGACTGCAGGGCGCGCTCGATCGTCGCGTCGCTGCTGCCGTCATCGACCAATACCAGTTCCCACGGATGCTCGTAGCCGGCCAGCGCCTCATGCACGCGCTTGACCAACGGCGAGATGTTGTCTTCCTCGTTGTAGAACGGAACGACGATGGAAAGTGTATGCGGCGGGACGGCGTGGGCGGCGTTCATGAGCGAATCCGACGGTAAAGGCGACATTTTAATCGAAAAGCCCCGGCCCGGCTGTGGCAGGGCCTTTAATGTAGAATCGAGGACTCACGAAACAGGCAAGGAATCAACAGCATGTTGCTGATGATCGATAATCATCATTAGCGTCCAGTGAAGTCCAACTAAGTCCGATACCCAACGCAAAAGCCAGTAACGGCGCGGGTTTGAAGGCCATCAACAACCAGCATTGTCCATTGTAATCCGGCAAAATTGCGGGTATCGTAGCGGGTATCGATTACCTGATACCCGCAGCCATGCCCCTAACCGACGCCAAAATCCGCACCACGAAGCCCGCAGACAAGCCGCAGAAGCTTGCAGACGGCGGCGGGCTATACCTTGAGGTTCGAGCGACCGGCGCGAAGCTTTGGCGCTATCGCTACCGCATCGCAGGCAAAGAAAACGTATTTGCCATCGGCGACTATCCGAACATCGGACTTTCAGACGCACGCGAACTGCACCGCAAAGCGCGGGGCTTGGTCGAACAAGGCATTCACCCTTCGCACAATCGGCAGGCCGAACGGCTGGCGAACAACGCCGCGAACGCAAACACCTTCGAAGCCGTAGCCCGCGAATGGATGGCGAAGAAGTCGGCAGGATGGACGCCGTACTATCTGCGCCAAGTCGAAAACTTCCTGTCGGGCGACGTGTTCCCCTATGTGGGCAAGCTTCCGATTCGTAGCGTAACGGCTGCGCACTTGCTGGAAATCATCCGTCGCATTGAAGGCCGGGGCGCTGAAACGGTCGCCCTGTTGGTGCGGCAATGGTCTTCGGCCATCTTCCGCTATGCCGTCGCAACGCTTCGCGCTGATAGCGACCCCGCCGCAGCCCTGAAAGGCGCGATTCATCGCCCGAAGGTCGAACACCGTAAGCCGCTATCCCGCGAACAAATCGCCGAATTTGCGACCGCGCTTGACGAATACGGCGGGTATCGAACAACCGTTATTGCGCTGCGCCTGATGTTGCTTACCTTCGTTCGAACCGTCGAACTTCGTAAGGCTGAATGGTCGGAATTTGACCTAGACCGGGCCGAATGGCGGATACCCGCAGAACGAATGAAGATGCGCGAACCCCACATAGTCCCGCTATCCCGGCAGGCCGTCGAATTGCTGCGCGAACTGCATACCCACACCGGCGGGCGCGGCTTGCTGTTCCCGAACTACCGCAACCCCAAAGAGTGCATGACGGCGACAACCCTTAACCGGGCGCTTGAACGCATGGGCTTCAACGGCAAAGACAGCATCGGCTTTTCGGCGCATGGCTTCCGGGCGACCGCTTCAACCATCCTTAACGAAATGGGGTATCGGCCCGACGTAATCGAACGCCAGTTAGCGCACGCCGAACGCAACAAGGTTCGCGCCAGCTACAACCAAGCCGAATACATGGAAGACCGCCGAACCATGATGCAGGAATGGGCGGATATGGTCGAAAACATGATGAAACCGAAGGAAGGGGCCGAACAATGACGAAATACGCTATCGAAGACGGCTTGCAGATACCAGAAGCCAACAAAGGCGGAAGACCCGAAGACCCTTGCTTGCAAACGATACGGGCGCAGGTTGCGCAAGGCGTCGAACTTAACGAAGCAATCGAAGCTGCAATACCGAAATATATCGAACGCGGTTCCGAAAATTGGCATCAGCGAAAGAAAGATATTAAGAAAAGATTGTCGAATAAAAACAAAGATTTGCCGAATCAATAACGAACAAGTTGTTCCCCTATCCGGCCTAATTTGGCCGACCTAGTATTGCCCTGTACTTACTTGGACAGGAGCAATGCAAATGTACTCACTTCCCGAAACGGGCTTTCTTCGCCTGTCGCAAATCATCGGCAACCCTGCAAAGGGTATTCCGCCGCTTATCCCGGTCAAGAAATCAACATGGTGGGCGGGCGTCAAGTCCGGTCGCTTCCCGCAGCCCGTCAAGCTTGGCCCGCGCGTTACCGCATGGCGTGTTGAAGACCTTCGCACCTTCATTGCATCGGCATAAGGGGCGAAGTAATGGCAGTTGCCAACATTCAAGCGCAGAACTTTGCCTTTGACGCACCAACGCTTGCCGACGAACTGGCAGCAATGGGCGAAATCATTTCGCACTTGGCCCCCAAAAAAGACGACGACGTGCGCATGGTTGCAGCCGCACTAAAGACGCACGGCGCGAAGTTCGAAGGCGTGTTTCTTGAATGGGCGACGCCTTACGGGCGGTTCAAAGCAAAGGGATTGTGGGCAAAGGTTCGACCCGACCCCGACGCGATGACCGAAGTTATCGAACGGCAACTAATCGCAGCCAATGACCGTTATCAAATCCTTGGCCCGTTCGAAATCAAAGCATTGCCGCCGATTGAATGGGCAATCAAGGGCGTATTGCCGCGCCGTGGCGTAAGCATGGTTTATGGGCCAAGCGGCGGCGGTAAGTCGTTCGTAGTGTTGAACATGATTTACGCAATTGCCGAAGGGTCGGAATTCTTCGGGCGGCTGGCGAAACAAGCGCCAATCCTTTACGTCGGCTTGGAAGGTCAAGCGGGTATCAAGAATCGCATTATCGCGATGGAACGGGCGCAGGGTCGCCCAATGCCCGAATTCATGCGCGTACTGCTGACGAACGCTTTCAACATTACCAACCCGCAGCAAGTCGAAAAGCTGG